>SESD01001699.1_pt1 | contig 11823 bp, 13 predicted proteins | sample 3171411 | NCBI WGS metagenome assembly SESD01 (sample SAMN06051880, study PRJNA518727) | freshwater metagenome | biome: subpolar coniferous forest; feature: holomictic lake; material: water; isolation source: holomictic Lake 442, 16.5 m depth | place: Canada: near Kenora, Ontario | collected...
TTAAAATTTTTACCGCCAAAAATCCCACTAATCCTAGCGCGTAACCTTGCAAACTTTGTGCAGACGAATGAACATCGTGGGCGGTAAATTCTACTGATTGAAATAACAAACTTAAAATTGGTTCAGCAAGTAAAACTAAACCAATCGTCGCGGGAATTCCCAACAAAATTACCCATCGCAATCCCCAATTTAATGTTTCTGAAAATACCGTTGTGTCTTGTGCTGCGTGACTTTGTGCGAGTTTTGGCAACATCACGGTCGCTAATCCTGAACCCAAAATACCAATAGGGAATTCCAATAATCTGTCTGCGTAATACAACCACGAAATGCTTCCCGTCGTTAAAAATGACGCAATAAATGTGTTAATTAGCAAATTGATTTGTGTCGCCGAAGTCGCAAACAGCGTTGGCAGCACGTTTTTCATAACTCGTTTTATAATTATGTCGTGAAAATCGAGTTGAAATCTCGGCAACAAACCCAATCGCCACAAGGCTGGCAGTTGAAATGCAAATTGAATCACTCCGCCAAGAAAAACGCCAAATGCCAACCCAATAATCGGCTCTGAAAAATAAGGCGAAAGCCAAATCGTCGCACCAATCATCGACAAATTCAGCAACGCGGGTGTAAAAGCGGGAATTGCAAACTTTGTATGTGCATTCAGAATACTGCCGAAAAAAGCCACTAACGTAACAAAAAAACTGTAGGGCAACATAATTTGCAATAAACGCGTCGCCAAAATGTGTTGTTCACTTTGCCACTCAAAACCTGCGGCACACAGCGTAATCAATAGCGGCGCAACAACAATTCCAATAAGCGTTAATAGTGCGAGCAATAACGCTAAATGCCCTGCGATTTTATTGATGATGGATTGTAGATTTTGATTTTTATGTTCACTTAAAATCGGCACAAAGGCTTGAGAAAAAGCACCTTCGGCAAACAATCGTCGTAGAAAATTTGGGAATCGAAACGCAGCAAAAAACGCATCTGTCGCCGTATTCACGCCAAAATAATGAGCAATCAGCATATCACGCACAAAACCAAGGATTCGTGAAAACAAGGTTAAACCGCTAACAAGCAATGTGGATTTTAAAAGCTTTTTGCTCAAGAGTTTCGCCGCCTGTAAGTGTTTAAAATGCCGTTAAATGATTGACAATCATAGCATTTAGCAACATAATTTGCGCCTTTCAAATCCTTTTAAAATTAACCTCGTAGAGACATCATGGCGAATTCACCACAAGCAAAAAAACGTGCAAGACAAGCAGAAGTAAACCGTATTCGTAACAGTGGACAACGTAGCAAACTACGCACGTTCGTGAAAAAAGTATTAGTTGCAATCAAATCTGGCGACAAAGAACAAGCTGTTGCTGCATTTAAAACCGCTGAATCTTTGTTAGATTCATCAGTAAATAAAGGCATCATTCATAAAAATAAAGCTGCTCGTGGTAAAAGTCGTTTAAATGCGAAAGTAAAAGCATTGGTTTTAGCAACAGCTTAACTAAAAATCTGTAGAGGCGTTGCGCTGCAGCGTCTCCAGAGAACAAAAAAATCTCATTTCTAGCCGCTTGCGGCTTTTTCTTTTTCTAGCTTCCCGAAAAAACCATGAACGAAATCGATTGGAATCAATACGCTTTAGAAACGCAAGCCATTCGCGCTGGTCAACATCGTACTCACGAAGATGAACACAGTATGCCGATTTTTATGACTTCGAGTTATGTGTTCAAAAGTGCAGCAGACGCAGCGGCACGTTTCACAGGTCAACAAGCGGGAAACATTTATTCACGTTTCACAAATCCAACTGTGGCAGCATTTCAAGACCGTTTGGCATTGATGGAAAAAGGTGAACGCTGTTTAGCATTTTCGTCGGGCATGGCAGCGATTATGGCGGTAGGAATGGGCTTGTTGAAAGCAGGCGACCATGTTGTTTGTTCGCGTGGCGTATTTGGCAATACAGTTTTGATGTTTCAAAATTATTTTGGCAAATTCGGCGTGGAAACTGATTTTGTCGATTTGACCGATGTGAGCGCGTGGGAAGCGGCAATTAAACCGAACACGCGATTTTTGTTTTTAGAAACACCATCAAATCCGTTGATTGAAATTGCTGATATTCGAGCTTTGGCTGATGTGGCACACGCGCATAATTGCTTGTTGATTGTCGATAATTGTTTCTGCACACCTGCGTTGCAAAAACCACTTGAATTGGGCGCAGACATTGTTGTGCATTCAGCGACAAAATATATTGACGGACAAGGTCGTTGTGTCGGTGGAGCGGTAGTAGCGAGTGATGAAATTATCGAGAAATATATTTATCCCTATTTACGAACGGGCGGCGCAACGATGAGTGCGTTTAACGCGTGGGTATTTTTGGGCGGATTAGAAACACTTGCAGTGCGAATGAAAGCGCATTGCGATAATGCCACCGCGTTGGCAAATTGGTTAGTTGAACAATCTGCGATTTCAAAAGTAAATTACCCTGCCCTGCCCTCACACCCGCAACATGAATTAGCAAAAGCGCAGCAAAGTCATTTTGGTGGTGTGGTGAGTTTTGAAGTTCATGGCGGCAAAGAAGCCGCATGGCGATTGATTGATGCAACGCAAATGTTGTCGATTACCGCGAATTTGGGTGATGTAAAAACCACCATCACCCATCCTGCGACAACGACACATGGGCGTTTAACACCCGAAGTACGCGCTAAAGCGGGAATCAACGATAATTTGGTGCGAATTTCAGTCGGTTTAGAATCAATTGAAGATATTAAAGCGGATTTGGCGCGTGGTTTAATCCGTTAAAAGCACATCTAATTTCCCCGCTTTATTCAAAGCATTCAAATCATCAAAACCCCCAACGTGCAAATCACCAATATAAATTTGCGGCACAGTTCGGCGTTGGGTTTTTCGCATCATTTCCTCGCGCTGTCCATCCTTTTCATCGACGTTAATTTCGGTATAAGTGGCATTTTTACTGTCGAGCAAACGTTTCGCCATCACACAATAACCACAACGATGAGCGGTATAAATCAAAATGTTTTTCATGCGTTAATTCGTTCCAAAAGATTAAATGGTAATCTGCAAAATATACTCGCATTACGATTTTATCAAGCACGATTTAAACGTCCGCATTTTCAAAATCCGTAAAATAATTCAAACAGTGAATCAAATGGATACAACTTTTCAACCGTTAGCCGAACGAATGCGACCACATGAATTAAGCGATTACGTCGGACAACCGCATATTCTTTCGGCGGGAAAACCGTTACAAGTCGCACTAACTTCGGGGCGTTTGCATTCGATGATTTTTTGGGGCGCGTCGGGAACAGGAAAAACTACGTTGGCGCGTCTAATTGCAAAACAATCGAACGCCGAATTTTTAGCGATTTCGGCGGTTTTAGCGGGCGTAAAAGAAATTCGTGAAGCCATTGAACACGCAAAAACGATTCAAAAATTTGAAAAACGGCGCACGATTTTGTTTGTCGATGAAGTGCATCGTTTTAATAAAAGCCAGCAAGATGCCTTTTTACCGCACGTTGAAGATGGGACGGTGTATTTTATTGGCGCGACCACCGAAAATCCGTCGTTTGCATTGAATAACGCGCTCCTTTCACGCGCTCGCGTTTATGTTTTAAATCCGTTGACGCACGCAGATTTGTTGAACATTTTGAATCACGCGCTTGAAAATAAAACACACGGTTTGGGAGATTTAAAACTCGAAATTTCAAATGAAATTAAATTGCAATTCGCGCAATCTGCCGACGGTGATGCGCGTCGATTGTTGAATTTATTGGAACTCGCTGCCGAAGTTTCTGCCGCTCAATCGAGCGTTATTATTGATGAAACGATTGCTCAAGCAGTTTTAAGTGGTGGTGTGCGGCGATTCGATTCGCACGGCGAAGAATTTCATAATCAAATCTCTGCATTACATAAATCAGTGCGCGGAAGTTCGCCCGATGCGGCGTTGTATTGGTTGTGCCGCATGATTGATGGCGGATGTGATTTGGCGTATTTAGCGCGACGGATTGTGCGAATTGCTTCCGAAGATATTGGCAACGCTGACCCGCGTGCGTTGGAACTCGCAATAAATGCGTGGCAAGCACAAGAACGTTTGGGCAGTCCAGAAGGTGAATTATCGTTAGCGCAAGCCGTGATTTATATGGCGTGTGCGCCAAAAAGTAACGCCGTTTATATGGCTTACAAAGCCGCGATGGCACACGTTAAACAAACAGGAACGTTAGAAGCCCCCATTCATTTACGAAATGCACCAACCAAATTAATGAAAGCGTTGGATTATGGCAAAATGTACCGTTACGCCCACAATGAACCCGATGCGTATGCAGCTGGCGAAGATTATTTTCCCGAATCATTAGCGGGAACGCGCTATTACGAACCTGTTGAACGTGGTTTGGAAATTAAAATAAAAGAAAAACTTGAACGATTACGCGAATTAGACGCGGCGCATATTTCGTGAATTGCCTTATACTATCCGCCACTTTTCAAATTCATTTAAAAATTAAAAAATATGGACTTAAAATTTCTCGATTTTGAACAACCGATTGCTGTTTTAGAAGCTAAAATTGAAGAGCTGCGTAATGTGCAGTCCGATAATAAAATCAATATCTCTGACGCGCTCAAACAATTAGAAGAACGTAGCCAAGCGTTAACGGAATCTATTTTTGCGAATTTATCGGATTGGCAAATTTCGCAAATTTCACGTCATCCAGGTCGCCCGTACACGCTCGATTATATTGATTTAATTTTTACCGATTTCCATGAATTACACGGCGATCGGGCTTATGCTGACGATCAAGCAATTATTTGTGGACTGGCGAAATTGGACGGTGAACCCGTCGTGATTATCGGGCATCAAAAAGGACGTGATACGAAAGAAAAAATTCACCGTAACTTCGGAATGCCACGCCCAGAAGGCTACCGCAAAGCGTTGCGCGTGATGAAACTCGCCGAGCGTTTTAAATTACCGATTATTTGTTTAATCGATACACCAGGAGCTTATCCTGGAATTGATGCAGAAGAACGTGGTCAAAGTGAAGCGATTGCGCGAAATTTGTTTGAAATGTCCAAATTGAAAACACCGATTATTTGCACAATTATTGGTGAAGGCGGTTCAGGTGGCGCGTTAGCGATTGGCGTGGGCGACCGTTTAATTATGTTGGAATACAGCACTTATTCAGTGATTTCACCTGAAGGTTGCGCGGCGATTCTTTGGAAAAGCCCTGATAAAGTTCAACTTGCTGCCGAAGCAATGGGCATCACAGCTGATCGAATTCGTGAACAAGGCTTTTTAGATGAGGTCGTTCGTGAACCGTTAGGTGGCGCACACCGTGATTTCAAAACCACGGCATTAAATTTAAAAGACACTTTATTACGCCATTTAGACACGCTGAAACACCAAGATACGCACACGCTGCTCGAAAATCGTTATCAACGAATTATGAGTTTTGGCGTGTTTGAAGAAGTCGGCAAGTAGGCGCAATGTGAAAGGCGAATTTAGTTTTGATGTTTTAATTATCGGTAGCGGTGGCGCGGGTTTGACGTTGGCGTTGAAACTTGCTGACGTAAAAACTCGCGTTGCCGTATTGTCTAAATTTGCCTTAACTGCGGGCAGCACTTATTACGCACAAGGTGGAATTTCGGCGGTGTTCGATGCAAATGATTCGTTAGAATCACATTTGAACGACACACTCGATTCTGGTGCAGGATTATGTAACGAAGAAATCGTAAAATTAACCGTCAATCATGGTAAAGAATCCATTGATTGGTTACGCGAACAAGGCGTGATGTTCACGGAAGAGCAGACGCTTTCGGGTGAAACCAAACTTCATTTAAACCGCGAAGGCGGACATTCGCATCGACGTGTCGTTCACACGGCTGACGCAACAGGCAAAGCCGTTTCGTTATCACTTATTGAACGCGCTCAAGAAAATGCCCACATCGAACTCTTTGAAAATCACAATATCATCGATTTAATTACCGAAAATAATCGTTGTGTTGGTGCGTATGTTTTTAATAGTCAGCAGCAAAAAGTGGAAACATTTGCCGCAAAAATCATCGTTTTGGCAAGTGGTGGCGCGAGTAAAGCCTATTTGTACAGCACAAATCCACAAAGTTCGACGGGCGATGGCATGGCGGTCGCGTGGCGTGCGGGTTGTCGAGTCAGTAATTTAGAATTCATGCAATTTCATCCAACGTGTCTTTATCATCCTGCGGGGCATTCATTTTTGATTAGTGAAGCAGTGCGCGGCGAAGGTGGACGCTTGATTTTGCCAGATGGTTCAGCGTTTATGCAGCATTTCGATGAACGAGGCGAATTAGCACCACGCGATATTGTGGCGCGAGCGATTGATCACGAAATGAAAAAACGTGGGCTTGAATGCGTGTATTTGGACATTAGCCACAAACCCGCGCCATTTATTCGTGAACATTTCCCGAACATTTATCAGCAATGTTTGGCTTTCGATATTGATATTACGCAGCAACCGATTCCAGTCGTTCCTGCCGCACATTACACTTGTGGGGGCGTTTTGACCGACAGTTTTGCGCGAACGGATATTGAAAATTTGTACGCAGTTGGCGAAGTTGCTTGTACTGGATTACACGGTGCAAATCGTATGGCGAGTAATTCGTTATTGGAATGTTTAGTTTTTGCGACGCGAGCGAGCGAAGATATTAAGCAAAAATTACCGCAACTTACGATGCCAAAAAATCTGCCAGCGTGGGACGAATCGCAAGTGAGTGATTCCGATGAAGAAGTCGTTGTTTCTCATAATTGGAACGAATTGCGGCATTTTATGTGGGATTATGTTGGCATTGTTCGCACCGATAAACGCTTGCATCGCGCCATGAATCGAGTCGAATTACTTAAAAAAGAAATCGCGGAGTATTACGCCCATTTTCGCGTCACCAGCGATTTGCTGGAATTACGAAATTTAGTCATTGTCGCTGAATTGATTATTCGTTGCGCTCAACAACGCAAAGAAAGTCGCGGCTTGCATTACACGTTGGATTATCCCAATCTCGATACATCACAACCCGCGCAAAATACTGTATTAACACCCGATAATTTTGTGAATTCTTGAGCGATTATTTTTCGCTTTTCAATTCTTTTTGTAACGCTTTGAGCGCGTCCCATTTATTATTTGCCGCTAATTTTGCTTGTTTTGCCCATGACGCTGGATTGTATATTTTAAAGCGATTTCCCGCAGCATCGAGAATAGCACGAAGTTTTTTCACATTTGTTTCAGCTAATTCGTTAAACGTCGTAATGTTTTCAGCTACCAATAATTCAGCAATTTTTTTGCCTACGCCTTCAATTTTAGTCAAATCATCTGGTTTTGTGACTTCTGCTGGAACGTGAATCACGCAATTTTCAACCTGATAATCTTGAGCATAAGTATTTTGATTCGAGCGATCATCATTAACCCAACGACCATCGCTTAACAAATAACGATATTCGTATGTTTTTCCCGCTTCTAATTCCACTGTTGTTTTAAATGAACCGTCTTTTTTCTTCTTCAAAGGAATGCCATTGGCTTGCTCCCAAGCATTAAAATCGCCCAATAAAAGCCCATCTGTCGCATTGGCAACAATGTCAGCCGAAAGAATAAAGTCTATTTTTTTTGTTTTCATATTTTATGTCCAAGAATAATTTGTTTCGAAAGGAAGATTAACAGGCGAATGTGAAAAGCACGTTAAAAATTTTAACCGATTGAAAACTAAAAAGGCTTTGCCAATTTTAAAAAGCAAAGCCTTTGATATTTACACCACGAAATACTGAGTATTTGGGCATTGAGGTTTTAAATTTCCCAATTATTTTTTAGAACTAGGATGTACGTCATAAAGTGGTGAATTATCTATTGCCTTACCGCTTGATTGTGCTGCACCACACGCGCCTTCTTTACCTTTCATCTCGCCGTGCATTTCACCACACGCGCCTTCTTTGCCTTTCATCATCGCGCCACACGCTGATTCCATGCCTTTTTTCATTTTGTCGCCTTCCATCATGTCGCCGCATTTTCCTTCTGGAGTTTTTGCACCAGCTGCTGATTTTTTACCAGCGCATGCGCCTTCAGCAGTTTTAGGTTTTTCCATATTCATGCCCGCACCACACGCCATTTCGGCAGCAGCAATTTGCATATAACCTGATGATAATTCAGTCGCACCAAATGGATTTGCTTCGGCATTCACAGCGGTTGCAGCAAAACTAGAAATTAACGCTGCGCCCATTGCAGCAGCAAATGGAGTTGTGATTTTTTTCATGGTAACGCTCCTAAAGTATTAAAAATTATTATTATGAAAATATCGACACGCAAACATCATCGAGTCGTGCCTATGATACCAAAGTTATCGCCGTTGCTTTATTTCTTGGCTTAATTGATACGCCGCCATCGCATATAACGGGCTGTGATTGTAGCGGGTAATGACATAAAAATTCGTCAACCCAAGCCATAATTCATCACCGTCTAACTGTTCTAGCGCAACCAATTTCACATTAGCATTTGCCGACACATTTTCAACCGCGCTGACATTTACACGATTTAATTCCGCCAATGTTGAATTTGGTTTTAAATCTTTGTTTAAAATCGATTTGTATTGATTGCCGATGGCACTAGCCCGAACGGCTACACCTTGTTCACGTTGCCAGCCATTTTTTTCAAAATAATTTGCCACACTCGCAATCGCATCGCGTGGATTTTTCCAAATATCGCGGTGTCCATCATGTTCAAAATCTTTCGCTAACGTTCGAAAACTACTCGGCATAAATTGCGGATAACCCATTGCACCTGCGTAAGAACCTAATGGTTCACGCGGATTCATATTTTCCTCGCGGCACAATAATAAAAAATTTTCGAGTTCACCTGTAAAAAATGGACTGCGCGGCGGATAGGCAAAAGCCAGTGTTGCCAACGCATCGAGAACGCGATGATTGCCCATATTTTTTCCGTAGCCCGTTTCGACACCGATAATCGCTACGATAATTTCAGGTGCCACGCCTGTTTGTTCAGAAACGCTCGCTAACGCTGCGGCATTTTCATGCCAAAATTTTACACCGCTATCGATGCGTGATTCCGTCATAAAAATTTTTCGATATTTGTGCCACGGTAAACCTTCCGATGGCGAAGCAATACGCTTTAAAATATCCTCTTTAATCACTGCCGATTGCAATAATTGCGTTAAATCTTGTTCGTTAAAATGATGCTTTGAAACCATTTTTTGCACAAAATTTCTAACATTTTGATTGATTGAAAGTGGCGTTGTTACGGCTTCTGGTAATACTGGTTTAATAACAGCTGGCGGTTCAACTTGAATAGATAGTGAAATTTCTTTTGGCTTTTGAATCGTAGTAATTTCACGTTCTGGGGTTGTACTGCAAGAGGTTAAATTCAACGCAGCTGTAATAGTTAAAGCGTAATAAAAATAACGACAAAATGTGTTGTTCATAAGTTTCCAAAACTAAAAATAAGGTAAATGACTGAATAACACTGCGGCATATCACGCAGTTTTTTAAATTTTATCACAACAAATCCTATTAACATTTTGAAAGTTAAGAAATTATTTTTTGGCATACAGCGTGCAGCAAAAATAACGATTCTGTTAATTTTCATTTTATTCGAGGTTTTAATCATGGCTTCAAAAAACAACAACACCGCATTATTACTTGGCGCAGGTTTAGCGGTCACTTCAATGATTATTTTTCCCGCTGTTGCGATGCGAATGGGATTAGGCGCAAGTTTAACAGGCGCGTTACGCATTGCTTTAATGAAAGCCTCGAATAAAGCCGTTCATTCGTGAATTGTGACAACCCTTTAGTTTTGCTACTATGTGACTGGGTTAAACGATTACGGATGTTGAAATGAGCGAAGAAAAAAAAGCCTGCGATTTATGTGGGTTAACTGTTGAAGTTTCAGGATTTTGCTTGAAATTAAAAACGGGCGAGAAAAAAGATTTTTGTTGCGAAGGATGCAAAGGCATTTATCAAATGTTGAATGAAGATCAAATTTTAGTCGAATAATTCGAGGTGTGATTATGGGAAATAAAACCGTAAAACAAGTACACAACGCCGTGCAACATAATGGTGATTCGATGTCGAAAGAAATTTTTAAAGGCTCTATCGCCTCAGCCGTTGTTTATAGTGGGAGTAAAGTTATGAGTATCGCCGTAAAAAATCCTGTCGTGGTATTTGGATTAGGTTTAATTAGTGGTTTTTTGATTCACAAATACCGCAAAGATATTATCGCCAGCACCACCAAAGTTGTTGATGCAGGTAAAGATTTCGTCTTACAACAAAAAGAAAACTTAGAAGATTTAGTTGCTGAAACTAAAGAAAATTAAGTTTTTCATGTCCGAATTATTAACGGGTTTTTCTAGCATTCAGCCAGAAAAACCCGTTTTGTTTTTCAAATGATTTCGTTGAGCTTTTATGTCCATTCAAAAACAATGTGTGTTACGTCATCGCGCCGAAGGTCACGTCCGATTTCAATTACCAGCGGAATTATGTCATCACGAAGTGTCCGAAAATGTCGCTGCAAAAATTAAAGCGATTGACGGCGTTTATCGGGTAAATTTTTACGCACGACAAGGTAAAGTTTCGATTCGATTCCAAGAAACGGTATGTGATTTCACACAGTTGGTAAAACAGTTATTTGAATTATTTAGTGAATTAGAAAAGTCTGGTGCGTTAATTATTCAAACTGAAAAGAAACCCACAGCAATGAGTAAATTCACTGCCAAAGTCAGCGAAAAAGCTGATAAATTTGCCGTGACGCGCTGGCTTAAAACCAAAACAATTGAAGCCAAAGAAACCTTACAAGCCGCGAAAATCATCACAAAATTAGCCATAAAAAAACCGAACGCGCTGATTAAAGACCCTGAAAAAGCGATTATCGATTTTTTAAACGATATTTTGGTGTTGTTTTTGATTCGTTTGCATTGGGATCACATTACAAAATTATGGCTGTTGAATCCGTTTAAATTCCGTTATGAATGGCTCGCTACGTTTTATATGTTCTTTTTGTTGATTCGTTCGCGCAAAGCGAAATAGAAATTTGTGAATTTAGAAACCGACGATGACCTACTTCCAGAATATGATTTTGATATTTCAAAAGCCATTCGTGGAAAGCATTATTCAGAATACAAAAAAGGCGATTCCCGTGACTCAAAAAAACTTCCACATAGTTCATCAACTCGCGCGTCGCATTCGGATTGTGTCGCCGATTCTCAAAAATGACCAAGAACGCGCGTATATTTTTGAAATCATTTTAAAAAAACGTCCTGAAATTAAGCGCGTGAAAACGGTTTGGGAAATCGGTTCGATGGTGATTGAATTCGATCCCGCTGGTTTGCCGAAGAAAAATTTGCTGATTTTGCTTGATGCCGTTTTGGGAAATATCGAACATAAAAGTCCAGCGTTGCCGCACCACGAAAAGAAACATTTTGAAGGCAAACTTCAAGACATCGATTTGGCGGTTGAAGGCATGAGTTGCGCGTCGTGCGCGTTGTTGATTGAAATGGTTTTGAAGCGTGACGAACGGGTGAAAACCGCGAGCGTGAATTTCAGCACGTCAACGTTGAATGTTCAAGGGCAATTAACGAAAGATGATGTGAATAAATTGATTACGCAAATCGGTTATCAAACGTATCCTATGGACACGCTTTCGCAACGTAAAAAGTTAATCGAAAAAGAACAAAATCGCGTTGCCACGGCGCGAAATCGTTTTGTGTGGTCAGCCATTTTAAGCACGCCTGTGATTCTCGCGGGAATGGCAATGATCACGTCGCGCAAACTACATTGGATGCAATTAGCGTTGACCACGCCCG
>SESD01001700.1_pt1 | contig 11815 bp, 11 predicted proteins | sample 3171411 | NCBI WGS metagenome assembly SESD01 (sample SAMN06051880, study PRJNA518727) | freshwater metagenome | biome: subpolar coniferous forest; feature: holomictic lake; material: water; isolation source: holomictic Lake 442, 16.5 m depth | place: Canada: near Kenora, Ontario | collected...
AGGCGAGCAAACAGGTCGTCGACTGAGCTCGTTGGCTTGGTCTCGGCCCGATCAGAGGTCTTCGCAAACAGCGACACAACCCGAGCAGGCTCACGGTCGTTGTTGTCGTTGCGGTCATCGAACGGTGCCGGCTCGGGCAACGAGACAACCGTGTCATCGTGAGACTCGACCAGTTGCAGGCCAATGGTGTCGTCGTCAGCTTCACCGAACACGTCAGCTTCAACTTCGAGTTCAACCTCGGCAACTTCAATTTCGATGTCGAGCTCGACGATCTCGATCTCGATCTCAACCTCGGCAACTTCCACCTCAGTCTGCGCCACCTGGTCGAGGTCGAGATCGTCATCGTCTCGGTCGGGTTGCATATACATCGAGGTGGCAGGAACCATCAGCGGCACAGGGCCAGTGGTGGGCTGAAGGTTCACGTATTCGACTGGCTCGCCCAACGGTGTGAGCTCGGCCATCACATCGACGGCAGCGAGGCGCGAGCGCTCGAACGCCTGCAGCAACCTGTCGCGCCCATGGATCAACTGTTCGAGTTGCTGGCGAGCCAACTCACGACGGCGAGCCAACTCGCTCAACACCCGTTCGCGATATGCGCGGGCCTCGTTGACCATGTCGCGGCCTTGCTGCTTGGCCATCTGCACTTCGGCCTCAGCGTCGGATGCAGCGTCTTGACGACGACGCGCGGACTCAATCTCGGCTTCTTCACGAAGGCGTTGCGCTTCGTCGGTGGCCTCACGCAACAGACGGGCACTGCCATCTTCGGCGCGGGCACGAATCTGGGTCGCAGCTTCACGGGCAGTCTGCAGAACGCGAGCGGCCTCTTCGCCCAGAAGGCGGGTGGCGGTGTCGTCGTCCATCGTGACTGCATCGGATGAGCCGGGATGCTGCGCCGAGCGCAGTTCGCGCTCGAGGAAGCGCTCGCGTTCTTGCAAGCGCGCGAGTTCGGCGGCAACCATACGCAAAAAGTCGCGGACCTCGGCCTGATCGAAGCCCCGACGAGACGTAGGGAACTGCGCAGACGAGACCGATGCCGCCGACGACGGATCTGGGCGCGAGAAGGAAATGGCCATTGCGAAGAATCGTAGGTCGATTCGAGACGCGAGTGGTGGCAATCGGGTTCGAGTGCGTCGCGCTACGACGCGGGCTTGAAGCCCTTACCCGGCAGGCCGAGACGATCACCATTGCCGCCGAGCTTGGTGAGGGCGGCAAGCGCTTCATCGATGGTGCCTACCGGAATAATCTGGACCTGATTTCCAGCTACCGAGCGGGCAGCTGCAATCTCGGCGTCCGACTGACTGGCCGGCACAAGAAAGTACTTGGTGCCGGTCTGTTTCACCGCCGAAGCCTTCTGCGCTAATCCGCCAATCGGCCCCACCTTGCCATCTACATCAATGGTGCCAGTGACCGCCACGCGGTTGCCGCCGGTGAGTTCGCCCGGAGTGAGTTCGTCGATCAAGGTCAGCGTGAACGCAAGGCCCGCCGATGGTCCACCGATGCCAGCCGTGTCGATAGTGACCGGGAACGGAGCGGCACCGACTTCGGTGGTATCGAACGGGTAGAAGCCCACGATGACGCGTGTTGGGTCGTCGGGCGACGCAATCAGCTCAACCTCACCCTTTTGCACTCCCGATTTGCCAGGCCTGTTGAACGAAACCTCAACCTTGTCGCCGCCCTTGTGCCGGGCGAGGATTGGCCTGAGATCGTCGAGGGTCTTGATTGGGGTTCCATCGATGCTGATGAGTTCGTCGTCGGGTTGCAGCACCTTGCCCGATGGCGCCTCCTCGGTGCACTCGGTACCGTCGGCGTTCACCTTGAAGCACACGATCTGGTCGACAACGATGTTGCCCGGCTTGAGATCGATGGGATACCCGAGCCTTGAGAGGGCCACGTATTCGGCGGCTTGCTTGGCCGAAACCATTTGTCGGCGGCCACGCGAGCTCTGTTGCTGCGGCGTGCCGCTTCCGTTGACGTCTTCAAAGGTCATCAGCTGCACGTCGTTCTCGCGGCGAACCATCAGCCACGACAGCAACGACAGTTGCGGCTCGCGAATAGTGACGAACAAGATGCTTCCGTCGGCCGCGTAACGCTTGGTGCCGCTGATTGCCATACGTGGCTCAACGCTCTCAGCGTCGGCCGGAACAAGTGCGTATGGACGCTTGATCGACGAAAACCTCGATGCAGTGAACGACGAAGAAAGCAGCACCGCGGCGAGGGCGACGAACCCGACCGCCACAAGTGGCAGTGCCCAGATTCGATGACGCCGATTCGGTGCGACGCCGTCAACCGGCGGCGCAGGTACCATCTGTTCTTGCGTGTCAGTCACTGATTTCACCACTCGAGCGATCTGGATAGTTGGGCTCGCCATGCTCGCATTGCTGAGCCTTGGCTGGCGTAAGACTGCCAGAGCCACGCCCAAACCTACACGCGGCAACGAAGAACGCTTGCCAGGTATCGAAGTCGACGAACTCGTAGTGCCCGCATATCACCGCACTTCGGTGTTGAAGCGTTTGTGGGCTCTTGCCAGCGCCAGCGTACTTTCGATGCTGATCGGCGCACTCGCCGCCATCGCTCTAGCGGTCAGCCTTTCGTGGTTCGTCACCACGCTCTCAGACATGCTGCGTCGATGACCACCCCGCCCACCGCAACCGCCGCACATCGTCGGCGCGTCATCGCGCTCGCTGGCCACACCGGCGATCCCGACACCGCACGCCAAGGTTTAAGCGACCCTGACCCATCTGTGCGCGGCACTGCGCTCGGCGCCCTGCATCGTCTTGGAGCGCTGCGCACCAACGAACTCATCGAGAGCTTCAACGACGGCACTCCGTCGGTTCGCCGTCGTGCGGCCGAGGTCGCCGCTCACTACCCCGCGTTATCGATGCTCGCCTTGCTGCACGACTCAGACTCAACCGTCATCGAGGTAGCAGCATGGTCGTGCGGCGAACACGAGTTGGTCTCCGACGACGAACTGTTCTGCTTGGTCGGCTTGGCCACCGAGCACGACGATGCCTTAGTGCGCGAAGCCAGCGTCGCCGCGCTTGGCGCTATTGGCGACGACCGCGGCTTAGTTGCGATCCTTGCTGGTTGCACCGACAAGCCCGCCGTCCGCAGGCGCGCCGTGTTGGCCTTGGCACCTTTTGATGGCGACGAAGTTGAAGCCGCGCTCAGCGCAGCACTCGTCGACCGCGACTGGCAAGTGCGCCAAGCGGCCGAAGATCTCACACGCGACTGAGCGCTACCTTCTCGGCGGCATCGTGAGCGCGCATGCGCGTAGCCACCACTACGAGCAACCCCAAGACGCCGAGCAACACCAACGTGTCGATTGCAAAAACAATGCGGGCATGGGTGTGAACCCGGGTGCACGGCGTCCGCAAGTAGGCAAGCGATTCACCGAGCAGTGGCAACGGTTCGGTGCTGCGCGATGTGCTGGCAAACAGCGTGTAACACGAAACGCTTTGAGAGACCGGCGCACCTGTTTCCTTGCTGACGCCAACCGGCACAGAGTCAGAGAGCGGTTGCGCTGCCCACAAGAAGAGAACGCACAGATACCACGCAATGACAGCGACGCCGCTGAGGATGAGATAGCGACGGGCTTGTTTCGACACGTTGCAGATCATACGACGAGGCGTCACGACCCTGGCGCACGTCGGCTCCCTTGAGAATCTCAGGGCCGCCAACGAAGACTTTTCGGTGACGGCCGGCTCAACGGTTCGGGGAAACCGCGAGCTCCTTGCCGTCACCGGTCGATGCGCTTTCGTGCATCAACTTGTAGCTCATTATGCGGATTCCACCGAGAATGTCACTAGGGCCGAAAGTCCCTATTTCCCTGCTGCTTGCTCTGGGCAGCCGCACGCATCGCGCCCCGCCGCGATTACTTAGGATTGTTTGATTCGGTGAAGAAGGTCGACGGTTTCCAGCGCCGCAAGGCCGGCGTCGGCGCCCTTGTTGCCGGCTTTGCTGCCGGCTCGTTCGAGCGCTTGGTCCATGGTGTCGACAGTGATGATGCCGTTGGTGATCACGACGCCGGTATCGAGTGCTATCCGGGCGAGGCCGGCTGCACTGTGGTTGGCGACAATCTCGAAGTGGTAAGTGGCTCCGCGCATCACCGCTCCGAGGGCGATAATCGCGTCGTACCTGCCGGTGGCGGCGAGGGTGTTGGCAACGATGGGGATCTCCCATGCGCCAGGAACCCACACGGTGTCGATGGCGTCGTCATCGACACCGTGACGCACGAGGATGTCGCGGGCGCCGTGCTCGAGTCGAGTGACGATGAGGTCGTTGAAGCGGGCGCAGACGAGCGCAAATCTGCGGTCGGTGCCGTTTGGGTGCCCGTTATACGTGGTCATTGCTGCTCCTGAGTCTGATCTACGGGGGCGACGAGGTGGCCCATGCGTTGCTGTTTGGTATCGATGTAGCGCTGTGCTTCGGGGTGGATTGGTACGTGGAGGGGGACGCGTTCGGTGATGGTCAGCCCGAATCCTTCGAGTCCGCTGTACTTGGCCGGGTTGTTCGTGAGCAGTCGGACGCTGCTCAAGCCGAGGTCGGCGAGGATTTGGGCGCCGATGCCATATTCGCGGGAGTCGACCGGCAGGCCGAGCTGAAGGTTGGCGTCGACGGTGTCGAGTCCGGTGTCTTGGAGTTCGTAGGCGCGTAGTTTGTGGGTAATGCCGATGCCTCGGCCCTCGTGTCCGCGGAGGTAGACGATCACGCCCGTGCCGTTGTCTTCGATGCGGCGCATTGCTTCGTGCAGTTGCGCGCCGCAGTCGCATTTGACACTGCCGAGCACGTCGCCCGTGATGCATTCACTGTGAACACGCACGAGTACGTCGGCGCATCCGGCGACGTCGCCCTTCACGAGCGCGAGGTGGGTGTCACCGCCATCGACGAGGCTGTCGAACGCGTAGCAGCGGAACTCTCCCCAGTCGGTGGGTAGCCGAGCGTCGGCTGTGCGGATGACGAGTTTCTCGGTTCGGCGGCGGTACCGGATCAGATCGGCGATCGAGACGAGCAGCAGTCCGTGCAGGTCGGCGAACGCACGAAGGTCGTCGACGCGGGCCATTCCGCCGTTGTCGAGGACAACTTCGCAGAGCACCCCTGCCGGGAATCGTCCGGCGAGGCGGGCGAGATCGACGGCGGCTTCAGTGTGCCCGGCACGTTTCAGCACCCCACCGGGGCGGGCGCGGAGCGGGAAGATGTGACCGGGTCGGTTGAACGCCTCCGAGCCGACGTTTGAGTCGGCGAGTGAACGCAACGTACGGGCTCGGTCGCCAGCGGAGATACCGGTTGAGGTTCCGCTCTTCAGATCGACCGAGACGGTAAACGCAGTGCCTTGTGCCTCTTGGTTCGCGGCCGGAGGGACCATCAGCGCGAGGTTGAGTTCGTCGCAGCGTTTATCGGGAAGCCCGACACAGATCACGCCGGACGTGTAGCGGACGAAAAAGGCGATTTGCTCCTCTGTCGCTGCGTCTGCAGCCATGATCAAGTCGCCTTCGTTCTCGCGGTCCTCGTCATCAGCGACGACGACAATCTCGCCGCGAGCGATCGCAGCAATTGCGTCCTCAATCGAATCGAACAGTCCTTGTCTCATCAGACCACCTCATCCGGGTCACTGGCGCCCGGCGTGGTGCCGGGAGTTGACGACCGCTCGGCGGCGGAAGTGAACGGTCGGATCATGCGCTCGACGTACTTGGCGATCACATCGACTTCGATGTTGACCAAATCCCCGGGCCGTTTGGCGCCGAGGGTCGTCACGGCCGAGGTGTGAGGGATGATTGCGACGGTGAACCCGTCGTCGTAGGGGGTCACGATGGTCAGGCTGACCCCATCGACGGTAACCGAACCCTTCTCGACCAAGTACGGCAGCAGATCGACGGGAATGCGCACGCGCAGATCCGGCACCGGTTGAACGATCTCGCCGACACCGTCGACGTGTCCTTGCACGAGATGGCCGCCAAGGCGATCCTGCATCCGCACGGCACGTTCCAAGTTGACCACATCACCCGCCCGACTCGGGGCGAGACTCGTACGCGCCAGAGTTTCGGCCGATACGTCGGCTTCCCACCATCCGTCACCTTGCGCAACCACAGTCAGACAACAACCGCTGACAGCGATCGAGTCGCCGAGTCGGGCGTCTTCGAGCACTGTCGATGCGTTGATTCGTAGACGACCATGCTCCAACGATTCGATCGTGCCAAGTTCTTCGACGATTCCTGTGAACATGTCAGCCCTGCTCCTGATTCTGATCATCGTTTGTTGGTTGGGTCATGCTGTTACTCCTATTACGTGGGATGAGATCGATCCGCAGATCAGAACCAAATTGCTGAACGCCGGCGAAATGACCGCGCCAGATGGATTCCATTGACGCCGCGCTCGGCCCGGCGATCATCGGGACCGTGCCGGTGCCGGTGAGCAATGCAGGTGCGACGTACAGCACGTACCTGTCGATCAGATCGAGATCGAAGAACGAACGAACTGTCCGCGATCCGCCCTCGATCATCACCTGGAGCACGCCCCGACGGCCCAAGTCGTCGAGCAGTGCCGGCAAGTCGCTGTTCCATTCCATGCAGGGCCGAACCTTTGCCTCGGCCGGGGCGTGTCCGAGGACGACTCGGAGCGGGTCGCGGCCGTCGACGTGGCGCACTGTCAGGGACGGGTCATCGGATCTAATCGTGCCCGCACCGACGATGATGGCGTCGCTCTCGGCCCGCAACTTGTGCGCATCGACTCGCGCTTCAGCACCGGTGATCCACTGTGAAGACCCGTCCAACGCGGCGATACCGCCGTCCATTGTGGTCGCCAGTTTGCACACCACGTACGGGCGCCCGGTCCGACGGTGATGCAAGTACGGCTCCAACTGCGACGCGACCTCGGCCGCGAGCAGACCGACCTCGACATCAACTCCACAAGCGCGCAACGCCGCCAAACCCTGCCCAGCCACTCGGGGATCCGGGTCTGTGACCCCAACGATCACCCGCGCCACGCCGGCGGCGAGAATCGCGTCGACGCACGGAGGAGTCCGACCGTGGTGGGCACATGGTTCTAACGTGACGATCAACGTCGCGCCTACAGCTGCATCGCCGGCAGCGCGCAACGCAATGACTTCGGCGTGGTCCCCGCCTGGCGGTTGCGTCGCGCCAATGCCAACGACTTCGCCCTCGGGTGAGAGCACCACAGCCCCTACCCAGGGATTGGGGGACGTACGCGTACGTACTTGCGCTGCAGCGTGAAGCGCTGTTTGCATAGCAGTCCGGTTGTCCAACGTTGCCAGTCCTTTCCGGAACAGGGCAACGCCGACCGGGCAGTCGCACCCATGAGGACACGACTACCTAGGTACACGTCTTCCCTGCTCACATCCGGACTGTGACCGTCGGCTCCGAAATCTCATCGGATCGGCCCCACATCCGAGGACGAAGGGTTCGCGGGCTATACCGCCGGTTAGGAATTGCACCTGACCCCGCAGGGGGTTTCTAGTTGTTAGGTGACCCTACCAATCGTGCAGCAACGTGCAAACTCAAGCGCACGAATGTTCTCCTCATCTCGTCCGGATCGTGTCTGCAAAGGAGCGTGGCTTCCATTGCGACAGTCTTCCCAACGTGCTCGGCTGGGTATTGTGTGCAGAATGACGACGCCCGATCCCGATGCTCCCGCAGGCGCAGCCGGGGCCATTGGCCGCGGCATTCGCGCTGCACGCACCACCGATTGGAAGGCGAAAGCCAAGCAAGCCGCAGCTGCGCTCAAGGCCGATTACCAAGCGGGCAAACTCGGCGACGAAGCGCCGGCCGAGCCCATCTGGCCAAGCGCGAGCGATCAGTTCGAGGGCGTCGTCAAGATGCTGCGCGCCGCGCGTTCAGGCAGCTCGAAAACTCGCAGCGACACCGAACTCAATGCCGATGCCGACGACATCTCCAGCGCGCTACGCAACGTCGACTGGAACGGCGTGCGCACCGCCACCGCCGAGCGCACCAGCGTGCCCCGCAAGGCAATGCGCGACATGGCCGATCAAGTCGAGTGGTCAAAGGTGCAACCCGTTGCGGCGCAGGTCTCGAGCGCACTGATCGCAGCGGTTGCTGCAGGACAGATTCCCATGGGTGGCCTGCTGGGCTCCACGGTGGTTCGCACCATTATGAATCAAGGTGGTTTGGCTCAGCGCGTTGCCGACAATCTCACCGAGCAAAAGACCACCATGCCGCCCGACTTTCGTGGCGTCATCGACACCACCGCTCGCGACACCTAACAGCACAGATGCGCCTCATTATCGATACCGACATCGGCACCGATGTCGACGACCTCTGGACCCTCGCAATGTTGCCCGGTCTCGCCAAGGTCTCCCTCGAGGCCGTCACCGTGGTGTACGGCGATACCGAACTTCGTGCACGGCTCGCCTCTGTTGCCCTCAAGGCCATGGGTATCGAGGCTCCCGTGTATTGCGGATGCGAACACACCATGAGCGGCAAGGCCGTGATGTGGGCGGGACACGAAGGCCTTCACGTCGATGGAATGACTGACGCCAAGTTCGCAACCGGCGACGCAGTAGACGTGCTCATCGAACGAGCGGCTGTCAACCCCGGATCGCTCAACATCGTTGCAATTGGGCCGCTCACCAACATCGCAACAGCAGTGCTTCGAGACGCCGAGTTCGCATCAAACGTTCGCCACCTCACGGTGATGGGCGGCGAATTCACACGCGGTTGGCCCGAGCACAACTTCTCCTCTGATGCAGCGGCCACCGAGATCGTGCTGAGATCGGGCGTCTCGATGACGATCATGCCGCTCAACCAAACCCTACGAGTGATGATCGATCAGGCAGACACCCAACGCATCGCCGAGGCACACCCGCTCGGACCCTTGATGGCCGATCAGGCGCAGCGTTTCTGGACCTGGCTGGCCACACGGACCCCATTGGCAACGGGAACCTCAAGCGCCGCGCATGACCCGGCGACATTACTCACGCTGTTCGAACCATCGCTATTCACGTTCACACCGATGACTATCGACGCGTTCGAATCAGACGGTTTCGATGGCCGCATTCGTGGGTCGGCCGATGCAACGTCATTGATCAACGTTGTCACCGACATGGATGCGCCGGGCGTACACGACGCGTTCCTTCGCGTGCTCGGCTGCTCGTAGTTTTAGGCGAAGGTTTTAGGCGAAGGTTTTAGGCGAAGCAGTCGGCAACAAGTGCCTGAAACGCTTCGACGTCCATCTCAACCTGCAGCACGCCGTCGACACGTTTGATGTTCAACGTTGGGCAGAACATCGACTTGTCGCCAATGAAGAAATGCGGCGAGCCAACAACGTGTTGGGCCTTGCCTGCTCGGTACTCGGCCATCACTGCATCGACTGTGCCAAGCGATGTCATGCCATGGCGGGCAGCCACTGCTTCGATCACGCTGTGATCATCGATGTTGACGCCGTGCTCGAACACCAGCCGGCGCAGTTCCATCGCAACAGACTCGCCCGTTGCATCATCAATGTCGTAAGCCGCTGCCGTGAGCGCGAGCCCGGGCAATGTGCTCGCCGGAAACGCTGAGACCTTGAAACCAGCAAACAGGTCTTGCGCCACCTGCGGCTTGATTTCGTCGATCTCCTCACCAATGAAGGCGCCATCGACCGGCTTGCCGTTCACGATCTCGAGCGGCCAACTGCGAATCTGCAGATGCACATCGGGGCGACCCAATTCGTCGCGACGCTGCAGCAAACGCGTCAGGCCGATGTAAGCGAACGGGCACACGATGTCGGCATACACAATTACAGCGGTCATGCCCCCGACTGTAGCTGCGCTGCCAGAGCTCCTCGCCCGGCCGCATGGGCGCTAGGCGGCGGACTGAGTGGCCTTCAGCGCAACTTCGCCAAGCAAACCAATGCGATCGGTGTTGTGACCATTCGCTGCAAGGTTGATGGTGAGGCCGTCGATACCGGTGTTCATCGCGGCGAGCAACTTTTCGCCCACGGTGTCGGCATCGCCATAGATCAGCACATGCTTCATCATCTCGATGACTTCGTTGTTCCAACCCTTTACGGCAGCGATAGAGCGCACGTCGGCGTCGGCCTCTTCCATCGTGGGAGCGATGCAAACCATCTGCAGTTTGGTGACCTTGATCTCTGAGCGATCGCGCCCGAGTCGTTGGCAGTGTGCTGCGAGCGCATCGAGCTTGCGCGGAATCTCGTCGATGGATCCGCTCGACAGGTTCGACTCATCGGCGTACTGGGCAACCATGCGCAAAGTCTTCTTCTCGCCGCTGCCACCAATCATGATGGGGATGCGTGACACGGGGGCAGGCGAGTTCATTGCATCGACCACCTGATAATGCTTGCCCTCAAGGGTGACCTTCTCGCCGCGCAGCATCGGCAGCACAATCTGCAACGCCTCTTCGAGCTTCTCGAAACGATCGGTGAAGGTGCCGAACTCGAAGCCCAGTGACTTGTGCTCGAGCTCGAACCAACCGGCACCAATGCCGAGCGTGGCGCGACCGTTCGACACAATGTCGAGTGCAGTGATGGTCTTCGCCAACAGCGTGGGATGGCGATACGTGTTGCCGGTGACCAGTGCCGACAGCCGAACCGTGCTGGTGTGTTGAGCGAGAGCCGACAGCAGTGAGTAGCACTCGAACATTGGCTCGCTGGGAGCGCCAAGGCCGGGCAATTGATAAAAGTGATCCATCACGAAGACACGGTCGAACCCTGCAGCCTCTGCGGCCTTTGCCTGGTCGACAACGTTCTGAAAAATTGCGGATCCAGTGGCACCTGGAATGGTGAAGTTCGGTATTTGATAGCCAAGACGAGTCATGTGGAGCACTCCTAAACAGGGGTCAAGTTCCTTGAGTCTGCCATCTCGGGCGCAAGGGGCGGGCGGGCAACACCGAAATTCAGACCACGAAATATCCGATGAAGAATCTTCGTCTCAGGGGTTGACAATCGAACACACGTTCGATTATGGTTTGACACATGGAAACGTTGCTCATACAACTCACTTCGGCAAGCACCGCCGCAGCGAACCTGTACACGCACGCAACCACCGCCACGCTGCGCCGGCAGGCGCTGTTGGGCTGCCAGTCGTTGCTTGATCAGATCAAGGTCGCCCAAGCACGGCTGATGGCCGACGCCACCACGCATCGCGACTGGATCAGCTCTGGCCACAAGAACATGGCCGACTGGCTTGCCGACACCACCAAGTCGTCCTACGGCGATGCGAAGCGCAAAGAGAAACTCGGCAACGCGTTAGGTCAATCGCCCGATCTCAGCGACGCGGTTGCCAGCGGCCAACTCTCGCCCGACTCCGCCGAAGCTTTGGCCGACACCATTACCAACCCACCACCAGCAGCCACCCCCGCCGACATCAGCGATCTTGTTGCCGCCACCAAAGGCGCCACACCACCACAAGCCAAAGCCGCAGCCGATTACTGGCGCGAGCAACTCACCAACGAAACCGAAGAAGAAGCCGAAACCCGTCGCTTCGCCAAGCGTTCTGTCACCACCACCATCCCCGCCGACGGCACCTCAACAACAGCCATAGCTTTGCCGGTGTTGCACATGCGCGAACTGTTGAACGCGTTCGATCACGCTGCTGGCAAGTTCGCCGAAGGCGATACACGCACCAACGCGCAACGCCTTGCCGATGGCGCCATTACTCTCGCCAAGCTCTACAACTCCGAGCAGGTCAACGGCGGCCGCTCGAACCCCAACATCATCGTCACCATCACGGCCGAGGCATTCGCCGGGCTGACCAACCAACCCGGCCACACCCCGTGGGGCGACCGCGTCTCCGCCCACACCATCCGTGAACTCGCCAAGAACGCCACGCTGCAACGCGTAGTCA
>SESD01001702.1_pt1 | contig 11814 bp, 9 predicted proteins | sample 3171411 | NCBI WGS metagenome assembly SESD01 (sample SAMN06051880, study PRJNA518727) | freshwater metagenome | biome: subpolar coniferous forest; feature: holomictic lake; material: water; isolation source: holomictic Lake 442, 16.5 m depth | place: Canada: near Kenora, Ontario | collected...
AAGCCAGCGCACCTATGCTTGTCCGCTTGCTCGCCGCTGCTGCCGAGCCGATGCAGTATGGCGATCTCACCCTTCAGGTCTCGGCCAGTTTGGGCGTTACCTTTTACCCGCAGGTGGAAAATATCGATGCCGACCAACTCTTGCGTCAGGCCGATCAAGCCATGTATCAGGCCAAGCTGGCGGGCAAGAACCGTTACCATATCTTCGATGCCTTGCAGGACAGCCGCGTCCGCGGGCGTTACGAAAGTCTGGAGTTTGTCCGTCGCGCCTTGGCCAGGAGCGAATTCGTGCTGCATTACCAGCCCTATGTGGACATGCGTAAGGGTACCGTCATCGGTGCGGAAGCGCTTATCCGTTGGAAACATCCGGACAAAGGTCTGCTGTCGCCGGCGACTTTTTTGCCGGCGATTGAGGATCATCCGCTGGCTGTTGAACTCGGCGAGTGGGTTATTGAAACGGCCTTGGCCCAGATAGAAATCTGGCTGGCCACCGGATTGAATATTACGGTGAGTGTTAATGTGGGTGCCCGCCAGTTGCAGCAGACAGATTTCGTCGAGCGTCTGCGTGGGCTGCTGGCTGCGCATCCTGGGGTGAGTCCATCTTGCCTTAAATTGGAGGTGCTGGAAACCAGCGCACTGATAAACGTGACCCGAGTGTCGCAGGTGATTGAAACCTGTCGGGGGATGGGCGTGATGTTTTCTATGGATGACTTTGGTACCGGCTATTCCTCGTTGACTTACCTCAAACAACTGCCGGTCACCACCATCAAGATCGACCAGAGCTTCGTGCGCGGCATGCTCTATGATCCGGATGATATGGCTATTTTGAAAGGCGTACTGAGCCTGTCCGACGCCTTTCACCGCGATGTTGTCGCTGAAGGTGTGGAGACTGTTGAACAAGGCGCGATGCTGCTTCAACTGGGCTGCGACCTCGCCCAAGGTTACTGCATCGCCCGCCCCATGCCGGCGCACGAGCTGCCCGCTTGGTTGGGTAGTTGGCGGCCCGATCCCTCTTGGACTGGATCACTGCCATTATGATTTCAATAAGCAGACGTAGGATGGGTAGAGCGGCAGCGAAACCCATCAGGCATTGAAGCGTGACGCGGATTGCAACCCCGTCACTCACGTTTTGAAAGCCATTGAAGCCTTCAAACGTTTCGGTCGGGGTTGCAAACCCCGACCGGCATAGTCACTGCCATTATTGTTTTAATAAGCAGGCGTAGGATGGGTAGAGCGACAGCGAAACCCATCAGGCATTTTTTAAATTCTTTGCCAGTCAAACGATGCGCCTGGATCAGTTTTTCGTCCGGGGGCAATATCACTGTGTCCGGTTATTCGTTGTCTTGATAACTTTGGATACGTTTTAAGCAAGATGTTAATCACGCTAGCAAGTTGCTGATACTGTTCTTCGGTATAAGCTATGGATTCGGTACCTTCAAGTTCTATACCTATCGAAAAATCATTACAGCGCTCTCTACCTTGATAGTTTGATTGTCCCGCGTGCCAAGCACGCTTGTCAAAAGGCACATATTGCACACAACTGCCGTCCCGTTTAATCAACAAATGTGCTGATACTGTGAGTTGATAAATTTCTTTAAAATAGAGATGATCATCAGGATTGAGCATATTACAAAATAGTTGATCTATGTAAGGGTTATTGAATTCACCCTGCGGCAGACTAATGCAATGAATCACCAGCAATGAAATATCGGTAGGATCGGGACGTTGATCGCAATTGGGTGAGGGGGTTTTGGTAATGCCGGTGAGCCAGTGTTGGTCTATATTCATAAAATTAAAAAGCGGTATAGAATGTAAACAAATTGCCGAATGTGCGATAAAATAAGCATTATTCGCCGTAAGGGTCAGTGCGATAAAATCACACTTCGCTGAAGCGTGACGACGTCTGTACTTCCGTTACTGACGTTTTGAAAGCTATTGAAGCCTTCAAGCGTTTCGGTCGGGGTTGCAAACCCCGACCGGCATCTTGCTTATCAAAAAGAATTTTACCATCAAATATAAAGGAAAGCGTGAACGCTTATTTAACAGTACGAACAAGAGAGAATTTTATGACAACCATCGTTTATAAGCGCTTATTTAAGTTGGCTTTTGCCATGTTGCTGGTCGGTTGCGCCAGTAAGCCGGTGACTTATCATGATGACTCTGCAAAAAATACCCATCAACAAACTAAAATTCCACCGGCCGTTTATCCGATAGAGCAGCCCGATCAACATTATTCAAGTAGTCATGGCAAGGCACCGTATTCAAGCAGTTATGGCGCCAATAAATTAACGGGCACCTACGCCAACTCGCCAGCGGTACGCAGTTTTATTCAGCACATGGTGAAGCAGCAGGGTTTTTCGGAAACTTATTTAAATGGTTTGTTTTCGCAGGCTAACCGGCTGGATTCGGTAATTCATTTGGAAAATCCGGCACCCTCTACGGGGCCATCCAAGCCTAGCTTGGGCAGTTGGACGCGCTATCGAAACAAGTTTTTAACCGATGCGCATATCAGCAATGGCGTGGAGTTTTGGCGTAATAATGCAGAAGCTATTAAACAAGCCAGCGCTACCTATGGCGTTGACCCTGAATACATTGTCGGCATTATTGGTGTGGAAACTTATTTTGGCAAAAATTTTGGTAAAACCTGTATCTTTGATGCCTTAACTACTTTGTCTTTCGACACGGTCAGGCGCTCCAGCTATTTTACGTCTGAACTGGAGAATTTTTTGTTAATGACGCGTGACGAAGGTTTTGATCCGCGTCAACCGCAAGGTTCTTGGGCGGGCGCTATGGGGTATGGGCAATTTATGCCCAGTAGTTTCCGAAAGTTGGCCGTCGATTTTAACCACGATGGACGGCGTGATCTTTGGCATCCCAAGGATGCTGTCGGCAGTGTGGCGAATTATTTTTCGCGTAGCGGTTGGCAGTTACATAGTCCCGTTACCAAGCGTAGCAGTCCCGCTAACGATGAGGCTGTTATTGAACTGAGCACTTATGAAGGTAACGAGTTTTGGCGTGTTTATCCCAATTTTAAAGTGATCAAGAAATACAATAACAGTAATAAATATGCGATGGCAGTCCATCAGTTGGCACAGGCTATTAAACAACGGTATCAGCAAGCTTATGCGGGCAATATTGATAACGTAACCCATTAGAGGTGGGATGGTTTGGGGGCGATTGGGATTAGAAAAAAGCTACTCGCTTAAAATCTGTCAGGTATTAAGGGAACTGGTAATAATAAGCCCCCAATTTATACTGGTAGGGTGCGCATCGCGCACTTAAAATAGCATCCACTCAACGGTTTTATTTGCACCACAACCTATTATTTTTTTTACCTGTAGCCTATTAGGGTTCTTTTTCTGGCATGGTTGTGGTGCGCGATGCGCACCCTGCTCAACTGTCAGGTATTAAGTTTGTAGTCTCCCACGTTAACCACTCAATATAATCGGTAAAATCAGAAATTTTCATTAGCATGGGAGCTTTTTAGTTGTATAGTAAAACGCTTTGTTTAAATCAACAAGTCGGCTATTAAAAACGTTATCCGGATAAATAGTCATTGATCGTTTAATCTTTTTATAGAGGTGAGCTATGTACACATTAAAACATCCACTTTTGGTTATTGTGCTGTTGGCCTGTTTTGCGACGGCACCTGTTTTTGCTGCCGACATGGCGGCTGGCGAACAAAAAGCGACTGCCTGTATGGGTTGTCACGGTCCAAAGGGCAAAAGCAGCAACGCTCAATGGCCTAATTTAGCGGCTCAACAAAGGCTCTATCTAGTTACTCAACTCAAGGCATTTAAAGCGGGAACACGTAATAACCCGATGATGCAATCCATGGCTACTAATTTAAGTGAGGACGATATCAATAACTTGGCTGCTTATTATTCCAGTCAATCCGCTGTTAGCGCAGGCGGTGATGCAACCTTGGCAAAATCAGGTCAGCCCAAAGCCACTATGTGTTTAGGCTGTCATGGCGCGTCCGCTGAAGGTAATGGTCAATTTCCAAGGCTTGCCGGTCAGCATCCCAATTATTTGGTAAAGCAATTAAGCAATTTTAAAGAAGGCGAGCGTAAAAACGGACACATGCAAGCTATTGCAGGCACTCTTTCTGATGAAGATATGAAAATATTGGCTGCTTATTTTGGTGCTTTGTAGTTGCCACTCTTTGCCTGTCCGGGTTTTTAAAAATACCCGGATAGGTAAGCCACGTTAAGCAAATCTAAAGCGGTATTGCAGAAAAATCTCTGCGTTTTTTACTGAACTTCGGAGTTGATCTACGGATTATTAAGCGCCTTTTTACCAAGATTGAATATTCAGCCCCCGTGCGGTTAAGGAACGTGCATGAAATAACTTGACCTTTATATTCTCTCACCCTCTCGGAGGAGAGGGTGCAAGATGCCGACGTTATTTCATGTACATTCCTAAGTTAATCAGAATGGAGTAAAACAGCTTTAGCTGTTTTTACAGGCAATAGCTGAAGCGATTGCACTCCAGTTTTCTTAAATAAATACGTTACCTAAAGCCGTCTGCGATTAATATCTGATAATGTTGGGTAGTCTCTGTCCGGTGTGAAGTGCAAAATAGTTACCGATATGAATATAAAATGTGTCCCTGGAAGCGTGTTGTTGTATGTTCTGGTTTTTTTCTCAAATACCGTTTTTAGCAATACGCTGGAGCAGCAACGGCAGGCTTTTTTGTTGGCAGAAAAACTGGTGGCGCAGGATGATCAAAGTGCGTTTTTGTCTGTGAGCGCCACGCTGACAGATTATCCGCTTTATCCCTATTTGCAGTATTTGTGGTTAAAAAATAATTTGCCGGAGACAGATAAAATCCTGGTTTATTTAACAACCTATAAAGACTCCCTCTACGCTGGTTTGCTCCGCACCGATTGGTTAAATTATCTAGCTAATAATGAACGTTGGCCTGAATTGATCAATAATTATCAAGCCAGTGATAATACGGCGCTTGAATGTCGGTTTTATTGGGCAAATTATAAAGTAGGTAATCAAGAACTGGCTTTGAATGCGGCTAAACGTTTATGGACTGTCGGCGACCGGCAGCCTGAAGAGTGTGATGCCCTGTTTTCGGTGTTGGCGATATCGCCTGTTTTTACAACGGATTTGATTTGGCAACGCTTTGAATTAGCCTTAAAGAAAGACAATAAATCTTTGGCAAGCTATGTACAGCGTTTTCTGGATAGTCCGGATCAAGCCACCGCTGAATTCTGGTTGCAGGTTCATAAAAAGCCCGCGCTCATCGAAGGCGGTCTGTTTATGGGGGTCGATGATCTTTACGGTCGTATCTTTGCGCACGGTGTGGATCGATTGGCTCAGTCGGACCTTGATTCGGCGCTGGGTCTTTGGGATAGTAGAAAGCGAAATTTTGTTATAAATAACCAAACTACCCAACAACTTGAACGCAGACTGGCGCTGGCCTTGGCGCGTGCGCGTGATAACCGGGCATATAATCGCCTGAATCAGTTGGTTACTGCTGATGCAGAGGTCAGAGAATGGAAGGTGAGGGCGGCTTTGTTTGAACAAAATTGGCCGCATGTTGCACAAGCACTGGCGGGCTTAACCTCTGAAGAGCAACAAACGCCGCAGTGGCAATACTGGCAAGCACGCTCTTTGATCGAAGCTGGAAACGTGCTGCAGGGGTTGTCTATTTTTAATCACCTGGCGCAAGATAGAAGTTACTATGGGTTTATGGCGGCCGATGCGGTCAATAAGCCCTATAACTTGACTGATAAACCGGTTGTTATCGTTGGGGATGCGCTTGAAAAGCTGGCTCAAACAAACGATTTTAAAGCGATTCAAGAGTTGGAAATCTTAAATCGTGATGCCGAAGCAAAACGACAGTGGTGGTTTACCTTAAAAAAATTACCCAAAGAACAAATCTTGATTGCCGCTAAATTAGCCCAACTGTGGCAATGGGATCAGGTCGCCATTATGACGTTGGTTAAAGCGGATTATTGGGATGATTTGGCCTTGCGATTTCCGATGAGTTATTTGAGCCAGGTTCAGAGTAATGCGGAGTGGCAACAACTTGAACCGGCCATTATTTTTGGCTTGATTCGACAGGAAAGTATGCTGGATAAGAATGCAAAATCGGCAGTCGGTGCGCGTGGCTTAATGCAAATCATGCCGGAAACGGGTCAGCAAATAGCACGTAATCTTAAAGAGCCTTGGCAGACCGAAAATAGTTTGTTTAATCCGGATATTAATATTAAATACGGCGCTTTTTACTATAAACAATTATTGAACCGCTTCGATGGCCATTTTGCACTGGCAGCGGCGGCTTATAATGCGGGGCCAAGCCGGGTAGTTAAATGGTTGCCTGGCGATAAGCCGGTTGCCGCTGATGTTTGGATAGAAACTATTCCCTTTAAAGAAACCAGAAAATATGTAACTTCTGTGCTGTCTTATGCCATTATTTATCAACAACGGCTACAAAGAAATGCATTAAAAATCACCGGATTGCTCTTTGATGTGCGTCCCCGCTAAAATTTGAGCTGATTTTTTTCAGTGTCTGTTAGATAATACCCGCATTAAATTATAAGAATAATTACAAAGGTACATAAATAGCATGCAGAAACAGCATAGTTTTACGCGCGAAGAACTATTAAAGTCCGGAAGGGGAGAGCTATACGGACCTAAAAATGCGCAATTACCCCTGCCAAACATGCTGATGATGGATCGTATTACGCATATATCGGATGAAGGCGGCACTTATGGAAAGGGTGAAATCATCGCTGAGCTGGATATAAATCCTGATTTGTGGTTTTTTGCTTGTCATTTTCAGGGAGATCCTGTGATGCCTGGGTGCTTGGGACTGGATGCCATGTGGCAACTGGTAGGCTTTTATTTGTGCTGGATGGGTGGGCCGGGCAAAGGACGCGCTTTAGGTGTGGGAGAAGTTAAATTTACAGGGCAGGTATTACCCACGGCCAAAAAGGTAACCTACCGGATTAATTTAAAAAGACTGATTATGCGTAAACTGGTTATGGGTATAGCAGATGCCACCATGGAAGTTGATGGAAAGGTAATCTATGAGGCGACCGATTTACGGGTTGGTTTGTTTACTTCTACAGAAGATTTTTAGGGGTCAAAAGAAAAATGAAAAGAGTCGTTGTAACCGGATTAGGCATTGTTTCCAGTATCGGGAATAACCGGAATGAGGTCGTCGATTCCTTAAAGCAAGGTCGTTCAGGAATCACTTTTGCAAACGTTTATGAGGAGTTGGGTTTTCGTAGCCACGTACATGGCCCCATTAATATAGACTTAGATGCATTTATCGACCGTAAAACAAAACGTTTTATGGGTGACGGAGCCGCTTTTAACTATATCGCAATGCAGCAGGCCATTGATGATTCAGGTTTAACCGAGGCCGATGTGTCTAATTTTAGAACCGGTCTGGTGATGGGTTCAGGCGGCCCTTCAACATCGAACATTGTTGACGCGGCAGATATACTGCGTGAAAAAGGCATTAAAAAAGTCGGCCCCTACATGGTGCCCAGAAGCATGTCCAGCACCAATACGGCTTGTTTGGCAACACCCTTTAAAATTAAGGGTGTCAATTATTCCATTAGCTCAGCGTGTGCGACCAGTGCCCATTGTATTGGTCATGCCATGGAGTTAATCCAGATGGGTAAACAGGACGTGGTGTTTGCGGGTGGCGGCGAAGAAGTTCACTGGACTATGTCGGTGTTATTTGACGCAATGGGGGCTTTATCCTCCAAATATAATGACACACCAACGACCGCATCCAGACCTTATGATGAAACCCGCGATGGTTTTGTTATTTCCGGTGGTGGCGGTGTTTTAGTCATTGAAGAGTTGGAACATGCCAAAGCGCGTGGTGCCAAAATCTATGCAGAACTGGTTGGTTACGGTGCAACGTCTGATGGTTATGATATGGTTCAACCGTCAGGTGAAGGTGCCGTGCGCTGTATGCAGCAAGCAATGTCCACAGTGACTGGAAAAATTGATTATATCAATGCTCACGGAACCAGCACACCGGTTGGCGATACCAAAGAATTGGGTGCTTTGCGTGAGGTGTTTGGTACAGGCAATGTGCCTTGGGTTAGTTCCACTAAATCACTGACCGGTCATGCGTTAGGCGCAGCCGGTGTTAATGAGGCCATTTATTCATTATTAATGATGGAAGAAAACTTTCTGAGTGCTTCCGCCAATATAACGCAACTTGACCCAGGCGCAGAAGCCATACCTATTGTTCGTGAGCGGCAAGATAATTTGACTTTAAATACCATTATGTCTAATAGTTTTGGCTTTGGCGGTACTAACGCGACTTTAGTTTTTCAGCGTTACAACGGCTAATGTTTTTCTTATCGGGGTTCAGTAGACTATGAACCCCGATTTCCTTTTCTCCCTAGCAACGGGCATAAACTAACGTGAACACGTTATAAAATGCACATTGCTTCATCATCGAATATAATTCTGACCATGTCAGATTCAAAGCAAAAATCCATATTTCAATTTAACAAATTACAAAAACGACTACGCCATACTGTCGGTGATGCGATTGCCGACTATAACATGATCGAGAATGGCGATAAGGTGATGGTCTGCCTGTCAGGAGGAAAAGATTCCTATACCTTATTAGACATCTTGATGGGTTTACAGAAAACCGCGCCGGTTGAGTTTGAGTTGATAGCCGTTAACCTTGATCAAAAACAGCCGGGATTTCCCGAGCATGTTTTACCGGCCTATCTTGAATCCTTGGGCGTGCCTTATCATATCATTGAAAAAGACACTTACAGCGTGGTCAAACGCGTTATTCCTGAAGGCAACACCACTTGCGGCTTGTGCTCACGACTCCGACGTGGCACTTTATACGGTTACGCTGAAGCTAACGGTATTAGCAAAATAGCGCTAGGTCATCATCGTGATGATATTTTGGAAACGTTTTTTCTGAATATTTTTTACGGTGGAAAGCTCAAGGCCATGCCGCCCAAATTATTGAGTGACGATAAAAAAAATATCGTCATCAGACCGCTGGCTTATACGCGTGAGAAAGAAATAGAACGCTTTGCTGCCTTTAAGGATTTTCCTATTATCCCCTGTAATTTGTGCGGCTCTCAGGCAAACTTGCAAAGACAAGCGATGAAAGTCATGCTGGCGAGTTGGGATAAGCAATTTCCAGGGCGACTGGAAACCATATTTACCAGCCTCCAGAATGTTGCGCCTTCACAATTAGCCGACCGGCAATTATTTGATTTCGCAGGTTTGATGCATGGTCAGCAAGCTGACGGGCAGGAAGTTTCATTGAATGCAGGTTTGGACGTATTAGCGCTGTAAGGACTGATTTAAGTTACTGCGCTACTTTTTTACAGCGGATGATATCCGGATAAAACCTTTCAACCTATCGGGAATGCCTGCTTGCATGCTGTTGCTCATTTGAAATGATCATCCCTTTGCTGTCTGGTTAATTTTAATAATTGTTCTTGTAAACCTATGACACCCATACAATATATTGACACCCCTGATCAACTGGCCACCCTGTGCGAACAGATAAAAAAAGAGACCTGGCTGGCGCTTGATACCGAGTTTTTGCGTGAAAAGACTTATTATCCAAAATTTTGCCTGTTGCAAATAGCAACTCCAGAATGGGTTGCCTGTATTGATCCGATAGCCTTGCCTAATCTGGATAGTCTTTTTGAGGTGATATACAATCCGGCTATCGTAAAAGTTTTTCACTCCTGTCGACAAGATTTGGAAATTTTTCATCAATGGACAGGTAAGCTGCCGTCACCGATTTTTGATACCCAAGTAGCCGCACCGTTGTTGGGTTTTCAGGATAATCCGGGTTATGCCATGCTGGTCTCCAGCTTGTTAAGTGTTAACTTAAATAAAGCTCATACCCGTGCAGATTGGAGCAAGCGTCCTTTAACGGAAGCGCAAATTGAATACGCCGCCGATGATGTCATTTATTTATGCCAGATTTATAAAATCATGGTTCAAAAACTGACCGAATTAGGTCGGATTGATTGGCTAAAACATGACTTTGCAGAACTGACCAATCCTGCCCTTTATAAGGTAGAGCCTGAAAAAGCCTGGTTTAAAATAAAAGGCAAAAATAAATTAACCGGAAAACAGTTATCCATTATTCAGGCGCTGGCGCAATGGCGAGAAAAAACCGCACAAGCTGAAGATCGCCCTAAAAGCTGGCTGTTACGTGATGAGTTGCTGTTTGATTTAGCTAAGCTACAACCCGAAACGGTTGAGGAATTGGCTAATGTACGAGGCATTAATGAGCGGGCTGTTAACCGTTATGGCAAAGAACTGTGCCAATTAATTACCGAGGCCAAAAATCGTGCGCCGCTGCCTTTACATGAAAAAGACCGCCCCGCAAAAAAAACTCAGCAAGAAGAAGCCATACTCGACATTTTAACGGCCTTGGTAAGAATACGCGCAGAAGAAAACTCCTTAAACCCGACTATTCTTGCCTCACGTAAAGACCTTGAAGAACTGTTGTTTAACGATGATGAAGATTGCCCTTTACTGCATGGTTGGCGTTTTACCATGGCAGGTCGGGAATTAATCGGCTTGTTAAAAGGCGAGTTGTTACTGGGTATCGACTCGGACAAATTGGCTATTATTGAAAAATGATTTTTTAGTGCGTAGGGCGGTTTTGCCCTGGCAAACCGCCAATCATCACATAGTTGCGTGGTTGATTGCTTGACGGCGATCCATCTTACAATTAATACAACGCATGGCCATTCGCATATCAGCTTATAGACGCTAAGGCTATGATCAAAATCACCCTTTTAGCGGAAATGATTTGATATTAATATGTTGAGATTGTGATGTTTGAAAGCAAATGTGAAAAGCTGGCTCCATTATCTGTTTTTGTCAGAAGGATGGCTGTGTCTGTTGCGCTGGCAGGCATCTTGATTGGTGTTGCTTTGTTGATGGGTGTTATGGGTTATCATCACATAGCCCAATTAGATTGGGTTGATTCTATTTTGGAGGCATCCATGATTCTCGGAGGAATGGGGCCGGTTAATCCACTGATTACAACGGGAGCAAAAATGTTCGCTGCCGGTTATGCGCTGTTTAGCGGGCTGGTATTTATTGCTGTAATGGGGATTGTGCTTGCTCCTGTTACTCATCGGATGCTGCACACCTTTCATGTCGATGATGAGGATATAAGGTAGGGCATAGAATTTGCTGAATGCAGTAAAACGCATCACTCTTTATCAAGAGTGATGCGTTGAGTGTCTCAGCGAAATCTATGGTTTATCTTGTTTTCGTAATATTGGGCAACGATAAAGTGGTTGCCCAAGGTACAACGTTAACGCTATTAAACGGCTTTGCGCTTGCGGGCAAAACCGGTTAAGCCGATTAGACCGGTACCAAATAACCAAACAGCAGCAGGAACTGGAACAGAGCTAACAGTGCCTGGTGAACCGATTTCAGCTCCGGTTACTGATGTAAAGGCGCCATTGGTTCCAACTACGCTTAATGTTGAGATGGTTGCATTATTTAAGCCTGCAGCATTATTAAATGATGTTCCGACAGTGCCAAGCCCCCAAACAACATTGGCCATTAATGTACCAGTGCTATTGAATATGTTTACAGCATCTCCAGCCACAGCAGCTCCCAGACCTACACCTGAACCACCATAATTGCCTATTAAAAACCCTGTGGGTACATTTGCACCGAACCAAGCAGTTTTAAATGAAGCATCTTTTGTTGCATCGGTAGTACCAATGGCATCTGTTTCAAGAAAAACAACAGATTTCCCCGCATCTATACTGGTAATCCCACGAAAAGCGACAGCGTTAGCATACAAA
>SESD01001703.1_pt1 | contig 11809 bp, 10 predicted proteins | sample 3171411 | NCBI WGS metagenome assembly SESD01 (sample SAMN06051880, study PRJNA518727) | freshwater metagenome | biome: subpolar coniferous forest; feature: holomictic lake; material: water; isolation source: holomictic Lake 442, 16.5 m depth | place: Canada: near Kenora, Ontario | collected...
TAAAACTTATCCAAAGCAAAATCGGTAATAAATAAAACCACTGCTGATAAAACGTTGGTTGTGGATTTTTTAAATATGGCACGCGATAAACATCCGACCACTGTTCATGAATCGGCGAACGTTGCAAAATTTCTCCCGATGCTAAAACTATCGACGAAATTCCCGTATTCGTAACGCGCAAAATAGGACGACGAAATTCCACGCCACGCGCCAACGTCATATAAAAATGCTGATACGGTTGTTGCCACGTCCCGTACCACGAATCATTAGTTGCATTCACCATAATTTGTGCGCCTAAATTCGCCAAATCTCGTGAAAAATACGCAAATAAACCTTCGTAACAAATCTGTGGCGCGATTTTCAAACCATGAAGATTAAACAAAGTCGTTGCGCCCTGCCCTCTTGCAAAATGTCCAATCGGTGGCAACCATTGTCGAATTTGTGGGAAAAATTCTTCAAACGGAATATATTCGCCAAATGCCAACAAAATCGTTTTGCTGTAATGCGGCGGAATAATTTCACCGTTTTCATTCAACAAAAATAGCGAATTCGTTAACAATTTTTCAGGGAATTTAACGCTATACGCGCCAGTAATCAACGGTACATTATGCTCACTCAAAAATTCACTCAGTTGCGCGGGGTAATCATTTTGCGGCGTTAATTTTTCACCCAAAAATGTCGGAAACGCCGTTTCTGCCCACAACACAAAATCAATTTTTTCATTTTTATGTGCATTCAAAGCATCGTGCGTGAGCGACAAATAACGATTCAAAATCGCTTGCCCGTAACCGTCGCCAATTTCTGCCGCCATTTTTTCAGAATTACCGATATTTCCTTGCACCATCAACACGTTAAATTCAGCATCAGGTTCTGGCAAACGTGCTTTTAACGCTAAACCAGCTACATTTAACAATGCAAAACTTGTCATTACTGCGCCAAAAATCACTTTGCCGCGTCGTTCATTTCGCCATTGCCACGCCAAATACATCGGCAAATTACACGCTAAAGTAATCGCACTCAAACCGCTAAACCCCACGATTTCAGCAAGCTGATAAAACGGAATTCCTGCGCCAAACCACGAATAACCAAAATTCCAATCAAATAACGTCAGTGAATAGGCTTCATTTAAAATCGTAATTATCGCCAACAAACAGAGCGATAAAGTCGGCGAACAGTTGAATTTTCGGTGAATAATAAACCACGTCACTCCTGCAATCGGCACATACAAATGAGCAATCAGCGCGTAAATAATCATACCGACACCTGCAACCGCCCACGGCAAATGCGCGAATTCATGCAGTAAATACGTCATCCAATTAAAACCAATCAGCGTAAACACAAACGCCGTCACCATGCCGCCGAAAATGACAGTTTTTAATTTTGTTTGTTGTTGCCAAAAAATCCACAGTGGTACAAATCCAAACAACGCCGCCCACGGTGGAAATGGAATGTAACTCGTGCCGATAAAAATACCCGACAGAATCGGCAACCAATAATGTTTAACGGCTGTGAATTTCAGCATGAAGCGCACGGAATTCATCAGTTAATTTGTGGGTTGGAACGTAATGCACTAGCGGTTTTGATTCTGAATGCGATTCACGAACTTTAACTGACGTTGAGAGCATTGAAATTAACACGGGCAAACCTTCGGCAATCAATTCATTTACTAATTGACGCGGTAAATTGGCTTGTTTTTGGAATTGATTAACAATAATTCCTTCAATTTCTAAAGTAGGATTGTGATCGGCTTTGACTTCCGTCAATGTGTGCATCAATAAATACAACGCTTCTCGCGCAAAGGTATCGCAATCGAATGGAATTAAACATTTGTGTGCTGCAATTAACGCAGATTGACTGTAAAAATTCAAAATTGGCGGCGTATCCATATAAATTTCATCGAAATCTTCTAATTTTTCGAGAGCTTCTTTCAATTTGAAAATTTTGTAACGCGATTCGAGGCGACCTTGTAACGGTTCAAGTTCGGGATGTGACGGCAACACAAATAAATTTGGAAAAGGTGTTGCATGAATCGCGCTTTCCAAACCCGAACCCGTTTTATTGCCACCAAATAATGAAACGCTCAACGTATCTTTGAAGAAATGGACAATCGTTTTATCGCTATCCGTGACTTTTTGACCAAGTAAATACTGCGTGGAATTGCCTTGTACGTCTAAATCGATAACCAATGTGCGCTTGCCTTCCATCGCGCTGATTGCCGCTAAATTGCAGGTGATTGTGGATTTTCCCACGCCGCCTTTTTGATTGAAAATAACTCTACGCATGAATAACTGTCCTACAAAATAAAAGTGGATTTACGAATTGTATTATTGAAATTTTCTTAAATCTCGAGCCAATTTTTCAGCATAACCAACATAACCACGAGGCGTTAAAGCTAACAACTGTGCTTTAGCTTCGGCTGGAATTTCTAAATTTTCAACAAATTGGTGCATCTGTTCAGGTGTAATTCGTGTGCCGCGTGTCAATTCTTTCAATTTTTCATACGGTTTTTCGATGCCGTAACGACGCATCACCGTTTGAATCGGCTCTGCTAAAACCTCCCAATTTGCATTCAAATCAGCTTCGAGCGCGTCAGCATTTAATTCTAATTTCGACACTCCTTTTAACGTTGCTTGAATTGCAATTACTGTATGCGCTACGCCCACGCCGATATTTCGTAAAACGGTCGAATCAGTTAAATCACGTTGCCAGCGTGAAACAGGTAATTTATCAGCTAAAAAGCCAAACAACGCATTTGCTAACCCTAAATTGCCTTCCGAATTTTCAAAATCAATTGGATTGACTTTGTGCGGCATAGTTGAAGAACCGATTTCACCAGCAATCGTGCGTTGTTTGAAATAACCCAACGAAATATAACCCCAAATATCACGATCGAAATCCAACAAAATCGTATTGAAACGCGAAAGTGTGTGAAAAAATTCAGCAATGTAATCGTGTGGTTCAATTTGAGTGGTGTACGGATTAAACGTTAAGCCTAACGACGTGACGAATTTTTCAGCAAATTGCTCCCAATTAACTTCTGGATAAGCGATGGCGTGTGCGTTGTAATTCCCTACCGCACCGTTAATTTTCCCTAGCAATTCAACTTTTTCGAGCTGGATTTTTTGACGATTCAAACGCGCCACCGTGTTCGCAATTTCTTTGCCGACCGTTGTTGGTGTTGCAGATTGACCATGCGTGCGAGAAAGCATTGGTTGTGCTGCGGTGTCTTGTGCTAATTTTGTAAGTGATAAAATACACGCTTCGATTTGCGCCAAAATTACTTCGCGTCCTGCTTTTAACATCAGCGAGTAAGACAAATTGTTAATATCTTCGGACGTGCAAGCGAAATGAATAAACTCACTTACTTTTTCAAGTTCTGTATTACCTGCAATTTTTTCTTTCAAAAAATACTCAACTGCTTTTACATCGTGATTTGTGGTTTTTTCAATGGTTTTGACACGCAACGCATCAGTTTCTGAAAATTGCGAAATGATGCTTTCTAAAAGTTCATTTGTCGTTGTAGTAAATGGCGAAACTTCGACAATTTCAGTTTGATTTGCCAAGGCTTGCAACCAACGTACTTCGACTTGAACACGAAAATGAATCAAACCAAATTCACTAAAAATCGGACGTAATAAGTCAACTTTATCAGCGTAACGACCGTCGATAGGAGAAATGGCGGTTAAAGAAAAATGCGTCATAAAAATTCCAAAAAATAAAAAATAATCAATGCCAATGCGGCTTTGCGATAGTTTACTCGATTAAAGCGCGGCTTGCCTAATTGCCCATGCAACTTCAAGAGCTTGCTTGTTTTCTTTTACATCATGAACACGAAAAAGCTGTACTCCAGCCATCACGCCCAATGCAGTAGTAACAGCAGTGGCAGTTACGAGTTCTGCGGGTTCTCCAACATCACAAATTGTTCCCATAAAGCGTTTGCGACTTGTACCTAACAAAATCGGAAATCCTAATGCCACAAAATCCGTCAAATGCGCGAGCAAAGCCAAATTATCTTGTTTACGCTTACCAAAACCGATGCCGACATCTAACACGATATTTTCTTTTTTTACGCCCGCCGTGATTGCTTCATTCGCTCGAATTTTTAATGTTGTAATGACTTCTAACACCACATTTTTATAGTGTGGATTTTCTTGCATCGTTTTAGGAGTGCCTTGAGCGTGCATCAAAATAATTGGTACATTTTTTTGCGCGGCTAAAGCAAACATTTTAGTATCATTTTGTCCTGCGGAAACATCGTTAATAATGTTTGCACCTGCATTTAATGCCGCTTCTGCGACAAGACTTTGCGTGGTATCGATGCTGATTAAAATGTCGCTATGTTGGCGAATCGCTTTGATAATTGGCTCGACACGTTTGATTTGTTCGTCAGCCGAAACAGGCTCGGAATTTGGGCGTGTTGATTCACCACCAATATCAATAATTGTCGCCCCATCTTTAATCATTTGTAGTGCGTGTTCTAACGCATTTTCAAGTTGATTAAACTTACCGCCATCTGAAAAACTATCAGGCGTAGCGTTTAAAATTCCCATGATGAGTGGTTTTGTGAAATTTAAAAACATAAAAATCCAATAAAAAAACCCGTGTAAAACGGGTTTGGTGTAATGAAAAAACTGTTTTAACTAACGCAGCAGCGATTTCTTCCTGTATTTTTGGCTTCATAAAGTGCTTTGTCGGCACGTTCAAAAAAACTGTCTTCTGTATCATCGTCAACTAATTCAGTTAATCCACACGAAATAGTAATCGGCACGGCTTTGCCATTCGCATTAAAGCCTGTTGTAGTAATCAATTCGCGTAAATCTTCGGCTAATTTCAATGCCAAAGTTACGTCAGTATTTGGCAATAACATCACAAATTCTTCACCCCCAAAACGCGAAATAAAATCAGTATCGCGGGTGCTTTCTTGTAACTGATTTGCTGTTAATGCTAATACTTTATCGCCCGCTTTATGTCCAAATGTATCGTTAATGTTTTTGAAATGATCAATGTCCCAAATTGCCATTGTGAGTGGCGTATCGTAACGTTTATAACGTGCAATTTCGTCTTTTAACCGTTGATTATAAGCATTACGATTTGGCAATCCCGTTAGCGTGTCGTGCGTTGCTTGTGTATGAATTACTTTTAATTCTGCTTTGAGATTTTCGGATTCCACTTCCAATGAAATCATTTTATTAACGAGTTCCGCCATGTGATCTTGGAATTTTTGTTGCTGCTCTTGGTCTTGTTGATGATGCGCTTTAATTTCAGCGGCAATGGTTTTAAAACATTGATTCACATTTTCTTTGAGTATATCGAGCGATGTAACTTTAATTGCTTGAACTTGGAGTTCCCGAATTTGTGTAAAAACCGATTGATCTAATTTATTGCGACTTTTAACAGAACTATTTGCTGTTGCATTTGTTTCTGTCACGATAACATTTAACTCTGATAATTGATTGGCAATATGCAGTAAAAATTGATCAATATCTTGCTGTTCTGCTTCGCTGTATTCCTTAATCCGCAATAACAATTTCACAAGATCATTCAAAATTTCTTCAAATAAGCTCTTAGATTGATTCGGATTAAGTAACGCTTCTTTAAGCAGTTCGGCAGGTTGTTCAAAAACAGCTGGAATCGCTAATGCACCGAAATACTGTAACAACTGTTGACTCACCACATTTACGTCAACGTAAACCACTGGCTCAACAATTTCTTCGGAATTTAGAGGTTTTTGCTCAACTGGTTCAATAATTTTCAAAATTTCAATGAATAAATCACTGACCTGTTCAATGATCGTTTCTTCACTATTGACCAGCTTTTGTAAATCGCGTAATGCTGTTTGTTGCGCCGAATCTTTATATTGCCGCACTAAAAAATCAAATAATAAATCTGCTTTAAGATTTTTCTTTGCAACGGGCATATTCTTAACGGATTCATTAAATATTTTTAGTTCAACTTTTAATGTGGCTAAATCAAATTCGTCTTTAATATGATTACGCAACCGAATTAAAATCGGATCCAGATATTTATCGCGCCCTTCTGTGATAATTGATAGCTGAATAATGAATTGCCGCAATAATTTTTCTTTTTCCTGATGTGTGTGTTCAACTTTATTTTGTTCGTCGAAAAGATTGAGATATTTTTTGCGCCATTGCTCACTTAAATCTTCATTTTGTTTAGTGAAAAACCCCATAAAATTTTTTCCTATTTCCTTTTCGACGACATGAATTTAAAACGTGAAATTATTTTTTTGATGCACTTTCTTGAGCAATTAAACGATTCATCACTTCAATCATTTTTTCGTGTGAACCCGCAAGAGGACCACTGGTTTTGTATTTACCGTTAATCACAATAGCAGGCACGCCACTAATTCCATATTTCGCTGCTAAAGTACCCGCTTGACGGACTTTAGTATCAATCAAAAATGAATTAAAGGCAGCTTTAAATTCTGCTTCACTTACACCGTGTGCGACAAAAAATTTTGTGAGTTGCTCTTCCGTTTCCAAATGTTCTTTTTTGATTTGAATTGCATCAAAAAAATCTGCGTGAATTTTATCAACCACACCTAATGCTTCAGCGGTGTAATAGGCTTTAGCGTGTTTCCCCCATTGTTCACTAAATACAGCAGGTTGACGAATAAACTCAACATTTTTCGGCAATGCTTTTACCCATTTAGCCAACGTCGGTTCAAAATCAAAACAGTGTGGGCAGCCGTACCAAAAAAATTCAATTACTTCGACTTTGTTCACATCATGCGTCGGTTGAGCGGGTGTCACTAATTCATAACCCACAGATTCAGGGGCGGCTTGTACAGGATTAAATGTCGCGGCAATCGCAAGTGACAAGGCAAATAGACTGTGTTTGGTAAATTTTTTAAGCATTTTAATTTTTCTCCTATTTCATGGTTGAAATGCGCGTCGCAACGGCTTTAATTTCAGCATCTGTCATTTTAACTGCAATCATGTGCATCATATTTTCATTGGTATTGCTGCGTTTTCCCGATTTAAAATCGGTTAACGCTTTAATTAAATAATCTTTATGCTGCCATCTCAACTGTGGGAAACTCGCGGGCTGATTGCCTTCACCGTGTGGACCATGACACGCTATACACGCGGATACTTCACGTTTTAAATCCCCATTGCGATACAAATCACCACCCAATTTAACCATTTCATCATGTTCTGCACGTTCTTCAGCAGAATCTAAAACGTCTTCATGTTCACCCGCAATTTTTTGATCGGCATAATAATTTGCAATATCAACCATATCATTATTGGTTAAAGACATCGCAATCGTCGCCATCATCGGATCTTTTCGTGTACCGTCTTTAAACGCTTTAAGCTGGTTAACGATATAACCCGTGTTTTGTTGAGCGAGTTTCGGGAACATTACCATTGTGCTATTTCCGTGTTCACCGTGACAGCTTATGCACGAAATCGATTTTTGTTTGCCCGCATTTACGCTATCAATATGCGTCATTTCAGCGTGAACGTGACTACTCAAAAGCGTAGCAACAGCAAAAGTGAGAATTTTTTTGTGCATCGTTATTCCTAAAAAATGTGAAGTAAAGCGCGTTAAGTGTACACAAAGCCGCGTGTGTGCTTAAATTCTAACCCAAATCAACCTTCTACGCGAGAGACCATGAACCCGCTTTATCATCAAGCCAAATTTATTAACAGTTCACCAAATTTAAAATTTACACCGCCCGATTTAGGTTTAGAAATTGCTTTTGCTGGGCGTTCAAACGCGGGTAAATCAAGTGCAATTAACACATTGACACGTCAAACAGGTTTAGCGCGAATCAGTAAAACACCTGGTCGGACTCAAATGCTTAATTTTTTTGAAATTACGGATAAACAGCGTTTTGTCGATTTGCCAGGTTATGGTTATGCGAAAGTACCGTTACCCGTTAAAAAACAGTGGCATCAACTCATGGAAACCTATTTAACCAAGCGTAAATCGTTGTGTGGCATGGTGTTAGTCATGGACGTGCGCCACCCATTGACTGATTTCGATTGGCAAATGGTTGAATGGTGCCAGCACACTAAATTGCCGCTACATATCATTTTAACCAAAGCGGATAAATTAAATTTTGGAGCGGCAAAAAATACGATGTTGCAAATCGAACGTGAATTATGTGATTTGCCGATGCCGCTGACTATGCAACTGTTTTCATCTTTGAAAAAAACAGGTATAGATGAAATTCATGCGGCATTGAATCGATTATTTGCAGCGCGATCAAACAATGACGGCGGCTAAATGCCCACTCGCTTCGAGCCAAATTTTACGATCTCCTGCTCGTTTTTTATTCAGCAATAAATCCATCATGCCTTCCGTTGCGTCGAAATCATCCACCGTGAGTTGTACCAATCGGCGCGTATCGGGATTCATGGTGGTTTCGCGTAATTGACTTGGATTCATTTCACCTAAACCTTTAAAACGTTGCACATTAACTTGTCCTTTGATTTTTTCGGCTTTGATACGGTCTAAAATTCCTTGTCGTTCTGATTCATCAAGGGCGTAAAAAACCCGTTTGCCGACATCAACGCGATATAACGGCGGCATTGCAACGAAAACGTGACCATTTTTCACCAATGCGTTGAAATGTTTATAAAACAACGCGCAAATCAACGTCGCAATATGATTTCCGTCTGAATCCGCATCCGCCAAAATACAGACTTTGCCATAACGCAAGGCTTGTAAATCATCCGAATCTGGCTCAATTCCCAACGCAACGGCAATATCGTGAATTTCTTGCGAAGCCATGACTTGCGAGGATTCGACTTCCCAAGTGTTCAGAATCTTGCCGCGCAACGGCATAATTGCTTGAAAATCCCGCTCTCGCGCTTGTTTCGCGCTGCCGCCAGCCGAATCCCCTTCGACTAAAAATAATTCGGTACGGTTAATATCTTGAGCGGAGCAATCTGCCAATTTTCCAGGTAATGCAGGACCTGAAGTGATTTTTTTACGAATGATTTTTTTATTTGAACGTAAGCGTTTTTGTGCGCTGTTAATAATTAGCTCGGCAATTTTTTCGCCTTCGCTAGTGTTTGAATTGAGCCACAAACTAAAGCTGTCTTTCACCACGCCCGAAATGAACGCCACGCATTCACGCGAACTTAAACGCTCTTTGGTTTGTCCAGAAAATTGCGGGTCTTCAAGTTTCACCGATAAAACAAAATGGCAATGTTCCCACACGTCTTCGGGTGCAATTTTTACGCCGCGTGGCAACAAATCTCGAATGTCGCAAAATTCTCGAATCGCTTCCGTTAAACCTGCTCGCAAACCGTTGACGTGCGTGCCGCCTTGCGCGGTTGGGACAAGATTCACATAACTTTCAGCAACCATTTCAGATGGATTTTCAACTGCCCATAAAACGCCCCATTCAACTGCTTCGTGATCGGCTTTCATGTTGCCCATAAAAGGTGTTTCTGGGAAAAATTCCAATTCACCAATTCGGTCGCGTAAATAATCTTGCAAACCGTTTTCATAACACCAAACAAAGGCTTCGTCGCTTTGTTCAATTTTGAGAGAAATTTTTAAACCTGCACACAAAACCGCTTTAGCGCGTAAAACGTGTTTCAGTTTTGAAACGGAGACTTTTGGTGAATCAAAGTATTTTTCATTTGGCATAAAATAAACGCAAGTTCCCGTGTTATTTTTGCCGACTGTGCCAGTTTCGAGTAATTCAGTTTGTTTTTCGCCGTCCGAAAACCTCATCGAATAAACTTTGCCACCACGTTTGACAGTGACTTCTAAATCTTTCGACAACGCATTTACCACCGAAATTCCTACGCCGTGCAAACCGCCCGAAAATTGGTAGTTTTTATTTGAAAATTTTCCACCAGCGTGCAACTGCGTCAAAATCACTTCAACGCCTGTCATACCTTGTTCTGGATGAATATCCACAGGCATTCCACGTCCATTATCGCTGACTGAAATCGCCCCGTCTTTATGCAAAATGACTTCAATTTGTGAAGCGTGTCCCGCTAAAGCCTCATCGACGCTGTTATCAATGACTTCTTGCGCCAAATGATTCGGGCGCGTGGTGTCGGTGTACATTCCAGGACGTTTGCGAACAGGCTCTAAACCCGTTAAAACTTCAATGGCGGCAGCGTTATAATTTGTTGGGTTGGTCATTGTTTAAAAATTAGATGTTTCAAAAAGAGACGCAAAGATTAAACGGAACGCTCGACATTAAGCAAATCAATTACCATTTTCGTATCAGGTCGAACACCGCGCCACAATGTAAAGGCTTCAGCAGCTTGCTCAACCAACATTCCCAAACCATCTAAACTTTGACTCGCATTTTGTTGTTCACCCCAACATACAAATGCCGTTGGTTTGCTGCCATAAGCTAAATCATAACAAACGCCATTTTCTGCCAATAAATTCTCGGGTAACGGCGGTAATTCATTACTCAAACTGGCAGAAGTCGCATTCAAAATCACATCAAATGGCTGATGATGTAGCTCATTAAAACCACAGCTTTCAAAACGATGATTAAATTCAATTTCAAGTTGCAACGCTTTATCTACGGTTCGATTTACAACTACTAAACAATCTAGTTGTTGATTGAGCAACGGTGCAATAATTCCGCGTGCTGCGCCACCCGCACCTAAAATTAAAACTCGTTTATCCATTAATTCGATACCGTGATTAACCATCAAATCGGTCACTAAACCGATGCCATCGGTGTTATCGCCTAAAATTGTCCCATCGGCTAATAATGCCAACGTATTTACCGATTTTGCAGATTCTGCACGATCCGTTTTTTTGTCAGCGAATTGATAAGCCAACTCTTTCAATGGCACAGTGCAATTTAAACCTTTTCCACCTTGAGCGAAAAATTCGCGGGCAGTAGCAACAAAAGTTTTAGCAGTTACTTCTTGTGCAATGTAATCCAAATTTTGACTGGTTTGTTCGGCAAATAAATGATGAATACGAGGTGATTTGCTGTGGTTAATTGGTGAGCCAAAAACAGCATAACGGTCAGTTGAGTTCATAAAGTTCCAATAAAATAGTAAAGGCTATAAAAATTTTGGCACTGCGGCTAATAATTTTTGTGTGTAAATATGTTTGGGAGCGGTAAGGACTTGTTCTACCGAACCATTTTCAATAATTTTCCCTTTGTACATAACAGCGACATCGTCAGCGATTTCTGCCACCACACCTAAATCATGAGTGATAAATAAATAACTCATACCTTGTTCACGTTGTAAGGTTTTCAGTAATTGAATAATTTGCGCTTGAACAGAAACATCTAACGCGCTGGTTGGTTCATCGCAAATAATTACTTTTGGTTCAACGGCTAAGGCTCGTGCGATACAAATTCGTTGTCGTTGTCCACCCGAAAATTCATGCGGATAACGATACATCGCCTCTTCGGGTAATTCTACCCGATTTAATAACGCAGCAACTCGCATTTCACGTTCAGCGGCAGACATTTCAGGACGTAATGCTTGCAAACCTTCGGCGATAATTTCACCAATTAACATTCGAGGATTCATCGATGAAAATGGATCTTGAAATACAATTTGAATTTCAGCGCGTTGCTTGCGTAATGCTTCGCCAGTCAACGAATGTAACGCGATGCCATTCAAAAAAACTTCGCCACTACTCGATGGAATCAAATGTAACAAGGCTTTTCCCAACGTCGTTTTGCCGCAACCCGATTCACCAACAAGTGCCAGCGTTTTTCCGCGTTGCAGCGAAAAACTTACGCCATCAACCGCTCGTACATAATCCACCACGCGCTTCAAAATACCTTTACGAATGGGATAATGACAGTGGAAATTTTGCACTTTTAGCA
>SESD01001704.1_pt1 | contig 11808 bp, 5 predicted proteins | sample 3171411 | NCBI WGS metagenome assembly SESD01 (sample SAMN06051880, study PRJNA518727) | freshwater metagenome | biome: subpolar coniferous forest; feature: holomictic lake; material: water; isolation source: holomictic Lake 442, 16.5 m depth | place: Canada: near Kenora, Ontario | collected...
GCGACGTCAGGTGGATGCGGTGACAATGGGAAAAGCAGACGAAAAACCACTTTGGAAAAGGATTGCGGGGCCGTTAGCGGTTATTGCGCTGTGCGCGTTGGCGCTTTTTGCGCTGCATCGCCAACTGCACACGTATCACCTGCACGACATTCGGTTGGCCATGCGAGAGATCCCACGCGCAAGCCTGGGCCTCGCACTTCTCCTGACCGCGCTGAGTTATCTGGTGATGACCGGCTATGACGTGCTCGCGCTTCGCTATGTCGGCCATCCGCTTGCCTACGGCAAGACGGCGTTTGCCTCGTTCATGAGCTACGCCTTCAGCAACAATCTGGGCTTCAGCTTGCTGACGGGCGGGTCCGTGCGTTACCGGCTCTACGGCTCATGGGGACTTCTGGCATTGGACATCGCCCGGGTGATCGTGTTCTGCTGTTTCACGTTTATTCTCGGACTCTTCGCGTTCGGCGCGTTTGTCTTTCTCTTGTTTCCGATTGACATGCCCGCGACCTTGGGCTTGCCTTTTTTGACGACCCGGCCGTTGGGTATCATCTTCGCGTGCCTGGTGCTGGCTTATCTGGTGACGAGCGGGGTCAGCAAAAAATCCATTCGCATCTGGGCGTTGTCGTTTCCCGTTACGACGTGGCGAGTGGCGGGCGCGCAGGTACTGATCGCGTCGCTGGACTGGGCGTTGGCGGGCACGACCTTGTTTGCGCTGTTGCCTCACGGTGCGGGCGTTGCATTGCCGCACTTTCTGACCGTCTTTATTCTGGCGCAGGTGGCGGGCATTGCGAGTCAGGTGCCCGGGGGCTTGGGCGTGTTTGAGACGGTGGTGGTGCTGCTGCTCTCGACCGAGCTGAAGGCGCCGGATTTGGTGGCGGCACTGCTGGCCTTCCGCGCCGTGTACTATCTCTGCCCGCTGGGTGTTGCGACGGTGTTGATGGGGGCACGCGAAGTGCTCCGCAGGCGACAGCATTTCGCCGCCGTCGCGTCGTTTGTCGGCCAGTGGACGACGGGAGCGATCCCTTCCGTGATGGCGGCGTTGACGTTTGTGTCCGGCGCGACGCTGCTGTTCTCCGGGGCCACGCCCGATCGGGTGTGGCATGCGCGCCAACTGGCGGTGACCTTCCCGTTGCCGCTGGTGGAGATTTCTCATTTTACGGGCAGCGTGGTGGGCGTGTGGCTGCTGGTGCTGTCGAAGGGCATCCTGCGACGGCTCGACGCGGCCTATCTGTTGACGATCCTGATGCTGGCGGTCGGAGCGCTTGTTTCGGTGCTGAAAGGCTTTGTCTACGACGAGTCGGCAGCATTGCTCGGGGTTTTGGCGGCACTGGTGGCGTGCCGACGCAGTTTTACCCGCAAGGCGTCGTTGTTGAGCGGCGAGTGGAGCGCCGGGTGGCTGGCTTCGGCGGGCGCTGTGCTGCTGGTGACGGTCTGGCTGACGCTGTTTGCGTACAAGCACGTGGAGTACCGGTCCGACCTCTGGTGGCAGTTTGCGCTGGATGCGCAGGCGCCGCGCTCGTTGCGTGCGCTTGTAGGTGCCGCTTGCGCGGTGTTGGCCATTGCCCTAGGGCGGCTGATTCGGCCCGCCTCGCCGGAGTTGGGACCGCCGACGTCGGAAATGCTCGGCCAGGTGGAAGCGGTCGTGCGGCAGTCGCTGGAAACGTCGGACAATCTCGCGCTGTTGGGCGACAAATCGTTTCTCTTCAGCGAGAGCGGAAAGGCCTTTGTCATGTACGGCGTCTCGCGGCGGAGCTGGATCGTCATGGGTGATCCGGTTGGCCCGGTGGAGGAGTGGCCGGAACTGCTGTGGCGATTTCGCGAGCTGTGCGACGCGCATGCGGGGCGTCCGGTGTTCTACGAGGTGGGGAGCGCCCATCTGAACGTGTATTTGGACATGGGACTCAACTTGCTCAAGCTCGGGGAGGATGCACGCGTCGACCTGTCGGCGTTTACCGTCGACGGGGGGGTGCGGAGCGCACTGCGGGCGGCCAAGAACCATGCGGAGCGTCAGGGCTGTCAATTTGAGGTCCTGCCCGTGGAGCAGACGGAGGCGCTGCTTCCCGAATTGCGCCAGATTTCCGACGCATGGCTGGAGAGCAAGCATGCGCGGGAAAAACGCTTTTCGCTGGGGCGGTTTGACGAGACGTATATCCGGCGCTTCCCTGTGGTGGTGGTCCGCAATCCTGACGGGCGCATCGACGCATTTGCGACCCTGTGGACGTCAGCGGGGCGCGCGGAGCTGAGCGTGGATCTGATGCGCCATCGGCCGGACGCGCCCGGCGGGCTGATGGACTATCTTTTCATCCGCCTGATGTTGTATGGCCGTGAGAACGGCTACGGCTGGTTCAACTTGGGGATGGCGCCGCTGTCGGGGTTGCCGCAGCACGAGCTTGCGCCGCTCTGGAACCGCATTGGCGGGTTCCTCTTCCGTCACGGGGAACACTTCTACAACTTCCAGGGGCTGCGCCGCTACAAAGAAAAATATGGCCCGGAGTGGCGGCCGCGGTATCTGGCCTCGCCCGGCGGGTTCGCGTTGCCCCAGGTGCTGAGCGATCTGTCGGTCCTGATCTCGGGTGGTGTCGGCGGGTTGATGGGTAAGTAGGAATCACCGGGGTCGGACTGGGCTCCCCGGGTTTATACTAAAAAGGGCAGAAGGCTGTGAGGCTGTAAGACTGTAAGGCTGTAAGGATTGGAGGGCAATCGGTTATGCAAATGTGGTTGATTCACGATTGGGTGCGTGCGAATCTAACCGTAACCTGTTCATTTTCGACCTTACAGCCTCACAGCCTTACAGTCTTACAGCCTATAGCCGTTTCCAGGTTTATTCGACGCCGCAGAACTCCGAGTGATCCTCGTAGGCTACGTGCGTCGTGCCTGTGATTCGGATCAGGGCGCCGGCCAGAAGACCGCTTCCGATGGCCAGGACAAGGGTCACGCCGATGCCGATGAGTTGAGGGGCGGCCACGCCCGGAGCCACACCGAGAACGATCAGGCCGCCCAATAGACCGGGCATTCCGTGCAAATTATGAACGCCGCAGGTATCGACGAGCCTGAGCCGCTTTTCCAGAGTCGGCTGAACGAACACATACCCAAGGACGCACACCGCCCCGGCCAGCAGGCCGATGCCGAAAGCCAGAGCTGGCAGCACCACGTTGCACGTCGCCCCGATGGCCACACCGCCGGCTAGCGCCGCATTCGCCATATCGGCGATTGAGGTTTTGCCCTTGCGCAGCAGCGTGCTCAACACATAGGTGCTGAGCGTGGCCCCCGACAGTGAGAGCACGGTATTGACCACCGTTTGGGGCATCTGCTCCAAGGGAACAACGGCGCTGCAGAAGCTGGGCCAGAACAACCACAACACCATGGAGCCGAGCATCGCAAAGCGATCCGAGGTGGCGTCCGACACAATCGACTGGGCGCGTTGTTTCCCAGTGGTAAGAACCCACGTCAGGCCTATGCCAAAATAGGCGCCAAAAGCGTGGATCGTGATCGATCCGGCGGCATCCATGAACCCGCGGGTCACACCCAGTCCGCCGTCCAGCACCAGCCATTCATTGAGCAAATACGCCGGAACCAGCAACAGCGCCAGCAGGGCGTATTGGAAAACCCGCAGACGGCCGAGCACGGCGCCCATGGCAATTAAGGCGGAGGCCACGGCGAATTCCGCATAGAGCAGGGCCTTAATCGTGCTTGGAGCTAGGGGCTCGGCGCAGAGGATTCCAGAGGCCCGCAACAGGATGTAGAGTGGCAGACCGGTCGCCACGACCAGATACGTGCCGGTGGTGGCGCCAAATCCGTATTGGCGGACGAACACCATGAGAAAGCCGAAACCCACCAGAAGCATCGCCAGGATGTGAATGGCAAAGTTGTACTGCGCCACCTGCTGCACACCCGCGATGACGGGGACCCCGTCACCCTCTCCCGCCCCTGCCCAGGAGCATGCGAGACACAGACCGGCCACACCCAACCCGACGCCACGTAAGTTTATTCTCATCCGGGTTCCCTGATGCACGGGAATGCTTCTAAAATGGCGGAGAGGGAGGGATTTGAACCCCCGGTGCCCGTAAGAGCACACAGCATTTCCAGTGCTGCGCCTTAGACCACTCGGCCACCTCTCCATATAAATGCACGAAAACGCCGACCTTTATAGACGGTCTGATGGAAATACTCAACTCAAAACGCTCACCGCTGACGCCAGAGGAGGTAGAGGCCGGCTACAAGGAAGGAGGCGTTGGGCAGCCAGGCGCCTATCAAGGGAGGGAGCAATCCCCTTTTCGCGAGAATCATACAGCCGTTGACGGTGACGAAAAAGGCGAAAAAGAGGGCGATCGCCGTCAGAATTCCCTTAAACACCCCTTGCCTGCCGGTCGCGACTCCCATGGGAATGGCGAAGAGGGTGATGATCGTGCAGGCCCAGGGAGAGGCGAAACGGGAGTGGATGTCGTACCATTTTTTATCGCGTTCGTCGGCGCTGAGGTCGGGATGGACGCGCATGTAGCGCAGACGCGCGCGGATGGACAGGCGCGACCATTCGCGGGTTTCATTCACGAAGTCGGAGGGCATCTCGTTCAGTGATGACATGAGGCGAAGCGATAGTTTGTCGAGTTGAGGCCTGCGCGATTCCGTCTGCATGTCGAGATCGTCAAACCAGGTGTATTGTGGATAAAAAAGCCACCACATGCCGTCCCGGTATTCGGCCCGTTTGCAAGCCACTTCCATCTCGCGGGTGCCGTTGGGCCGCTCGCAGGTGATCCTCACACCCTCGAGAACCCGTGGCGTGAGAACATCCATTCGGTTGATGCGCCAGTTGCGTCGTTCCGAGGTGTTGTAGTAATGAATGTTCTCGCGGATGTCTCCGGAATCCTGACGAAACCTGTTTTTTTCGAGTCGTTTCGTGTTTTCAGATGCGTCCGGCGCGTAGAACTCGAGATTCAGCGCACTCGCGATTGACAATAGGACCGCCACGCTGACCAGCGGCGCAATGATGGTCCCGAAGCCCAGACCGCTGGCCCGCATCGCCGTGACTTCGCTGTGGCGGCACAGCTGCCACATGGTGTAGAGCGAGGCGAGCAGCAGGGAGGCCGCCAGCAGCCATTCGAGAAACGGCGCAACCACACCCGCAAAGTATCCGACGGTCACGCCGAACGACGCCTTGGCGGCGGTCAGCGCGGAGAAGGAGCCGAGTAGTTCAACGACGACATAGAGCGAAATGAATGTCGCGAGGCAGTAAGCCAGCGGCACAAGAAAAGACGTGAGCACGTAACGGTGAAGAATGCGCATGAAAAAACCTGTCCGAATGCACGTGTTGCATACAAATAACGTTGGGATTGTGGCACTTGACCGCTGGAAAGGCAAGGGGAAAGCGATTGACAGGAATAGTCCCATATTGTATTACATGGAGTGTTACATCTATGCGCTGGCGAGTCCAGCCGACAGCCACTGAGGAAGGGAAAGGAATAATTGGCGCATGCGTGTCCTGCAACCGCTTCTTGGTCCCGCGCGGCGGGCCGGCGTCTGTCTGGCGCTCCTGCTGGCCGCCGGGTGCGCGGCTTACGATCCCGGACTGGCGCGCCGCACGCACACGACCGCCTTCACGAACGCGCTCGCGCAGCGGGCCGCCGCAGCGCTGGCGCAGCCGCTCTCCCTCGAGTCGTGCGTGCGCCTCGCCATGACCAACAACTATGCGGCGCGCAAGGCAGATCTGGATCGCGAACTGAGCCGGATTGGCAAGAATGTGGCCTTCACGGTCTTCCTGCCGACGGTCGCCGCCTCGGCTGGCTACACGTCCCATGCCAAGGAACCCGGCATGAGCGAGCGGCGATCCAGCCGGGCGTCGCTGGATCTGGACATGCCGATCTTCATGCCGTCGAGCTGGTTCCTCTATGCGGCGACCCGCCAGGGTTATGCCTCCGCCGGAATGGCGGCAGCCTACGTGCGGCAGGGAATCGTACTGCAGACGACGACCGCCTATTTTGATGTGCTCGTCGGGCAGGACACGGTTGCCGCACTGGAATCGCAGGCGACAGCCGCCCGTGAGACCGCCGCCCGTGTCAACGCATTCGCGAATGAGGGTTTTGTCAAGGAATGGGAGCGCGCCCAAGCGGTCCAACTGGCCGAAGCGCGCGAGGCCGAACTGAACCAGGCGCGGCGCGCCCTCACACGGACTCGCGGAGAGTTGCTCGCCTGCATGGGGTTTTCGCCCCTCGCGGAGATCCGCCTCTCCGGCGAGGCCGGCGAGGCCGCCGCGCCGGCGGAACCGGTTGAAGCGCTGGTGCTGCGCGCGCTGGAGATCCACCCCGAGCTGGCGCTCGCGGATCGCGAGGTGGTGATTCGGGAGCACCAGGTGCGGCAGGCTTTCTGCGGGTTCCTGCCCACGTTGTCGGTGTTCTCCAGCGGCTCCTGGACCAGCGACGACCTGGCGCTGCAGGCGGCCAACTGGGCCTCGGGCCTCTCCGGCGTGTGGACGCTGTTTGACGGTCTGGCCAACGTGGCGCGGTACCGGGCGTCGCAGGTCGGGCGGCGCCAAAGCGCGCTGGCCCGCGAATCCGCCTTTCTGTCCGTCATGGTTCGGGTGATCGCCGCCGAGGCGGTTGTGCGGGATGCGGCCGAGTCGGCACGCCTGCGACGGCGCGCCTACGAGATCGCCGTCACCAAGACCGCCGACTACGAGGCCAAGGCGCTCGAGGGGCTGCTGCCGGTGAGCGAGGCTCTCGACGCCCGTGCGGTGATGGATCGCGCACACGTGGAGTTTGTGCGAACTCGCTATCAGGAGCGCATCGCCATCGCCCATCTCGAACTGGCCATGGGCCTGACCGCCCTGCCGAACTAGCAACCGATGCCCCCTGGAGACCGTGCTTATGATCACGCTGGAACAAACGACGCCCGCTTATGGATCCGCCCGCTTGTCTCTCACTCCGACCGTTTTGCTTCTGGCCGTGCTGCTCGGCGGGTGCGGCCGCCGAGACGCCGCTCCCGCCGCCGCAGCCGCGCCGCCCGTCCGCCGTCTGGCGGTGCGGGCGCAACCCTGCGCCGTCCGAGCCTTCGAACGGCGCCTCACGGTGCAGGGGACACTGGAAGCCAAGCGCTTCGCCCACGTCGCCGCGCGCGCCGACGGCAACCTCGACGCGATCTGGGTGAACGTGGGCGACCGCGTCACGGCGGAAGAGACGCCGCTGTTCCAGATCGACCCGGTCGGTCGGCAGAACGCCGTGACCATCGCCGAACAGGCGCACGCCGTCGCGCAGGCCACGTTGGCGGTCGCCCGCGCCCAGACGACTCGATCCGAGGCCGAGGCACGCAAGTCGGCGCTCGACTTCCAACGCTTCGTGCGATTGCGCGAGCAGAAGCAGATCAGCGAAAATGAATACGAGGAGGCTGAGGTCCGGCAGGCTCAGGCCAAGGCCGGGGTGGCCGTGGCGGCGGCGCAGGCGGATCTCGCCGCGCGGCAGGTTTTGCAGGCGGATGCCGCCCTGGCTATCGCCCAAAAAAATCTAAAGGACACCCGCGTGCTCGCCCCGCTCTCGGGGGTGGTCAGCCGCCGCCTAGCCGAACCGGGCGAGCAGATGGCCGTCGGGCACGTGCTGCTGCGCATTGACGACCTGACGGCCGTGGAGGCCGCCGCATTCATCCCCGCCCAGTACTATCCGGAAATCCGGCCCGGCGAGACGCGCTTCAGGCTCGGCGTGCAGGGGCGCGACGCAGGCACGCATACCGTCACCCTGCGTGCGCCGACGGTCAACCCGGTGCTGCGGACGTTCGAGATCAAGGGCCTGGTCGCCGATGTGGCGGAGTGGGCCGTCCCCGGCGCCATGGCCGACGTGACGATCATCTTCGAGACGAGCCAAAACCTCGGCGTGCCGGCCGCCTCCGTGCTCCTCCGCGACGGCCGCAGCATCGTGTTCGTGGTCACGGATGGCCGGGCCGTCGCCCGCACCGTCGAGACGGGCTGGCAGAATGACGGCTGGATCGCGATTCTCTCCGGCCTGGAAGTCGGCGAACCGGTCGTCACCGAAGGCCAGACGCAGCTCAGCGCGGGCGCGACCGTCGATGTGCTCTGAATCCGCAACGAGAGGACTTTGCCATGTTTCTCGCCACAGCCTCCACCCAGCGCCCGATCGCGATGGGCTGCCTGCTCATCGCGCTGATCGTGCTGGGCCTCAATTCCTACCGCAAGCTGTCCCTGGAAGACATGCCGGCGGTGGATTTCCCGTTTGTGATGATCGTGACCACGTGGGTCGGCGCCTCCCCCGAGGATGTGGAGAAGGACATCAGCAAGCGCATCGAGGACGCCGTTTCGGGGATTGATGGGCTGAAACACATCGAATCGTCCAGCCTAGAGAACGTCAGCCAGATCGCTCTCGAGTTCAAACTCTCGGTGGATGTGGACGTCGCCGCGCAGGACGTGCGCGAGCGGCTCGATGTCGTATTGTCCAAGCTCCCGGCGGGCGCGGACCGTCCGGTGGTGCAGAAGTTCAACATTAACGCATCGCCCATTGCCACGGTCTTTCTTTCGGGCGAGGCGCCGCTGGACGAGCTGTATGACTACGCCGACAACACCGTGGCGGACCGCTTCGCCACCGTTCCCGGAGTCGCCCAGGCGCAGGTGATCGGCGGCAACGAACGCGAGGTGCGGATCGATCTCAACCGCGATGCCCTCGCCGCAGCCGGGCTGACGAGCGCGGACGTGGTCGCCGCCCTTCAGGGTGGCATTCTGAGCGTTCCCGGAGGCCGCATTCGCGAGACCGGCAATGAATACGCGGTTCGCTTTGACGCCGAATATCAGAACATCGCCGACATTGCCAATCTGGAAGTGGCCAACCGCGACGGCGCCCGCCGCCGCCTGGCCGACCTGGGCGCCGTGCGCCTCGCGACGAAGGAGATCCGCCAGCACACCATCCTGGACGGCAAACAGGGAATCATGCTGAAGGTGGTCAAGAAGGCCGAGGGCAACACCGTGGCGGTCGTGCGCGAGACACGCAAGCGGTTTGAACAGATCCGACGGGAGCTTCCGGGCGGGATGACCCTGACCTGGGTGGCGGACGAATCGGCCAATATCGAGGCCTCCGTCAACTCCGCCGTGGAGAGCGTGTGGCAGGCGGTGCTTCTGTGCGCGGCGATCTTGCTGATTTTCCTGTTCAATCTCCGCACGACCCTCATCGTGGCGATCACCATGCCGGTCACCATCTGCATCAGCCTGTTCTTTATGCAGCTCGCCGGACAATCGCTGAACACGGTGACGCTGCTGGCGATCGGCCTCTCCACGGGCGTGCTGGTCTCCAACTCCATCGTGGTCCTGGAAAACATCGTCTCCAAATTCGAGACGATGGACGACCACTGGGAGGCCGCGCGCAGCGGCGCGTCAGAGGTTACCGTCGCGGTGCTGGCCTCTGCCGGCACCAACGTCGTCGTGATGTTTCCCATCGCGATGATGACCAGCCTGGTGGGACGCATGCTCAGCGCCTTCGCCGTCACGACCCTGATCATCAATGCCGCATCCATCCTGATCAGCTTCACCCTGACGCCCATGCTCTGCGCGATGCTGCTCGAACCGGCCAGCCAGCGAAAGCAGAATCGCCTCACGCGTCTGAGCCAGAGCTGGGATCACGGCTTTCAGCGCTTCGCAGCCGGCTATACGGCAGTCATCCGCCGTCTGGTCTGGCACAAGTACGCCAACGTGCTGGTCGTGGCGGGCTTTGTGCTGCTCTTCATCCTCACCCTGAAGATCGGAGGATCGCGCCTCGGCTTCAGCTTCTTTGCCCCCGAGGACGAGGGGCGTGTGTTTGTGCGTGTCGAACTGCCGGCGTATTACGATCTGAACAAGACCGTGGCCCGGCTCCAGGGCGTGCAGGAGCGCCTGCGCGGATTATCCGATCTCAAGCACGTGCTCACCACGGCGGGTAAGGCGGAGTCCATGAGCGGTCAGGCCACGGAGGGAGTCTACATGGGCCAGGTCGAGCTGTTCTTCGCGCCGAAGATGGAACGCGCCTGGAACATCCAGGACCGGCTCGCGGAGATACGGACCCTGCTGGCCGACGAGACGGACTGTCGCGTCTCGGCCTCAGTGCCGGGTAAGATGGGCGGACAAAGCTTTCAACTGGATTACAGCCTCGCGGGCGATGATCTGCAGGTGCTGGAGACTGCAGCGACCGCGATTTGCGATGCGGGCCGCGGCGTGGAGGGCGTCGCGCAACTGGATACTACCGTGCGCGACTCCAAGCCCGAAATTCGAATCACCCCCCGGCGGGCCGTGATGGCCGATCTCGGGCTGTCCGCCGCCCGGCTCGGCATGATGATCCGCGCGAACGTGGATGGCATCGAGGCCGCCAGCTACAAGCGTGGCGACCGCACCTACGATATTCGGGTGAAGCTCGCCGAACAGCCGGGCAAGGATCAGGTCCGCCAGTTCCTGCTGCCGGGCGCCGAGGGTCGCCCCATCGTGCTCGAAACCGTTGCCGCTGTCGATGACGCTCGGGCGCCGATTCAGATCTTCCGCGTGGACAAGCGGCGCACCATCAAATTGCTCGGTGATATCCGCCCGGGCGCGACCATGAGCGGCGTGAGCGGCGCGCTGGGGCGCGTCGTGGCGGAGAAGCGGCTGATTCCGCCGGGATATACGCTCAACACGGCGGGCATTAACGAAATGATGGGCGAAGCCATCGCCGATTTTGGCGAAGCCATCCTGCTGGCGGTCTTTCTGACGGTGCTGACCCTGGCCGCGAGTCTCGAATCGTGGAGCCGCCCCATGCTGGTGCTGCTCACCCTGCCCATGGGCTTGATCGGCGTTATCGCGTCGCTCGCGCTCAGCGGACGCGCCATCACCATTCTCGTCCTGCTGGGCGTGCTGATGCTGATCGGCGTGGTTGTGAATGCGGCCATCCTGATTGTGGACAAGACGGCCCAGAATCTCCAACGCGGCATGGGCCGGCGCGAAGCGATGCTGGACGCGCTGACCGATCAGTTCCGTCCCGTGCTCATGGTGGTGCTCGCCTCGGGGCTGGGCATGCTGCCGATCGCAATCAGCACCGGCATCGGTTCCGAAAACCGGACGGGCATCGGCATCGCCTCGGTCGGCGGTATCCTGGTGGCGGGCGTCCTGACCCTGACGATTTTACCGCTGGTCTACACCCTCACCACGCGGCGGACAGGCGGTGCCAGGGACACGGACACACACGGACACACGGACAAACAATGACGGACACGGACACACACGGACGGCGGAATTGAGCACGATGTCCGTGTTTGTCCGTGCCGGAAAAATCCGAAAGGAGTAGGCCGCATGAGCGATCCGGTCAGCCTCCTGCCGAAACACGGCGGGTATAAACATCTGCTCTCCTATCAGGTGGCGGAGCTAGTCTTCGACATCACAGTGCTCTTTTGCGAGAAGTATGTCCCGGTCTCGGACCGCACGAACGACCAGATGATCCAGTCCGGCCGCTCCGGCTTCCAAAACATCGCCGAGGGATCGGTCGACTCCGGAATCTCCAAGAAGAGCGAGATCAAGCTTACCGGCATCGCCATCGGCTGCATGGACGAACTGGCAAAAGATTATGTGAAGTACCTCAAGCGAAAGAAGCTGGAGGAGTGGCCGCCGCACCATCCCGCGCTGATGGACTTGAAGGGGCGGCAGGTGAAGTCGTTGGAGGCGTTTCGCGCGTGGGTCCAGAAGGTCTGGGCGGCATCGCACAAGAAGCTGCCGCCGGACCAGATTGTGGCCAATGGAGCGCTGACGCTGCTGAACCTCGCGCTCTATCTGACGCGCAAGCAGTTGGCGGCGCTGGAAAAGAGCTTCCTCGAAGAGGGCGGCATCACGGA
>SESD01001705.1_pt1 | contig 11805 bp, 6 predicted proteins | sample 3171411 | NCBI WGS metagenome assembly SESD01 (sample SAMN06051880, study PRJNA518727) | freshwater metagenome | biome: subpolar coniferous forest; feature: holomictic lake; material: water; isolation source: holomictic Lake 442, 16.5 m depth | place: Canada: near Kenora, Ontario | collected...
CCACCGCCGGTACCGGTTCCGATAGACGTCAAGATCTCCATAAACGTGACAAGGGCCGTGGTCGTCCACTTTCATCTGTCCCCGCAAATATCGCGAGCGGACTTGATGCAGTCGGTTACGGTGGCGATGCCGAGCAGGTCGGTTTCGCAGCGGAAACTGTGAAAAGCGCTGCCGAAGGCAATCGGGCGGCTTCCGAATGCCGATGTTGTGTCCAGGCGGAAGGATTGCCATTCGCATTCTTCACGCGTCGATAGGCGAATGGAGAGCCGGGCGTCAGCGCGGCTGTTCCACCAAGACAACTGGTACTGGTTTTCTGCAATGGGTAGAAGGGCTGAGCCGGCATCGTACAGGTAGTCAGTGAGCACGCGCAGTTGGGCATCCGTCAGGTCGCAGGCATATTTAGCCAGTGAAGAAGGATTGGCGAGCGTCGTTTCCCAGTTGTCGAGCAGGGGTCGGACGAAGTGGCAGTTGATCGGCATGTGCTGAAGCAATTGTACCAAGCCCGCATGGGTGGGTGCGGGCTGTGTGAGTGCACTCCCGTTCAGGGTGGCTGTCAGGCGCAACCCGTCCGGACTGACGCAGCCGATTGGAAACAGTAGATCACCATTTTTCAGATACAGGGGACAGGCATTCGCTGGTTTTCCATTTTCCGTGATCCCGGTGAGTGTAAGGTTGGAATATCCGCGCAGGACGATACGGATAGGAAGGTCGCGAGCGAGGTCGCCGCCAGTACGCTCAACTGTGAAGGTCCATTGGTCGCCGTCGAGGGTTTGCGCCAAGCGGTATCGGGCGAACTGTCCGGTTTGATAGGCGAGGCTTTCACCGTCGTCCCTGTAAAGGTCGGCTTGCCCTGATCTGCCGGGGAAGCAGAGGATTTCGGTTATGACATCTTGAGGGTCGCTGGTCGGGATGATGGCTCCGGCGCGGGCGAAGAGTGGAATGGTTTCCCGTGAGGCATGAAGGGCGTGCACACGGTTTCCGGCATAGGTGGCACCGGTGAAAAATTCACACCAGTCGCCCTGGGGGAGCCAGACGGGCGTCGTAGTGCAGCCGGTTTCCGGGTGAGCGGCGGAAGTGACCGGAGCGGCAATCAGATCATTCCCGAAATAGTACTGACTGGGCCACTGAAAAGATTCGTTGGTATCGGCGTGTTCATAGTACATCGGTCGTACAATGGGCAGCCCCCCGTCGGCGTTGTCTCGGGCCTGCGTATAGAGGTAGGGGCGCAGGGCTCGGCGCAGGCGCATGGCATGGAGCGCCGGTTCACAAAAACGGTTTTCCTTCGACCACGGGCGGTGATCGACGGTTGGGTCGCCTGCATTATGGAGGCGAAAGATGGGTGAGAGCGCCCCGAACTGCAACCAGCGCAGATAGAGTTCATCATCATGCACTCCGCGGGCGAATCCGCCAAGGTCATGGCTCCACCAGCCAAACCCCAGATTGGCCGTTCGGGATGTGAACTCGATTTCGTAACGTAATGTGCGCCAGGTCCGGAAAGTATCGCCGGAAAAACCGATCGGGTAGCGGTGTGCGCCGGCACCGCACCAGCGGGAGAATGTAAACGGACGGCGTTTCCTGTCGCGGGCCAGATCTGCACTGTGCAGGTGGTTGAGCATCCAGAGGGGATCGATATCGCCGAAGGGTGTTTTCCTGCCCTGTTGCCAGTCGATCCACCAGAAGTCCACGCCGGTTTTTTCGTGCGGATGATGCAGGAATTTGAAGTAGCCTTCGATGAACTTTGGATCCGTCGGGTTGAAAGGTATTGGTGTTTTGCTGTCGGGATTCATTCCCATGAATGTCGCGAAGTCGCGGTAAGCCTCTTCGTGGGGATGGACTCCGCTTGCCGGATGCAAATTCAGGCAGGCATGGATGCCCTTGGTGTGGATATCGGTGAAGAATGCTTCCGGGTCAGGGAAGAAATCTTTATTCCATGTATAGCCGGTCCATCCGTTGGTGTAGGGGTTGTTTACGACGTGCCAGTCCATATCAATGACCAGCGTTGAGAGCGGTACATCGTGTTCTTCAAACTCGGCGATGATCCGGCGCAAGTCGTCGGAGGTGTATTTCTCCCAGCGGCTCCACCAGACGCCTAATGCCCATTCCGGAATCAGCGGCGGACGACCCGTCAGGTTGTAGAAGTCACGCAGACCGGAGGCAAAATCATGTCCATAAGCGAAAAAGTAGAAGTCCTGAACGAAGCCGGGGCCTCGTGATTCCGGCAAATCGCCGGCATTGAGAACGAAAGATGCTGCGTCGTCGAGAACGGCCCATCCGCTTCGGCTGAAGATTCCTGGGTGAACGTGCAGTGGGTTATTTTCACGGCGGTTGATTGCGCCGTCGCATTCGTCGAGTGTGCGTGCCGTTCCGCCGAGGTTGTCGGGATTTGCATCGCCATATCGCCAGTTTACTCCGGTTTTCAGCGCGATCGTGAGGCTGTCGGCAGTGAATGGTTTGCCGGTTTGCCGGCAGGTCAGCAGCAGGGCATCGGTTTCAATCGTAGTCGTCCCGGAACAATGATCCTGTCGGAAGGGAACCACGGGAAAGTCGCGATTGAGAACCCATTGGGTGGGACGATCCTCGAAGCGACCTTCGGGCTGGTATTCACAACGGATAAGGCGTGACGTCAGAACAGTAAAGCGGGTTTTCATCAAGGGGTACGTTCCTTGGTATATGTATACTCGTGATACGTGACTCTCGGCCAATTCTCCCTCAAAAGATGGCCGAGCATGATGAAGATGGCGTTCCGGTGTTTACAACCGCCACCCCGCGTTCGATGAAACGCGTTAAGCGAACATCGCCAGCATATCCGTCCGACTCAACTGGACTATGGGATCGTACAGCAATCGCCCAACTGCTGCACCGGTCGTGCAGCGAAGTCGAACCGGATCACCGGTATCCCGACAACCGGGTCGGGATTGCGCGCGGGAAGACCGCGCAAAAGAATACGATCTTTTTCCTGTTTGAAGAGAAGCGGAATCTCGCCGGGCAGCAGCACCGCTTGTTTCAAGCGGGTTTGGAAGCCGCCCAGCGCGATCTCGGACCCGGGATAGCGATGCGCCCAGAAGTAGGCCTGTTTCCCCTTCTGCGTCCATCGTCCTGCATCCATCCACTCCAGGTTGGTGACCCGGTCCACGGAGCCGAACATAGCCTCGCCATAGCGCGCAACCCAGCGTCCCACGGTTCTGAGGATGTTGGCTTCGCCAGGAGCCACCGTTCCATTCGGGGCCGGCCCGACATTGAGGAGCAGGTTGCCAGCCCCTTGGGTGGCAGTTTGCAGAAAACGAATGATCTGCCGAGGCGATTTGCGGTCTCGGGCCGAGAGCGGACAATATCCCCAGGTGTCGTTGACCGTGATGCAGGACTCCCAGTGACGCCCCGCCTCCGGCGCCGTGACGTGTCCCTCGGGCGTGCCGAAGTCTTCGGCCAATTTCGAGCGGTCGTTGATCAGGATGTCCGGTTGAAGCGACCGGACCATGGCATTCAACTTGGCGCTTTCCCATTTCTCCGGCGTGTCGAGCGGGCAGGCCATGTCGTACCACAGGATGTCAATGCGTCCATAATTGGACATGAGCTCTCTGACACAGCCGCTGGTGAAATCGAGGAAGCGACGACGCGCTTTCTCGTCGCGCAAACAGCGAACGCCGTCGGGGTGATGCCAATCCATGAGCGAGTAGTAAAGACCCACGCGAAGTCCTTCCGCGCGGCAGGCGTCGACGAACTCACGCACCAGATCGCGCCGCGGGCCGCGACGCACAGCGTTGAAGTCGGTCTGGGCCGTGTCCCACAGGCAGAAGCCCTCGTGGTGTTTGGTCGTCAGCACGGCGTAGCGCATGCCGGCCTGCCGGGCCAGGCGCGCCCACTCGCGGGCTGCACCGGGCTTCGGGTGCCAGCGATCCGCCAGCGGCTCGTATTCACTGGCCGGAATGCGCTCGCGGTTCATGTCCCAACCGCCGCCGCCCAGTTGCGAATAAAGTCCCCAGTGGATGAAGAGCCCGAAGCGGGCCTCCGTGAACCAGCGGATCCGGCGTTCACGGTCTGTTTGTTCTTTTGATTTTTTGTTCATCGCTATCCTTCTGCACTTAACTTAAGCAACTGAGAGTCACGCAACACAACAACCTTTTCACCGGCGTCCAGCTTATACGTCGGTGCGTAATGCTACTCGTACTCCACGTCTATCGGCTGGCAATTGCCACGTTCGCCCGGACTCATTCCTCAGACTTGGTCAAATCGAAACAGGCCACGCAGTTCGTCATGCGAAGGTAGAGCATGCCGTTGGCGATCGCGGGCGTGGTGCAGTCGGCCGCACCTGAGTTCTCCACCTTTCCCAATTGTTCGAATTTCTCGGGCGTGGCTTTGATCATCGTCAGAAGGCCGCGTTCACCAATCGTGAACAGCTTCCCATCCGCCAGCACCGGCGAGCCGTATTCCACATAATCGCCGCCGCAGAAAACCCCCACTTGATCCCAGAGGGGCTTCCCCTCCCCGCCCAGCTTAGTGCAGGTGAAATGCTTGCCGCTGCAGGCGTAAACGTATCCACCAGAGATTACCGCCGTGGTGCCACTCGCCCCCCCGCGATCCCACACCTTCTCCGCCTTCTCCAGCATCATCTGGTAGGCGTAGCGTGCCCCGGCCGTAGCCAGGTAGTCCCCGCTGACTACCGGCGACCCCGCCGATCCACCCGGCACGGACCACAGCACCTTGCCGCTCTTTGCCTCCAGGCAGTACACCAACTTGTCGTCATTGCAGAGAACGTAGGACCGGCCGTCCTTGATCCACACTGCTGCCGAGGAGGCGCAGCCCCTGCCGCTCGCGATCGCCTTCTCGTTCCATACCAGCTTTCCGTCCTTGGCGTCATACGCCGCCAGCCCCAGTTTGCTGCCGCTCCGAACCACGATCATGCCATCCACCAACAGCGGCGACGAGCAATTCGGCCCGTAGTCCGGCGGTGCGCTCTTCCAAATCTCGGTGCCGTCCTTCGCGTTCAGGCAGTACAAGGCGAGGCAGCCGCTGACATAACAGCGCCCGCCAGACACAGCCGGCGTACTCGATCCCGAGGATTCGCCATCCGGCATCGGCGCGTTGGGATACTCTTTCTTCCACAATGTCTTCCCGGTCTTCACATCTAGACAGAAGATCACGTCCCTGGTCCCTCCGTTGGCCGTCGGCCCTTTCAGTCCGGCGAAAAGATAAGCCTCGCCGCCGACGACCACGACACTGCCGTAACCGCCCGCCTTGCCGGTAGGAATCGGCTCGCTCTGCCAGACCTTCCGCGGCCCCTTGGCCGGCCATGCGGCCAGAAGCGCCAGTCCCCTGCCCGCCACACCATCCCGGTTCGGACCCCGCCACTGCGGCCAGTTCTCCACCGCCGGCTGACCGTTGATGGTCTTGAGCTTTGCCAGCTTATTCAAACTCTCGGCGCCGGCAGCACCCGCGGGGAAGGCGACCGATTCGAGGTCCTCGCACGAGGCCAACGGGCTCACATCGGCCACCGCGGTATCGCGCAGATCCACACTCTTCAGCGGCATCCCGGCAAGGGGACCGAGGTCCGCAAGTTCTCTGCAGCCGGCAGCCTCGAGGCTGGTGAGTTTCATCCCCTTCAGCGGACGCAAGTCCTTTACAACCGGGCTAAGCCTGAGATTGCGCAGCGCGGGCATGGCCTTGAGCGGCGTCAGATCAGCGATCTTCGTGGGACTCAGGTCGAGGCCTGGCAGCGGCATACCTGCCAAAAAGCCGAGGTCGGTCACGCCCGGCGGAAGCGAGAACGGCGGCTGGTCCATCTTGATCGGCATGCCCTTCAACGGACTGAGATCCGTTACCTTGACCCCAAACAGGTCGAGGCCCTGCAACGGCATTCCGGCAAGCGGACTCAGGTCTACGAGTTGGTAAGCGCCATGCAGCGAGATCCACGTGAGCGGCAGGCCCTTCAACGCGCTGATATCCGTTACCGCACCGGCCAGATGGACCGACTTGAGCGGCATGCCCTTGAGCACGTTCACGTCCTTCGCGGCGACGCCGATAAACACCTCTTCCAACAGCATGCCTGCCAGCGGACGGAGATCCTCCACCGGCGCGCCCAGGCCGAGCACCGTGAGCTGCATCCCTTTCAGCGCGCTGATGTCCTTGACCTTCGGATTGCCACCGTGAGTGCCGCTGATCTTGAAGACCTTCAGGGGTGCGCCTTTGATCGCGCTGATATCCTCCAACGCGACATTGCCCTTGAGGCTCAACTCCTTCAGCGGCATGCCCTCCAGCCCGGCCAGAGTGACCACCCTGGAGGGGTCATGGTCGCCGCCATCGATATGGAGCCATTCGATCGGCAGGCCTTTCAAAGCCGTCAGGTTGGTAATGCCGGAGTAGCTCAGGTCCACCTTGAGTATCCCGTTCTCACCCGCCGTGAGACTGAACTTCTTGATCGTCCCGTCGGCCTGCAGCTTTTCGAGGATATTCTTTATCTTGCGTCGACCCGGGGCATTATTTGCCTTCCAGAAGTCCTCGGCCTTGGTGGCCCACCAGTCCCAGTTCTCGCTGATGAATTTGAGGTTCTTCATCTTCAGCAGGGGATCGAGGACTTCGCAGGTTTCGGGAATCAGCAACTTCTCGAGCTCGGGGCACTCCAGCAATGGCGACAGGTCGGTCACCTTCGTTCCGGACAGCACCAGATCGCTCAGCGGCATGCCCTTGAGCGGCGTCAGATCGGCGATCGCGGACCCGCCGAGATCGAGCCGCATCAACCCGTTCTCGCCGGGACGCAGGGTATACTGCTTGATCTTCCCGTCGGCCTTGAGTTTTTCCAGCACCGCCGTGCAGTCACCGAGGCTCATCTTCATCTCGGCCGCTTGCGCCCCCTGCACGGCGCACCACAAGCATAGAGTTAGACATGCCACCCATATCGACAGATTCTTCATTGTGTTGTCCTTCCCGACTCGCCCGTCACTCCTGTACTTTTTCAAGGATCCCTTCGACAGTATGCGTCTTGCCATCCGCAAATGCAGGAATCATATTCCCTTCGATTCTTCTTCCGTCTACGGTCAACTGCACTCTTCCTGTCTGAACATGGTCGGGATTTCTGACGTTGATCCTGTAAACAGAGCCGCGGTAATTTCGATCCACACTGTATTCATCCCAGTGCGAAGGTATGCAGGGCGCTATCACAAGACCGCCATACTCTGCTCGTGCGCCGAGCATGTCGTTCAACATGACTGTATTGAACCAGGCAACAGAGCCTGTGATCCAGGTGAACTCCATCTGAAACGCGTTGTTCTTATGATCAGGCCCGAAATAGCAATTGGCATACATGTTGGCGGGACAGTTCTGCTTGACGTCGTTGGCGTCCTTGACATAACCGGGAGTAATCTTTCTGAACACCTCGTATGCCCTGTCGGCCATGCCGCACTTCAGCAATCCCAATATCATCCATATGTTGAGATGCGAATAAACCGTTCCGTTCTCCGCGATACCGGGCTCCATGCTGCTGATGCGGCCTATGTTGTCGTCGATCTCCTTGAATGGCGGCGCCAGCAACAGGTATCCCACTTCTGTTCCCAGTATTTCATTACACGCGCTCAAAAGGCTTTCGGTTCTTTCCTCATCCGCAAGCCCTGCAATCAGCGCCCAGCTTTGTGGTTCCATGAAGATTCTGGCGTACTTGTTGCCGCTCGATCCGACAGGCCTTCCGTTGTCGTCATAGCACCTTAGGTACCATTTTCCATCCCAGGCATTCTTGTTGATCGCCTCCGCTATTCTATCTCGACGGATGTTGAAATCGGCTTTCGCTTTCCCGTCTTCCAGAAATCCGGCCATTTCCGCCATCTGACGCAGGGCTTCCGCGTAGGCCATGCTCAGCCATACGCTTTCGCCCCGGCCCTCTTTTCCTACTGCAGTAAGCGAATCGTTCCAGTCACCGAACTTAATGAGGATGAGTCCGTGCGAGCCCTTGTTGGCCTCAAGAAAATCCAACGCTGTTTCTACATGCTGTTTCACAGTCGCGCTTCCGCCATCGTAGAACGGGACTACCTCTGCCAGCAGTTCAAAGTCTCCTGATTCCTTCAGATAGGAAGTCAGCGTGAATACAAGCCAGAGGGCGCTGTCGGAATATGGTTTCTCATCAATCGGGTTCCAGCCGCGCACGGCAAGCCCGCTTGCATACTGATGTCTCAACGCTTCGAGAAGGATTTCCCTCGTTCTCTCCGGCTTGAGCGCCGAAACGCCCAGGCCATGCTGCACGATATCTCTGTACCCGTTCCACCCCCAGCGGCACCAGGTTGCCCCGTAGAGCGTCGCCTGCTTGACCCAATGGTTCAGCATCCTGTCAAAATGTGCGTCCGGTGTCTTAACCCTGTTTCGACTGGAAATGACAGCCTTCTCCCGCTTGAGCTCACCGAAATAGCGATCGAAATTACCGAGATATTTATCCCTGACGGATCGAAGATTCTCTTCCTTGTCGGTAGCCCCAATGATCATATCGATCTTCTTCTCGCAACCGGCGTCCAACGCCAGGTTGAACTGCATCGCCCCGATCGTTGCATCGGCGGAGCCGGGCGTATTACTGCAATAGCCCCTTACCACAGCATCCGGCGCACTCAAGGTGCTGTACACCCCGACAAAGGCATCTCTCGTGCCGTCGTATGCAGCGACAGGTTCGTCGGCTGTCATATATCCGGTCAGGTAGTCATGCGGCCTCTTGTGCGGGTGCTTGGCGGCCAATACCGCATTGAGGTCCTGATTCATCCATGTCGTTCTGTAGATACTGTCTCCATAACTGTTGAAGCCCCATTTGAACTTGAACTGAAACTGATTGTAGACAAACAACGACAGATTCCTCGCCCTGCCGGAGGCATTGCGTGTCTTCAATGACCAGAGCTCGACAGGATCGCTGCCCGTTGGAATGAACAGCCGCAGCTCCGACTCGACTCCGTTAACCGCTGTCCGGATAATCGTGTATCCCATTCCATGAACACATTCATACTTGTCATACGCTCTTCTTGCCGGCTCCCAGTTTACATTCCAGAATTCCCCGGTGTCGTTGTCCCTTACATAAATCAGCCTGCTCATCAGATGATCACGACCGAAAACGTCGAAATCGCAAGTCCTGCCTATGCCGGACAGAAGCTGGACCCCTTCTGTTCCGCCTATCTGGTAGTCTATGTAACCGACCCCTGTCTGCTGGACATTCGAAAATATTGAATCGTTCCAGAGAAAGTTGTCGAAAGCCCTTGGCGTCCCCGGGTTTGTCACCACATATTCGCTTCCGTCATTAGTAAAGGTCGAGTACGTAAGCACGGTTGCCTCCTGTTTGTTCTTCAAAAATACCGCCTGTTTTGCGGCACACTTGTCATTAAGCCGTTAAGATTCATGGGTTGCCTGTAAGCTCACTCAAGTCTGCCCAATACACGCCTCGAAAACCCTCGTGGATCGAATCAAAAGAAACCGATCGTCCATCGGGCATCCACCGGGGGTGGAGGTCACAACGAAGATCCACAGTCCGGCTTGTGTATGACTCCGAGCGAAACCGCCCCAGGGTGACACCCTTGCGCCGGTCAAGGTCATAAACCTGCAAGCTGCGCAGGCAATCAGGTGTGGATGTATCCGGGTAACTGTCGTACAGAATCCGGCGCTTGTCCGGCGAATACGAACAGTGCCCGTCACTGCGGAAAAAGGCCTCATCGATGGACTGTCTAGCGCCCGTGCTGTCGCTGATAAGTATAAGGCCAGGGGAGTCCGCACCTTTCGCGTTCGCGTAGAACAGCATACTGTCGTCGTCACGCCAGTAGTAGTGGGAAGCCATTCCCCACACCGGATGCAAGCGCAGGCCACCGCCGCAGGAATCGGCCGTCAGCAGGAAGGTCTTCCAATCGCCACAGGAGACCGTCGGAAAGGTGCGCAGGAGGAACAGAAAACGGGAAGCCGAAGGGTTGAAGGTGATGTGGTTGATAACCACTTTACGCCCATCAGTCTTCTCTCCGGATTGCTCCAGGAAGTTCACCGCCTCGGCCAGCGACAGGATAAGCCGGGCGTTCCCCGTGATAAGATCCATGAGAAAGACACCGTCATTTGCAGGGGCGGCAACGCTGGCGAAGGGATCGGGTACTTCCTCGTAGCCGTAGCCTGCCCGAAAGTCATACACCCGCGACATGTTGATGCAGAGGGCCTTCGTCCCATCCTGCGCCACGTTGGCAACCGGAAGCGGGAGCCGACGTTGCACTCCCGTGCGAACGTTGTGTATACAGGATCCGGACTGCCCGTTCTCGAAGATGTTGTAGATGCAGGTGTCCGGCGCTGATGACAACCACTGCAGCATGGAGCCCTGTTGAAAATTCCACGCGCGCGTCTCCGCAAACGCCTGGAAACACGGCTCGTCCTCCTGGGCCCGTGCATCACGCGGCTGAGGGATCCACCCGACTACCGCCATGTCCTCAGGAGTCGGAAAGCGATCACGAAACCCAACCCGATGGCACAGGTGCCGCCCGGCGGCATCCGCAGCGGGAATATCATAGTAGCCAAAAAAACACTGCTCCCGTTTTGGGGACAACCTGCGCACGGGAACAATAACATCCGTTGTGCTCATGATCTTCCCCTCCGTATCTTCACTGTGGCAATCTGGAAAGGTTTGATCTCGAAACTTATCCGCCCGCGACCATCACTGCCTGTTTCAGGCTGACACCTTTCCGCTATTCCAATTGGAAGCCTGATCTATAGCACAGTTGCGGCACTGGGTACATTCCACATTTAGTAACACAGGGCTATTGTTTTGGTGCAGGGCCAAAAGAAAAGGTCGTTCGTGCGAACACAGGGCAGGGTCTCAACCCAGACTCGTAAAATGTGGCCCAGTGAGTCTTCCCCTAATATTCGCTTCCCTCATCATTCATCTGCCTCTCCAGCCGGCGGCGGCGTACACCGCATGGATGATTTTCAGGTTCTTCACCTCAAGATCCAGCGGCATGGGTACAGGCCCCTTGCCGAGCAGGCAGGCGATAAACGCTTCGCCCAGCGCAGGCATGTCGCCCTTATGGCTGCTCATATCAATCGGATAGGTCTTGCTCCTGGCCTTGCCGCGGCCACCGCGATCCACGTAGAAGTACTCGATCTCCGGTGGGTCCCATGTGCAAAAGCCGAACCGAAGACCACCGCGTGTCCCATAGATCGCCGTCTGGGGAGGCACGGCGTTATGCGCATTACTAGACCGCTCCCAGAAATACGACAGACCGCCGGCAAACTTCAACCACGCGGCACCGTGCTCTTCCACGGTGAACACCGGGGATCCGGTCTTGACCCGGTCCAAACCGTTTCGGCAGAACGCCTCGGCCTTGATGAAGCGCGGTTCGCCGAGCAGGCCCAAGTGGAATGAAAGATCATAGACACCCCAGTCATACAGTGGGCCTCCGCCAGCCAGCTTGCGATCCAGGAACCACGTAGCGCTCGGATTGTACTCCACACCGGGCCGCCCTTGCCGTGCCCCGCCGCGATGGTGCACGAAGTACACATCGCCCAGTTTCCCATGTGCGCGTCCGCTATCATTCCGCCGCCCACCACACCAATCTGCAGTTTATTCCTGATCATAATTTCGCCCATGAGTTTTCCATATGCTACTGAAATTTCCGCGTACACTACTCCTCCGCCGACCATGACACAACCCTTGTTTCGTGACACCCTTGTTATGTTCCATCCAGCCCGTCACGATGGTGAGGAGACAGGCAGAGGGCGGTGGATCAGCGCCGCGGCTATTGATCGGGAATCGCTTTTCGGTCGGCGCCGGCCCGCACGGGCCGAAAGCATGCCAAGACCGTTTTCGAGCAGCGCTGTCATGGA
>SESD01001706.1_pt1 | contig 11805 bp, 8 predicted proteins | sample 3171411 | NCBI WGS metagenome assembly SESD01 (sample SAMN06051880, study PRJNA518727) | freshwater metagenome | biome: subpolar coniferous forest; feature: holomictic lake; material: water; isolation source: holomictic Lake 442, 16.5 m depth | place: Canada: near Kenora, Ontario | collected...
CTGCACCCGTGAAATGCAGATGCGCTCCAAAGAGGTGCGACAGCAGTTGATTGCCAACAAGCGTGTCGGGCCGATCGCCAGACAACACCAGGTGGGTTTCGAGCCCCAGTCGGGCGCCTGCAGCGGCGGTCATGCGGCAATGGTTCGATTGCCCAGCACCCACTGTGACGAGGCAATTGGCGCCCTCGGCCATGGCCTGGCCGCACAAATACTCGAGTTTTCGAGCCTTGTTGCCCCCAGCCCCAAGGCCGGTGAGGTCATCGCGTTTGATCCACAATCGAGGGCCATCCTCGAACTGTGGGCCTTGCTCAAGGTGTGTTGGCAAGGTGGCAAGGTTCGATCGGGGCAGAGTGGAGAGTCGACGCAGCGGCATTACTTTGACTGTACGTTGGCTGTCAACCAAACCGAACGCGCTCGAGCGGCGTGTCCTCAGCAGTGACTATCACCATGATGAACGACATCCGAATGGTCGACGATCTCGAGTCTCTCTTTCGCGCCCATCACGGGCGCCTCGTTCGCGCTCTCACCGTGGCATGCGGCAACGAGCAAATCGCCGCCGATGCGGTGCAGGTGGCGTTCGTGAAAGCTCACCTGAAGTGGCGCTCGATCATGTCGTACGACGACCCCGTGGGCTGGATCCGCCGGGTCGCCATCAACAACATGCGCGACGAACATCGCCGTGAATCACGCAAGCAACGAGTGGTCGATCGCCTCGGCGCTGAGCCAGAAGTACAAGTACAAGCCCCCCAACTCGACGAAGTCGCGGCGATGCTCGCAGGCCTGCCGCGCCAGCAACGGTTGTCGCTTGCTCTGTTCTATGTCGACGGCCTGTCCGTCGCCGAGACAGCCGCAACGCTCGGAATCTCCGAGGGCGCAGTGAAGTTTCATTTGCATCAAGGCCGATCCACGTTGCGCGGGCAACTGGGTGAAGGAGTACACCATGAATGATTTCGACGATTCGGTGCTGCGGGATCAACTGCAGCGACTCGGTGGCCACGGCCCCGACGAAGCCGGCGCATACCTAGCGCTGCAACAGCGCGTGGGCGTCGCCAAGCGTCGACGCGCCGCTGCCGTTGTTGGTGGCCTTGGAGTCACCCTCATGGTTGGTTTTGCAGCGGCGGCCTACCAGCCGCCATCGAGCTCGCGCCTCGTTCCCGCAAACGGTGGCGGCGACGAGGTTGTGCTCACCCTGCCAACCACAGTCAACAACGCCGACACCACCTCGTCGAGCACGGTCATCAGCACCCCAACCGTCAACGGCAACACCGACAACACCGACAACACCAGCAACGCCAACAACCCCGGCAACAGCAGCCCTTCTACAAGCGCTCCGCAGACCGGTACCGACTCAACGACGCCAAGCCCCATCGACGTGCCCGCCACCACGGCACACACAGTGCCTCACGGCCACGCCACGACGTCGGCCCCGGCCACCACCACCGCACCTACGGTTCCCGCCACCACTACTGCACCTACGGTGCCCACCACCATGAGCACTGTGCCCTCAACCAGTTCATCCGTGCCGACCAACTTCACCGAAGATGCCTCGGCCTCGTCCACTGGTGGCAGGGCCACTGTGCACCTTCAGAACGGCGTTCTGTCGCTCGTGACCTATTCGGCATCCGCAGGCCACGACTGCGTCGTTGACCCACCATCCAATCGCATCCGTATCACGTGCCGCCCAACGTTGTTCAACACCGTTGGCAACACGTCGCACCTCGACTTCTCGATTGGGCTCGACGGCCACCTCGTCGCCCTCTCTACCGAGACCTGATCCTGCGGGCACACCCCGCACAATCCGCACACTCCACACAATCCGCCGTAAAGCAAGAGCGCACGTTCAACGTGCGCTCTTGCTTTTTGTGGCGTTCTGGCATTGCCGCCGAGATTCAGAAATTGTTTGGACGTAACCAAACCACAGCTGATTCGCAGGCGTGTCATCTCCAAACAATCGAAAGAAGGACCCCCAATGAAGCCATCACTGAAAGCCAACCGCCGGCTAACGATCGCTCTCACACTCAGCGCAGCTGCAGTGTTCGGCATCACCGGAATCGCATCGGCAACCAGCCGCGTGTTCGAGGACAGCCCCGCCGTCACGACACCGACCTCGCAAACAACAGTTGGTTCCGAGTCGCCAGTAAGCACGCCGAGCAGTGTTGATCCAACGGCACCGTCGTCAAGCGTCTACGAAGATGAGGCCGAAGACGAGTACGCCACCACCAGCACCATCGACGGCGCAGCACCTTCATCGAGCATGTATGACGACGAAGACGAGTACGAAGACGAAGACAACTACGTCACCTCGAGCAGCATCGACGGCGCAGCACCTTCATCAAGCATGTACGAAGAAGACGAGGCCGAGTACGAAGATGAGTACGAAGACGAGTACGTCACCACCAGCACCATCGACGGCGCAGCGCCTTCATCAAGCGTCTACGACGACAGCGCTACGTCAAGCACCATTGACGACGGCGTCCACAGAGGCGGCAACCGCAAGGGCGCCAATAAGTAATAGCTCCTTCAAGGGCAGTGGCCACGGTAGCGATAGCTGAGATTCGCTACTGAGGCACATCGAAAGAACCCGGCGCTCACGCGTCGGGTTCTTTCGCGTTCAGGGTCCGGTGGTAACACTTGGAGCAATGGCAAGCGACTGGGACCCTCTGCTTCACACAGAAGCCAGTAAGCCCTATTGGAATACGTTGCAGACCTTCGTGACCCACGAGCGCGAGACCCACGTGGTGTACCCCGCCCCGGCCGATGTGCTCGCTGCGCTACAACTCACGCCGTGCGATTCCGTGCGGGTGATGATTCTGGGCCAAGATCCGTACCACGGCGCCGGACAGGCGCACGGATTGAGTTTCTCGGTGAGGCGCGACATGCCGATTCCCCCGTCGCTGGCGAACATCTTCAAAGAGCTCGCGACCGACCTCGGCGTTGCCGCGCCGTCGCACGGAAATCTTGAACAGTGGGCCGCTCAGGGCGTGTTGTTGGTGAACTCAACGCTCACAGTCCGAGCCGCCGAACCAGCGAGCCACCAGGGCAATGGTTGGGAGACGTTTACCGACGAGATCATTCGCACGGTGAACAACAAACGCGAACACGTGGTGTTCGTGTTGTGGGGCAATGCGGCGCGTAAGAAGAGGGCCTTGATTGATACTTCGCGACACACCATCATCGAGTCGGCGCATCCGTCACCACTGTCGGCGCACCGCGGATTCTTCGGAAGCAAACCCTTCAGTCGCACAAACGCTGCGTTAGCCAAGGCTGGCCAGCGAACCATCAACTGGGAACTCACCGAGCCCTGAAAACAACAAAAGCGGAGCGACCAAGAATTGATCGCTCCGCTCTGTTGTGACTACTTCACTACGTCACTACTTCAGATTCAGCAATCAGCCCGCTGGGCTCGGATACGTAGGAGCGCTCTCATTACCTGGAGCCGTCTTGTAGTCCGTGACGGCACCGGTTGGGTCGAAGAACTTGTCAGTCTTAGGCCATTCACCGGGCAGGTAACGCTTGCCGCCATCGACGAACTGGTACATACCCACGCCGGGCTTGCGGATCTCATCGAGTCCGGTTGCGGCCGGATCCCACCAGATCATCGTGGCATCGTCGACGCCGTGGTAGTCGTCCTTGATCGCCCAACGGCCTTGATCGCCCCACGACAACGACGGCTGTGTAATCGCCGAGCGCGTTGGCTTGGCGTTGAACAACGCCTCTTTCCATGTCTGCGGCGAAAGGTTGGGACCCATGCCTTGCAGCACTGCATAGAACACCGCTGGGAATGGAGCGATCAACGCAATCGTGTCCTTGGCTGGCGGCTCGTTACCGGTGAACCACTTGTACAACGCGTAGGCGCCGGTGGTCTCGGGGGCGAGACGAGCCGACAGCGACGTGTACCCAAACGCGTGCTTCCACTGCGACTGGTCGTACGTGCGGGCGAACGCGTTCACGTCGACCAACGCCGACGTACCGATGAACCACTCAGGGAAATAGCCCTGAGCAGTTGCCTCCCTGGTGAAGTCACGAGGCGCAACCGGATCACCGTCGAACACAATGGTGGTCACCCCTGCCGCCTTGAACTTGGCGATGGCCTGCGACGCTGATTGCTGAATGGTGCCCGGGTTGAGCGCGTACGCAACGGTCTCGGCTACTGGGGTACCGGCATCGACCATGCCCTTTTGGAACTGATCGTTCGAGATCTTCGAGCTGGCGCTGCTCTCGAGGTAGAGCGAACCGAACTTGCGGGGGCTGTTCACGAATTCGTCGCCCGCATGGGTTGCGTTCTTGCCAACGAGTTGGTTCTTAATCAACTCCAGCACGTGGATTTGGGCCTGATCGCCGCTGCCGCCGATGCCCCACACGTACGGATCTCGCTGTGCGTAGAAGTCGTGTGGCTGGCCGGGAGTACAGCTCATGCACAGGATTTTGTGAGCGGCAAGCTCGTCAGCAAATGCGCTGTTGAGGTTTGGACCGCCCCACACCATGAACGGCTTGATCTCTTCGGCAATGCGCACCGCATCGGCGCGTGCAGCGGTCTCGTCAAGCGCGTTGCCAGTGCCAACAAACGGCACGAACTTCACGCTGCGGCCGTATGTCTCGTAGTACGTCTCGTAGTACTTGAGCAGGTTCTGCATCGTCTCGGTGGCCTGCGCATTGGTGTCGGACACCTGCACTGCGTCGGTGATGTAGGCCATGATCGCGTCGCCCGGTTGGCCCTGATACATCGCGATGGTGATTTCGTCGGCGGTTACGCCCTCGGCGGTGGCGCCGCCGTTATCGCCGGTGAATGGCACGTAACACTGCGAGGCGAAGAAGTCGGGAACGGCAATCTTGCCCGTGGTGGTATCGCAGCGCGTACCCCAGTCGACCGTGACGCCTGCATCCTTGGCCTCCGTGAAATTCATCGGATAGGTGATCTCTCCGGGGGCACCGGTGCCTGGCGTAGACGATGATCCGCCGGCTTCGGTAGACACAGGCGCAACGACCTTGTCGTCTTTGCCGCCCGAGATCACCAACACACCGACGCCGATGGCAACCGCTGCAACGAGGCCGATGACGGGCCCGAATCGTTTCAGGGTGGTGGATTTCTTGGCTTCACTTTCTGCACTTACTGGTTGCATGAGCTTCCCCCTTGTTATCGGATTATGTTCCGGATCTTGTGATTGCCACAGCTGAGGTTCCGAGATAGCTCTCGACCACTCGTGGATCTTCGAGCACCGCGCTGGGCGTGCCCGTTGTGACTACTGCGCCTTGGTCAAGCGCGATCAAGCGATCAGAGATCGAGCTGATCAGCGGCATGTCGTGCTCGATAATGACCAACGCCGCGCCCATCTCTGCACGCAGCCGCAACAACACTGGCGCGAGCGCTTCGACCTCGCGTTGAGCGATTCCCGATGACGGTTCGTCGAGCAGAATCACCGTGGGTCGGTGCGCAACCTGGCAGGCAAGATCGACCACCCGACGCGTACCGGTAGACAACTCGCGAATGAACGACTGGCGATACTGGGTAAGGCCCATCAGCTCAAGGAGTTCGTCGACTCGCTCGGAGACCTTTTGCTCAGAGTCGAATGTCTGCGGCAAACGAAGCGCTGCGGCAAACATGCTGCGGCTCTTCACGAAGCGCTCGGTTGCAACCGCGAGAGTTTCGCTGACGGTGAGCTCTGGGAACAGCTTGGCGTCTTGGAAGCTACGGCCAAGACCTGCTGCGGCGCGCTCCGCGGGTGAGGCTTCAGTGACCTCTTTGCCGCTCAAGAACAGGCGGCCAACCTCAGTTGGCGTGAAGCCCGAAATGAGATCGAACAGCGTTGTCTTGCCGGCGCCATTTGGACCAATGATGCCCACGATCTCGCGAGGTGCAATCTCAAACGAAACATCGTTGACCGCGCGAATGCCGCCGAACGAACGCGTCATGTTGTCGATCCTCAACACCGGCGGTTCGCCCTCAGCGGCGGCGACAGGCACTTGCGCTACCGAGTCGCCAACGCTGGCGTGCGAGAGAAACACCGAGCGCAAAAGGTCGGGACGTGCGAGCAGATCGGCAGTTGGCCCGCTGAAGCGAACTGTGCCGCGCTCGAGGAAGTAGGCGCGCTTGGCCACCGACAAAGCGACGTTGACGCTCTGCTCGACCATGATGATGGCAACCCCGCTGGCCGCAAGGCGCTCGACGATTGGCAACAGTTGGCCAACGATGATGGGTGCGAGCCCCAACGACAGTTCGTCGATGAGCAGCACGCGCGGGCGAGCGATAAATGCCATGCCAAGCGCAAGCATTTGCTGTTGGCCACCACTGAGGTTGGCCGATGCATCGTCGAGGCGTTGCTGCAGAATCGGGAACATCTCGAGCACTTCGGCGGTGCTGGCCTCGACCTCGTCGCGCTTGCGGCGCTGTGTCCACCCAGCCAACTGCAGGTTCTCGCGAACCGACAACGAGCCGAAGACTCCCGCTCCACCGGGCATCTGCGAAACACCCAACATCGCGATCTCGTTTGGCGGAGCGTGAGTGATGTCGCGACCATCGAGCACCACGGCTCCACGATCGGCCTCGACGATGCCACTCATGGCTTTGAGCAACGTTGATTTACCGGCGCCGTTGGTGCCGAGCAGCGCAACAATCTCGCCTTCTTTCACGTCGATGTCGACGCCGAAAAGCACTTGGCGGCCGCCGTAGCCGGCGTCGACGCCTCGCACCAACAACAGATCGGATTCGCCGGCGCGACGCTGATACAGCGCCTCAGATCGAGCGGCTGCGGCGCGCCACACCTGGGCGATATCGGCGTCGATGACATCGGCGATGCTGCGCAAAATGAGGCTGCCGATGATGAACAGCGGCACCATCACCAACATGCCGACTCGTACGTTCCATTTGTCGGCAACCCAGCCGATGAGCGGCAGCACAACGAGACCGGGGATGACCCACAACGATGCGACGCTAAACCCAGTGGCTCGAGCGCGGGCTGGAATGGCCAACGAGAACGCAACCAGAATGCCCGGCCCAAGCGTGGCGAGCGAGGCAGAGATCGCGCAGTTCATCGCTATGGCTGTTGCGACGTTGGGCGACAAAGCGAAGGCCACGAGCAGCACCGAGGTGCCGACAGCGATCCACGACAGAAAGCGGATGAGGCCCTTCATGTTGTTCATGAAGTTGCGGGTGACGAACCGAGCGCCAAGCACAATGCCCACCAGTTGAAACGGCTCGGCGATTGCGGCGGCGAACCCACGACCACGTTCGCCGAGGCCGAACTCTCGGTCGTAGAGCACCGAGGCAAGGGTGACGAATCCGGTGAGTGCTGTAGCGAGAAACGGAAGTGACCACCAGATACGGCGAAGGCTCTGCACCTTTTGCACGGTGCGCCAACTCTCGGCGAACGAAGCCGGAATTTCTTCAGTGTTGATGACCTCTTCCGAGGCGCCCGTTGCGGCGCGTTCCCAACGTCCGCGAATGGGTTCGCGCATCTTGAACGCAAGCACGGCGAAGATGATGGTGGGCACCATGAAGACAAAGAACGGAGTGCGCCATCCGAAGTAGTACGCCAACAAACCGGCCGACAACGGGCCAACAAACGAGCCGACAGCATTGGCGGCGCGGTGGGCGCTGAAGACCCGGCTACGACTTTCAATCGGGTAGTAGTCGGCCAACAGCGAGTTGTGCGTGGGGTCAACGACGGCCTTGCCAATCGACGAGCCGGATCGGGCGATGGTGAGTACCACTACACCCATCGCAAGTCCGGTCATACCGCTGAACAGACCCCACACCAGAGCGCCGATGATGGCGAGCGGGATGCGCTTTGAACGGTCGGCGTACTGGGCAATAGGCACCTGCAAAGCGAGTGCCGCGATCGATGCAAGAGCCACGAGTGCAAGCGCCGTGGTGAGGTTGATGTTGAATTCCTCGCGAATGTTCGGCAGCAAGATGCCGAACGCAGTGCGGTCGAGTTCGTCGACAGCATTGAGCCCAAACAGAATGATGAGCGGAAAAGCAGACTCACCACCGCAGATGGTACGAAGCCATACCATTGGGTGCCTGAGCCCCTCGAGAAACGCCTTGATCATGCCGGTACCTCGGAGTTGGCTTGCGGTTCTGTCGGACTCGCTCGTTGAACTGCTACTGCTGCTGCGGCTTGCTGTGCGGCCGCATCACGACGCCCCGTCGAGAACTTCGCGAGCAGGTCACGCAACTTGGTCACCTGGCTGCCGAGCCCGCCGGGCATCACCAACAGAATGAACATCATGCCCACCGAGGTAGACAACAGCCGCCACTCGATCGAGGGTAAACGCAACGAAACGCGGGCGTACACGGCGCCGATAATGACGCCGGTGATCGAACCAAGGCCACCGATGATGGCGGCCGTAAAGACACCAAAGCTTTCGCCCACCGAGTACTGAGAAAGGCTGAAGGCGTGGTTCGAGTGCACCAGCAATCCACCCGCCACGCCAGCGATTGCGCCGCTGAGCATGAAGGCCGCAAGCTTGGATCGCACGGTGGCCACCGAGAAGCTCTGTGCAGCACGCTCGTTCTCGCGCAGCGCAACAATGACCCGACCTGAGCGTGAGCGGCGAATACCGCGCACCACCAGAATGATCAGCGCTAGCACCACCATCGAATACACATAGAACCGCGTTGGGGTATCGACGTTGATACGGCCAAACAGCGGATCAATTTTCAGGCGGGTGTTCGGGATCCATCCAAAGAACCGATCGTTGAGTAACCACGACGACACGCTGAGGCCGAATGCCAGCGTGGTCACGGCGAGGTACAAGCCCTGCAGCCGCAAGGCCGGCAAGCCAACGAGCAACGCTGCGACGGCACCAGCGAGAGCACCAGCGAGCAGCGCCAACGAGAGATCGACGTGCCAACGCGACGTACACAGTGCGCTGACTGCGGCACCCACTGCAACGAAGCCCATCTGGCCGAGCGAGATCTGACCGGCCCAACCGGACAGCACCATCAGCGACAGCCCGATGACCACGAAGACGATCACTTCGGTGAGTTGAATGAGGCGGTCGACTCGCAAGGTCATGGGAAGCAACACAAGCGCTGCGGCGAGCAACGCGACGCCGCCCCAGCGAACCACGCGCATGGGAGCTAAGCGAGCAACTCCGGCGTCGAGTGGGCGAACTTCTTCGGAGCCACGCCACGACGACGACGCGTCGGTGTCGCTACGGCTGACCGAACGGCGCTGGAACAACAAGACCACGAGCACCACTGCAGAGACCATCGGCACGACGAGCAACGGGCTCTGCGCATGCCACGTGACCCAGTAGTCAAGAAATCCAATGGCGATACCGGCGATGGCAACCGTTGCGAGATGCTGCAATCGACCGATCACCAGGGCTGCCATCGCGAACAACAAGTTGCTGACGTCGAAGGCGCTGCCGATAGGCGCACCAAGAATGCCCGCACGAAGAAACAGCGCCACGAACGACAACGCTGCGGCCAACGCCCACACCACGGTAGACAACCGCGACACAGGGATGCCGAGCATGTTTGCTCGGTCGCTGCGCTCGGCCGAAGCGCGTACAGCAACGCCGATTCGCGTGCGGTTGAGGAACAGCGCCACGAGCACCATCACGATTGGCGCAACAATCAGCGCAACAAAGTCGTTCGACAGCAAGCGGAACGGCCCGATATCGAGCTTCCACGGAAACATCTGCGGCAAGCGCTGCGAGGCGGCGTTCTTGCCCCACCAACGCGGCACCAAAATGCCAAGCAACACAAGCACCTGAGTGATGCCCAACGTCGCAACGGTGAGCACCAGTCGCGACGCATTACGAAAGCGCCGAACGATCGCCAGCTCAACAATCGCTCCAAGGGCCACGGCAATCACTAGGCCGACGACAAAGCCCAATGGATAGGGCCAATGCGAGAAGACCACTAATGCCACAGCGAACGAGGTGGGTACCGAACCGAGATCGGCCTGCGCAAAGTTGAGTACTCGGTTGGCTCGGTAGACAAGCGCAAGACCGATGGCCAACAAGGCGTTCAACATGCCGAGCACGAGCCCACGCACAGCACCGCCCCAAGGCAGCGGCCACAGGTTGAACGCCACAATGAGCGCGACAAAAATTGCGAAGCCAAGCGCGGCAAATCGTGCCCGCCGCGCGGGCTCGGATCCCCTCATCCGGTCAAACATCCCCATGCAGGCCAGAACGTACACCGTTGGCTGGGCACTATTGTGAGTTGGATGATCGCGCCAGCCAAGCCGCCGAAACCGGACTGGCCCAGCCGCGCGTTCGCGCTGCGACTTCGTAGCCGCTCAAGAACAATCGATTTCGTGTTCGACGGCATCGATGGATTCCGGAGGCATCGCACCGGGCGCCATGCCGCGTTGCTTGCCCACTACGGGTTCCTCTCGATCTTTCCGTTGCTGTTGGCGCTGACCACCATTTTGGGATTCGTGTTGCAAGGCGATCCGGACTTACGTAATCGCATCATCAACTCGGCGCTTGCCAACATTCCAATCATCGGCCAGACACTGCGCGTGAACCCGGCCGACCTTCACGGCAACGTGGTGGTGCTCATCGTCGGACTCGGCGGCAGCTTGTGGGCTGGCACCAAAACGTTCGTGTTTGCACAGATCGCAATCAACGACATCTGGGAGATCCCCGAACACCAGCGGCCGTCCATCGCTGCAAGCCGAATTCGCGCGCTGCTCGCTATTGCTGTGGTGGGCGTGGCCCAGATCGGCACCGCCGTCGTCACCGGAATCATCGGCGTCAGCGGCGTCTCGTGGCTCAACCGAATCCTGTTGGCGCTCAGCGCTGTAGTCATCAACGTCGCTGTGGTCGCCGGCAGTTTCCGGGCGCTCACGGCTCGACATCTCACCAAGCGCCAGCTGCTCCCCGGCGCAGTGAGCACGGGCATCACCTTCGCTGTGTTGCAAGTCTTTGGAGCAACCGTGGTGCTGCACGCAATCACCAACGCGGCCCCTGTCTACGGCACCTTCGCATCGGTTATCGGACTCATCACGTGGATGAGCCTTCATTCGATGGTCGCGCTGCTAGGAGTCGAAGCCAACGCTGCGCTCGATCGGCTCCCCCACCAAACCTCTACGCTCGTCACATCATGAAACTGCACCCGTTCAACGACTCGTTTGCGTGGCGCTCAACCCACTCCACCAACGGCCACACATTCTTGTCGGCAGCGCAGATCGAGCAGTTCGACCGCGATGGTTACTGCCTCGTTGAGAACGCCTTCTCAGCGGACACATTGGCAACGCTCACCGCCGCCATCGACCCCCACGAACAGCAAGGAACCGACTTCTTACGCACCCAGCCCGATGAGACCTTCTTCATCGCCAAGGCCGATGCAATTACCTTCACCGTGCACCTCGTGGCACGCAACGAAGTGTGCCGCCAATTCACGCGGCACGATTCGCTACTCGGCGTTACCGGCGATCTCATCGGCGACAACGTGAGCATGTACTGGGATCAAGCCGTCTACAAAAAGCCCGAGCCACTGCGCGACTTTCCTTGGCATCAAGACAATGGCTACGCGTACGTCGAGCCACAGCAGTATCTCACTTGCTGGGTGCCGCTCACCGATGCCACCGTCGACAACGGTTGTCCGTGGGTAGCCCCCGGAGTCCACCGAGTCGGCACGCTTGAGCACACAGTTGGCCCATTCGGATTGAGTTGCCTCGATTCGTTCGAAGACTCCATTCCAGTAGAGGCCCCGGCCGGCAGCATCGTGGTGTTCTCATCGCTCACGCCGCATCGCACCGGACCCAATCGCACCGATCAGGTTCGCAAGAGCTACATCGTGCAATACGCACCGACCGGCTCGATCATCCGCAATAGCGCTGACCC
>SESD01001710.1_pt1 | contig 11797 bp, 7 predicted proteins | sample 3171411 | NCBI WGS metagenome assembly SESD01 (sample SAMN06051880, study PRJNA518727) | freshwater metagenome | biome: subpolar coniferous forest; feature: holomictic lake; material: water; isolation source: holomictic Lake 442, 16.5 m depth | place: Canada: near Kenora, Ontario | collected...
AGCATGCGGCTATTATTCCGGCTGCCAATAAACGTAACCTAATGCTAAAGCAGGAAGTGATTGATGCGGTAGAAAAAGGCTTGTTTGCGGTTTATGCCGTAGCCAGCGTCGATGAAACTTTAGAGTTATTAACCGGACGTTTGGCTGGAGATGCCAATGAAGAGGGCTTGTATCCGGAAAACAGCATCAACTTTATAGCAATCTCACGATTAAAAGAGATTTCTGATATGGCGTCTGATGATGATAAGGAAGAAGAGGCTTAACTTTGATGGTAATAGCTTCAGTTTAAGTCATCAAGGCTGAAGCTATTTTAAAAATCAGGTGTTGGTTTACTTCTTATTCACCGGCCTCGGTAATAATAATATCAATGCCATTTTTTCGTAAGCGTGCTCTGATAGCATTAATGCTGTCAGCTTGTGCGTAAGGGCCCATTTTGACGCGATACCAGTTTACAATACCCACTTTGCCTTTTTGAACCTTGGAGTTTATTCCCATAGAAGCCAGTTTTGCTCTTAGCTGATCTGCTTCTTTGAAGGTTTTAAAAGAGCCGGCCTGCATGATGTAGTGGGTTTCTTTGGCTTTGCCGACGCGCTCTTCACGTGTGCGGGTTTTAATTTCATACTCGGGTACTACGACTTCTTTTTCGGGCAAAATGGTATAAAAATCAAATTGAGGTAATTTTGGTTCAAGCTTGATATCAGTCTTTTGTTCTTGTTGTGGTGCGGCGGTGCTTCCTGTTCCCGGTTTATTTTGGCCTATTTGTGTAGTTTGCGGAGCGGTTGGTTTGGTTGCTGTACTCCACAAATAAACCAAGAAAACAGCAAACGAGATAATTATCGCGGTAATCAGCATCCATTTCCACAAAGCAACGCCAGGCTTTTGGTCGGATTTTTGCCTGCGATGGTCTGTTTTTTTGCCTTGCGGTCTTGGTTTATAATCTCTGGACATCACATGGATTCAGGTGCGTTGATGTTTAAAAGCCCCAAGCCGTTTGCTAATACTTGTCTTACCGCGCACACCAAATTTAATCTGGCATCACGAATACAAGCATCTTCAACGAGAAACTGATGGGCGTTGTAATAAGTATGAAATTCATGTGCCAGATCACGCAGATAGAGTACCACTTGATGGGGTTCATATTGCAGCGCGGCACGTTCAATAACTTCGGGGTAACGGGCAAGTGTTCCCAGCAAAGCAGTTTCATGTTCTTCGGTTAAGCTGGTAAGATTTTCCATGCCGTTCAAGATATTTCTTTCAAAGCCTTTTTCATCCAGTTGACGCAATACACTACAAACTCTTGCATAAGCATACTGTACATAAAATACCGGATTTTCATTGGATTTTGAAGTCGCTAATTTTAAGTCAAAATCCATGTGCTGTTCAGAGCGACGCATCACATAAAAGAAACGCGCAGCATCTTTGCCAACTTCATTGCGTAATTGTCGCAAGGTAACAAATTCACCGGAACGGGTGGACATCTGTACGCGTTCTTCGCCACGATATAAAACGGCAAATTGAACCAATAACACTTTTAATTTGGATGCGTCAGCCCCTAAGGCCTGAATGGCTGCCTTAACTCTGGGTACATAGCCGTGATGGTCAGCACCCCAAATATCAATGATCTGGTCAAAGCCACGATCCAGTTTGTTCATGTGGTAAGCAATATCTGAAGCAAAATAGGTATACTGACCGTTTTCTCTAACGACTACGCGATCTTTTTCATCGCCTAACTGACTGGAGGCAAACCAAGTCGCGCCCTCTTTTTCATAAAGATGTCCGCCCATTCGTAACCTTTTAAGCGCTTGCTCAACCGAACCGTCATCCATTAAGTCGCGTTCTGAAAACCATTGCTGATAATCAACGCCAAACTCTTCTAAATCAACTTTGATGTCAGCAAGAATACTTTCCAAGCCAATTTGGAAAAAATCCCGATATTGTGATAAGCCAAGAAGCGTCTTCATACGCTCTATAAGTGCATCAATATGCGTGTCCTTATCGCCGCCTTGTGGCTCATCAGGCGGTATATTTTCCATCACCAATTCAATCGGCCGGCGATAATCATTGTTGGTATTTTTATGAATATCGTTGGCAATTTCGCGGACATACTCCCCGCGATAGGCATTGCTGGGAAAATGAACCAGCTCGCCACATTCTTCCAGGTATCTAAACCAGATGCTGGTGGCCAGTATATCCATCTGCCGACCGGCATCATTAACATAATATTCACGATGCACATCAAAACCAACAGCTTTTAGTAAATCAGCTACCGCAGAACCGTAAGCCGCCCCACGACCATGGCCGACATGCAAGGGGCCGGTAGGATTGGCTGAAACAAATTCAACCTGAACTTTTTTACCCTCGCCAATAGTGCTTAAGCCAAATTCTCGGCCTTGACTATGGATTTGGCTGACAATTTGGTATTGGGAGTTTGGGTTAATAAAAAAATTAATAAACCCCGGTCCTGCCAGTTCAACTTTTATGATGGCCTCACTTTGAGGCAATGCGGCAATGATTTTTATTGCCAGTTCGCGAGGATTTACTTTTGCTGGCTTTGCAAGCATTAACGCTAAATTTGAAGCAAAATCGCCATGTTGAGAATCACGGGTACGATCTATTGTTATACGTGGATTAATTTCCAGGCCAAGAACGCCTTCTGCTTTGAGGGTTTTAATAGCTTGTAGAATCAGTTCCTCTATTTTTTGTTTCATTGCTTCACTGCGAGTTAGACCAGATAAATAGTTGTCCATTATCCATTAAAACAGGTCGATTATCCATTCAAACAATATCAATATAAATCGACCGGATCAACATCCAGTGACCAGCGTACTTTTTTGGCTTGTTTGAGTTTGGCGATTTCGGGTATTAGGGCATCCAATAAGACATGAAGCTCTTGCCGCTTGGTGTTTTGGAACAATAATTGATAGCGGTAAAGGCCTGCACGTCGGGCCATGGGAGCAGATACCGGACCTAAAATCTGGGTATGTCCGGTGTTGATTTTTTGTATTAAGGTAGTCAGTGCCTGAAAGAAAAGTTTGGGTGTATCGATATCGGTAGCTTGTACGCGTAATAAGGCTTGATAACTAAACGGCGGTAATGAGGCGTCTTTGCGCTCAGCTAATACCGTTTTGGCGAAGCTGCGATAGCCTTCCTGAATTAAGGTCGTTAATAGAGGATGTTCCGGTTGTCGAGTCTGCATAATAACCTTACCTGGTTTTTCTGCTCGTCCGGCGCGGCCTGAAACTTGTACAATCATTTGTGCCAGTTTTTCGGAGGCATGAAAATCAATGCTAAATAAGCCGCTATCTACATCAATAATGGCTACTAACGTTACGTTAGGAAAATGATGGCCTTTTGACAGCATTTGCGTACCCAAAATAATATCCACTTCACCTCGATTGATTTGTTGCAAATAATGTTCAAGTGAACCTTTACGTTGCGTTGAATCGCGATCAAGGCGAACAATTATTTTATCGGCAAAAAGTTCAGTCAGTACTTTTTCTACTCGTTCTGTGCCTAGCCCCAAAGGCGTTAATTCACCCACTTTACAAGCAGGACAGTTTTTTACAAGCGCTTGTTCTTGGTCGCAATGATGGCAACGTAGACGCTTTTCATCAAAATGAATCACCAGATTGGCGTCACAACGCTGGCAGCGTGCAACCCAGCCACAGCTATGACATATCAGTGTCGGTGCAAAACCACGCCGATTAAGGAAAAGTAACACTTGCTCATCTTTTGCGAGGGTTTTATGTATTTCCTGAATGAGCGCTTCAGACAAGCCTTCTTGTATTTTTTTATTTCTGATGTCCATCAATTGCAGGACCGGTTCTATTGCGTTTCCAGCTCGATTAGGCAGATGCAGTAACTGGTAGCGTTGTTTATTAACGTTATGTAAGCTTTCCAAAGACGGTGTCGCTGAGCCCAATAAAACCGGAATATGTAACAGCTTGCCACGTACAACGGCAATATCTCTGGCTGAAAAACGAAAGCCTTCTTGTTGTTTGAAGGAGGCATCGTGCTCTTCGTCAAGAATAATCAATCCCGGATTTTTTAAAGGCGTAAATAACGCAGAACGCGTACCCAGCAAGATAGAACACTCACCTTGCTGCATTTGTAGCCAAGCAGTTTGCCGTTGCTTATCAGTCAGCTTGGAATGAGACAATGCGATGTTGACGGCAAAGCGTTGTTTAAAACGCTCTTCAAGTTGTGGCGTTAGGGTGATTTCCGGCACGAGTACCAAGACTTGTTGCCCTCGTTCCAGTACGGTATGAATAATTTGTAAATAAACTTCTGTTTTACCACTGCCTGTAACGCCTTCCAGTAAAAAAACACCAAATTGCCCGAGACCATGACAGACAGTATCTATAGCTGATTGTTGTTCTAAGTTGCACTGCAAAGGATTATTGGATGGTCGCAGAAGTGCAGTGGCATTAAAGGCAGGTTCAATAAGGGAGCGCTCAGCGATAAGGGTTATAGAGTGACGTTTTTCTTCTGTAATGGCTAATAACACCTCAGAACTATTTATATCGGTATCGCCCAATCCAAGTTGTAGCAATTGTTTGGCGATTAACTGCTTTACTGCTGTTCGCCAGTTGTCATTCCAAGCGGTTAACGCTGCTTCTGAAAGACTGGAAGAGTGAGCTTGAAATTTTTCCAATACAGTTTTTTGTTTGGGTGTTCGTTGTAGTTCAGAGCTGTCTGAAATTCTACCTAAGTCTGTGAGTGCGAAGTGCTTTTCAGTTTTAACGGTAATAGACTTTCCTTGTCTTAATCCCGCAGGAAAGGCCGTGCTGAAAACTTCTCCCAAAGGATGATGGTAATAGTTACTGGACCAATGTAACAATCGTAAATCTTTGGCGGATAATAAGGGGTGATTATCCAAAATTCGAATAATCGGCTTTAATTTACTGATTTCCAGATCACTGTGTTGAGCAATTTCAAAAAGAAAGGCGATTTTTTTACCCTTTCCAAAAGGTACTTCCAGGCGAACTCCCGGTTTGATGTTGTCCATATCAACATCATTAGGAGCAAGATAATCAAATAAACGGTAAACCGGAACGGAAATAGCGACTCTGAAAATCAGCTTATCAGTGGGAAGCGGTTTAGCCATTATTGGTAGCGTCTCGCATTGATAAATCTAACGGTCACATGTATCTGAATTATTAGACTCATATTTAAGTGACTGATACACGCAACAGATAACATACTGAATCAGATTGCCTGTTAGTAATTGCTTCACTCATCAGATGACAAATCCAAACTATGTACCACTAATTCATAACCAGCCTGCAACCAATATTCCTGAACAAGTCCCGCCTGATGCGCTTTCATCATTTCCCAAAGCTGTCTAATTAAAGGATGGGGATTATGTGATAAGGCATGTTGGCAACCGGCCATCTGTTTTTCGTACAAGCTTGGACTGGCTTTTTGTTTATCTTTAAACAAAATTTCTAAATCGGCAAATTTAGGAGCTATTAAACCAACAATACTGGAAAAAGATTGAGCAATAATAAGACCTTGAGGATCAAGATCGGCCATCACCAATACGGACAAATTAAATTGTACTAAAAACTGCCGCACAGTCTTTTGGCTATAAAAGTTATCGCCTCGATATAATACTAAGGGATTAGCATATTGATCCGGTAAATTCAGTTGTATATTCTCCAGACTATCAAAACAACGATAGTTTTCAATCAGCAGAATACAGTGATGCGCCGTGCTGTTTATGTCTGTTAAAGCCATATCCAGATAACCGCAACCCGGTAGCGAGTAGGAGTGATCATTTATTTTTAAAGTGTGCCCCGCCAACGTTTTAATCGCCAACCGGTCTTTTTTAACAGCCTGTCCGGCCATTTTCTCATTCAAAGCAAAAAACAAAGCCTCTTCACGATTCATTGCTGCAAAATCTGTAACTGATATTTGCCCAAGATCAATGCCTGTTGCAAATTTAACTATCGTAATCAAGTTATCTTTATCCTGCAAGGTGACTTGCAGATTATTGCCTTGAGTGTGGCCGATATTGTATTCCTGATGCAGAAAAATCCAACTCTGATTGAGTGGAAAAAGCTGTTTATCAGAGTGAATCGCGTTCTCTATCACTTTAAGCAACTGCTTCTTCAACTTTCTGCACTCCGAAAGTTAAGTACAATATCCGTGACTTTCTTGTTACCGGAAAAACGCTGGCCATCATTGGACTGAATAAATTCCATCTGCAAGCGTTTATTGCGTTGCTGCCGGCGTAACCATTCATTGAGCACACAACTCAACCAGATTGAAGGTTCGATATCATTCAGGCAAGCCTGTTGAAAAGCCACCGCTGAAATGGACTGATCCTCATATTTCAGCACCCTGTCAAAATATATTCTTAACTGTCTTCGATAAAGCGGTAAATCTAATATTTGTTTGTTTTGTGGACTTAAAGACACTGCGTTTAACGAACGGTTTTTTTGCTTTGCCAACATGACTTCCGTATCAATACGGATTTTTTGAGCAATCTCGATTAAATCTTCTTCCAAAGAATGATCCAGCGGATCGGCATAGGCCAACAATGCTAAAGGCTTGATCTGGTTCCAATGCTCGGGAATGCTGTCGCGCTCGCTCCAGTCCTGCGGCTGATAATTTTGGTTTTGCTGTAGAAAATACGCAAAGCCTTGCACCAACTGGGCTCTAGCCTCGATTTGCCTGAGTTCAAACAAGAAGACTTTTAACGTATCTAGAATATCCTGTAGGCGCTGCTGATAAATAGGCAACTTATGTATCAAGTGCTGATTCAGTAAGTCATAAATAAGTGGCTGATCTTCAACCATTTCCAATAAAGATTCTGGTTGCAACACGGTTATTGCATTTACCAATTTCTCCAACCGGGAAATATAAAAGGCGTTTTGTTTTTGTTTTTCCGCCAAAGTACGCACATTGGCGAAGCGGCTGTTAACCAGCATCGATAAATAACGTGTATCTTCTTCCAGGGCATCGGACAAATAGAAAACCAGACGTTCGATTTCGGCAAAATAATTGTCGCAATCGTCCAACCGACTTTCATCATAAGCATCTTGATGCAGGCTGATCTGTTGTTCCAAGGTTTCGATCCAGCTGGCCAGATCAGTATCCAATCGCCGAACTCGGTCGCTGCTCAAGGCGCTGTCTATAAATTGAGTCAAACGCCCGGCGATGCGATAACAATCGGGGTCATGATTGACCAACACCTTCAATTGCTTTAGATGGTTGAGCGCACGCTGGTTTTGATTGTCCTTGTAGACCACTCCGGTAAAATAAGCCTCGGCAATTAAATCGCTATGGTTAGCCAAGGCTTTAAATAAGCGTTCCAAGCCCTGTTGCGACTGACTCAAAACAGACTCTCCTGAACCGCATCGGTTTCGCCCTGCTCAATGGGAATTTGCTCGTGCTCCTGAATAAACTGCAAAGCCTGATAAAAATAATCCAGCTTACCGGTAACTTTATAAATAAGCGTCTCGCGATTGGCTAAGCATAGGTAATTCCACTTTTGCAAGGTATTTAACAGCTTCTCCAACCGCCCTTTTACCGAATCGTCACCACTGGTGAAATCCTTGAATTTTGCAAATGTTTGTAAGCGGTCAGCCAAAGCTTGATTTTGTTCGATCACCTGTAACAAACTGGAAAAGCTCAGCGTGTCGCCGGGCGATAAGGCCGTATCCCGATTTAAGCATGACATCATCATATCAAGCCACTCAACCACCGGTTGTAACTCTATACGAAACTGCTGAAAAACTTTACGGATATCGCTACGCGCACTATTGTCTATAGTTTGATAAGCCGCATAAAATGCCAACTGGTTCTGGGTGCTGGACAAACGATAATCCAGTCGCGTTAAAAACGCATCCACCTGAGTTGCATTTTCAGGCTCTTGCAAATAACGAAAACCGACTTCGTCACTGACTTCACAAATAAATTCACCCTGCAACAAGCGTTTTAGTAATTGATCAAACATGCTCAACCGCCTTCAAAGGATCAAGCGTTGACAAATAATCCTCATCCACTTCCATTTCGATCAGCTCCCGATTTCCGAACACCTGATAACGGTTTTTAAACAGTCTTAACACTTCAGGATCAGGGTCGGGAAAAGCCGAAAATAAAGTAATCCGGTTTTTAGTCAGCATTTCCACCAACACCTCAATATTCATCTGGTGCAATTCTTTGAGCTCATCCATTGGCCAGACGATATTTAAAGGTTGGTCTTTACGAATCATATTCACTAGTGCAATAAAAAACACGCATAAAATCAAGTATGACAAACCATGACTTGAAATTTGCCGTAATTCCTCGGCATGGGTTGCTCGTTTACTGCGGCCATTTTCGGTAACAATAATTTCCAGCTCCAGCAAATTAACCAGCTTCATTTCTACCCGGCCTTTACCTTTCAATTGTTCAGATACCAACCTGACGATGTCGGCAAACTCCCTGCTCGGTAACTGTCCGTCATTAGTCCGACTCCAATCATCATAATTTCTGGTAAAGCTGACGATTTGTTCCCAGTACCCCAGTGTCGTAACCTTGGATGTTAAGCGTCCTTCAATGCGTTCGATTTTTTCAAAACGAATATTGCCATCGATATTCGTCGACAAACGACGCGACAAAGAATCGATGCCACGGTCAAAACACTCCAATGCCTGCTGATAATTTTTGATTGCGTAGCCAAAAAGTTTCGCCTGACTCATTAACCAGCTTCTGGCCGTATCAGCTTCTGTCGCATACCAAGCCTGAATCCGGCTCAACCAAGCCAGTTCATCGCTATCAAAGCCTAATTCATCTTCGACACGGACATAATAGCGGCCAGGATGGGTGCCGGGAAAGCGCGCCAATACCTGTTTCAAATGCCGGATCAGACCGGCCAACTCCTTGCGCAGAGCTTTGTGTTGCTCGGTTAATTTACGGCAATCGGTCTGCAACAGCGCCAAGGTATGGGCATTATCAAAACTGGCCTGTTCAGGTGCGCGCTTTACATAAGTGGCTAATTCAGCCAGCAGGTTATTAATAGCTTTGATTTCCTTATCAAGCTTTTGGCACTTGATCGTTATTTGCTCCAGTTGCTTTTTTAAGGCATCACGCCGTAGTTGCATGTCGGCTTTTTCAGTCTCATATTGGTTTTGCTGCTGCTTTAGTTTAGCCTCAGTCTCTCGGGCTTTAACCACCAAGCTATCATATAAAGACCAGTCTTTATCCAGCCATCGCTGATAATCCTTAACGAGTTGTCCCGCCTGCTCTGCAGCTTTCAGTTCATTTTCCAATTGACCGATTTTTGCTTCAAGGTCTTTTAAGGTGGCGGTATCGACTTTTCTTTCCTGCAAACTCTGAATCCGTTGCTGCTCGAGTTGTGCCAATTCGCTGCCTTCTTGCTGATTGACCTTATCGATGAGTCGCTGTATTTGCTCGACTTGTAAGAATGCATCACCGGAAATTTGTTGGATTTTAGTAATAAGTGCCAGATTTAATTGCTGTATTTCGGTTTCCAGCTGTTGTTTTAGCGTTTGCAGTCGGTTATTGCTCAAGCCGATTTGCCCTTCCACCGTGACTTTTTCCTGTTCCAGCTTGGCCTTGCGTTCTTTCTTGCTGCGCTCAATTTGTTGCTTTAACGAATTTAATTCTTCATCCAACCCATTTAATTGTGTTTGCAATTGCCCAGCGCTAAAAGCCGCCGCTTTGACTTGCTTTTCCAAAGCTTCGGCCAACTTTTTTAATTCTTGTAACTGTTCGTCGCTTTTTGCCTCCGCAACGTTCAACTGGCCCAATTGGTTCCGGGCATCGGCCAACAGTGCGCGGATTTTTTCTTCATCGGCGGCATGGTCGGCCTGCAAATTATCCAGATTCAAGCTCAAGCCATAAAAAGTCTGTTCCAAAGCCTGTGATGCGGGGTCCAAATCGTCTCTTAACAACAAATCCGGGTTAATCACCTTGGCGATATTGTTAATCCAGCCCGGCTGATGTTCGCGCAAAAAGCCCAGCAAGGTGTCCGGGTTGGCGTCCAGTTGCTTTTGCAGTTGGTCAAGTGCCTCTTGGATGTGCTGTTTTTGTTCAGCTTGTTGACGTTTCTCGCTAAATACTCCGTCAATCAGCGCCTGATTTTTCTTAGTTTCCGCTTCAATTGCCTTAATGGTTTTTCCGGCTTCATCCTTTTGCTGCCGGATAGCCTGAAGCAGCTCCATTCTGGCTTCCCGGCTTTCAATCAAGGTGGGATCCGGTTGGATTTGGCCAATCTGGCTGTTCAACGCACCCAAATCGCCCTGCAACTTCAATTGTTCCTCATGCAAAATAGCTTGCTGCTTCTGGTTCGCCTGCCTGAGCGACTCCCTGCATTGCCCCGCATCTTGATTGGCGGCAGACGTGGCTTCGGCGACCTGTTGTTTCAAGTCTCTTATGCCGATTTCATAACCGTGTTTCTGTTCAGTAAAATGTTTTTCCTTTTCCGCTTTCAGACGTTTAAACTCGGCTTCGATGTCCTGCACATCCGACATCAACTGCTTATGGTTATCCCCCTCCCTAGCCAAACTATCCTTTATTTGACCAAGACCGGCAACCAACTGTTTTTTTCCCTGCACATCCTGTTTTTCCCAGTTGGCTTTTTCATCTTCCAGGGATTTCTTTTGCCGTTGCTCCTGCTCCAATTCGCCCTTAACGGTCGCCAGTGCGGATTTAAGTGTCTCCTCTTGTGCTTCCCAGTTTTTTTTGAGCTGTTCCAATTGCTCATTGCAGGCATTCCCCGCTTCCTGCTGGTGCTGCAAACTTTGTTGGTTTTGGTCGCGCAGACATTGCAGGCGATATTGGAGCTCAGCCAGACTTTGCTCAACTTGAAGCAAATCATTTTCCAGCTGATTGAGCCGTTCAATTTTGTCGCGCTCCGATTCAGCTTCCTGATAGGCACGGTATTCCTTATGCCAATCATCCAGGGTTTCCATTTTCAATTCCAAAGCAAGGGAATCCCGGTTTTCTTCAATACAGTTCACCAACATTTCGCGCAAGTCGGCAAAATCAGTGGAACGCATAAACATGCCGGTAACGATCTTTTCTATATCTTTCAATCTGTGTCCGGAGCTACTGTTACAAAAGCTGTAACGCGCAACCAAATTACGCAATTCCTGGCCTTTCTTATGCGGTAAATTCTGGATCACCGTGCGGTAATCGCTACATGCGGTAAGCTGGTCGCTACAATTAATATGCCGTTTGAGAAAATGTGTACGCAGGTCGCGGCAAGACACCGGATAGTGCGTGCCATCTCGATGAGTATCAATAAAGTCACTCTTGTCAAAACCCTTATCGACAAAGCGATAACATAGCCCTTCTTCATTGGGCGATGCATACATCAGCACCATGCAGGTTTGTTCATGGCGCTGATATTCAAAAATAATATAAGACGACTCGTTAGGCAGATAATGCTTGGCGAAACTGTCAGTAACCCGGCTTTTGGGTACTAACCGCCCCGGTCTTTCTCCAAAAAACAACGGTACCAAACGCAGTAACGTAGTTTTTCCAGCGCCATTAACGCCGTTAAGATTGGTATGCCCATCCAGACGAACTTCAACTAACTCACCCAGCTTGTAGGAGTCAATGAGGATCAATCGGTTTAATAGGTACATGATTTAGCTCCCCTTGAATTTAATAAAACGCGCACTAAATGATGTCATTTATATCGAGGTAATGGTTTTGTGAAGGATCGTAACGTAATAATTAAGAGTATTAAATTCAGCATGTCAAATCTGAAAATAAGTTTATAGATGGCAGCAAGTTAGCTATGTAAATTAAAATATCATTTAGGTCTTATAGCTAACGG
>SESD01001711.1_pt1 | contig 11786 bp, 12 predicted proteins | sample 3171411 | NCBI WGS metagenome assembly SESD01 (sample SAMN06051880, study PRJNA518727) | freshwater metagenome | biome: subpolar coniferous forest; feature: holomictic lake; material: water; isolation source: holomictic Lake 442, 16.5 m depth | place: Canada: near Kenora, Ontario | collected...
GGCATTGTCCACATCCCCGTTTCGTTTGACGATCTCGCCCAGTGTGGACTGTATCTTGTAAGATGGAACCTGTTTGGGATCCTTGTTGTTGGCCAGATAGAAAAAACAACTGTCCGCGCACATGCCGCAGTGTGCGCAGATTTCAAGCCAGGTACGGATGCGCGACTTGCAGGATTTATCCAGCGTCGCCTTCAGCGCCTCACGATTCACTTCCAGGTGCTTCATTTCCTCGTAATATGTTTTTCCACTCTTATCGGCCAGAAGCGTTAAAAGCTCTTCCTTGGTGTTTATCGGTATTTTATTACAGAGTGTTCCTTCAGGCATAGTTTTAGTTCCAAAAAAATAATAATAAGGGAAACAGAAAAATTATGAATGAGGCGTATTTTCCATCATTCCAAATTCATAATTCATTTCATAATTCATAATTTTACCAGTCAAGCCCCTTGCTTTTCATGCCGCCACGCTTGATGCCATAATCCATCCCAAGCTGACCACGCGATAAAAAGAAACCAACAAAATGGGAAAGTTTTGTAAAGGGTATGGCCATCAGCATGATCTCCCCGGAAAGGATGTGGAGTATCAGCCAGAACTGATAATTTCCGGACTGGTAATGGGCCATCAATCCCGTGAAAAATGGGGCGACAGCCACTGCCAGCATCAGATAATCATAAGCTATCGTGATAATTCGAACCTCTGGAAGGGCGATTCTGCGAAGCACCAGAAAAATTGCTGAAACCAGAACAAGAAAGGTCATAAAATCGGCAGTAGCTTCAGTAATCGTCCAGAAGCTGAATCCCCATCGCTCCAGGAGCAGTACATTGTGGGCCAGAAGAAAAATCGGCGTAAACAAGATGCCGATGTGGAAGGAAAATACCAGTAGCGTTAGAAACGGATAACTTCGCCAACTGTGCGTACCGAACGGAAAAAGCCAGAAGAAAATGGACCGCAGCGCACCTTTGATGCCATAGGATACGTTGACCGTATAGGTTACCCTGTCCAGCTTCCAGTCCAGACCTCTGATATACTGAACCACCCGCACAACGATGCCGACAAAAAAAACCAAAAACGCCAGCCATGCCAGGGGACCGGTTACAAAGTCATACATGGACGACTCCTTTATGTCTTGTAAAGAATCTCATCTTTTTTAATGATGTTCAGTTTTATGATGTTCAGGCGATTGCGTATCAGTATCACGATCCGTCAGGAACAGCCAGAAACCGGTTATGGAGAAAAGGGACACGATCATGATCAGATAGGTGATTCCCTTTGTATAAGTCATGAAATCCTGCAGCGTGTAAAATCCACCTTCCATAATATATCCTCTCTTAATGAATTACGAATGAGGCGTTTATAATTCCGCATTCGTAATTTAATGATTGTCTTTATAATCCGGGTGTTCATACAATATCGGCATCTTGGTGACAATAAACCGGAAAACCAGAATACCGACCACAACGATAAACACTGATACCATGATTTCCATCCAGTGGGGAAAATATCGTTCGCTGGAAGGAAGCTGCCAGTTAAAGGCAATCAAGGAAATGTTGAGACGGTTAAGCACAATTCCCAGAACCGTTAATAGAGCTGTCCAGCGGATGAGTTTGACATTTTTATCCCGGACACCCACTGCATAAAGGAAACAGGGCAGCGCGACAAATCCGAGCAACTCAAGCAGGAACCATGCCCCGTAACCTGTCGTCAGATAATGCCAGTTGTTGGAAATCGCAATGCCAATAATCTTGATGGTGAAATATCCGGCCAGAACCAGCGAAGCCGCTTTTCCAAATCCAAGGGTCACGCCGGTGTTTTCCTTCAGATGAGTTTCATCCATTTTATCTTCAAAATAATGATGTGACAGCGTGCTTTCGAAAAGAACCATGGAAAGTCCTGCGATAATACTGGATACGAAAAAGTACACCGGAAGGTAGGTGGAATACCACAGGGGATGAAGCTTTGACGGCGCAATCAGGTAAAGCGCTCCGAGGGACGACTGATGCAGGGTGGAAAGCACCACTCCAAATATGGTTAGCAGCATGGTCAGGCGCACCACGATATTCCTGGCTTTTTTCAGCCCAAGCCATTCCATGGCAGCCGGTGTAAACTCAATGAAGAGAACAGTCAGATACAAGGCTACGCAGGCGCCAACCTCAAAGAGGAGCGATGTTGTCCCCGACTGAACAAGGAATGGATATGGAAGTCTCCAAGGACGACCGACATCATAGTGCAGTGCAAAAACAACCAGAGCATACCCCAGAAACCCAGTTAAAATGGCGGGTCGAACAGCAGAATGGTAGCGTTTCATTCCAAAAATATATACTGCCGCAGAGGTCACAAAACCGCCTGCCGCAAGGGAGACCCCGCAGAGAAGATCAAATCCGATCCACAGCCCCCATGGGTTGTTGTCGGAAAGATTGGTGACCGCGCCCAACCCCTTGGTGAATCTCAGCACTGTAATAAAAAAGCCAATGACCAAGACAATCCCCGCAAAGATGTTAAACGGGGTTAGAAGTGTTTTGTTGACGGACAGGGTTTTCTCAGACATTCGATGCCTCCTGTTTAACGATAGCAGCAGCATCATCAAGAGCTTTTTTTACAGCCTGTTTGATGGCCGAATCCTTATCTTTCTGGGCGTCTTTCTTGGCTTTTTCCAGCTCGCCGGTCAATTTCTGTTTTGCCAACGCCTGAGTTTTTTCAACAGCCTCGGCCACTGCCAGAGCCTGTTCTTCGGCAGACACCTTTTCCTTGCGCTGAGATATGGCATAGATTCCTGTCAGCAGAACCGGCCAGAGCCCCACAACGATGGGTACAGCCCCCAGAGCACCGGAAGTAAGTTCAGGAGCCGGGGTAACGCCCAGATCCTCACGCATGCCGATTTGTTGAAACGGAACGCCGGAAATGTACAACCAACTTGTTCCTCCCATTTCGGTTTCGCCATAAATGTGGTCTAAATAACGTTCGGGGTGTTTCTTTATTCTTTCGCGGGCGATATTCAAAATATCCTTGCGTTTACCGAACGAGATGGCCTCTTTGGGACAGGCTTCAACGCAGCCAGGAAGCTGACCTTGCAAAATGCGGGGATGGCACATGGTGCACTTCATCACCCGTGGGGAAAACGCATTGTCGTATTCATAAGAAGGAATTTCAAAAGGACATGCAACCATACAGTAACGGCACCCGACACAAACCGAGTGATCGTAGCTTACGGCCCCTTCCGGGGTTTTCTTGAATGCCTTGACAAAACAGGCCGAAGCACATGCAGGCTCCAGACAATGATTGCACTGTTTTTTCACAAATATCGCGGGTGACAAGCTCCCTGTATTTGCATTTTCAAACCGGTTCACGACAGTGAACGCCTTTGCCGTGGTCCTGCGTTTCTGATTAAGAACGGTTAAATCTTTAAACGGCAGATCCGGTGGAGGAAGTTCATTGACTTTGTTGCAGGCTGTTTCACAAGCCCGGCATCCCACACACAGGGTAATATCATGCAGAATTGCAAAGCTGTCCGCATATCCCTTGAAATGAACTGTGGAAGAAGCATCGGCGCTGCTTCCCAATACAGTACTTGCACCCGCTGCACCGATCCATCCCAGAAACCTTCTTCGTGTTAACGACATGTCGCTACCTCTGTTGATGCGAATCCCAAATAAAACCAATAAAAATCAAAAGTTCGAAAGAACCGCTTTTCTGAACATCCGCGATTTATGACTTCGATATTTATCCCTGATATCCTTTTGTCTTATGACCATCTGTCTGAGCAGTTACTTTTTTTCCTTGTGACATTCTGTACATCCCATGGGTTTTTCCATACCCATTGCCTTGTGGCAGCCCATGCACTGTTGATGATAGGCACCCATCAGCCCGGGAGCCAACGGATTTTTCTCATCAAAGGGCTTGTTATGACAGCTCTGACATTTCGGAGGTTTTATCGAAACAGGGCTGTTGTGGTGGCATCCCTGGCAGATGGTCATCTGGTCAGGATGAAAATTGCCTGCCAGTTTATTGTCGCCAATATTTTTCAAAAGTGTTTGAGCAATTTTTCGATGCGGAAACTCAGCCTGCTCGTACTTCTGAACCAGCGCCTTGATTACAACTTTTTCCGGAATATCCTTCAGCATTGCCTCAGAAAAGGGGGCGGTCACGGGACTTCTGGAATCCAGCAACGCTTTGGCCATAAGGGCCTCTTCGCTTTTGGGAACAGGCTGAAGAAGGGGTTCGGGTTCTTCGCTCTTGGGAATCTGCTCAGTAGCCTGCTGAAGGGGTTTTATATGACATTTCATGCAGGCCAGCTCGTCTTTTTTCGTTCTATCTACAAAACTGTGGCAGCCAGCGCATTTGACATCGGCCTTCTTGAGATCATGGCAACCCTTGCAGCTTTCGACGACATTCACCTGATGCATGGCGCGGTCCAGCGTCACACCTTTGCTTTCTTTTGTGCCGGTCAGTGTATGACATTTATTGCAGGCATTCAGGTCTTCATGGTGACAGACCCGGCAGGTATCCATATAGCCTTCGTGGGCTTTGTGATCAAAGGGCGTAAAATTCATGCGGGATTCGGGCTGTATCTGTTCTTTGCTGGTTTTGATCAGAACCGCATCGGGCTGGTTTCGTTTGATGCGGGGGACATCTTTTACCTTTTCGATCAAGGCCTGCTGTTTCGGATCATGACATCCGCTGCATTGAACCGGACCTGCTTTTTTCCCGGCGGCAACGGTTTTTCGATGACAGTCCGTGCAGCCAATGTGCGAAGCCAGTCGATTGGATATACGGTTCCCCTCCGTGACTTCTTTGTGACAGTAACGGCAGGAGCCTTCTTTTTCCTTGGCATAAAATAGCTTTTTAGTTACTTCGTCATATTCATGATGGCAAGTCTCACATTTGTTCTCAAGCGCTTTGGTGTGGCGAAAGTGAAGGGATTTGTCCAGGCCCATGGGCTGGCGAATGGAAACAACGTCAGATTTTTCCTTATGGCAGTCTCCGCAGGCGACCGGGCCGGCTTTTTCGCCCTCGGATGCGCTCTGCTTATGGCATTCGATACATCGGGAATGATACAGGTCCATGACCTGTTTTTTTGAATCATCATTAAGTCGCAGAAATTTTAAAGAAAGCCTGTCCTTGTCGGTTAAATGGCAGGCCGCACAGTCTTTTTTCTTTTTTTCCAACGCCTTGGTATGACTGTCGTGGAGAAACTCAACACCTGGCCGCTCCAGCTTTCCAAAAGCCTTCAGCGCATCTATCATAATTACATCCGCATGTTTTTGATCCCCTTCCTGCGGCTGCCCCTCAACGCCATAAGCACCGATTCCCCAGATGGACACAATGACAATTGCAGCCGGTATAATGGACTTAATCAGTAAAGATATCACTTTCCCCATGATACGATTCCTTGTGAAATATCAATGCACAATAATCAATTAATTCAATGAACAAAAAACCACTGATCGATAGCTTTCGTGAAATAAAAACTGTACAGGATCAAATCCGCTGACTTGCGGCGTTTTCCAGAATCGCCGTCTTTGAACGATAAAACCCATGAGGATTTCGTATGGACAAACAAACAAACAAATAAACAATTGACTGACGAAACCCATCTGTCTCCCATTTTGGAAAGAAGGGAAGAGATTTTCATTAAGTTGACGACATTAAACAATGTGTTCAGCAGTTGAAACATGAACCCTCAATTTTTATACTGTCGTTATTAGTCGAGAACATTTGTCATGTCAAAAGGTTTTTTTACAATGCCATCATGTTTTTAATAATAAACTCTCATGAACCATCTGAAAGACACCCTCAGATATGAAAATGAAATAAGCCCTTCCCCCCCCCTTTTTTTTGGAAAAAGAGGCTTGTGGGGGGATCGCCATCAGAAATTCCCCGTGGTCCACCATTTTTCGATGACGGAAATCATTTTCACGATAAATCATTCATTTCTGCCCAGTTACTTAAATACTGTTATTTTTATTGGGAATTTTGAATTGACTTTTATCATCAGACAATTGTAAATGAAATAATTCTGTATTTTGTTTGCAATACATTTAATTCATAACATTGGGTATCAGTGCTTCTTTTTGAAGCAGCAACTTTAATTTCCATGAGTATAGGAGGCTGTTCTCACATGACAAAACAACGGTTCATGACTTTCATCGTGTTTGGGGCTATGGCACTCTTTATGTCGAGTTGCGCCACTACCGATTCCAATACCACGGCAGGGGGAACATCCCAAGCTGCGGTTCAGAAAGATCAGGGTTCAACTCCCATATATCGTGAATTCGGGGATGTTCTGGTTCCCAGCGAAATGGATTTTGTTCCTGATTCTTCGTTTGTTTATTTAACCTCCGGACTGGCAGCCGGAGTCATGACCATTAAGGGCAGAGTGGACACAGATTCGCTTTTTTCCTTTTTCCAAAATAATATGGCCAAGGATAACTGGAAAATAGTCACCTATTTTAAATCGCCCAGAAGCTTCATGCTGTTTCGAAAGGAAACCCGATGGTCTGTGATCAACATTACCGAAAAAACTTTTTATACCTATGCGGAAATATGGGTTGCACCCGCAGTAGGGGATGCCTATACCGGATTGCTGAAATAGCGCAAGGACAATCGCCATGTTGTCATCGTTAACGGATAAGTCTATTGTTCTGGGGGTGTGCGGCGGAATAGCCGCCTATAAAAGCGTTGATCTGCTCCGGCTCATCACCAAATACGGGGCTTCCGTCCGGGTGATTCTAACGGAGAAGGCCGCACATTTTGTCGGACCCATGACGTTTGAAGCCCTGTCCGGCCAGCCAGTATGCCAAAGCCTGTTTGAAAAAGGCGGGAATACATCCATCAAGCATATCGAATGGGCGCAAACAGCCGATGCCGTCGTTATTGCGCCGGCAACCGCCAATATCATCGGGAAACTGGCCTGCGGCATTGCAGACGATGCTTTAAGCACGTTCATGCTGGCCGTGACAGCCCCCCGGTTACTCTGCCCTTCCATGAATACCAATATGTATCAAAATGATGCCGTTCAGCATAATCTCAACACGCTCAAACACAGAGGATACCAGATTATCGAGCCTGGGTCGGGCCTGATGGCCTGTGGAACTACGGGTCAGGGGAGACTTCCGGAACCAGTTGAAATTCTTGATGCGCTGATCACTTCGCTGACTGAAAAGGATTTATGTGGCAAACACATCCTGATAACCGCAGGCCCGACAAGAGAGCATATTGATCCGGTCAGGTTCATCAGCAATCCATCGTCCGGGAAAATGGGATTTGCCATTGCAAAGGCAGCCGCTCAGCGCGGTGCGACGGTTACCCTGGTCTCAGGCCCATCCGAGCTGCCCGACCCTGCTGGCATCCATTTGATTCGGGTGGTTTCAGCCCAGCAAATGGCGGATGCGGTCTTTGCGCTCTTTGATCAGACGGATGTTGTCATCAAGACTGCCGCCGTATCTGACTACCGACCCAATGTCCAATCGGATCACAAAGTCAAAAAAGGATCGGACGAACTCACATTGACGCTTGAAAAAACCCAGGATATTCTGAAAGAATTGGGAAAGCGAAAGAAAGACCAAGTCCTGGTTGGGTTTGCAGCAGAAACGCAGTCGCTTCAAACCTATGCAAGGCAAAAACTTCTGGAAAAGCACCTGGATATCATCGTTGGAAATATTGTTGGAGAAAAAGGCTCTGGTTTTGGTTCGGAAACCAACAAGGTCACCTTGTTTTACAGCAACGGAGCCAGTGAATCCCTCGCACTGATGCCAAAGGATACGATAGCCGGCATTATTCTGGACCGGGTGGCGGAATGCCTGAATCAAAAAGCGTAACATGTGTGTGTAGGAGATGCGATATGGATAGTGCATTGGCCAAATTAACAATCAAAGGGTTCAAATCCATTCGTGAGCTTCAAGACTTTGAACTACAAAATCTAAATGTACTCATTGGCGGCAACGGAAGCGGCAAGAGTAATTTTATCGAAATCTTTCGTATGCTCAGGGCCATGATGTATCTGAATTTTGCCAATTATGTCATGACCCGCGGCGGAGCAGATGACTTTCTTTTCAATGGCCCTAAGCAAACTCCGTATATTATGGCCCATTTTGTATTTGGAAAAAATGAGTATGGATTTGAACTTGTGCCTACCGTAACCGAAAAATTTCTCATTAGAAGCGAATTGCAGCGTGAAATTATATCTGAGTTTGAACCTACCGCAAACGAAAAATTTCTTATTAAAAGCGAAGCACAACGTTATATAAAAGGTGGTTGGCAAATCATTGGCGCAAATCATTATGAAAGCCGGCTGCCCGAGATAAAAAATGATCCCGGCATAATAACCCAACGTGGCATCGGTCATTATGTGTTTGATGCGATTTCTGAATGGGTAGTCTATCACTTTCATGACACAGGTTCCAGCGCCCCGATGCGCAGGTCGGAAATTGTTGAAGACAATAAGCGTTTACGGCCAAATGCCGCCAATATAGCCCCCTTACTGTTGAACCTTAAAATTTCAAACTTTAAATGTTATCAGGAAATTGTCGATGTCATACGTTTGGTTACGCCATTTTTTGATAACTTTATTCTTGAGCCTGTAAAGAAAGGTGAAAAAGAAACCGTAAAGCTTTCCTGGAAACAAAAAGGCTCTGATTACCCAATGCAGCCTTATCATTTTTCCGATGGCACAATTCGCTTTATCTGTCTGGCTACCGCACTCCTGCAACCCTTCTTTCCATCAACCATCGTAATTGATGAGCCAGAACTGGGGTTACATCCTTACGCCATAGAAATCTTGTCCGAACTCATTCGGGCAGCGGCGCATAAAACACAAGTAATTGTCTCCACACAGTCCCCTGCATTGGTCAACCACTTTGTTCCTGAAGATATTATTGTGGTAGATCGGGAAGATGGAGCATCTACATTCAAGCGGCTAAAAAGCTCTGAGCTGACAATCTGGCTTGAAGACTACGCGATGGGGGAACTCTGGGTGAAAAATGTCTTCTCCGGAAGCCCAAGTCATGAGTAGGTCTGTTGAGGTGTTTATTGTCGTCGAAGGACCAACGGAACAGACTTTTATCCGGGAAGTGTTGGCGCCCGAAATGGCGCATAAAAGCATCTACCTTCATCCGGCCCTGATCGGCAAACCCGGTCATAAAGGCGGGAATATCCGGTTTGATCGAGCTCGAAAAGACATTGAGAAATTTCTTAAACAGCGCTCCGATATTTATGTTTCCACAATGTTTGACTATTATGGGATAAACGCCGGATGGCCGGGCCGCGATGAAGTGATGTCGTCAAATCCAATGGATAAGGCTACAGTCATGATGTGCAGGACTGCCCGTGAAATCGATAGACTCTGTCCTGGAATTCAAGCCAAAAACCGTTTTATCCCCTATTTTTCAATGCATGAATTCGAAGCTCTTTTATTCAGCGTCCCTCATGTTTTAGCTGATAAAATCCGTGTTCGAAAAGAAGATATCTGTCAAATTCTGGATGAATGCGGAGAACCTGAAAATATTAATGACAATCCACAAACCGCCCCATCAAAACGCATAGAAAATATGAGGGGGTCAAGTTTTAAGAAAACCATTGATGGTATTGCTGTTGCCAGGACTATTGGAATTGAGGCTATTCGCGAAAAATGCCCGGTTTTTCATGCCTGGTTAAAAAAACTTGAGGAACTTCCAGGAAATATTCCTGGCTGAACGATAATGATACATGTACTTGCACCTGTTTATAAAAATTAACGCCATGTTTTCCTGAAAAGAAATCGCGGAACCTAAGCTGTTAGTGTAACCCAGATAAAGCTTCGTATCGACAACTATCATGACCATAGCATTCTGACAGCCCCCAGTATTTTCACGGTAAAAAACAAATATATCACAGGATAAAAAATATGACCCGAAAGCATTTTGTGACACCCATCATAGATGAAACCCTTTACTCGCTTCGAAATCTGGCTGAAAAAGGAAGCCTGGGCTTCGATTGTTCAGAACACAGCTTATCTGTGGTAAAATCCTGGACACAAGCGCCAGGCGGCAGACGACAGGCGAAAAACAAGGAATCTCAGCCACCTGCCAACCACCAACTATCACCTAAAAAAACCCCAGATCAGCCAGTATTGGCTGTACATGTTCCGTGCGAATCTTCAGAATTATCCGCGCCGGCATCCGCAGATTCCCTTGAATCCATCATTGCGGATATCGGCGACTGCCAGCGGTGCAAGCTGTCAACTACCCGGACTCATATTGTTTTTGGTTCGGGAAGTCCATCCGCAACCCTCATGTTTGTGGGGGAAGCCCCTGGATTTGATGAAGACCAGCAGGGAATTCCCTTTGTGGGCAAGGCCGGACAGCTTTTGTCACGAATCATTCAGTCCATCAACCTGTCCCGTGAACATATTTATATCTGTAATGTCATCAAATGCCGACCGCCGGGAAATCGTAATCCTGAACCCGATGAAATCAAAGCCTGTGCTCCGTTTCTGAACCGCCAGATCGCAACGATTTCGCCAAAATTCATTTGTGCGCTGGGAACTTTTGCAGCACATACCCTGTTAAAAACGACTCTGCAGATATCCCTGTTGAGGGGGCAGTTTCATGATTATAATGGAATCCGGCTCCTGCCAACATTTCACCCCTCGTATCTTCTTCGATATCCCGATAAAAAGCGGGAAGTGTGGGAGGACATGAAACTGCTCATGAATGAAATGGAAGCCTGAAGTTTGTGAACAAGCGGAAAAGCTCAGACTATGGTCATGCAAAGTGTAGCCTTCCAATATCAATCGCAACGTTCAACACATGGAGGATATTATGGCTGAACCGATGAAACGGATTCTGGCTAAAGACAGTAAACGAGATACGGACAGCCTGACAGCAGGTGTGATTTCTGATACTCACGGCGTACTGCTCCCGGCAGCCTTGAAGATTTTAATGGGCGTTGATCTGATCATCCATGCCGGCGATATTGATACCCCGGCGGTTCTGAACGAATTGAACAAGATCGCGCCAGTTGTCGCGGTCAAGGGGAACATGGACAGGGGCAGCTGGGCATCGCAGCTTTGCGAGACCGAAACCGTTGAAATCGGCCAGTGCTTTCTGTATGTGCTACACGATGTAGGCAGGCTGGATATGGATCCTTCGTCGGCGGGAATACATTCGGTTGTTCACGGCCATACCCACCAACCTTCCGATGAACTGCAAAACGGGGTCAGGTTTCTAAACCCCGGCAGTGCAACACATCCCCGCCGCAATACGCCGCCTTCGCTCCTGATGCTGTATATCACGGGCGCAACTCTTCGCTCGGAACTTATTCTTCTGGGGTAAAAAGGCTGAATAATGGATATTTACCGTGAAAATACCTTTAAACCACGAAATACACGAAACAAGTAAGGGCGACCGGCCGGTCGCCCCTACCGTCTTCGCATGAGAAACGCTCTTGTAGCCGACACAAGAGCGTCGGCTACCAGTTTTATATATTTTGGTCATTCATGGGGGACGGCATAGACCATGCCATGACCATTATTTACGGATATTTACTTTGGAATTTGTAAGGCCGGCGCCAGCTTGACAATACGGGCCGTTTTGATGGTGTCTTCCGAAAGATCAAAAATTGCAGACAGAATCTCTGACGGCCTTATTGTCTGATTCTGTCCGGAACGTATTGTCAGCAGCAAGGAATCAACTCCATCAAGCTCCAGGCGATGGACATGTTCCGAGTAATTCACCAGAGACATGGCCCCTTTTCTAACACGCGGTTTCACAAAAGATTCACCGGCGCGAAACGATTCAAGCCGGTGTTGTTCAAAA
>SESD01001715.1_pt1 | contig 11776 bp, 6 predicted proteins | sample 3171411 | NCBI WGS metagenome assembly SESD01 (sample SAMN06051880, study PRJNA518727) | freshwater metagenome | biome: subpolar coniferous forest; feature: holomictic lake; material: water; isolation source: holomictic Lake 442, 16.5 m depth | place: Canada: near Kenora, Ontario | collected...
CACATGGGGTCGATTTCGGCGCTCTTGAGCCTCGCTTGCCAGAAATCTTGCGCACGCCGTCGGGTCGAATTGAGCTTGCGGCGGCGCCGCTCATCGGTGATGTCGATCGTCTGGCCGCAGCGATGATTACGCCCGACCCCGACCAGTTCACGCTCGTGGGCCGCCGGCATCTGCGCTCGAACAACTCGTGGATGCACAACATCAACGTGTTGGTCAAGGGAAAAGTTCGCTGCACGCTCACCGTGCATCCCGACGATGCTGCGAAATTGGGCCTCGTCAACGGTGGATATGCCAAGGTCACAAGCCGTGTGGGCAGTGTTGAGGCGCCGGTAGAGATCAGCGAAGATATTCGCCCAGGTGTCGTGAGCCTGCCGCACGGCTGGGGTCACGGTGTCGAAGGCACGCGCATGAGCGTGGCCGCCGAGCATGCCGGCGTGAACTCAAATGTGCTTGCCGACCACGAGGCATTCGACCCGTTGTCGGGCACGTCAGTGCTGAATGGAATTCCCGTAACAATCGTTCCGGTTCTGACTGCACCCTCACACTGAGCGTTACGCACAGCGCGAAACGGGCTGTGGATAACTGGGGCGTGTTTACCTGAAAGTCATACCGAATTTGCTCTCTCCACATGGTATGCGGAGCAAATTCACATGGTTATGCCCCTTTCTATCCACAGGCCGCAGCACCTACGCTGCATGGCGTAACGGCCGCGGTGACGAGGCGCGGAATGGAGACGCACAGAGCTGAAGTATCCCTCAGCAGATGTTCGACTCGGGGCAGGTGTCCTAAACCTGCGACCTCTCACCGCGGCCAAAACAGCTCGAAAAATGTTTTCGGTATCACCCAAATCGCGCGACGATCGCGCGAAAGTGGTACTTGACATTGATGTAACTACAGTGATGTAATCTTCCAACTGCTTGTGGCACGACCTCAAAATCGTGGTTGCTAGGCACAACATGTTGTGGTTGTTGAGCATCGGCTCCGTGAACTTGCGGGGGCAAGTTCACCTCCGTCCCCAGCTCAATTCATTGCACCAAGTAACCAACCGGGTACGTCCGAAGTACCCCACAATTCCGTCTCGAAAGCAGGAACCCAAATGTCTTTGGCGCCAGAACGACTCTCCATTGGACTCAATCGTCACTTCACCTCCCCAGGTGTTCATCCTTTCGATCAGGTCTCTTGGGAACGTCGCGATGCGCGCATTAGCAACTGGAAAGACGGCACAGTTGCGTTCGAGCAACTTGGCGTCGAGTTCCCCGAGGGTTGGTCGCTGAACGCCACCAACATCGTGGCCCAGAAGTACTTCCGTGGCACCCCCGGAACTGCCGAGCGCGAGGGTTCGCTGCGTGAGGTCATCGACCGCGTTGTCGACACCATCACCCGTTGGGGCATCGAGGGCGGCTACTTCGCCGACGACTCCGAGGCCGACACGTTTAGCGATGAACTCAAGTTCATCCTCGTCACCCAGCGCGCTGCGTTCAACAGCCCAGTGTGGTTCAACATCGGTGTCGCCGGTGTGCCTCAGCAGGCCAGTGCCTGCTTCATCCTCGCTGTCGACGACACGATGGACGGCATCCTCAACTGGTACCGCGAAGAAGGCACCATCTTTAAGGGTGGCTCGGGTTCGGGCATCAACCTGTCGAAGATCCGCTCGAGCCAAGAACTGTTGCAGGGCGGCGGCACCGCCAGTGGCCCAGTGAGCTTCATGCGTGGCGCCGATGCGTCGGCCGGCACCATCAAGAGCGGCGGCAAGACCCGCCGTGCCGCCAAGATGGTCATCCTCAACGTCGATCACCCAGATGTCGAAGAGTTCATCTGGTGCAAGAGCAAAGAAGAGAACAAGGCTCGCGTGCTACGCGATGCCGGCTTCGACATGGACCTCGATGGTGTCGATTCGTTCAGCGTGCAATACCAGAACGCCAACAACTCGGTTCGTATCACCGACGAGTTCATGCAGGCCGTCGTCGAAGACGCCGACTGGAACCTCACCGCTGTCATCGACGGTCGGGTCATCAAGACCCTGCGTGCTCGTGATCTGTGGCGCCAAATCGCTACGGCATCATGGGAGTGCGCCGATCCGGGTCTGCAGTTCGACACCACCATCAACAAGTGGCACACCGCACACGCAACCGGTCGTATCAACGGCTCGAACCCATGCAGCGAATACATGCACCTCGACAACTCGGCGTGCAACTTGGCCTCGATCAACTTGCTGAAGTACCTCGACGAAGAAGGCAACTTCGATGTCGATGCCTACAAGCACACCATCGAGGCAGTGTTCACCGCCCAAGAGATTCTCGTCGGCCGCGCCGATTATCCAACGCCGTCCATCGGCGAGACCAGCCGTCAGTTCCGTCAGCTCGGAATCGGCTACGCCAACCTCGGCGCATTGCTCATGGCATTGGGTCTTCCATACGACTCGCCACAGGGTCGTGCATGGGCTGCTTCACTCACCTCGTTGATGACCGGCCACGCCTACGCCGTCAGCGCCCGCACCGCCAGCCGCATGGGTCCGTTCGCCGGGTTCAGCGAGAACGAAGTGCACATGCTCAACGTGTTGCGCATGCACCGTGATGCCAGCTACGACATCGAAGCTGTCGACGCAGTTCCGTCTGAGCTTGTTGCCGCCGGTCAGCATGCGTGGGAAAACGCAGTGCGCGACGGCGAAGAGTACGGCGTGCGCAACAGCCAGGCCAGCGTGTTGGCGCCTACGGGCACCATTGGTCTGATGATGGATTGCGACACCACTGGCATCGAGCCCGACCTTGGTCTGGTCAAGATGAAGAAGTTGGTCGGTGGCGGCAACATGAGCATCATCAACCAGACCATTCCACGTGCACTGCGCAAGCTCGGCTACACGCCGCAGCAGATCGCAGACATCTCGGCCTACATCGATGTCGAAAAGAGCATCCTTGGTGCCCCACACATCGCACCCGAGCACATCGCCGTGTTCGCCTGCAGCATGGGTGACAACACCATCCATTACGAAGGTCACGTGCGAATGATGGCCGCCACCCAGCCGTTCTTGTCGGGTGCCATTTCGAAGACCGTGAACATGCCCGAAGAGGCCACGATCGAAGACATCGAAGCTCTGCACTTGTTGTCGTGGGAACTCGGCCTCAAGGCCGTTGCTATCTACCGCGACAACTGCAAGGTTGCCCAGCCACTGTCCACCGGTAAGAAGGGCGATGCAACCATCGGCGCCGACGGCATGTTTACGCCCGGCACCGCAGCAGCGCAGACCGTCGAGCGCATCATCGAAAAGGTTGTTCATCAGCCAGTGCGTCAGAAGCTCCCACGCAGCCGCCGTGGTCGCACCTTCGAGTTCCGTGTTGCCGACTGCAAGGGCTTCGCCACCATTGGCGAATACCCCAACGGTCAGCCCGGCGAGATCTTCCTCACCGTGTCGAAGCAGGGTTCAACACTCAGCGGCATCATGGATGCGTTCGCCAAGAGCATTAGCTACGGCCTGCAGTACGGCGTTCCGCTGCGTGCCTTCGTTGAGGCGTTCACCAACATGCGCTTCGAGCCAGCCGGCATGACCGACGACCCAGACATTCGTTTTGCGTCGTCGATCATGGACTACTTGTTCCGTCGCCTCGGCCTCGAATACCTCACCTACGACGAGCGTTCAGAGTTGGGTATCTTCTCGATCGACGAGCGCCTGCAGCCAACCCTGCCAGGTGTGTACGAGAGCGCCATCGAGACCCGCACCGGCAGCGACATCGTCAGCGATCCCAAGACCATTCCTTCGGCTGGCGACCTCGCTATCTCGATGGAACTCGGGTTGGCTCCGATCGCACCAAAGAGCGATAACACTCCTGCTGCTGGCGCCCCACGCGTGCGTCACTCCGATGCGCCAATGTGCATGCAGTGTGGTGTGCAGATGCTGCGTGCCGGCTCGTGCCATGCATGCCCAAGCTGCGGAAGCACCAGCGGCTGTAGCTGATGACAAGTGACTCCGAGATTTCAGTGGAAATGACACACTGATTTCAGTGGAGTGACATGCGAATTTCAGTGGAATGACACGCACTTTCAGTAGATGATCCTTCGTCGCTGGCCCTTGGGGTACGCCCACGGGGCCAGCGGTGATGCGCTGATCTTCTCCGCCGAGACCTGCGAGCGCTTCGCCTGCCGAGTTCGGTCTTCAGAAATTAGGGACAGAGTTCACCTTACGTTCATAACGATTCTGCCTCTTTGTGGTGAGATCAGGGCGCTCAACTCGGTAGGAGGACCTATGAAAAGACTTGGGATTCTGATGGCTGTCGCGCTGGCGTCCTGCGGTTCCACGACGACGTCCACAGAGCAGGCTTCGATACGGTCGCTAGCGTCCCCGTCGACGGCACCACAAGCGGTGGAACAGACGATCGATCAGCGAACACCCGTGACGAATCAACCAGGTGTGGATGGCGAATCGATCGCAGCTAGTCCAGAGTCCGTCACTGGCTACAAAATTGGTGACACAGTGCACGAAGCGGAACTCAACACGCCCATACCCTGGAACGACTCTTCGGGATTGCCAATTCCTGACAAGATGCCGAAGTGGATCGCTGCAGGTACGGCTGACGGAGTGGTCGTGGGCTACATCAAGACTGATCTCAACTATCTCTCGCTGCCACCAACTGAAGCCGCGAAGATGCCGAATCCCGAAAATATCATTTGGGATGCGTCAGGCATCAAGGCGATCGGGTGCATGACGGGCTCAGGTCCGGTCATGAAATTGGGGGAGGCGATCACCTGTGCCTAAACCGCTACGAATACTGGTCATTGTGGCAGCAGTGGTGGCAGCTACCTTTCCAGCCCTCCTCGCAGCTGCCGACCCAGTAATCAGCCCGAACTACGCGCCACCGCCACCGCCAACACAACCCTGGTCGCACCCATATGGTGTGTCGTGGTGTCCGAAGCTCTTCAACGGCACATACGGCACGGTCTTTTTTTCTCAACCACAGGTGTGGGTCAGCTACGGAGGCGCTTGCAATGCGCTTTGGGGACAACCCACGTGGTGGATTCGTGCTGATGCTGAGAGATACACGGGCTACATCAGGACGGCTGTCAATACGGTTCTCAGTACGTCGCCGCAGTCGTACATTCAGGCACAAGTCGACCGGGACCCCAGCGCCACTGCGTATATCGCGAGAGGCCAGTTTTTCGATAGCCAAAAGTGGTGGACGATGGGTATTTGCTTCGGATCGGGTTGCGGCAGCTGACCAGGCACAAGCCGCACCGGGGAGCGGGTCGGGATGGGTTCCAAAACGCATAACTGATGGGTCCTCAAACACTTCGTCACGCTGCATCGGCCCACACCTTGGCCATGGCTTTCCACCATCAGTTGATGAAAGTATCGCCAGCACGAAATCGATCTCTGGGTCGTAGTCAGTCGAGAGCGCATCGATCTTTGCGGACGCGGCGGCAGATTCGTAGGCGACGGTGTTGTTCGCAATCCGCAGCCCAGGGGAACGTCCTGCGCAGGCTCCTCTGCCCAAGCATCGTCGCTATCGACTCGACAAACATCCCATGGTGATCGCCTTGATCGCGAACGTGTAGCGCAATGAGCCCTGATCCTTCGCGAGTCTGAGGTGCGCTGAGGCGCGTATCCGCGTTGCGGCCCTTGTGGCCTGCTTTTCTTGGCGTCGCGAAGCAGCAACAACACCGACTAGGCGGTTTTCGCACGTCAGCGGATGTAACCAATGTCTCGGCCGAGTACATCTAGCGCCAGTTCGGATGGATCTACACACCCGCAGTCATCCACTGAAACCGGTTGTCACTCGGACTGAATCTTGGATGGCACTCGACAGCTGAGACTGACAACGCATAAAAAGTGGGACAGTGACCTGTCTCCTTGTGGCGAGCATCGCAAGGAGACAGGTCACTTCTCTGTCACATTTGTCACACCCCGTTGCGGCTTGACAAGAGTGTTAGGTCTGCCTAACATCAGCTCATGACCACATCGTTCCTCATCACGCTTCGCGAAGGCTTTGAGGCCTCGCTCATCGTTGCCATTTTGCTCGCGTATCTTTCGAAGACCAATCGAAAAGAAGATGCTCGGTATGTGTGGTGGGGTACGGCTTCAGCCGTCGGTGCATGCGTGGTGGTTGGAACTGGCATCTATCTCGCGGTCGATGGCCTCAACGGAAAAGTTGAGATGGCAACCGAGGGCACGATCGCCCTGGCCGCGGCTGTCGTGCTGACACAGATGATCTTCTGGATGCGCAAGAATTCTCAACACCTCAGCGTTGAACTACGAGCCAAAGTAGACACGTCGGCGAAGACAGCGCTTTTCACCATCGCATTTGTTGCCGTTGTGCGTGAAGGTTTGGAAACGGTGCTGTTCCTGTTGAGCGCAGAAACCACGTCATCGTCCGGTAGTTCGGTCGTCATTGGTGGGTTGCTTGGGCTCGTTGCAGCAGTTGGATTGGGCCTTGCAATCTTCGCGGGTGGTCGCAAGATCGATCTGAAACTGTTCTTCACGGTGACTGCAGTGCTGCTCATCATGTTTGCAGCGGGTCTTGCCGGCAAAGCAGTTCACGAATATCGCGAATTGATCGGTTGGGAAAATGGCTGGTTAGTGCAACCGGCTTGGACGATCGATTCAGGCATGTGGTCATCGGGCACCTTCTACGACTTCATGAAGGGTTTCTTTGGTTGGCACAATGCGGCCGAGAATATTCGTGTCATCACGTACTTCGCGTTCCTTGCCCCAACGCTCTACTTCTTCCTGCGCAAGCCGGCGAAGGCAGCCGTTCAGCCTGCGCAAGCAGTGTCTCGTGACTCCGATGTTGCAGTGGAAGTGACACTCTGATTTCAGCGGACTGCTGAGGCTGACCACACCTACGGAAAGAGAAGAGTCCCCCGAGCGAATGCTCGGGGGACTCTTCTCGCTAGGTGGTCGATTGGCACTACACCACGCGTTGCCTAGGCCTTGTCGACCACCAGGAACTGACCCATCAGGCCCTCGTCTTCGTGGTTTGCCATGTGGCAGTGATACATGAACGGGTGCTCGCTGCTGGCGTAGTCATCGAACTTCGCCACGAATGTGACTTTCTCGTTCACAGGAATGTAGAACGTGTCCTTCCAGCCCTGCTCGTGTGCTGGCACCGGACCCGAACTGCGTTCAACAATGGCGAACTGCACGTCGTGGATATGGAATGAATGTCCGAAGATGAAGTTGTTGGTGATGGTCCACGCCTCCACAGTGTCGAGCACCACGGTCTGGTCAATGCGATCCATTGAGAACAGTTGGTCGTTGACATCGAAGGTGAACGGTGCGCCGGGCCCAGATGCAGTGATCGAGAGGGTGCGTTCGTTGGTTGCATCGGCGGCCGACCACAGAGCGTTGTTCGCGAGCGAGGTCGGCAGATTCTTCACACCGTCAGCGGTGGCATCGATCACCAGCAAGCGCAGCACGTCGAAGGTCTTGTTGTTGAGCAGGCTGCCGAAGTCGCCGCTTTCGTTGGGTTCTGCGCCAGGGTAGCCAAGGCTGTAGCCGCCGTTGAAGGATTGCATCGTGACCACTGAGCCAACGGCGTCGGAGCCGAGATCGACGACGATCTCGTAGCGTTCGCCGGGCACCATGGCGAGCCGGGTCACCTCGGCGGACTCGTTGAGTAAGCCGCCATCGGTGCCGATCACCCAGAACGTGCGGTCGTCTGCGAAGCCAATTGTGTAGGCCCGCTCTACCTCGGCGTTCAACATACGGAATCGTACGATCTGCGCTGGCATGTGCGCCTCAGCGTTGAGCGTCCCGTTCGCCAACAGGTAATCGCCGTAGATCGTCTTCGCAATGATCTGCGCATCGCCATCGAACGTGCGACTGGTGAGCACAAGCGGGATGTCGTCGACACCGTAGGTGCGGGGCAACGCGAGCGCTGCTTCGTCGTCGTCTTGCACGATGATGAAACCGCCTGCACCCTTGCTGAGCTGCGGCCAAGTGAGTTCGTGCGCATGCGGGTGATACCAGTAGGTCGCAGCGTTGTTCTTCACGGTCCAAGTGGGTGACCACGTGGCGCCGGCAGCGATTACCTGATGAGGCCCGCCGTCCATTTCGGCCGGCAGATGCACACCGTGCCAATGGGCGGTGGTCTCTTCGTCGAGGCCGTTGGTGACATTGACGGTGACGGTGTCGCCCTTCTTCATCAGCAACGTCGGCCCCCACATCGGCGCGCCGTTGTACGAGATCGTCGAAGCGTCTTTGCCGCCGAGCAGCGTTGCTGTCGATGGCGCAAGGGTGAGGTCGAAGGTAGTCCCCTCAAGGAGCGGTGGGATCCAGAGCGAATTGAATCCCTCGGACGCAGAGGTCGTGTCGGCCGGTATTGCCCCGGGCTCAGGAGAGGTGACAGGAATGGGGGAGGTGGTCTTGTTCGACGCACACCCTGCAACTGCTGTGGCGCCGACGGCCGCTAGAAATGTGCGACGACTCAGTGGACCGTGTTTCATCAGACCAGTTTCCTTTGTGCTTTGTGATTGATCGGTGCAACGCGGGCCACTAAGGCGCGGGCATTGGAGGCATCGGTGCCCCAGCGTTGCCGGATTGCGCTGTCGGGAGTCCCTTGAAGCAGCCGAAGGTGTACGGGAAAACTGAAGTGGCGTGGTAGCGGTAGGTGCCGTCGGGTCCGATGCGGCCGTTGCATTGGTCAAGCACGTTTGTCTTTCCAGCGGCGTTGTAGGTGTAAGCCAGCCACGAATGCGAATGGGGGTTGCCAGTCATGTCGTAACCAGACGTGAACACTGCGGTCGTCGAGCAAGCGAGGTCGATGCACCCTACTGAGTTATAGATCGGGAACCCATCGAGCGCATACCCGAGGATGTACGACGTGTTGAGGTTGCAGGCGGCAACCGAATGCAGCGCGTGGTAGTGGTATTCCGACTGGGGTCCCGTGTGCCCGCCGCATGTATCGAGGATGCCGTTGTATACCGGGTCGCCATAGGCCTCGGCGACTGGGGTTGGCCCTTCAGTTGGTCCGTAGATCGGCAACCCGGTGACCGTGAAACCCAGGGTGCCGCCACGGTCGACGATGCTCGTGGTTGCAGCGGCCACCACAGGCCGAAGCGGGACGTGCCAACTCCAGGTTGTGACTGCGAGTGGGTTGGGTGTGCGTGGCACGAACGTGTAGCTGGGCATTCCATTCGAGGCGACGATGACTTCGGTAGCGGTGCAGTTCGCCGAGACGGCGGGCATTGCGTAACCGGCGCCGGCGCCAGCGGTGGTTGACAGGTTGGGGAACACCGCCGTTGGACACTCGCCCCACGCCGGGAGCTGGGTGCTCAGCGGTGCAGCTGGCTGCGTGGTGGTTGGCGCCGTTGGCGCGGTCGTCGTGGATGGTGTCGTCGGCGTGGTCGGATGCTGGCTGAGCCATCGTGCAAGCGCTGTGGTGTCGACCGAGGATGAATCGAAGCAGGCTGTGAGCAACGCCGCGAGACACAGCAGGGAAGCGGCAATGGGAAGGCGTTTCATGGGATTCCTTGGGTGGCGGTTCGACTTGCTTGGCGCTCGCCAAGGTATCACGCCATCTTGGCGCCTGCCAACCAATCGTCGAGTCAGGTCGACTGGATCATGAGCGGACTGCGTATCGACATCGAGTGGCCCTACCGGCGAGACTGCGTGTTCCTGAAATCGCCTGCGAATTGGATTGAACCGTGGATCACACTCGAGAGTCGTTGCCAGCAATCCATACGTTCGACGACGCTCGCCGGGCGATCGACAACGGCGCTTCTGTGCACGATGCCACTCGGGCATTAGTCGCGACGCTTTCCGATCATGAGAAGTTGTGGTGCCTCGACGGCGACGCGCCCACGTGGGCCGGCCTGAAGTTCATGTCTGACGACGGCTACCACAAGTCGGTGTTCGTCGGTGCCGAACTCGATCGCATCGGGTTCCCAGGGGTTCGCTTTTCTGACGGTCCTCGTGGCGCAGTGGTGGGCAACGCCACAGCCTTCCCAGTGGCCATGGCTCGCGGTGCAACATGGGATCTCGACCTCGAACAGCGCATTGGCGATGCCATCGGCAGCGAGCTGCGCGCCATCGGGGCCAACCTCACCGGTGCGGTGTGCATCAACCTGTTGCGCCACCCAGCGTGGGGTCGGGCGCAAGAGACCTACGGCGAAGATCCGCATCATGTCGGCGAGTTCGGCGCAGCGCTCACACGCGGTCTGCAACAGCACGTGATGGCATGCGTGAAGCACTTCGCTTGCAACTCCATGGAGAACGCTCGGTTCGCCGTTGATGTTTTGGTCGATGATGTCGCACTGCACGAGGTCTACCTGCCGCACTTCCATCGGGTGATCGACGAAGGCGTTGCTTCAGTGATGTCGGCGTACAACAGCGTCAACGGCGAATGGTGCGGACAGAGCCATCAACTGCTCAACGATGTGCTGCGCGACGAGTGGGGCTTCGAAGGGTTTGTTATCAGCGATTGGATTCTGGGTGTCCGCGACGCTGGCACCTCTGTGGTCGCAGGCCTCGATATTGAGATGCCATATCGCATGGTGCGTCAGCAGCATCTGCCCGCAGCCATCGAGAGCGGCGAAGTCACATGGGCTCATGTCGACCGTTCCGTCGAGCGGGTGATTTCCACGTTGCTGCGGTTCGATCAGGTGCTCTCGGCGCCCTCGCCGTCGGCCACAATTCTTGGCTCGCCAGAGCACCGAGCGCTTGCCCGCGAGACGGCCGGTCGTTCGGTGGTGCTGCTGCGCAATGAGCTCGTCAACACTCAGCCCGCGCTGCCAATCGCTCGCGCCAACACCGTGGCCGTGTTCGGCCGACTCGCCGACACGGTCAACATTGGCGATGGCGGCTCGAGCGATGTGTGGGATCTTTCGTGTCGCACCGTGCTCGACGGTCTGCGAGACGCGATCGATCATGTCACGTACGACGATGGTTCACTCGCCCACCGTGCAGTTCAGGTCGCGGCCGCAGCCGATGTGGCCATCGTGGTGGTTGGGTACACCTACCTCGACGAAGGCGAATACATCGGCGAGACCGATCCGTCGCTGATGACGTTGTTCCCTCCCGGCGACGAAGCCGATGTGGTCGATCGGTTCCAAGAACGTCTCGAGCAGTTGACGCCAATCATCAAGCCAGACCGTTTGGGCGAACGACCGCGTATGTTCAGCCGCGGTGGCGATCGCAGCTCTCTGCGGTTGTTGCCCGACGATGTCGAACTCATCCGTACCGTGGCTGCTGCCAACGCGCGAACCATCGTGGTCATTCAGGCCGGTAGCGCAGTGATCACCACCGAGTGGGCGTCCAACGTGGCGGGCATTGTGCAGGCCTGGTACGGCGGCGCCGAGGCCGGAGCCGGCCTTGCCGATGCGTTGCTTGGCATGCTCAACCCGTCTGCTCGGTTGCCGTTCACCGTGCCGTTCGACGAAGCCGATCTGCCAGCGTTCGATCGTGACGCCACCAGCTTCACCTACGACCGTTGGCACGGATGGTGGCGCGCTGAGCGCAACGAAATCGCCCCGGCGTATCCGTTTGGTTTCGGTCTGTCGTACACCACATTTGCTGTTCGCGATGTGGCGATCACAGCCAACGATTCGGCCATCGTTGTGCGCGGCAACGTGTACAACACTGGTGAGCGCGATGGCGCCGATGTGGTGCAGGTCTACGCCACGCTTCCCGATGCCGAGGCGCCATCGCGGCTCATCGGTTTCGCTCGGGTCGATGTCGCTGCCGGGGCCGCCACAGCGTTTGAGATTGTCGTTCCGCTCGACCGACTCGCCACCCGCGACAGCGCGGCTAAGTCTTGGCGACCAGCATCAGGGCGCCACACGGTCACGG
>SESD01001716.1_pt1 | contig 11776 bp, 6 predicted proteins | sample 3171411 | NCBI WGS metagenome assembly SESD01 (sample SAMN06051880, study PRJNA518727) | freshwater metagenome | biome: subpolar coniferous forest; feature: holomictic lake; material: water; isolation source: holomictic Lake 442, 16.5 m depth | place: Canada: near Kenora, Ontario | collected...
AGATGCCCGAAAATTGCTATCTCAACCTTATGCCTGGGATATGCTTAAAAGAACGCTACAATCAGGAGAGATAAGAATTGAATCTTTGGAACGAGCGCTTAGTTTGACCAGTAACTCATCACTGGAACCGGAGCCCATTCCGATTGATTTGAAGCTTATTTTAATGGGGGAGCCGCTGATTTATTATCTGCTTTGCGAGTATGACCCTGAGTTTCATGATCTTTTTAAAATTGCCGCTGATTTTGACGAATCCATAATCAGAGAAAATAACGATCATGACTATGCACGTTTATTGGCAACTATTGCCCGACGAGAGAAATTAAGGCCGCTGAGTTCAAATGCAGTCGCAAGAGTTATAGAGCATAGCGCCAGAATGACGGGCGATGAAGAAAAATTATTGACGCATCTGCGCAGTATCAAAGATTTATTAACCGAAGCAAATTATTGGGCTGAATTGGATAGCCATGAACATATTGCCAGCAGTGATGTGCAACAAGCGATTGATCATAAAACGAATCGGCTAGATAAGCATAGGGAAAAACTGTATGAGCATATTTATCGTGGCACAGTCATGATTGATATTGAGGGAAAGGTCATTGGCCAAATCAATGGTCTTTCAGTTTTACAGTTAGGTGAGTTCAGCTTTGGACAACCTTCAAGAATAACTGCAACCACTCGTTTAGGTAATGGGAAAGTAGTTGATATAGAACGTGAAACTGAGTTGGGTGGTGCTATTCATTCAAAAGGCGTGTTGATTTTATCGAGCTTTATTGCCGCCCGGTATTGTCGAGAAACGCCATTTTCAGTTGCCGCCAGTCTGGTATTTGAACAATCCTACGGACATGTTGAAGGTGACAGTGCTTCTCTGGCAGAACTTTGTGTAATCTTATCGTCGATTGCCCAAATTCCGTTACGTCAGGATCTTGCTATTACTGGGTCTATCAATCAATTAGGGAATGTTCAGCCGATAGGGGGAGTTAATGAAAAAATTGAAGGATTTTTTGATATATGCGTTAAAAAAGGCTTAAGTGGGACACAGGGCGTTATTATTCCAGTGACTAACATTAAAAACCTGATGCTACGATGGGACGTGGTGCGTGCTGCGCAATCCGGTCAATTTTCTATTTATGCGGTAACCACTATAGATGAAGCGTTGGAGTTAATATTCGGAATTGAAGCGGGCACCAGGAACGAACAAGGTATTTATCAACCGGAATCATTTAACGGTCAGGTTGAAGCCCAGTTATTACAGTTCACCCAGATTAAAAAAGGATTTAATCGTGAGTCGGGGAACTAATAGTTATCTTCTGTTCAAGAAATGTTTTTTTAGATTAAGCTCAGGTTTAATTAACTGGTTTACAATATGACTCCATATACCTTAGGAGTTATTCTCGACATAGTTTATGAAAATTATTAAGTTACCTGCAACTCAACAAAAGCGTCTACCTTTTCTTTTTTTATTATGTATTTTAATGCTGGCCCCGATTGGGGTTTGGGCCAAAAGCAATGCATTGGATACAAAGCAAAAAAACACAACATTTGAAATTAATAAGGATTATTTAAAGTCAAAAATAGAAGCTGTTAATACCCGAGAAGGTATTGATGAAGCAACAAAATCAAGGTTGTTGGCAATATATCAGGCGACTGAAGATAATTTAGCAAATATCGAAAAATTTAAAATACAGACAGCCGATTTTAAATTGACTATCAAGCAAGCGTCTGAGCAAAGCAAAAAGTTACAAAAAGATCTTGAACAAGCACTGCTGAAAGTGGCCAAGCAGAAACCGGAAGAATTTGGTCGAATTCCGGTTGAAGAACTCGAACAGCGGCTTATTCTTGAAAAAGGGAAAATTAGCACCCTGGATGAACAAATAAATAAAGTAGAAACTGAGTTGACCTTGCAAAATGGTCGGCCGCAACAGATTCGTGAAGAAATGTTAGTCGCACAACAGGAGATTGAGGCGGCTCAAAAGAAATTGGGAGTTCCTATAAGCAAAGCTGAAGTAAAGCTGGAAGTAGAAGCCAGACAGATGCAGTTGAAAACCTTGATTATCTCTCGTGCTGCTGAGATAAAAATGCTTGATGCTGAGGCAATAAGCAATCCGGCCAGGGTCGATTTACTGAAGGCTCAATTTCAGTTATTAGATAGTCAGAAAGTGGCATTAAATCCAGTTGTAGCGACTATCGAAAATCTTATTTTTGACCTGAGACAGCAAGAAGCCAAGCAAATGCAGGATGCGCTAAGTCAGGCAGAAAAAGCGATTTTTGGTAAACATTTACTGATCCAGCAAAGTACCAGAGAGAATATTCAGTACAGTCGTGATTTACAAGACATAACGACCAAAATAGAACAAAACAGTGAGCAAAAAGCGAGTGACGACGCTCAAACCACTAAAATCGAGAGCGATTTTAAAAGTGCTGACAAAAAAATCAGTCTTGCCAGTTTGAGTCCTGCATTGGGAAAAATCCTCCGTGAAGAACGACGTAATTTATCAAATCAGGATGACTTTAAGGAGCAATCCCAGGCCATACAGGAAGAAACGGCGGTTATAAGTCTGGCCCAATTTAAGATTGAAGATCAGTTAAAACAACTCGTTGATGTGGATGCAGATCTAAAGAAATTGATGAATCAGGTTGATCAATCTTTGCCTTTAGAGCAGCGAATGATGATACAGGCTGAATTACGGGTGTTGCTTAATAATCAGAAAGAATTATTGAATAAATTGTCCGTCGCTTACACAACTTATCTTCGTAGCTTGGGTGACCTTGATTTCGCAAGGCAACATATGAGCGATCAGTCAGTAAAATTTGCCATTTATCTGGACGAACGATTGTTGTGGGTGCCCAGTTCTGAGCCGATTAATTTGAATTATATAGCCGATTTGTATCATTCTACTCAATGGATATTGTCTCCATTTAACTGGATCGATGTGCTAAAGGATGCGGTCAAGTTGATGTTTCATCACTTGTTTTTAACTTTAATTGCTCTGGTTGGTTTGGTTGCTTTGCAACTAAGTAGAACTTGGGCAAAACAACAGTTAGCAGCGATATTCGGTAAAACGGATAATTTTTATTTCACTATAAAAGCACTTACCTACAATATATTGCTGGTTTTACCGTTGCCGTTATTGTTTTACTATGTGGGCTGGTTTTTGAGTGATGGCAACCAGATTGCAGACTTTACCAAGGCGATGGGGCAAGGTTTACAAGGCGCAGCGCCACCGCTTTTCTTCCTTCAGTTTTTTTATCGTATGTTTGCTGTGAATGGTTTGGCGCGTAAACATTTTCAATGGCAAAAGACTTCTGTCAATTTGTTGCGTAAGCAGATTGAGTGGATACGTTTTATTGTCATACCTTGCATTTTCATTATTAGCGCAACAAGTGCCTCAAAATTTTCGGCTCACAGCGATAGTCTTGGACGATTAGCGCTCATTACAATCATGTTGGCAATGGCGTTGTTTGCGGTACGGGTTTTAAAACCCTCCAGTGGTTTATTAAAAAGTTATATCCATAAGAACTCTTTTGGCTGGTTATCCAGACTTCGCTATGTCTGGTATTTTTCAGCCATCACAATACCGTTGGTGATTATAGGGTTCGCTGTCGCTGGTTATTATTTAAGTGCTTTAGAGTTACAGCAAAAACTTGTCATTACTTTACGACTGATTTTTTCGACCATTATTTTGCATGAGCTCGTATTTCGCTGGTTAACACTAGTTAATCGGCAACTGGCAATGAGCAATGCGTTGCAAAAGCTTAAATTGGCTGAGATTTCCGAAAAACATTTGGCAGGTTCTGAAGATCCCGCGTTACCCCTTGATCAACAGCAAATCGATATACCTAAAATAAACGCGCAAACCATAAAGCTACTCAATCTTTTCATTGGTTTTACCTTGGTTATCGGGTTTTGGGCGACCTGGAAAAATATTTTGCCAGCCTTTTCATTTCTCGATCATATTGTACTGTGGAAGCATCTGGTTAATATTGATAATCAGGAAAGCATGCAGCCGATAACCATGACTAATTTTTTATTGGCCGGCTTGTATGTTTTTATTGCTGTGGTCTCGGTGAGGAATTTTTCCGGTCTGATGGAGTTACTGGTGTTCAGGCGATTATCCATAGAGGCCGGTGGTCGGTATGCAGTTAATCAGTTAGCCAAATATGTTTTATTTTCGATAGGCTTTATAAGTGTTGCAAACGAGTTAGGCGGCAGTTGGTCTCAGGTACAATGGTTGGTGGCGGCACTCAGTGTGGGTTTGGGCTTTGGTTTACAGGAAATTTTTGCCAACATGGTTTCTGGTATCATTTTGCTTTTTGAACGTCCAATCAGGGTAGGCGATACCGTAACTATCGGCAGTATCACAGGTAAAGTCAGTCGAATTCACATGCGAGCCACGACATTAATAGATTGGGATAAAAAAGAAGTGGTAGTGCCCAATAAAACATTCATTACCAGTCAATTAGTCAACTGGACCTTAAGTGATCCTATAACCCGCGTAGTGATTCCTGTTGGCATCGCTTACGGCTCGGATGTCGAGTTAGCGCATAAAGTCCTGATGGATACAGTAAACTCAACACCGTTGGTACTTGCCGAGCCTGAGCCGAGTGTGATTCTGGTCGGTTTCGGTGAAAGTGCCTTGAATTTTTCGATTAATATTTTTGTTAGTGAATTGTCAAATCGTCTGCCTGTTACGCATGATTTACATCTCAGGATGGAGAAAGCACTCCATGACCATAATATTGAAATTCCACGTCCACAGAGAGATATTCATGTTAGATCCGTGGTGCTGGAGCAGGGGACATTTGGAGTTTAATAGCTGAGTGTAGTTTAGTATTGGGCAGGATTGACCAATGACAGAAAATAAAAAACAACCACCAGCTAAAGCCGATGGTTGTTTAATTTTTGCAATTTACCGGATGATGTTTTCAATATGAGAGCATCTTGCAGGCTTATCAGTTTTATGGTTAATTTTACTTTTTCAAATTTTCAAATTTAAAGAACGAAGTTAAATCGCCTATAGCAGGTTGATTAACAGGTTTATATTTATTGCCGTCAATTCGTGGGTTAGGCAAATTGTCGCGACTACGTGCAGACAACGTTGGCAAGCTCCAGTTACGCTCAATAAATTTCAGAATAGACGCATGATCATGATAAGTATGGTCAATATAGTTTTTCTTGGCGTAAGGTGACACAACGATCAACGGAATTCTTGGGCCATCACCAAAAAAGTCAACATTTTGAATAAAGCCGGTATCAAAATAACCGCCGCCTTCATCAGTAGTTATTACAATAGCTGTATCAGCCCATTGACCTGAAGCTTGTACTTTAGTGATCAAGTCTTGAAGAAAGGCTTCATAGGCAAAAGGTGCCGAGTAGCCCGGATGACCGCTGCTTTGGTTTTTAGGCACTACAAACGATACTTCAGGAAGTGAACTGTTGCTGACGTCGTTATAAAACGAAGCCAGACCTTTCAGGTTAGCTTTTAAAGCCGGTGTTGATACAACATTGGAGGATGCATTCAACGGGTCGCCAATAGCATTGTACAAATAGGGGCGGGTAGTTGAGATTGCTTTTGGCGTGGCATAAAACGCAATAACACTATCGGGTGTTCCAACACGAAATGCCGCTTTGTAGGCAGCAAAAACTTGTGGATAAACCGCATTGATATAAATTGGGTCGTTAGTGATATCAGCATCTTCGCGCCCACCTGTATACCAGTTCCAAGATACGTTATGTGCTGATAATAACTCACCTATATTGGCGACAGTTTGTGGCGGATAAGTGAATTTATCTGGACCTAAAGCATTTGGTTTACCGTCAACCTGGTATGGCGGGTTGTAATTGTTAACCAGATAATAAGCGCCGTTTTCACAGTTACTTGAACGTTTTTCAGCATTCAGAAAATCTAAAATTGCGGAAACACCGGGTTGGCCAGCATCAGAACAATTCACATAAGAACCGCCTTCATAGCCGTCGTTGGTATAAAAATTGTTAGTTCCAGCTAAAGGATCAGGATTTTCGATTTGATTGGCCGGAGGAGTCGCCAAAACACCGTTTTCTCTATAAACAGCTACGTCTCCAGTTGCCAGGGCAAAGAAGTTGGCACCGGTTCCGCCCAATATGGATTGATGATAGTTATCACTGATCGCCCAGTTTTGTGCCAGTTGTTTAAAATACGGCGCATCACCCTGATTCATATTGAAAAAGCCCATCAACTCGCCGCCTTGGCCAGGATTTGCTTGCGTTACACCTGAAGTGGCGCCGCCAGTACCGGTCGAAGCAGTAACCCAGGTAAACAAATCCAGTTTTGAATTATTTCCACCGGTTTGCTGCCACATTTGAAAAAAACGGTGCGCAGGATCGCCGGTTACTGATTGATAACCTCCGCTAAATTTGGTGATTTGAAAGGAACCGTTTGCAGTCAAATTTGCAAAGCGTGGGTCGGGGATATTACCGTAAAGCGAAAGTGTTACAGGATCATAAGCACCGGTCAGCATAGGTTGTGGCAAAACACTATAAGCGCCGGTACGACTCGGGTTTAAGCTATAAGCCGTGCTTTCGGTTGCTTTAGATTGAACAGATTTACGGTAATTGGAACCGGGGGTGCCGTCAGCTTTAACAATACCTTGAGAAACCAGGTTGTTAATAGATTGTCCACGCGGTGCGAGGTAAGTCCCGAACAGAGTGTCAAAAGTAACGTTTTCACCGGTGACCACGATCAAATGTTTGATCGGCGTAGTAGTGGTTGCCGCCATTGACGGGTGAACAGTAGCTAGGGTTGTCAGTATTGCAACTGTCAATGGTAATTTTTGTAAGGTATTCATAGTCATTCAATTCCTTCATATTTTTAGGAGCTTCGACTATAAGGCCTCAATGTTAAAGTATTGTTACAGTTGATAATTTAATATATAAAAGGGGCGTAAGTGATCATAATTAGCTGGCTGCTTAAATGTAAATTAGCCAGGCGGAATTGAAGTCTACTTAGAATCTTAATTGCTTGTAACAGTATTTAAGGATGATTTTGAAAGAGCTATTTGCCTGACTAGCCAGATAATGCGCTCAAAAATACCTGTGCTCACAAATAGCGCCTGTCTCTCCGCCAGATCTCCGGATTTTTCTGAAAGCATTGAATCGCGAATTTTGTCCATCAGCTTGCCGCGGTCTGACGTGAGAGTAAGTAACAGTTCTCGGTCCTCATTCCCATCCTTTGTTAGTGCTTCAGCTAACATGATTAATACAAGATGTAGGCCTTCAGTCATTGAAGCAGTCCACCCGGAGTCTGGATTTTTTGTGGCTTGAAGTGTTTCGACAAAACTGGCGAGAGAATTTTGTAAGGACATAATTGCTTCATTAAGGCTTTGAAGTGCAAAAATTCGCTCAATTGCTGTTTCTGAGTCATTATGAAGCGCTGTTTCTTCCATAAATGATCTGATTTTGTTACCCAAATGACAGGCTGCGGAATGCCTGATATCTATTGGGATTTTGGCTATAGTAGTTTCTGTTTCAAGTCGTATAGTTTCTAGATATTCTGGAAGGGCTATCAAAAGTCTGTCTTGCTCCTTAGTTGCAAGAATTATTGCCATGTCCGCATCCGCTGAAGCTTCAGGGTAAATATATAGAGGCGTGAACAACTTTTCATCTAGGGTTGGCGGACATAACCAATCCAATAAAGAGAGTAACTGGTTTTGTATCAATGAGGCAGTGATTGCCCCGGTCAGTTGTAGTGAAAGATAGATTAACGCAATCAAGGTTCCAACTGAAATATCATTATAAAAAGGAAAAAGAGTGGTTTTTATCCAATCTTGATCCAGCCAGAAAAGAGGTAAGAGCACAGTTACCCCAAGAAGTTTTACCAGACTTTGATATATGGCCAGTTGTCGTATCTTTCCATGCATTCGGGACGTGGCAAGAACAACGCTAAGTCCTGAGCCGGCGCTGGCTCCAAAAACAATTGCCACTGCGTCATGAAACGGGAGAATTCCCGAAATAGTTAAGGTAATTGCAAGCATGGAGACACTTGCCGAGGAACGTGTGATCAAAGCGACTATAATGCCGATTGCAAAACCAATGGCACTGGCTTCAGAGGCAAACCCTATAAAGGCCTTTACCGATTCTGATTCGCTAAGTCCAATACCCGCTTCTTTTATCATGCCTAGCCCCAGCAAAAGGATGCCGAATGAAAACAAAAAAGCAATTATGTGTTTACTCCCAATATTGTCCACTGCATTAAATAAGTGAGCTATCCCCACCAATCCCATTACATAAATACCGGCAAGCTGAACATCGACGGCTGCGAGAAACACCAGCAGGGATGTTCCAACGCTAGACCAGCAGACCAGTAATAGAACGCAGTTGAAGGCTAAAGCCCCCGAATTTAAAAGCCCCATGCAAACATACACTGAAGCGGTTGAACTTTGGGTAATTATTCCAAGCAAGCTACCGGTACTAGCGCAGCTAAGGGGGTTCGCAGTGATTTTTGATAAAAAAGCCCTCATTTTGCCAGCTGAAAGGACCTGCATGCTGGCGGCAAGATGATGTAAGCCAGTAAAAAAAAGTCCAAGTCCAGCTAAAGTCAGAGTAGTTTGATTCATATTAAAATCTTATCGTAGTTTTAGACATGGTTTGTCATACAGGATTGATATGCTTATGACCAGATTGTATAAATTATAGAGCACTACTCTATAAACGTATGATTCATCTGTTCGTAAAATAATTTAAACAGTTATAACTGAAAAATATAAAAATATGGAGTTAAATATTTAAAATATTCTGCAAGTCACATAACCGTCACTTTATAAGTTTGCTTATTCAAAATAATAGGGGGTGAGGCAATATACGTGTTGCTTAATGTTCAGAATAAACTAAAATGTTTTAGGTAAACCCTACTGTTTTAAGAATTCAGGCTAATCAGTTGCAACTATAATCTATACAATAAAATTAAGGGAAATCATGGAAATCACGCACGAAACCTTAGAAAATGGTATTTTTAGAGTCTATCTATCCGGACGAATGGATGTGTTGGGCGCGCAAGCCATTGATTTAAAATTTACCGCGCTTACCGCAACCAAAAAAGCCTTCATTTTGGTCGATATGTCAGATGTTAGTTTTCTTGCTTCTTTGGGAATGCGTACTCTGATATTTTCTGCCAAGGCTTTAGCCAGCCGTGGCGGGTCCATGGTGCTTTTTAACCCACAGGCCAATGTGCTGGATGTATTGGAAACCTCAGGAGTTTCCAGTTTGATTCAGATTCATCATGATCTTGATCTGGCTATAGATGCCTTGATCAAACAGCAGGAAGAATAAACGTCCAATCCCTCTCGGATCAATATCATGTCTACATCTTCCTCAACTAGCGAATTTTCAACTTCATTAAGCATTAGCAACCAATTTGAAGATTTGATGAGGGTGTCAGTGTGGCTGGAGCATATGGCCCAGCGTTACCAACTGGCAGAACCTACTGTTTTCAAACTGGATCTGGTATTGAACGAAGCCTTGCCTAATATCATAAGCTATGCCTTTGATGATGATTTGCGCCATGATATTGTCATAAAACTTGAAGACCATAGCGATCAGGTATTTCTTGAAATAATCGATGACGGCTTGCCTTTTGACCCTTTCAATCCGGCTCCCCTTCCTCCCGGATTACATTCCCTGGAATCCGCATCAATTAATGGGCGCGGTATTCATCTGATCACTTCTTATACGGATGCCCAGGAATACCAATACGTTAATAATCTCAATATTATGCGCGTAGCCATTGACAAAGCATCTGTATTAAACAAGCGCTCTGCTGAAAATATTTCTTAATGGAACAGGATAATAATACCGGATTGTTACCAGCCAAAGATTCACTAGACCCCAAGCGGTTTGTTCCTGTTCATCGGGACATATTAATTTCCTTGCCGCTTGTTGCCGGTTTACCTTATCAAATTCTGGAACCTTTTCTGCTCAATTGCGAGTATAGGCACCTGCAAAGCCAGGAGCAGCTTCTTTCGCCCGGGCAAAACAATGATTATTTGTATGTGTTACTTTCCGGTCAATTGAGCGCACACATCAAACAAAATGAAGCAGACAAAGGCTTTCGTATCCTGGCTGGCGAATTTGTTGGCGAAGTATCCATTGTTGATAATCAACCGCCAACTTCCTTTGTTAGTGCCACACAAGACAGTTTCTTGTTGTGTATTCACGAGACGGTATTATGGTCGGAATTTATGCGGATTCCCGGAGCAGCAAGAAACATGCTCCAGCAAATCAGCAAACGTTCCCGGGCACGTAATCTCAGTATGGAGAAATCCCTAGAAAAGACTTTGCGTCTTGAGCTGCTGGATAAGGAGCTCCGCATCGCCCAAGACCTGCAAATCAGCATGTTGCCTCAGCTTCCTTTTTTTCCTTTGCATCGCGGAGTGCAAGCCGCTGCAATGATGAAAGCGGCAAAAGAAGTGGGCGGTGATTTGTACGATGCTTTTCCTCTGGATGACGACAGAGTTTGTGTGGCCATAGGTGATGTAGCCGGAAAAGGCATCCCCGCAGCGCTGTTCATGGTGCGCACCATCACTGTGCTGCGTACCGAAATGATGAAAACCAGGGATTTGCAGCAAACCATCAGCGCGATGAATGTGATCTTGAGTCAGGACAATCCGCAATGTATGTTCGTAACCCTGATGATATGTGTTCTGAATCTGAGCAATGGTGAATTGCAGTATGTCAACGGCGGCCACAACCGACCGCTGTTAGGTCAGGTAGGTAAAGGTTTTGTGTATTTGGAACAACCAAAGGGCATTTTGGTCGGCATTAACCCGATGGCCAATTACCAGGTCGCTACCCGTTTTATGATCCCCGGAGAGATATTGATTTTGTATACTGATGGGGTTACAGAAGCTAATAATCCCGAGCAGGAGGAATATAGCGATCTAAGGTTGCTTGAGTTTATTAATCAGAATGAAAAGCAGGCTGTTGGCAATATTGTTACTGATATTGAGGAAGCTGTGCAGATTTTTGTTGCTGGTGCGGAACAGTCGGATGATTTGACTATGTTGGTGTTGGGTTATTTGTAGTTTTTTAAATGGTCAATACGTATTAATTTTTAGTGTATTTATGGTTTCTGTGCCAAGTTGTTAGGTGAATTGTTGGTAAATGCCAGCAACAATCCACCTTATTTAAAAAATTTTTAGGTTGAATAAACGATTATAAAACTTAAGGTCTAAAGAGGGCAGACCCCTCCTGTCTTAACAACGCACTTGTTAGTTGATGGTTGAACACAGCAACCTGTGCAGGCTATAGTTGTTTTGCCTCCAATAGTGTTGGTATAAGAGTAATTACAAGATCCTTGTGTTGTTAAGCCATCATTATAATCGCTAACAACTTGATGACAGGTATCTGTATCAAGTGGATTATCACAAGTAAATGGCGCCGGAGATTTTACGATATTGCAATTAGTCGTATCAGGTGTTGTTGAAAAGTCTTGGGTTATTACGGCATCTGCAACACGGCCATTAGTGTCTCTGGTTAATGTTACATTACAGCCTGGAGTCGAGACGACCTGACTTTGCACAATAGCTTGATTAACGGCAGTTGGTTGGTTTGTAGCATCCGGGTTACTTGCTCCAGCGATGCGACAAAATGATTTTATATGCGATGAGTGGTCTTCAGAGTTACCTGTTAAAAGTACTCCTGCAGTTGCAATACGCGCTGACAAGCCTAAAGTCGTTAAGAAATACACAGATGTTGAAGTTGTCGATGTGTTAGATGGGACAAATCTCAGGGTATGTTCATCACAAT
>SESD01001719.1_pt1 | contig 11772 bp, 10 predicted proteins | sample 3171411 | NCBI WGS metagenome assembly SESD01 (sample SAMN06051880, study PRJNA518727) | freshwater metagenome | biome: subpolar coniferous forest; feature: holomictic lake; material: water; isolation source: holomictic Lake 442, 16.5 m depth | place: Canada: near Kenora, Ontario | collected...
CCATAGAAATTGAAGCGGGAGTATTAAAACTAACCGAGCGACCCATTCCCGTTCCTGCGGATTATCAAGTATTAATTAAAGTAGCCGCAGCAGGTGTTAATCGCCCAGACATTATGCAGCGCAAAGGTTTATATCCTGCTCCACATGGCGCATCTGATATTCCAGGGCTAGAAATTGCAGGCACTATCACAGCAACCGGTGCGGCAATAAGTCATTTACAACCAGGTGATACTGTTTGTGCGTTAGTAACAGGCGGCGGCTATGCTGATTATTGTTTAGCCTCCGCATCACTCTGCTTACCGATACCTCAGGGCTTATCTTTAATAGAAGCCGCCGCTTTACCTGAAACTTTTTTTACTGTCTGGAGTAATGTATTTGACCGTGCCCACTTAGTAAAAAACGAAACCCTACTGGTACATGGCGGCAGCAGTGGCATAGGCACAACCGCAATACAACTGGCTAAAGCCTTTGACGCTAAAATTATTATTACCGCCGGATCAGATGCTAAATGTCAGTTTTGTTTAAAGCTAGGCGCAGACGCCGCCATTAACTACCAACAAAAAGATTTTGTTGATGAAATAAATAAACTTACCAATAACAATGGTGTAAATGTTATTTTGGACATGATCGGTGGCGATTATCTTCCGCGCAATCTAAAATGCATGGCTTTCGATGCCAGGCTCTTACAAATCGCTGTTCAAACGGGTACTAAAGCTGAAATTAATCTATTACCTATCCTATTAAAACGACTCACGCTAACCGGATCAACATTAAGGGCTAGAAACGATGACTTTAAAACCGATATTGCTCAAAAACTCTTTCAAAAAGTCTGGCCTTTGCTGGCCAACGGTCAAATAAAACCTGTTATCCATTCCACTTTTACACTCGATGATGCAGCAAAAGCCCATGAACTGATGGAAAGCAGCCAGCACATTGGCAAAATAATCTTAGAGGTATCAAAAAATGACTCATAACACCTTGATTTCTGCGGCTACACTTAACGAAAATATAAACAATCCAAAATGGGTCATTATAGATTGTCGATTTTCTCTGGCTAACCGTGATGCCGGTAGCTTTGCCTATCGTCACGGACACCTACCTAACGCGCGTTATGCTCATTTAAACAATGACTTATCATCAGCTACAACCGACTTTACAGGCCGCCATTCGTTACCCAACTTTACGCATTTAGCAAACAAACTAGGCGCATGGGGCATAACTAACGACACACAGGTCGTTGTTTACGATGATGCCGGGGGCGCATTTGCAGGTCGTTTATGGTGGCTATTAAACAGCTTGGGTCATCCTAAAGTTGCTGTTTTAAATGGCGGGATTCAAAATTGGCTAAAACAAGGTTATCCGCTAACCACTACCTTGCCAACCTTACAACCAAACCCCTTTAGGCCTTATTTAAATCCAACCTACTGGTTAACTGCCACTCAAGTGCAAAACAAGCTAGCCAAAAAATCGATATGCCTCATAGATGCTAGAACACCTGAACGCTATCGGGGTGAACAAGAACCTATAGACCCTGTTGCCGGTCATATATCAGGTGCATTAAACCGCCCTTTTCAATTAAATCTTGATAACACAGGATTGTTTTTATCAGCCCAATCATTAAACAGTCAATTTAAACAACTTATCGGCACGACCGCACCAGAACAAGTTGTTCATTATTGCGGTTCAGGCGTAACGGCCTGTCATAATTTACTGGCTATGGAAATCGCAGGCTTAACTGGGTCGAAACTTTATGCGGGTTCTTGGAGCGAATGGATAAGAGATAAAAATCGGGGAGTTGCGAAGGGTAATGCCGTTTAAATTAACCGATGAATACATAAATTAAAATTACCGCCGGACATAATTCGTCACTTGCCGGCGGTTAACTTAAAGGGCTTGGCTTTACTGATGAACATTGAAAGCCTTTAAAGGCTACCATCCTCCACCCATTCCATTACCTATATAAGAGCCTGCAGCAGCGCCAAGTCCCGCTGCAATAGGATCTCCATTACCCATTTGATAACCAAAAACACTACCTATCACGCCGCCTGCCAAGCCTTGTGTGGATCGTGGATCCTGATAGCTTTGACGTTGATATTGTTGAGGATAATAAACCACCGGCGGTTGTTGATAAACCACTGGTGGTGGTTGATAATAAACTTGTGGCTGTGGATAATAATAGATCTGCGGTTGGGGATAATAATGTTCACGATGATGCCCATACCCGTGACCTCTCCAACCATCATCGTCATCATCATCGGCCAACGATGTACCTGAATAAACAATTAAACATGCCGTTAATTGAATTAAAAAACCTATTTTTTTCATTCGTTTTCTCTCTTGTTAAGTAAGTATCAATAAAAACTTAAACAAAACTCTTGTCATTAGTTATAAGCTTTCGTGCTTATTATTATCTCCAAAAAATGAATGGTTGCTTAACAGACCATTAGACTTATTAATTATTGGAATCTTTTTTTAACCTTTAAAACAAATTCCTTTATAGCCGTACAAACTTTAATTAAACGAAACCTTCGTAATTATTTATTAGGCATTAATTTATCGCCCGCCTGCCATTCCATTACCCAAATAAGAACCGGCTGCAGCACCTAGCCCTGTTACAATCGGGTCGCCATTACCTAACTGATAACCCAATACACTACCGACCACACCACCCGCCAAACCCTGAGTAGATCGAGGATCTTGATGAGGCTGAGGATAATAGCCATCATTCCTTGATTGATAATGATGATGACCTCTATTTTCATGATGTCTTTTGTGATGCTCACCACCTGAAGCAAAAATTGAAGTCGAGAAAATAATAAGAGTGACTGTTAATTGCATTAAAACGAATAGTTTTTTCATGTGCCTCTATTTATATTTAAAAAAATGATTAATTGAATTAATCTAATTGGTATATTAGTTTTTACTAATAGTAGATTGTTCAACCTTAATGGCTGCTTAATAACTCATGAGCATTAAAAAAAATAATAACGACAAACCACTCGAACTGCTCACTACAAAAAATCGGCAAGCTAATCAGTCAAGCATGATAAAACGGAAATAATTCTTATGTAACGCTTATAATAGTAATTTTTTTAATGTGTAATGGCAGTTCAATCAATGACAGATTTCATCGCCGGCCAACGCTGGATTAGTAATACCGAGTCAGAACTTGGTTTAGGTCTTATTCTTGAAGTAAGTTTCAAACGTGTCACCGTGCTTTTTTTAGCCAGTGACGAACGGCGCATTTATGCCAGTGATAACGCACCTTTAACGCGCGTCAGCTTTGCAGTTGGCGATATTATTGAATCAATTGATGAAGAAGAACTGACCGTTACCCGTTTAATACATAAAGATGGCTTGATTATCTATGTAGGAAACAATGAATCTGGAGAAGAAGTTCACTTAGAAGAAGTTGAACTCAACCATCATATTCAATTTAACAAACCTCAAGATCGCTTATTTCTCGGTCAAATTGATCCAAACTCATGGTTTTTATTACGTTATGAAACCTGGCTTAGACTACAACAGCATCAACAATCGCCCGTTAAAGGCTTAATGGGCGGAAGAACCTCCTTAATTCCACATCAATTATATATCGCTCACGAAGCTGCCAACCGCTCTGTGCCAAGAATCATGCTAGCAGATGAAGTAGGCTTGGGTAAAACCATCGAAGCGGGTTTAATATTACACCATCGGCTAATTAATGGCCTGACGCAGCGAGTTTTAATAATCGTACCTGAAAGCCTTTTGCATCAATGGCTGGTAGAAATGCTTAGACGCTTTAACTTGCGCTTTAGTGTTTTTGATGAGGCCCGCTGCCTTGAAGAACTTAATCTTGACGAACTGGATGAAAACAACAACAGCGACGAAGATCATAATCCGTTTTTAACCGAGCAATTAATACTATGTAATCAGCAATTTTTTTCTGATTACCCTCGCCGTCAAAAACAAGCGTTAGACGCTGGTTGGGATATGGTCATTGTCGATGAAGCGCACCATCTTGAATGGAGCGAAGCAGTCGCCAGTCCCGAATATCAATTTGTAGAACAACTCAGCCTGCAAACCCCCAGCCTTATTCTCTTGACCGCCACACCGGAACAGCTCGGTAAAGAAAGTCATTTTGCTCGCCTTAGATTATTAGACCCCGATCGTTTTTACAGCTTTTCCGCATTCGTTGAAGAAGAACGTTTGTTTGAACCAGTAGCCAACGCCGCTAAATTATTGCTGGCAGAAGAAACTCTGAATAAAGAAAATCAGCAGAACTTAACCAAACTGCTTAAAGATGACAATGTGGGTGGATTACTTGAAAATCTTAATGATCCTTTAAAATCGGCTAATGCACGTGCTTCATTAATTAAAATATTACTCGATCACCATGGCACCGGCCGGATTTTATTCAGAAATTCCCGGCAAACCGTGCAAGGCTTTCCAGAACGCGAACGCTATGGTTATGCGTTAACAGGACAACAAAACGATACTGATTTAGAACAAGATCCACGCTTTAAGTGGCTGGTTGATAAACTCAGCGGGATGGTTAAAACCTTAACTAGCGCATCAATGAGAGGTCAAAAAGCACTGTTAATCTGTAAACATGCACAAACGGCTATTGATCTTGAACAAACCTTAAAAAATCGCGCAGGTATTGCCTCTGCAGTTTTTCATGAAGGCATGTCAATTATTGAACGTGACCGGGCAGCCGCTTATTTTGCTGATGAAGATAGCTCCGCACGCTTATTGATTTGCTCTGAAATTGGTAGCGAAGGCAGAAACTTTCAGTTTGTTCATCACTTAATTTTATGGGATTTACCGACCAACCCCGATTTATTGCAACAACGCATCGGACGACTGGATCGGATTGGTCAAAAATATGTTATCCAAATACATATCCCGTATCTGGAAAACAGCCAACAACACAGCTTATATAGATGGTACGACGAAGGTCTTAATGCTTTTCGCAGCAATAATTCAGCGGCTCAAGCGGTCGCCGATAAACTGCACACTGAACTTGCCAATGTACTGCAAAACCATCAATCAACTGATATAGATGCACTGATTACCAAAACACAATTACTCAGCACAGAAATTGAAGCTCAATTACACAACGGTCGTGATCAGTTACTGGAGTTAAATTCTTGCCGTAAAGAATTATCCGATGAACTGATAGACCAACTCAATGCCTATGAACATGAAGGGGCACTTTGGCCGTACATGGAAGATGTCTTTGAATGCTATGGCGTAGATACCGAATTTCATTCAGCGGATTGCTTTATCATTCGCCCCAGTGATCACATGCGTGTTTCTCACTTCCCCAGCTTATCCGAAGACGGCATGACCGTAACTGGTAACAGACAAATTGCCTTGGCAAGAGAAGAATTGCATTTTTTAACATGGGAACACCCTATCGTAACCGGGGCAATGGACTTGGTACTATCCAGTGAAACCGGAAATGCGGCCATAAGCGTAGTAAGACACAGCGACTTAAAAGCGGGCCAGTTTTTACTGGAATGCTTGTTTATTGTTGAATGTAGCGCACCCGCTGAATTACAAATTGGCCGCTTTTTACCACACACACCTATTCGGGTATTGATCAATCAACATCAACAAGACTTAACCGATACCATAGCACATCGTAATTTATTGGAATCCGGTAAAAACTTTGATAAACAACAAATCATCGCCTTTTTAAACCTTCAGCGCCTACCTATTACCCAGCTTTTGGCAGCAGCAGAACTAAAAGCCAAAGCCGATATGCAGCAACTAATTGATGAAGCGACTAACGCCATGCTGGAATCACTGACTGCGGAAATCAAACGCTTGGTCAGACTGAAAAAAGTCAATCCAACCATTAGAACCGAGGAAATTGAACATCTTAAAGACATGACCATGCTGGCTCATGAAAATATACAGGCCGCTCATTTAAGATTGGATGCCGTTCGCTTTATCATTACCAGTTGAGTATTGTTATGTTAAATATCGGTAAAATTAATACCTTAACCATTGTCAAAAAACAAGGCCCAGACATCTACCTTGATAACGGCTTATCTGCAAAAGTATTATTGGCAGACAAAAAGCCACCTGAAAACTGTCAGGTAGGTGATGCCCTGGAAGTATTTGTCTATGTCGATTCTGAAGGGCATCTGGCTGCCACTACCAAAATACCTTTAGCACAGGTCGATGATATCGCCTGGTTAAAAGTAGTCTCGCTTAATTATGTAGGAGCCTTTCTTGATTGGGGCTTACCCAAAGATTTACTGGTTCCCTTTAGCGAACAACACCACGAAATGGAAGTGGGTAAATCTTACCTGGTTAAAGTCTTTCTTGATGACAAAAATCGCATTGCCGCCACCACCAAAATTGATCGCTTTATCGAAGATGAATCCATTGATTTTGAAGTCGGCCAAAAAGTCTCACTCATTATTGCAGACAAAACCGAACTGGGCTTTAAAGCCATCGTTGATAATACCCATTGGGGTTTACTCTATCAAAACGAACTCTTTCAGCCAGTCAGAAGAGGCCAAAAACTGAATGGCTACATTAAACAAATCAGAGAAGATGGCAAAATTGATCTTATTCTGCAAGAACCCGGCTACGGCAAAGTCGTATCACTAACCGATACCATTCTAATCAAGCTTAATAAAAACAATGGCGCACTTGCCTTAAGTGACAAAAGCCCGCCAGAAGCTATTTATGCCACCTTTGGTGTTAGTAAAAAAGTGTTTAAACAAGCCATTGGCGCGTTATATAAAAAACAGTTAATTACCATTGATAAAGATGGCATTAAGTTGGTTTAATAACGTACTATTAAATCATTTTTCTTAAGTCGGTTTGATTCAATAAGATGCCGGCTTTTCTGTTCTTATGGTTAAAATAGCAACTGTTTTGTCAGTTTTAACATTCCGCTTCATTCGACACTAAAGGAACTCTATGGCTGTCACTATATAAGGGTGAATTTAAACAAACGACACCAAAGTCCCATAGGATATTGAATGGAGACAAGGCAACTTATAGCAGTAAGATAGTCAGGTGTGAATCTTGGTAGTCAAATCAAGACCAAGAGCTTTCATTACGGCAAGCGTGGTTTTCAATGTCGGGTTTCCGTTCTCGCTAAAGGAACGGTAAAGTTGTTCGCGGGAAAGTCCAGTTAGTCCGGCAATTTGCGCCATACCCTTCGCACGGGCGACGACGCCAAGTGCGTGAGCTATGTAACCAGAGTCGTTTGTCTCAAACGCTTCTGCCATAAAAGTTGCCATTGCTTCGTTAGAAGCTAAATCCTCGGCGGGATCGTAGGTTGTCAGTTTTTCAGCCATTTCATTCACTCCATTCAGCAGCTAGGCGTTTTGCCGCCTTGATGTCTTTTTCTTGCGTACTCTTATCGCCGCCGCACAGTAAAACGATGATCGTATCGCCTCGTTTGTGGAAATAGATGCGGTATCCAGGGCCGTAATGAATGCGTAATTCTAATCCCTTGCCCAACAGGCTCCACGTCCCCAGCATGACCAAAGCCAAGGCGGTCCAAGCGGGACGCTATCAAGCCTCGTACCCGCTCATCCTTAAGCTGCATTCGCCATTTCCTGAAAGTCTCCGTTTGCTTTATTTCGATCATTTCTTATTGTAGTTTATAAACTACTAATTAACAAGGGTCATTTAGTATCCTTTAACCCATTTTTCTTAAGCCAGTTATGGAGATTCGCTTCCGTGGTGTGATAGCGCTGAGCGATGAACCGCTGCGTCGTGCCGTTTGCCAACAGACTCTCGATTTCCGGCCGAAAAGTATCCAGTTTGCTTTTGCCAGGCCCTTTGGATCGACCAAGCGTGAGACGCTCCCGCCATGGCTTTCGCCCAGAAGCAATCTCTTCGACAAATTTCACCTTACCCAGATCGCGTTGGTTGGCAAAGTGCAGGATATTCGCCTTGTTCTTCTCTAGATCCTGGTCGAGCGTCGAAACTCGCAGATAAGCGACTGTTTTACGCGTTGAGCGCTTTAGTCGCTGACTTATCGTCAGTGACGGGATCAGATTCTAGTTCTGCGTTATCTGTTGTCTGATCGGTTGAACGATCTTAGTTTATTAGTCAAATTCGTAGATGCTACGAAGTCTTTTGTTAACTATCTTAATTGCCGCTTTGTGAGGCTATTAGCTGCATCAAGTTTTCGGAAATTTCCTTCCCCAATTGTGTTAGGCATTGGCTTTGCGACTTAACCATAACAGTATAATCGGAAGTGGATGCGGGAAATTGGTAAATAGAGCGTTTATCAAGAATGGTTTTTTCTTTACTCTTAACAAACCACTGTGCGATTAAGCGGCTCTGACCGCTTGCATTGACATTAAACTCCAATATATCGATGCCGACTTGATAATCAACAACTTGACGCTGCGACCAAGGATAGCGGATGACGCGATCCGTACCCAACTGACTAGGCAATACCTTGATTAAAGCGAGAGAAATGTTTTGATCTAGACGTTCCGCCCAACGGTGATCTTCAGACAGTTGATACTGATTATCGCTGGTAGCGACAACCATCTGCGGTCGACTTAAATACTCCGGAATGCGGATTGGACCCAAACCTATCAACGGGCCTTGATTAGTCAAAGGGTGGCTCGTATTACTAACACCACCGGTATCAGCAGTCAGCATATAAAACTGCACAGGCTTACTGTCATGGGTGCAACCACTTAACAAAGACGCCAAGATAATAATTAACAAGCCATTCTTCAAATGAACTAGTCCAAATTTCATACTATTTACTCCTTTCCGTATAGGATCGAGTCGGGGTGCCGCTCAAGATAATCAGTCAAATCTTTTGTTGATTGAGCCGCATCACGCAACGCCTCAAGTGATTGCCATAAAGGTGCATCCGGTGCAGTCAGAGCTTCCACTGAACCCACCGCATGATTGGACTCCAATAATACGGAGGTGGCGGTATTTAATGTCTTCTCACTGGAAATCAATACCGGCTTCATATCTTGGGTAAATTGTTGCACTAAATTACGCGTATCAACCATGGTTCCATTCATATTATTCAATAATGGCACCAGTCCCTTATTAAGATTAGCTACCAATTGTTCCGTTTCCACCAATGTTTTAGTCAAGTCCGCACGATTTTTCTTAAGCTCGTCCGAAGTCGCTATGTCTTTAATCTCTTTTAAAGTGACCGCGAGGTCTTTAACCATGTCTTCTATTGGTAATTGACGAAATTTACTCAACAGTTCATCGGCTGTGCTTTTAATTTGATCCACTGTCGTTGGAACACTGGGCAGTTCTGGCAAATCCTTGTAGTTAATGCCGGTTAATTGGAGCGGTTCGTCGCGAAAAAAGTTGACTTCAACATACAGTAAACCTGTCAGTAAGCTTTGTGTTTGCAACTGCGCTTTAAGGCCGGAATCAATGAGTCGTTGGGTATTTTCCTTACGCGCCTCCATTGAGGTAGCACTTTGCAAGGGCTTTCCACTGGCATCCAACAGCACGCCCGGATCAATCTCAATCACCACCGGCTTGGAAATACGCACAAATTTTTGATCAAGCTCCAGAGAAATTTCCTTTACCGTACCAATCTGCACACCCTGCAACTTGACTGGAGCGCCTATATTTAAACCGTTTAAGGCTCCATCAAAGAAAATGACATACTCGGTTTTTTTCTTAAGAAACTGCCCGCCGCCAAAAACCAAAATAGCCACTATCAGCAGTGTTAGAGAACCCACCAGAAAAGCGCCGAGGGTGTAGGGATTGACCGGTTTACTCATAAGTCACTCGATTCCTGATTTTTTGTTTCATTTATAACCTGATTTTCCGTTTCACCACGAGTGAGAAAACGAATTACTTTAGGGTCATGGGATTCCGCCAGTAGTTGTTTAGGCGGACCGCTGGCAATCATGGTTTTGGTTTCCGGATCGAGAAAGACCGAGTTGGTACCAATTGCAAAAATACTGGCTAATTCGTGCGTCACCATGACGATAGTTGCTCCTAAATTGTCTCGCAGACTGCGAATTAAATCATCCAGTAGCTTCGCGCTGACCGGGTCAAGTCCTGCGGAAGGCTCGTCAAAAAACAAAATCTCGGGATCCAGCGCCATTGCTCTAGCCAGTCCGGCACGTTTTTGCATGCCGCCGCTAATCTCGGACGGATAATAATCCTCAAAACCCGCAAGTCCCACCAGAGCCAGCTTGTAAGAGACAATTTCCCGTATTCGCTGTGCTCCCAAACAGGTATGCTCGGTGATGGGCAGTGCTATATTCTCAGCCAGCGTCATTGAACTTAACAAGGCGCCACTTTGAAATAACACGCCCGTACGTTTCAAAATGCGTTGGCGTGCCTTGTGTTCAGCGTGCCAAAGACTCTCTTCACCATAAAAGACATCGCCCTTGGCCGGTTTCTGTAAGCCAATCAGGTGCATTAACAAAGTGCTTTTACCGCACCCGCTACCGCCCATGATGATAAAAATATCACCCTGATTAATCGTAAAATCAAGATCACGCTGAATGATAAAATCACCGTAAGCCATGGTCATATTTTTGATAGTCAGGCTGGCTAGGGTCATGACTTAAATCCCCAACCGGTTGCACATGATCGTCATTAAAGAGTCGGCAATAACAATAAAAATAATACCCGTCACCACCGCCGAAGTAGCCGCATCGCCAACTGAGGAAGCACTGCGCCCGCATTGCATGCCCCGCATACAGCCAGACAAAGCAATCAGCACACCAAAGACGGCACACTTAACAATACCAATCGTAAAATCTGATAGATGTACGGCATTAGCCGTGCGGTTAAGGTATTCCACCAACGACACGTCAAAAAAACTCACGGTCACCAGCGCCCCACCCACTATGCCCATCAAATCGGCATAAAGACAAAGCAATGGCATAATTAAAATAAGCGCCAGGATACGCGGTAAAACCAAAAACTCCATCGGCTCAAAGCCCATGGTTTTAAGCGCATCAATTTCGCTATTGACCTGCATCGTACCCAGCTGAGCCGCATATGATGCACCGGTACGTCCGGACATGATAATGGCAGCCATCAAGCCACCCATTTCTCGTGTCATACCCAAGCCGACCAAATCAGCGATATAGATTTGTGCACCAAACAAAGCCAACTGAACTGCACCTACAAAAGCCAAAATCAAGCCTACCAACAGACTAATCAACGAAACGATGGGCAATGCCGAGGGTCCACAGTCTTGGATATAAGTCCATAAATCGACCCACCGAAAACGTGCCTTGCCACGCGCCAAAGCCGCGACACTGAGCATAGTCTCGCCGATAAAAACGACTAACGCATGTGCATCTTTTTGGATGCGCAAGCCGCCATTGCCAATTACTGCGAGCCATGGCATTTTTGTTTCCTGACGCCTTGCCCCCACGCGTTCGGGCACCGCATAAACCAAGCTTAACAAGCCTTGAATGCCTTCGGGCAAGGTTGCTATATCAACCTGAATGCCCTGTTTGGCACCATAATCAATTAAGCGAATCAGCTCAGTCATCAATAAACTATCCCAACGTCCTAAAGCTTCAGTTGAAAAAGCAAGACGCTTGACTTGTGAAACATCACCTAACTGAGCGAGTACGATTTCCAGATCCGGAGCTTGTGACTCAAGCACCCAATCACCAACAATAGAAACCTCCAGCGTAGGCGCTTTATGGTTTACTTTAAATTCACAAGGAACACTGCTTATGTCCATCACTGTCATTATAAAATTTGGGTAAATTTTTGTCGTTAATAAAACTTAATTCTAATTAACTTTAGCATATATGCATGACACATTCATTAAAGGTC
>SESD01001722.1_pt1 | contig 11758 bp, 12 predicted proteins | sample 3171411 | NCBI WGS metagenome assembly SESD01 (sample SAMN06051880, study PRJNA518727) | freshwater metagenome | biome: subpolar coniferous forest; feature: holomictic lake; material: water; isolation source: holomictic Lake 442, 16.5 m depth | place: Canada: near Kenora, Ontario | collected...
CCCCCGCTTCATCACAGGCAGGTCGGGAGGGAGAGGGAACCGCAAAACCGCAAAACCGCAGAGCTTTGATTTTTGATATGGGGGGCAGATGGCGCACCCATTTGTGCTTGGCGGTTACCGCTTGTCGCAGGCATTTCCGCGGACGGCTATCAACGGATTGTCATCGCTGCTTTTCAATTCCAGCTCGTATTTCCCAGCACGGGGGGGGTCATCATGCTCATCGACATGACGGCCATGACCCGCTCGATTTCGCGGACGGCTTTCACCGTTGCCTGGCCGATCAGGTCCAGCTGCGCCAGCGCGGTGATGCGGTCGCGGACCCGGTCGAACTCTTCTGCCGTGAACAGATCCTCGGTCAGGCGGCAGGCGTTGCCCAGGCCGATCAGCACCACGTCGCGCGGGTCGGGGATGGCGTCGCCCAGGATCAGCTCCCGCAGGCGGGTGCGGACCTCCTTGATCTCGCGGTCGTTGACCAGCGGGTAGCGGCGCACGTCGAACACCCACAGAATGCGCCGGTTCTCCTGCTTGAGGATCCCCTTGGCGATCAGGCGGGCCAGCACCCGCTCTTCGATGCGCCCGGTGCGGTCGGCGAAGCGATCCAGCCAGAATGCCGTGGTCTGAGGCTCCGCCTTCTGCTGCAGTTCCCGCAGCGGCTCGTCGAGCAGCGGGTCCCCGGTGGGAGTGCCTGACGTCACCCGCAGGGTCGTCACGTCCGTGTCGATGCGGTCAGCCAGCGCGAGCTCCATGAGCAGGGCGGCGGACAGGGCGTAATCCAGCGCGGAAGTCGGAAGCGGCTTGATGCGCCCCTGGCGGTCGTCGAGCGCCAGCAGGTAAATCTCTTCGGCCAGGCTGAGCAGACCCGACGCAGAAGCCAGCGGTGCGGACGGCAGCGGAACCGCCCCGGCGCAGCTGACCACGGCTTCGGGCAGGGTGGCGAAGATCGGCAGAACGACAGAGAATCCAGCCATGTCCAGGATCTGCCGGATCTGGGGCGCGGGGCAGGCCAGCGCCAGCCTGCCCTGCGCCTGCTTCATGCGCTTGGCGGCGGAGAGGAAGGTCCGCAGTCCGGCGCTGCTCACGTACTCCAGGCCCGCCAGGTCCAGCACCACCTGCCGGGCGCCGCCGCTGATGAGCGCACTCAGGCATTGATCCATCTCCGGTGCGCTGGTGGAGTCCAGCCGGCCCAGGGCCTGCACAATCGTGGCGTCGCCCTGCTTGCGTTCCTGGATCGTCATGCTGGTTCCCCTGGTTTGTATTCTGCTTCGCCGTTTCCACGGCGCCTGGCACGGGCTGCGGCTGGCTGTTTGCAGCTGCCGGTGTCAGTTAACGTTACACCCGCTTCATGCTTGCATTCAAGGTGAAAATCGAAGGGGGTGCGATTGGCGGAGCCGAAAGAGGCGGAATACACCACGAAGGCACGAAGAACACGAACGATGCAAAGGGATGCCCAGTTGATTGCGTATTACGAACTTAGCCGGGCTTCACGCCATGGCGTGCAGCGGCGACCCCGGCATCGTCCTTGCGGGTCGTGATGTCGGTGGCGCCGGTGCTGATGGCGGTGTGCGGGCAAAGATGTTCGAGCCGCACATCGAGCGCCTGGGCCTGCCTGCCGACGGAATTCCCGTTCAGCCCGCCGGGCGCGTCGCCGGCTCGCCCGGCTCCATCACCCACGGGTACCGCCGTGTCAGATACTCCGCCCAGTCCTTCCGCCCGGCGGGCGGCTTCGCCAGCAGAGGGGAAAAAAGCCCCTCGGTGCTGACGCTCTGGAACCTTTCCGGCGTCTTGACCAGCTTCGCCCACACGCCCGTCGCCGTTTCACCCAACGGCCTCAGCGCGGGCGACGTGACCTTGCGAAAGTCCTTGTTGTGGGCGGGGGCGATGTGCAGCAGGCTCACGATGTCCGCCTCGGGGGACCTGGCGGTCTCCATCTCGTGGGCCAGCAACTGCTGCCGCATCAACTGGTAAAACGGCTCGAAGAGCAGCGACTCGAACGACGGGATCCGCTCTTTGTCGAGCGGGCAGTCCGGCTTGTCATACAACGCCCTGTACGTCTTCGTGCGATCCGTGCCGCCCGTCGAGGCCTTCAGATGGATGCTGTGAAAGGACTCCGCGTACTTCCACGCGACCACCACGATCTGCTTTCTGCCGTCTGTCCGCTCGAACGCCACGAGGGCGTCGGCGCTGGTGCCGTTCGCACCTCGCGTGCGGCCGCTCTCCTCGCGCACGCGCTCGCCCAGGTAGTTCTTCTTCCCGATCCACGCGAACGTCACGAACTGGCCGTCCTCGACGGGCGCCATCTGCTTGAGTTCCGGGAATACGGGCTTCAGGAGCGTCGCCAGTGGCTCGGGCTGATCGGCAAAAGCGAACAGAAAGTTCACGCAGCAGACCTGCGCGTCGCACAGATGGTTGCTGGGCCTGCCGTTCTGGTTTTCGTGCCACGTGATCTTGTGCGCGTCGAACCATTCCCTGGCGGACTTGCGGCAGCCAGCGAACAGGTTCTCGTCGGCAAGTTTGGGCGGCAGGCAGAAGGGTCTCGGCAGGCCTGCGTATTCGCCGTTCTGGCGGGCGGCGCCCGAGAAGCCTGGCCACTCCTGCTTGAACTGTGCCTGACGGTTTCGTTCGGATTCGAGAAACTTGCCCATGAGCTGCCCTTTCATGCCCGATGGGCATCACCGCCAGCATACATCCGCCACGGTACGGGATGCACCATGGAAAATGCCCCCGCGTCACTGCTCCACCGATGCTGCCGCAACACCGCCAGCCGCTCTTCCCAGGAACTCAGGAGCAGGCAGATCCCTTCCAGATGGAGCTTTACCGGTTCTTCTCGCGCATGACTTGGCAATAGTACTGCACGAGGTCCCACTTGGCATCCGGTGCGATGCGGTGGTCGGGATCAACGCGTCGATCTGTCCGTCGTAATACAGGAGCCCGGCGGGTACAGGCTGGCATCCACGCTGAAATTCTGGCGGGACAGGTTGGTGAAGTGCCGCACCACGTCCATTTCCGTGAGCCGGCTGATGTCCTTGCACTTTTTCGGCACGCCGATTTTCATGCGGCGACTCCTTGTGTCTTCACCGCCGCCAACAGGTGTAGCTCCCGTATCGTACCCAGGTTGTGCGTGGCGCTACAGCACGCGCAGTTCCTTCGGTGTGCGGGTGAGCACCTCGCACCCCCGGACGCCCACGATCACCACGTCCTCGATGCGCACGCCGCCGGTGCCGGGCAGATAGATGCCCGGTTCGACCGTCACCACCATGCCGGTCTGGAGCACGTCCTTGCAGTTGGCGCGCAGCGAGCCAGGGTCATGCACCATGAGGCCCAGGCCGTGGCCAAGCCCGTGGCCGAAGTACTTGCCGTAGCCGGCCTTCTCGATCGGCTTGCGGGCCAGCGCATCCACGTCGTGGCTGGTCATGCCGGCCCGCAGCCCCGCAATGGCGCGGCAGTTGGCATCCAGCACAATCCGGTAGATCTCGCGCAGCTTCGGCGACGGTGGTCCGCAGAACACGACGCGCGTCATGTCCGAGCAGTAGCCGTCCACCTTCACGCCCATGTCGATCAGCAGTTCCTGGCCGCGGCGCAGAGCCCGGAGCGACGGGTGATGGTGGCAGCGCGATGCGTTGGAGCCGGCGCAGACGATGGTTTCGAACGCCTCGCCCTGGCTGGCTTGGTCGATCAGCCCGCGCATCAGCACGCGGATGTCCCATTCCGTCATCCCGGGATGGATCTGCTGCAGGGCCGCCTCGAAGACTGCGTCCCCCGTCCGTACGGCCTGGCGGATCGTGGTCAGTTCGCGCGGGCTCTTCACCATCCGCAGGGACGCGACGTGCTTCTGACACGCACCCCACGCGGTCACTTCCGGCAGCGCCTTCTTCATCTGCTCGAGCGCGGACAGGCTGCCACTGCCGTCGTACCCCACGTGCCGCCAGCGATGCCGGAGCGCCGGCCGGGCCAGGGGCTGGTACCGTTCCTCGTTCTTCCCGAGAAGCGCGCAGTGCAGGAATCCGAGTTCGGCCTGCGCCGTCTCCAGGTAGCGGAAGTCGGTGAAGAAGACCGGATCGCCGGACGCGCTCAGGCAGAGCAGGCCGTTGGAAGAGTCGAACCCGGTAAGGTACATCCGGTTGATCTTGTCCTCGATGAAGACCGCATCGAACTTTGCGGCGACCATCGCGCGCCGCAGTTTGCGCAGCCGGGCCTGGTATTCGCCAGCGGGGAATGAAAGGGTCGGACGGGAATAACAATCGCCAGATGGCATCATCTTCTTCACGCCCACCGCGCGCACCGCATGGTGGGAAACCAGGCGCCTGCCTTTTGCGGGTGCCCCTGCCGTTGCATCCTTCATGACTCACACCTCCGAGCGCATCGCGTCAATTGGCAGCCTGCGGGCTGTCAGCCCGCCTACCGCAACTTTACCGCCTGCTGCAGGGCGGCGCGCAGCTGCGCGCATTCCGCACGCGTGGCCCGCCGCGAAGAGTTGCAGATCGCTGCGGGTTCCATCGAGGGTTCAACCCTGTAAACCAATGGTGGAACCTGACGCGCTCGCGGCTGCATCCGCCTCGCCGGCAGCCTTGTCCGGGGGTCGGGAAGCCCCCTGCCGTTACGGTTTCGGGGGTGGCGCGCCCGGCGCGGCCGGCGGCGCACTTCCCGCCTTGACGCCGGGAACTGCGGCACCGCCGCGCGTCTCCGCAATCTTCTTCAGGAGTTCCTTGCGCCGGGTCACCCACGCCGCTGTGGCGGGATCGGCTGCCAGCTTCTCCTCGATCTTTTCGCTTCGTTTCTTGTCGAGCTCCAGCAGCGAGGCCTGCAGCGCCTTGCGTTTCTCCACCAGCGCCTTGACCTCCGGATCTTTTTCCATGAGCCTCGTCTCGGCCGGATGGAGCTTGACCTGGATGTCCCGCAGCTCAACCCAGGGGTTGGCTCCGTTCGTGGCGGCAGGCGGCGCCGCACGCGGCACCGGCGCGGCAGAGGGCACCGGCGCCTGCTGGGCCAGCACCACAGAACCAACCATTGCGGACAGGATCACCAGCGCTGCTTTTTGCACGCATCACCTCGCCTTTTTATTTCGCCTGCACATCAGGCTTCACCGCTTCCGGCACGACCACCGGCGCAGCAACCGGCGCAGCGACAGGCGCAGCAACCGGCGCAGCGACAGGCGCAGCGACAGGCTTGGGTTCGACAGTCTCCACGGGCGGCATCTTCCGGGGCCCAAATCCGCCGCGGGGTTCGCGCATATTGGGCGTGGACGAGGCCGACGGGCGCATTTCCTGCAGCGTCTGCTGCAGTTCGCGGCGCTTGACCACCAGGGGCGCCAGCTTCGGGTCGACCGACAGCTTCGCCTCCAGCAATTTGCGGCGCTGGGTGTCGAGATCCGCCACAACCTGCTGGGCCGCGGTCTTCTTCTCGGACAGCGCCTTGAGCTCCGGGTCGCTCGCCTGCAGCTTTTCCTCCTGCTGGCGCAGCTCCCGGCTGATGCCGCCCAGCTCGCTGAGGATGGCCTGCACCCTGGAAACATCGGGCCGGCCGCCGTTGGTGCTTATCGCGGAGGACACCGCTGCCGGCGCAAGCGCAGGCGCGCCACCTGCCCCGGAAGCTCCGGCCGCCGGCGCAAGCGCAGGCGCGCCACCTGCCCCGGAAGCTCCAGCCGCCGGTGCCTGCTGGGCCAGAACCGCGCTTCCCGTTGCCATCAGAATTGCCATCAGAGCCATGCGTTTCATGCTTTGAATTCTCCTGTTGTCTGTCAGAGGTTGCAGGATGCTCCCTGTGAGCGTCCATGCCACCGCATATTCAGATAGAATACTGCAAACCTCCGGCGGTGTCATCACCGTAGTCGGTTGGCGACAGGGGGCGGCAGTTCCGCGCGAGGGTGTGCGAAAGGATGCCGGTGAGCGCGTTGGGGCGCGGCTCGGGGGTTCGGCAGCCGGCCAGATGCCGGGCATACACCTGCCACGCGCCCCTGTCGCTAACCGACTACGTCCTCACCCCAAAACTAGCAGCCTGGTCGGCACAAATCTTGTGCAGGCGCAAAACCTAAATCCGACAGGCTGCTAGTCCTATTCTTCCCTCACCTCGCACTTTCGCGTGCGGCTCTTGAGCCAGGCCACGCCCCTGAGGTCGCGGATGGTCTTCCGCAGCCGGCGCCAGTTGGTGTACTTGCTGGTGCCGGCGGAGCGCGGGCGGTGGTTCACCGGGATCTGGACGATGCGGCCGCCCTGCATGGCCACGAAGCTGGCGAAGAAGCGGTGCAGGCCGTCCCACGGCTGCAGCGTGCGCACGAACTCGACCTTGAACGCCTTGACCGAGCAGCCGGTGTCGATGATGGTCTCGTGGAGCGCGCAGTTGCGCACGGCGTTGGCCAGGCGGCTCCCCCAGCGCTTGCTGGCGGTGTCCTGGCGCCGGGCGCGGTAGCCGCAGCAGCAGTCCACGGTGTCGCTGATTTTGGCGACCACGCCGGGGATGTCGGCCGGGTCGTTCTGGCCGTCGGCGTCGAGCGTGACCACGATTGCGCCGCGCGCGGCGCGGAACCCGGCGCAGAAGGCCGCGCTCTGTCCGGCGTTGGGCACGAGGCGCAGCATGCGCAGGTTGCGGCGGCGCGCGGCCTGTGCGCGCAGCAGCTCCGGCGTGCGGTCAGACGAGCCGTCGTCCACGGCCAGCACCTCGTACGGCCGGCCGAGCCGGGCGTCGAGCACGGCGCAGAGCTCGTCCAGCACGCCGTCAATGCAGGCCTCCTCGTTGTAGACCGGCAGCACGACGGAGATGACGGGGGCGATGGGGGATGGGTTGTCGTAATTCACATACGTATCCTAGAAGGAACGGCCGCCGGATGCAATGCGGACACAGAGGACGCAGAGGAAGAAGTGAGGGCACAGAGAATTCAATTGGGAAGGCAGGATGGTTTTTCGCGCCACGGGGTGCAGCGAATCCAGCTTCCAGCCTTCCAGCATTCCTGAGTACCAGATTGAATGCTCTGTGCCCTCACTTCTTCCTCTGTGCCCTCTGTGTCCTGTGCGCCGGCTTCTCGCTGGCGGGCTTGATGTACGGCGTGGGCTCCTGGTTATAGACCTTGGAGTGTGGCGGCACGGAGTGGATCAGCCAGACATTGGCGCCGATGGTCGAGTCATGACCGATGGTGGTCTCGCCGCCGAGGATCGTGGCGCCGGCATAGATCACCACATGGTCCCCGACGTTCGGGTGGCGTTTGACATCCTTGATCAGGTGCCCCTGGGCGTCCTTGGCAAAGCTCAGCGCGCCCAGCGTCACGCCCTGGTAGAGCTTCACGCGCCGCCCGATGACCGTGGTCTCGCCGATCACCACGCCGGTGCCATGGTCGATGAAAAAACCGGGGCCGATCTGCGCGCCGGGGTGGATGTCGATGCCGGTGCGCGTATGGGCATGCTCGCTCATGACGCGCGGGATCAGCGGAACCTTCTCCTGGTAGAGCGCGTGGGCGATGCGCTGCACCGTGATGGCATAGAGCCCGGGGTAGCTCATCACGATTTCCATGGTCGAATGCGCCGCCGGGTCGCCCTCGTAGGCGGCAACAATATCCTCCTGCAGCACGGCGCGGATGGCCGGGAGCTGGTTGAGCAGCGCCGTGACGGCGCGGGTGGCCTTCCGGCGGCAGTCGCCGCAGTCACGGCACTTTTCGAACTCGCACTGGTAGGCAAAGGCGCGCTGCACCTGGTCGCGCAGCTGCCGCGCGATGTCGGCCAGCCCGCGCCGCAGCATCTCCTCGGCATCCCCGGCGACGAGCGGCGCATGGCCATGGCAGCCGGGGAACATCATGCCGACCAGGTTTTCCAGCTGTTCGACCACAGCCTTCTGCCCGGGCAGGTTGAAGGCCTTCTCCGTGTTGGCAACCGGGCAGTTGCGGCAGGGGGAGAGGTTGGAGACGAGACGGGGGAGATGCTTTTTAATCCAGCGTTCCATGGCGGGCTCCGATTTGTATGTGGAAAGCAGCACTCTTCGGCGTGGGGTTAATGCGCTCGGTACGGGTCCCGGCTTCGTTCATGGGGTGGACTTCGTTGACGTTGTTGACCTCATTGACAATACGGTCAGCAGGGTCATTCTTGTCAGCCTTTTCATGCCGGCCTTGTTCCCTTGCACTCCGGGAAGGTGGAACAGCCCCAGAAGTCGCCCTTGGCCGACTTGCGCCGGCGCATGGGTTTGCTGCACAGCGGGCAGTCTGGCGCTGGCGGTTTGTCCTTGTCTCGCGCCTCGAGACGTTTGGTCATGAGGCGCTCCCTGAAGCCGCCGGTCTCCTCAAAGGCTTTGCCTTGCGCCTCCACCTGGCTCTTCAGCATGTTCAGCGCGCGCCCGATGATGATGAGCAGGGCGTTGGCCACGACCACCACATCGTCGGCATCGAGCCACTGGGCGTACTTCTTGCGCTGCTCCAGCGCGTGCTTCGCCGACTCGTGGACCATGTCGTCCGCGAATGGCGCCGGGGCCAGCGAAATGGCGTTCACGGTCCGGGCCTCCGGGGAATGGACCGACCACGGGAGCTGGTTCCGGTCGAGAATCACGACTTCGTAATCGCCGCGCAGCTCGCTGAGGCTCGCCCTCGCCACGTCGGTGAGCTTCATCTCGGTGTCCTTGGACGTGGCGGAACGCTCCGACCCCTCGATGATGTTCTGCCGTCCGCTGCGTGCCGCCTGGGTCATCTGGTCATACTGCCTCCCCTTGGGGTCGTAGAACTTCGCGCCCGCCTCGCGATGATCGAAGGTCAGAAACCGGCGGCAGAATCGCAGAGTCTCAACCTGGACGATCGTGGCCAGCGTGAAGGAGTGCAGCCGGCGGAAGCCCCCGTGCTTGTCGAACAACTCAGGCATGCCGAACTCCGTGGTGGCGGGGTGAGCGGCTTGCCCGTGTCGACCTGGTTGTCAACGCAGTCATTCCGGTCAGAAAGGTCTGCGAGGTCAATCCGGCCATCTCCCCCCCCGTGCAATCCGTACAATCACCCGCTCCGCAGCGATGTTCCTCGCCCCCAGCGCCAGCAGCGCGCGGCTGCAGGGGCCGCCGGGAAGCGCGCGGACTTCCTTCACGGCAATGCCGTCCGTGCGGCAGAGCTCCAGAAAGTCATCCAGCGTGAACAGGTGGATGTTGGGGGTGTCGTACCACTCGAACGGCAGCGGGCCGCCCTTGGGCATGCGGCCGGTGAGGAGCAGCTGGGTGCGGATCGGGAGGTAGCCGAAGTTGGGGAAGGTGATGATGGCCTCGCGCGCCACGCGCAGGATCTGCTGCAGCACAAAGCGCGGCCGGCGCATGACCTGCAGCGTCTCGCTCAGCACGGCCACGTCAAAGGCGTTGTCGGGCACGATGGCCAGGCCGTCATCGATGTCCTCGAGAAGCGCGTCGTGGCCGTTGTCCGTGGCGCGCACGACGCAGGCGAGGTCGATCTCCACGCCCACGCCCTGCGTCTCCCTGCCCTCCTCCAGGCGGGAGAGCAGCGTGCCGTCGCCGCAGCCGAGGTCCAGCACGCGGCTCTGCGGCGCGACCAGCGCGAGGATGGCGTCGTACTCCTCGTCGGAGCGTCCCGGACGCTCCGCGGTCTCGTGCAGCGGCGGCGGGCCGACCCACGGCAGAAAGGCGCGGATCACGGCCTGGATTTCGTCGACATGCGTCAGGAACGCATCGTGCCCGGCCGGGGCCTCGAGGTGGCAGTAGGTGACGCGCTTGCGGCCGTTGAGCAGCGCCTTGACCATGTCGGTGGACTGCTCCGGCATGAAGAGCCAGTCGCCGCTGAGCGCGACGATCAGCATGCGCGCCCGGATGTTCTGAAAGGCCTTTTCCAGCGTGCCGAAGCGCTCCTCGAGGTCGTATTCATCCATGGCCTCGGTGATGTGCAGATAGGAGTTGGCGTCGAAGCGCTCGATGAACTTCTCGCCCTGGTGCTGGAGGTAGCTTTCGACCTGGAAGTAGGAGCGGAACGTGCGGCGCGACTCGGCGTGGAAGGCGTCGTCGGCCTGCAGCCACTCGGGGCGCTTGGCGCGGCCGAACTTGTCCGCCATCATCTGCTGCGAGAGGTAGGTGATGTGCCCCAGCTTGCGGGCCTGGGCCAGGCCGCGCGCCGGGGTGCGGTCGGTGCCGTAGTAGTCGCCGCCCTGCCAGTCGGGGTCCTGCACAATGGCCTGCCGGCCGAGGATGTCGAAGGCCAGCGCCTGGGAATTGATGCTGGGCGCCGAGGCAATGACCATGGCGCGTCCGACCGCGTCGGGGAAGCGGATGGCCCATTCCAGCGCCTGCATGCCGCCGAAGCTGCCGCCCACCACGGCGGCAAGGTGCTCGATGCCGAGCTGCTGCAGGAGCATCCGCTGCACGGTGACGATGTCGCCGACGGTCATGCGGGGAAACTGCGAGCCGTACGGCTTTCCCGTGGCGGGGTTGATCGAGCCCGGGCCGGTGGTTCCCTTGCAGCCGCCGAGCATGTTGGCGCAGATCACATGGTAGTAGTTGGTGTCGATGCCGCGCCCGGGGCCGATCATCCCCTCCCACCAGCCGCTGGGCTCGGTCTGTCCCGGGCGGATGCCGGCCACGTGCGCATCGCCGGTGAGGGCATGGCAGACGTAGATGACGTTGCGCCTGTCCGGCGCCAGCCGGCCGCAGCACTCACAGGTCACCTGGATGGCGGGGAGCACGCCGCCCTTCTCCAGCTTGAACCCTTCCGGCGGAAGATTCAGCTGGAGCGTCTGCGGCTCCACGACGCCGACCGTCTGGCCGATGTATCCTGATTTTGCCATACGGTTGGATTCTAGCCCGTTATGGCGGGTTCCCGCAAGGAGGGACGGGATGGAACGATTCTCGTTCCATCAACTGTTATTTCGCAATCTCCGACAGGGTTTGCTGATACAGTTCAATGCTGATCCGGAGCCCGTGGGAGCGCACCAGCCGGTCCAGAAGTTCCGTTGCCGCGGCAGGTGTCAGAACCTTGCCGCGAAGGGCGCGCAGAAGGATGCCGAGCGTGCCCAGCGTCCGGACGCCCTCGGTCTCCGCGGCCAGGCGCGTGATCCGGTCGTCACAGAGGAGCCAATCGGCGCGACACCGGATGGCCAGCGTCAGGCCGTCGTTGTCGGCAGCGCTCATGGATGACGCGAACCGCCGCGGCTGCCGGACCGTTTCTATGGCGCATCCTTTCAGAAACGCCTCGAGATATTCCTTTTCAGCCGGGTCGAGCGTGTGCGGGAGAAGTTCCCGCCGGACGGATTCCGGGATGAGCAGCGCACCGCGCACAGTCGCCGAAATCAGGTCGAGTCGACGGAGTTTTCCGAGGAAAATCAGCGGGCTGGCGTCTGCCACGACGATCATGCGCGGAGGTCCTTTTGCAGCTCGGACCCGTCGTAGTTGAGTTCCAGGCCGGCCTCGTGCAAACGCTGCAGCAGATCGCGCAATGGCAACCCGGCCATTTCAGCGGCCCGGGAGAGAGTGACATCGCCGTTGCGATAGGCCTGGCAGGCGTGCTCAAACATCAGATCCGCCGCGCCCCGCTTCAAAGCGCGCTTGAGAAAGGAGGAGCGCTCCATGTCCAGGTCGATGGCCAGTTGCGCCAGACGCCCCGCTTCCTGCCTGGGAAGTCGCATGGATAGGGTGACGGTTGGCATTTGTTTACTCCTCTTGCATCTGTAAACAGTCTGGCAGATAACATCAGGTGAGGCAAGAAGATCCCGTTCTCCCAAATCTACGGCTAAGGACGACGCGCCATTTGCGCGCGACCTTTTTGCACCTTGCCCACGTGGCGTCGCGGAGCTCCAAAATGCGTGAACAAGAA
>SESD01001724.1_pt1 | contig 11754 bp, 10 predicted proteins | sample 3171411 | NCBI WGS metagenome assembly SESD01 (sample SAMN06051880, study PRJNA518727) | freshwater metagenome | biome: subpolar coniferous forest; feature: holomictic lake; material: water; isolation source: holomictic Lake 442, 16.5 m depth | place: Canada: near Kenora, Ontario | collected...
TGGCAAGGAGATGAGGAAACCATGAGTGAACGACAGACGATGGAACTCGACGGCCTGTGGCGGTGTTGCCCTGACCCGCATGGGGACGGCGAGGCGCTGGGCTTTTGGCGGGCTGACCGGGACTTCCCGCTGTGGCGGGAGGTGGCGGTGCCGTCCTGTTTTGAGGCAGGTTGCGCGGGTATCGATTACTATGAAGGCGTGGTTTGGTATCGACGGACGTTTGCCGTTCCCGACGCGTGGCACGGCCAACGGTTGGTCCTGCGGTTTGAGGCCGTGAACTACCGGGCGAAGGTCTGGCTCAACGGGGAGTGTCTGGGGGAACACCAGGACGGCTTTCTGCCGTTTGAGTTTGAGGTCGGCGGCAAGATCTGCCGGGATCGCCCGAACCTGCTGGCTGTCGCGGTGGACAACGCCCACCACGAGGGGGATGTGCCCGGTATGCATGTCGGCTGGCGCGGCTACGGTGGCATCATTCGCGAGGTGTCCCTCTATTCAACCCCGCTTGTGTATGTCGAACGCGTCCGGATCCACGCGAAGCCGGATGCGCAGGGCGGTACGCTGGCCGTTCAGGCGCGGATCCGCAACGCCGGTGTCACGGCGGCCGGCACGGGACTTGAGGTGGCCATCCAGGATGCTGACGGAACGCGGTGCCTGCAGTTGCAGGCAGCACCCGGTACGCTGGCGGCGGGCGCCTCGGATGAGGTGACGCTGACGGGTGCGCTCGCGGGGGCCCGGGCCTGGTCGCCGTCGTCCCCGGTGTTGTACCAGGCCGTACTCCGCTTGTCGGCTGGCGGCGAGGTGACGGACGAGGTGGCCGCGACCTTCGGGTTCAGGCACATCGAAGCGACCCCGGAGGGGCTGCTGCTCAATGGCGAACGGATCTTCCTGGCCGGCTTCAACCGGCATGAGGACTCGCCGCAAACGGCGATGGCGACGGATCTCGTAACGACGCGGCAGGATCTGGAGCGGATGAAGGAGGCCGGCGCCAATTTTGTCCGCCTGTGCCATTACCCGCACCATCCGGCTGAACTGGATCTTTGCGACCGTCTTGGTTTGCTGGTTCTCTCGGAAATTCCGCTCTATTTCTGGAACAACAGCGAAGAGGGGCGCCGCACCCAGGCCGCGCGTGTGACAACCGCCTCGCGGCAGTTGGAGCAGATGATCGAGCGCGACTTCAACCATGCCAGCGTCATCTTCTGGTCGGTGAGTAACGAGACCCCCGAAGGGGAGCCCGGCGTGGCGGAAGGCAATCAGGCGCTGATCCGCTTGGCGCGGACGCTCGATCCCTCACGGCTGTGTGTGCACGTGATGAACCGCTGGGAGGATGGTCATGCGCAATTCGTGGAAGACGACGTCGTCTGCATCAACTCCTATCCCGCCATGGACTTCGAGGCGCGCGGGCATCAGCCCGGGAGCTTCGGACTGGCGCGCGCCGCGGCGCGGCAGCGAGAGCGGATCGCCGGGTTGCACGGCAAGTATCCGTCCAAACCGATCCTGATTGCCGAGTTCGGTTACAGCTCGTTCGCCGGAACCTTCGGCCATGCGTTCGGCGAAGACGAACACGCGCGCTCGATCGAAACGGAGTTTGCCACGTTCGACGCGCCGTACGTTTGCGGCGCCACGATCTGGTGCTGGGCGGATCATCCCTGGCCGGGCGGCCGGTTCTTCAATGGGTTGGCGACCGCGCCGTTTGGCGTTGTCAGCCGTGACCGGCGCCGGTTGATGCCGTACTGGACGGCCCGGGCGATGTTCCGGGCCCGGCAAGGCCTGGCGCTGCCGCCGCAGTCCAAGGAACTGAGCGGAACGACGGTGATCATGATCCGGCCGCACATGCGCGACATCCCGCAAGTGCCCATGCCGGCAGGCTATGGCATCCGCCCCATGACGGTGGACGATATTGGTTTGTGGACTGACATTTGGCGTGATGTCGAGCCCAACCAGACGATCACGGACCGGTTGTTTCGGGACGAGTTCGGCGACGACCTTGGCGCCGTGCCACGCCGGTGCTTTATCGTGACGGATTCACGGGGACTTGCGGTGGGGACGATCAGCGCCTGGTATATCCGCGATTTTCATGGCCGCGATGTTGGCCGGATCCACTGGGTGGCGGTGCGCCCGTCCTGTCAGGGTAAAGGGCTTGGCAAGGCGATGATGACCCACGCCTTGAACCGCCTCGCGGCGTGGCACGACTGCAGTTGCCTGTACACCGCAACGGAACGGGCCGGCGCCATAGCCTTGTATCTGAGTTTCGGATTTGAGCCGGACATGAGGCCGGCCAACGCGCAAAGCGCCTGGGCCGGTTTGAACGAGCGGCTGAATCACCCTGCAGTGGGAAGTATGATTTTCCTGGCGATCAATATCGCCATGGCGGCCCACCTGCAGGCCAACGGCGTCGAGCGTATTTTCAACGTAATGCCGTAGGGTATTAAAGATTGAAGAGTGAGAGCGCTGAGACACGATGAATCGCAAGACGACAGAAAGAAGCGGAGGAATTACCTGAAGGATGTCGAGACGGTGGAAGTGGATGTGACCCGTCTGACCCGCTGGCAGCGGCTGGCTCAACTAGCAGCCTGGTCGGCAGACGGTTTGTGCCTCCACAAGGCTACGTCCGACCAGGCTGCTCGTCGGCCTCCGCCTGCTGCCAGTCCCGGGCGGTGCGGAGGGCGCTGGTTTCGTCGTTCGCCTGCTCGGCGCGGCCGGCCAGCACAACCACCTTGCGCCCGTCCGTGGTGAGGACCGCAGCGCTGGTGGCATAGTAGCTCCAGCCCTCCGCGCGCTGCACCCGCACCACGCCGGGAGGGCAGGCAGCGGCCATCGGCGCGTGCCGGGCCAGCACGCCGAGGGCGCCCCCGGCTGAGCGCACGCCGACAAAAACGGCTTCGCCACTCATCAGCGCGCCGGCCGGGGTCAGGAGGGAGAAGGGGAACGGTGTCATGCGTTGCGCTCCATCGCCTTGGCCTTGGCGACCACGTCGCCGATCGCCCCGACCATGGAGAACGCCTGCTCGGGGAGTTCGTCGTGGCGCCCTTCGAGCACTTCGCGGAACGAGCGGATGGTTTCGTCCAGCGGCACATAGACGCCCTTCATGCCGGTGAAGGCCTCGGCCACGTGGAACGGCTGCGAAAGCAGGCGCTGGACCTTGCGCGCGCGGGCCACGGTCAGCTTGTCCTGCTCGGAAAGCTCATCCATGCCGAGGATGGCGATGATGTCCTTCAGCTCCTTGTAGCGCTGCAGCACCTCCTGCACGCCGCGGGCGACCTGCACGTGCTCCTCGCCGAGCGCCTCGGGCGTCAGCAGCGTCGAGGAAGACGTCAGCGGATCCACGGCCGGGTAGATTCCCTGTTCCACGATGGAGCGGGAAAGCTCGGTGGTTGCATCCAGGTGGGCAAAGGTTGTGGCCGGCGCCGGGTCGGTGTAGTCGTCGGCCGGGACGTACACGGCCTGGACCGAGGTGATGGAGCCGTTGCGCGTGGAGGTGATGCGCTCCTGCAGCTCGCCCATGTCCGTCCCGAGGGTCGGCTGGTAGCCGGCGGCCGAGGGGATGCGCCCCAGCAGCGCGGACACTTCGGAGCCGGCCTGCGTGAAGCGGAAGATGTTGTCGATGAAGAGCAGCACGTCCTGCTTCATCTCGTCGCGGAAGTGCTCGGCCACGGTCAGGGCCGAGAGCGCCACGCGGGCGCGCGCGCCCGGCGGCTCGTTCATCTGGCCGAAGATCATGGAGGTCTTGTCGATCACGCCCGAGTCCTGCATTTCCTGGTAGAGGGCCGTGCCTTCGCGGGTGCGCTCGCCGACGCCGGCGAAGACCGAGTAGCCGCCGTGGGCATGCGCGATGTTGTTGATCAGCTCCTGGATCAGCACGGTTTTGCCCACGCCGGCGCCGCCGAACAGGCCGATCTTGCCGCCCTTGCGGTACGGCGTGAGCAGGTCGATCACCTTGATGCCGGTGACGAGCATCTGCGTCTCCGGGTTCTGGTCCACGAACGCCGGCGGCGCGCGGTGGATCGGGCTGTGGGCCACGGCCTTGACCGGGCCGCGGTTGTCGATCGGCTCGCCCAGGAGATTCATGACGCGGCCGAGCGTGCCGGGGCCGACCGGCATGGCGATCTCCTCGCCGGTGTCGATCACCTCGGTGCCGCGCACCAGGCCGATGCAGGAGTCCATGGCAATGGTGCGCACGCGGCAGTCGCCCAGGTGCTGCGCCACCTCAAGCACGAGGTTGTTGGGGCGGTCGTTGAGCAGCGGGTTGGTGGTGCGCAGGGCGCTCAGCAGGCGCGGGCGGTATCCGTCCGGAAACTCCACGTCCACCACGGCGCCGAGCACCTGGTTGATGCGGCCGCGGGGAAGGTCTTGTTTTGCTGTGTCGCTCATGGGCATTTGCTCCCTAAATTTTCCGTGCCGGAAAATTTAGTTTGGGTTGGTTGAAATTCCTGCTTTTGTTGGGGTGCGATGTTCTTGTTGGCACGCGGAACATACGTGCCGATCTCATCTGGTTTTGCATCCTTGGGTTGGCCGACATACATACATACATACATAAATACATACATCCATTTATCATTTCCGTTGTTCGACAAAACGGCCCATCACAGTTTTCCGCTTGTTGTGTCAACCCAGTAAAAGCCGCCGCCGGCCGAGTTTTCGCAGGCAACAAACCTGCCGGTCGTTCGTGCAACCTTGGACGTCGGTTCCTGAGCAAACGCCATTGCGGCCATCAGAATGAAACCTGTGGCCATAACCAGCCTGCTTTTGCAAACACATGCAATCATTGTCAGCCTCTCCCGTTCGCACCCCACAGTAGCCATTTGTCGGCAAATCGTTCGTACATGGCAGGGGTCTTCTGCCGACAAATGGCTACGACAGCGCCTCGGCACCGCCGACGATTTCCGCCAGCTCCTTGGTAATGGCGGCCTGCCGCGCACGATTGCGCAGGAGCGTCAGCTCCGATTCCATGCGGCGCAGGTTGGAGGTGGCGTTTTCCATGGCCACCACGCGCGCGGCGTGCTCGCCGGTGACGCTGTGGAGCATGGCCTCATAAATGCGGAAGATCTGCCACTGCTTGAGGATCTGCTCCAGCAGGCGGTCGCTGTCGGGATCGAGAATCTGCGATGCGGCGGGGCGGCTGCCGGCCGGCCGGGGCGGGAGCCGGACCGGCAGAATCCGCTCGACCTCCGTGCGGCTGACCATGGGCGAGATGAACCGGTTGAACACCAGGTGGACCTCGTCGTAGCGCCCTTCCAGAAAATCCTGGCCGATCCGGCTGGCGATCTGCATGGCCTCGGTGGCGGTCGGGTGCGCGGTCATGGGGAACGGCTCCGTGCCGCGCATTTCGATGTCCTTGCGCAGCCCGAGGTGCCCCTTGCGCCCGAGGAACGCGGCGCGCAGGATGCGGAACCGCTTGCGCTCGGTGTCGGTCCAGCGCCGGGCGGCGCGGATGACGTTGGCGTTGAATGCGCCGCAGAGGCCGCGGTTCGAGGTGACCACGATCAGCAGCCCGTTCTGCGCCTGCACCGGCTCCGCCATCAGGCGGTGGCGCCTGTGCTCCGGCTGCTGGATATCCAGCAGCAGGCTGGCCAGCTCGCGGCCGTACGCCTCGGACTTCTTCAGGTCCGACTGCGCGCGGTGCAGGTGCGACGCCGCCACCATTTTCATGGTGGAGGTGACCCGCCGCATGCCGCCCATGGAGGCCAGGCGCGCGGTATATTCCCTGTAGGTTGGCATGGGTGGTTAGGGCTTCGCAAACGGTTGGACGACCTCTGAAATCATCTTCTCCAGCAGCCCCTGCAGCTCCGCGTCCAGCTCGGCTTTCTTCGCAAAGCGCGCCGCATACGCCTGGCCCGTGGTGCTGCTGTCCACGGCGTCGAACAGGGCGCGGCAGAACGGGATGACATCGCTGTCGGCGACGTGGTTCAGGTGCTTGCGGGTGCCGGCAAATAGCACGGCCACCTGCTTCGGAACGGCGACGGGCCGGTTCGGCGGCTGCTTCAGGATTTCCATCAGGCGGCGGCCGCTGTTGAGCTGGTCCAGCGTGGCGGCGTCGAGGTCCGACGAAAATCGCGCAAAGGCCGCCAGTTCGCGGTACTGCGCCAGGTTCATGCGCAGCGACCCGGCGGTCTGCTTCATGGCCTTCACCTGCGCGTCGCCGCCGACGCGGGAGACCGACACGCCCGGGTTGATTGCCGGCCGCTGCCCGGAGTTGAAGAGGCTGGGCTCGAGGAAGATCTGGCCGTCGGTGATGGAGATGACGTTGGTCGGGATGTACGCCGAGATGTCGTTGGCCTGTGTTTCGACGATCGGCAGCGCGGTGAGGCTGCCGCCGCCGCGCTCGCTCGACAGCTTGGCGGCGCGCTCCAGCAGGCGGCTGTGGAGGTAGAAGATGTCGCCGGGGAAGGCCTCGCGCCCCGGGGGGCGCCGCAGCAGCAGCGACATCTGGCGGTAGGCCTGCGCGTGCTTGGTGAGGTCGTCGTAGATCACCAGCGTGTGCTCGCCGCGGTCGCGCCAGTACTCGGCCATGGCGCAGCCGGCGTAGGGCGCGAGGTACTGCAGGGGCGCCGGGTCGGAGGCGCCGGCCACGATGATGGTGGTGTAGGCCATGGCGCCGCGGTCGTGCAGGAGCTTGTGCAGCGACACGACCGTGGAGTTCTTCTGGCCGATGGCCACGTAGAAGCAGCGCACCCCGGTGCCGGCCTGGTTGAGGATGGCGTCCACCACCAGGGTGGTCTTGCCGGTCTTGCGGTCGCCGATGATCAGCTCGCGCTGGCCGCGGCCGATGGGGGTGAGCGCATCAATGGCGATGATGCCGGTCTGCAGCGGCTCGCGCACGTTCTGGCGCTCGATGATGGACGGCGCCGTACCTTCCACCGGCTGCCAGATGTCGGTCTTGACCGGCTCGCCGCCGTCAATCGGGTGGCCGAGGGCGTTCACGACGCGGCCGGTCAGGGCCGGGCCGGCCGGGACCGACATGACGCGACCCGTGCGGCGGAAGACATCGCCCTCGCGGACGCGCGCGACATCGTCGAGCACGGCCACGCCCACGGCCTCCTCCTCGAGGTTGAGCGCCAGGCCGGCCACGCCGGAGGGGGTCTCCAGCAGCTCATTGGACATGACGTTGCGCAGGCCGTCGACGCGGGCGATGCCGTCGCCCACGCTCAGCACGGTGCCGATTTCAGCCACGTCGGTTTCGCGGTCGAACGCCTCGATCTGGCGGCGCAGCAGGGCGGAGACTTCATCGGGCTTGAGTTGGCTTGTCACGTGGGAGGCTCCTTCAGGCTTGGGCAGTTGCGGCGCCGGGCGCGCGCCCGGGGTTGTCGAGCGCCTGGCGCAGCCGGGCGATGCGGCCCGCGAGGCTGGCGTCAAACACCTGGTCATCGATGCGAATGGTCAGGCCGGCCAGCAGCGCCGGGTTGGTCTGCACGTCCAGGTCCAGGCGGCCGGCGTCGGCGCCGCCCATGCGGGTGCGTATGGCGGCCAGCGTGGCGGCATCCGGTTCCTGCGCGCAAACCACGTGCGCGGTGCGCCGGCCGTCGAGCTTCCGGACGGCCAGCTCAAACCGCTTCGCCACCGCGGGCAGCAGGTGCAGGTGATTCCACGCGGCCATGCGCAGCAACAGGCGCAGGGTCATGGGGGAGACCAGGCCGGCCAGGCGCTGGCCGCCCTCGGCGATGCGCCGCACCGGCGAGGAGATGACCCGCCGGCAGATCCAGCGGCGCAGGTCCGGCGATTCCGCCAGCGCGCCCATCACGGCCGCCAGGTCGCGCTGCACGGCCGGTATGCCGGACGTGATGCGGGCCGCCCCCAGCAGGGCGCGGGCATAGGCGCGGACGTAGGCGGCGTCAGAAGTCATGACGGCAACTCTCCGGCCATGCGCTTCTCATAGGCGCGCCGCTGCTCCGGCGTCAGCTGCTCGGTCAGCATCCGCTCGCTGAGCTGGATGGCCAGCGCCGCGGCTTCCCGGCGCAGCTCTTCAATGGCGCGGCGCCGGGCCGCGGCAATCTCCTGGCTGGCGTCCTCCACCAGGCGTCTGGACTTCTCGTGCGCCTCCTTCTCCAGGCGCGCCGCCGAGCGCTCCGAGGCGAGGCGCCCCTCCTCGGCCATGGCGCGGGCACGGTCGAGGGCTTCGGCCACGATGCGGCGGCTCTCCGCCGCCGAGGACTCGGCCTGCTTGCGGGCGAGATCCGCCTCGTCCAGCGCGGTGCGGATGTCGCGCTCGCGCTTGTCGAGCGCGCGCAGGATCGGCTTCCAGGCCAGCCGGTGCAGCAGGACGGCCGCAAGCAGGAATGCGGTCCACGTCAGGAGCACCATCTTGCCTGAAACGTCGATGGCGCTGGTAGGCGCCAGGCCGGCCAGCCCGCCGTGCGCGGGTACTTCAGCGGTGGCAATCGTTTGGGTTGCGTCCGACATGTCCGTTTCCTCGGTGCCCCCCGGTTCACGGACGACCGGCGCGCCGCTGTGGCGGCGATGCCATTGTCCGGGTCCGCGGGAGAGCCGTTTGGTTGCCTGCCGGCAGGGCTACTTCATCTGCATGAAGCAGATCACCAGCGCGAACAGCGCCACGCCTTCAACCAGCGCCGCGCCGATGAACATGCTGACCTGGATCTTGGGCAGCAGCTCGGGCTGGCGGGCCATGCTCTGCAGGCCGTTGGCCCACAGCAGGCCGATGCCCAGACCGGCGCCGATGACGGCCAGGCCGGCGCCGATCGCCGCGAGGGGAAGGTGACTGAGTTCCATGTGCTTTCTCCTTGTGATGAGGTGAGGTCAGTGTTCGGGATTCAACATGAGGCCCATGAAAATGGCGGACAGCAGCGTGAAGATGTAAGCCTGGAAGATCACCACGAAGACCTCGAACAGGTAGAGCGCCACGACCACCACCATCACCGGCAGGGCGTACAGGCCAAAGGTCACGATCAGCCCGAGCATGGCAAACACGATGATGTGCCCCGCGAGCATGTTGGCAAACAGACGAACCATCAGCGCAAAGGCGCGGGCCAGCAGGCTGACGACCTCGATCGGCACCAGCACGGGCAGCAGCAGGGCTGGCGCGCCGTGCGGCACAAACGACTTCAGGAACCCGCCCACACCGCGCCGCAGCACGGCCAGGCCGATGGAGAGAACCAGGAACAGCAGCGCCATGCCGCAGGTGACGCCCACGTTGCCCGTGGCGCCGCTGCAGAACGGCACCAGCCCGAGCCCGTTCAGCGTGAGGATGAAGAAAAACAGCGAGCAGAAGTACGAGGTCATCCGCCGCCCCTCCACCGGGCCGAGGTGCGCGATGGCGATGCCGTCGCGGATGAACACGACATAGGCTTCGAAGACGTTGGCCATGCCGGTCGGGACCGGGCGGTGGCGGCGGGCGGCGATCGAGGCCAGCAGCACCGTGATCAGGACGGCCAGCCCCAGCATGACCCAGTCGTAGCGAAGCCAGTCGAGCGCCGGGACATGCAGAAACGGGAGGTTCCAGGTGTGCCCGTTGGAAGCATGGTTCAGGACATGCTCGTCAATAAACTCCCGAACGAGTTCCTGTTTGTTTGGGGCGCTCTCCAGCACAATGCCTTCTCCATAAAAACAACCCATTTACTTTACCTTTTTCGTGCGGAGAAATGCAACAGCTTTTATACCACATCGTGGTGGGGAAGGGCACATTGCACTCCCGTCGACATTTGGCCGGCGCTGTTTTGCGGTGCATGGGACGCCTATTTTTGCCACAATTCCCGCCGCGCACGTTTGTACCCCGTGGAAGGATCTCAGCCGGAATGATGACGCTCCCTGATTTGATGCAGGATCCCCGCGCGCTGGCGGCCGTGCGGAATGCGCTGGCCGAGGACATTGGCTGTGGCGATGCCACCACGCTGTCGCTGGCAGATCCTGCAGTTCTTGCGCGCGGCGCCATCCTGGCGCGCCAGGCCTGCCGCGTGGCAGGTGGCGGCGTGGCCGCGGCCGTGCTGCGGGAGGTTGATCCGGCCATCCGGTGCACCACCATCATCCCCGACGGCGGCGAAGTCGCGGCGAATGGCGAAATCCTCGCGCTGCACGGGCCGGCGGCCGGCATCCTGACCGCCGAGCGCACGGCCCTCAACTTCATGCAGCGCATGTGCGGCATTGCCACGCGCACCGCGCAGTTTGTGGAGGCGGTCCGCGGGTGCCCCGTCAAAATCCTCGACACGCGCAAGACCACCCCGGGCCTGCGCCTGTTCGAGAAGTACAGCGTGCTCTGCGGCGGCGGCTCGAATCACCGCTTCGGCCTGTACGACCGCGTCCTGATCAAGGACAACCACCGGCGGCTCTGGCACAACGGCAACCCCGCCCGCCTCGACCTGGCTGTTGCCGCGGCACGGCAGCGGTTTCCGGATTTGCAGGTTGAGGTGGAGGTGGAGAGCCTCGCGGAGTTGCAGAACGCGCTGAATGGGCGCCCGGAATGGGTGCTGCTGGATAACATGTCCTGTGACCTCATGCGCACCTGCGTGGAACTGTGCCGCGGCCTCACCCAAACCGAGGCCTCAGGCGGCATCACGCTGGCCACGGTGCGCGATGTGGCTGCCACAGGGGTGGACGCCATCTCCGTCGGCGGCCTGACCCACTCCGCGCCGGCCATTGACCTGTCGCTGGAGTGGACGGCCGTGTGAACAGGCTTCAGGGTTCAGGCGCCAGGGTTCAGGCGCACGCGTGAAACGTTTGCAAAGGAAAGAGCGATCTGGTTGACGCGATGATCAAGTTAGAGCCTTTCAGTCAACATACACGTTATTGCGTGTATGTTGGAGCATCCAAGTGGAAGGACACAGAGGTCACAGAGAAAGAAAGAGCTCACAGAGAGAATTTTGTTCGTCTGCGGCCGGCTCACCGGCCGCAGTCAGAAATTTCTCTGTGGTCTCTGTTCCTCTCTGTGTTCTCGGTGTCCTTGATTTGTTCATTCATTGGGTTGCGGGCTGACGCCCGCCTTACTGTATTGTGCAGCTGAACCCTGAGCCCCGAGCCATTCCATGCGCTGTATTGTAATTGACGTTGGCAACACTTCCACCGGGGTCGCGCGCTATGATGGCGGGCGGATCTCGCACATCTCCCACATCAACGGCGGCGTGCGCAAGCGTCCGGATGCGTGCGCAACGGCCGTGCGCCGCGCCGCCGGGAGCGGCGTGGCTGGCGCGGTGCTGGGGTCCGTGGTGCCGGCGGTGAATCCGGCCTGGCAGCGCCTGGTCAAGCGCGTGGCAGGTGTGCCGCTGCTGGTCGCCGGCGCCAGCACCCCCATGCAGGTGCGGGTGGATTACCCCCGGCCGGAAACCATCGGCCCGGACCGCCTGGCCAATGCCTGCGGCGGCGTGGTGCGCTATGGCGCGCCGCTGGTGGTGGCGGATTTCGGCACAGCGCTGACCTTCGACATCATCACCGCCGATTGCCGCTACATCGGCGGCGTCATCGCCCCGGGGCTGCCGGTCATGACCGACTACCTCTTCGAGCGCACCGCCCTGCTGCCGCGGCTCAAGCTCGGCGGCGCCTGCCCGCGCATCGGCCGCAGCACCAAGGGCGCCATGCGCATCGGCGCGCACATCGGCTACCGCGGCATGGTGCGCGAGATCGTAAACCACCTGCGCACATCGCTGCCTGGCAGGCTGCATCTCTGCGCCACCGGCGGCTATGCGCGCTGGGCGATTAAAGGACTGGACATGCCGTTTGTGATCGACCCGACGCTGACGCTCTTCGGCCTGGGTTGCATTTTTGAAGCGCAGTGCAAGAAAAAGCGGGCGTGAGCCCACGAACCCAATGAATGAA
>SESD01001725.1_pt1 | contig 11751 bp, 7 predicted proteins | sample 3171411 | NCBI WGS metagenome assembly SESD01 (sample SAMN06051880, study PRJNA518727) | freshwater metagenome | biome: subpolar coniferous forest; feature: holomictic lake; material: water; isolation source: holomictic Lake 442, 16.5 m depth | place: Canada: near Kenora, Ontario | collected...
CACAAAAGGTGACGGCGACAGCCATTTTGAAGAATCGCCGCGCATCATTGTCGAAGTGTTATCAAGCTCAACGCGCAAATTTGATCAAACCTCAAAACGACTCGTTTATCAAAACATTACCACATTAGAAGAATACGTTTTAATCGAACAAGACCGCGTTGAAATTCAAGTTTTTCGCAGAGCTGACAACTGGCAATCGAGTTATTACTACATTGACGACGACATCACTTTTACGTCAATCGGCTTGACGTTGCCAGTTTTAGAAATTTATCAGCGTGTGGAAAATGACGATATGCGTGCCTTTAATCAAACACAGGAAAATCCACAATGAGTAATCAAATCCCCACTGGTTCAGCCACGGCAACGCTGGTGAATGGCAAACAAAATACCGTTTACACTTTGAACGGCAGTGATTTATTAAAAGGTTTTAGCGATGCGGACGGCGACACATTAAAAATCGTCAGTTTGTCAGCGGATAATGGCGAAGTTGTTTTTGACGGTGAAAAAGGCACGTTTACACCAGCGACCGATTTTAATGGCGTGGTGAATGTCGATTATTTAATCAGCGATAATCTTGGCGGCGAACTTTCCACGACGCAAAAATTTTCGGTTATTGGCGCAATTGTGAATCACGCACCGACAGGTTCACCCACGGCGACGCTGGCGAATGGCAAACAAAATACCGCTTACACATTGAACGTCAGCGATTTGTTAAAAGGGTTTAGCGATGCAGATGGCGACACGTTAAATGTGGTGAGTTTGTCGGCGGATAATGGTGCGGTTGTTTTTGACAGTGACAAATGGCTATTTACGCCCACGACGGATTTTAACGGCGTGGTGAATGTCGATTATTTAATCAGCGATAATTTAGGCGGCGAAATTTCAGGCACGCAAAAATTTTCGTTAGTTTCAACATCCACCACCAATCATGCGCCAACGGGTTCACCCTCTGCGACGCTTGCAAACGGCAAACAAAATAACGTTTACACATTAAACGCCAGCGATTTATTGCAAGGCTTTAACGATGCCGACGGCGACACCTTAAAAGTCGTGAGTGTGTCAGCGGATAATGGCGAAATTGTTTTTGACGGTGAAAAAGGCACGTTTACACCCGCGACGGATTTTAACGGCGTGGTGAATTTAGATTATTTAATCAGCGACAATGTGGGCGGTGAGCTTTCTGCGACGCAAAAATTTTCGGTCATCGGCAACACGCCCGTTGTGATAATTCCAGATGTTCCCGTTATCGTTCCGCCAATTGTCGATGTTCCCGTTCCGATTATCGACACGCCTCAACCCGTCAACAGCATTCAAATTAACGGTTTAACTAAATTAGGCGATGTTAAAAATAATAAACTGGTCGGCACTGCGAATAATGACAAATTATCAGGCGCGGCGGGTGCGGATTCGTTAATTGGCAGCGCGGGCGATGATTTATTGGACGGCGGCGTGGGCAATGATTCTGTAGACGGTGGCACAGGCAACGACCAATTGACGGGCGGCGACGGTAAAGACACATTACTCGGTGGCAGCGGAAATGATTTACTCGATGGCGGCAAAGACGACGATAAATTAGTCGGCGATAAAGGCAACGATACGCTGAAAGGCGGTTTAGGCGCGGACAATATGGACGGTGGCGCGGGCAACGATTACTACTTTGTCGATAATAAAAAAGATGTCGTGTCAGAAACGGATAGCAATGTGCAATTAGGTGGCAATGATACCGTCGAAAGTACGTCAACTTACACGTTGGGCAAAAACATTGAAAATCTTTTGCTGATGGGAATTACCAATAACGACGGCACGGGCAACATTGGCAATAATCAAATTATCGGCAATGTCGGCGACAATGTTTTAAAAGGTGGCGCGGGTAATGACACGTTATTCGGCGGCAATGGCGCGGATACATTGGACGGCGAAAAAGGCATGGATATTCTGGTCGGAGGTGACGATGACGATATTTATTTTGTCAACAATCTCGAAGATCAAATCATCGAAACCGAAACGGGCGGCATTCAAGATCAAATTATGTCCAGCGTCGATTATGATTTAAGCCGCAGTCCCAATGTGGAAGTCTTGACGTTAAACGGCGCGAAAGCGATTAACGGCACGGGCGACGAGTTCAATAATTTATTGCAAGAACAAGCGGGCGGCAAATTCGCGAATAGTTTTGACGGCAAATCGGGTGACGATACGTTGAACGGCGAAGGCGGGAACGATACGCTCGAAGGTGGCGAAGGCAATGATTTACTGGATGGCGGCGACGGCAACGACACCGCTATTTTCAATGGGGCGGTGGAAAATTACCAAATCACGCACAATCCTGACACGGATGGCGTAGATCAAATTATCGTCGAATATGTGGGCAATTTAGAAGACGGTGAAGTGAACGAAGGAATGGATATTTTAACCAACATTGAAATCCTGCAATTTGCTAACGGCGATACGGTTAATAGCCGAGATGTTCCCGTGACGAGCACGGACAGTAACGCCATGTTGATTGAGTTGGGCGGCATCAAAACACTGAGTGAACCCGATTCGCTGTTTTCAATGTAAACGACATCTTTGTACATAACAAAAAATAGAATTCGTTGAAATGGTTCATAAGAGTTTATGCACAATAAGAAAGACTGAGTGTATCGTAGCAACTTTGCAATAAATTCTGGGAAGTGAATGATGACGACTTTGCTGCAATGCTTTCAGAACAATTGGAAGATGAATTTGCTTTGATCGATGCGACTGAGCAAAGGGTGTCACGGCCAGGAAAAAATAATGAAATTCGGAAGTTGTTTTTTTCTGTGAAACAGCATGAATTTACCTTAAAAACGCAACAGATGGTCATTGTTCATTGCAGCAGTCAGTGTACCTGTTCCTGGTTCAATGCACGACAAAAAACGCTGCAATCAATTACAAACCTTAGAACGATTACCAACAGGCTATTTTCTGACAATCGAAAGATAGGCGTAATCCGTTATACTAATCAGCACAAAATTATCATCTGAGGCTTTCAACATGGATAAAGATAAGTTAAAAAAAATTGCGAATGAAGAACTTACTATCCTGAATGGTGTCATTGATTACGCTGAAAAGATGATTGGTGATAATCGTTGGGTAACAGATTGTTCGATACTTCGCCGTCGTGCTTATGCCAAAACGGTTGTTATTGAAACTGAAAAAAAAGGTCGGTGTGTTTATCGATTAACAACTGCATCAATTACAGACAAATTATCTTCTGGATGTGCAACCCCATATTCGCCAATTGGAAGGCTTTGCAGTGTTGCAAATGTTGGTCTTGACGGTGAATCGGTAACGCTTGGAGAATACGATGTGAGTGAAACCCGCCTTTTTGATAGATTTGACGGTGTTGATTATTTGAATAATATCCGTAATTTTTTACGCATGAAAATTTCAACGGTAAATCATGCCGATGAAATAGTGGACGATTTGAAAAAAGTCGTCGTATCGCAAAAAGTAGCTTCACTAGCAATTCCAAAAATAGCAAAAACGCCTGTTGCTAAAGAAACTCAATTAGAACCACCAAAAATAGAAACCCCAATTTTTATCGTTGAAGATGATGATTTAGAAATTTCACTTGAATACGAAGACGATGAAGATTCTAGTCATGATGAACAAGACGACGGGTACTTCGGGTTAAATGAAGTTTTCTACGTCAATCAAACAATTCAACAAAACAAAATTATTGCCCGCTCACCTTTTGGTGCAATGTACGTTGAAGGCGTAGCAGGCTCTGGCAAAACGTCTGCCGCATTGGGGCGAACAAAAATGCTGTGCGGCTTTAATGCTGAAAATGTTTTTGAAAAAGCCCAGTTTGAAAACATTTTAGGTGAAGACTTTGGCGATTATTGGGAAGGCAAATATGCTGATAAATTTTCACAAGAAGGCAGCATTGGCTTTGTTAGAACGGCAGAATTGATTTCTTACTTGGAAGAAACTTGCCGCAGAATTGATTTGCCTAACTTACGAATTCGTGAATATAAAGAACTTCAAAATGCGTTAAAAAGTTGTTATAAAATTGTAGCTTCACAACTTGGTGGTAATTGGAAAGGTGGAATAACGCGAGATTCACATTGTGAAACCGCCATGCGTTGGCTGTTCTCGGCTGACCAAAATATAGCGAATTTCCTTTCAAAGAATTTGCATCTTGATTTCCCTAGCGTTGAATCTATCAATAATCATTTTGTTAAAGATGATAATTCACGAATTCCAAACGTTGTTAAAAAAGCCTTTGAACACTTTGAAATTGAATTTAGTCGAATTGAAAAAGAGTTATCTACATCGAACAACAATCAACGTTTTTTACTTGATGGTTTGGCTGAAAAAATAAACCAAGCAATTAAATTAACCAATAAAGAAATACTTGGCAGAGATACTCTTTGGTTTTTTTATAAAGAATTTACGTTCTGTGCTAACAGCATTAGAGAAATTGCTTCGTTGCTTGTGAAAAATAATGTTCCGCTATTGAATAGAACAGGTTCAAAACTTGAGTTTTCTGATGTTGATGATTTGTATTTAAAATTGCTACCAGAATCAAACAATAAGCCGCATCTGCTTTATGGTGAAAATACGCTAAGACCAATCAGATTAGAGCAATTGGAGGGTTATGGTAGTCGTAATTTTCCTGAACGCTGGAGAACCGATAAAATTCAAAATCGCATTTTAGTTGCTTCAGAATTAGTAAAATTAAAGCTCGTGCAACACGCGGTAAGACAAATTTCAATTAAAAGTATTTTCGTTAAATCATTAGAAAAAATGCTGCTCAATAAATTAAATCATGTGACTGATATTTATTATTTGGCTCTTAATCAATCGATTGCCGATTATTCTGATTTTGATTTAGCTACAAAAATTCTTGCTCAATTAGAAACGAAAAGAATTGCTAACCAAGACATTGACCTTTTGCTTTGTTTAAGTCATTTAATTTTCAGAAATTTTAGTGGCAGCAGAGTAAAGCCTGATATTTATCAATCCGTATTTATTGATGAAGTGCAAGATTTTACAGAGCAACAAATTTATTTGATGGCAGAGCAAGCCGATCCACAATATAAAGCCGTTACAATTGTTGGTGATATAGCTCAAAAATTGCACAACGGTAATTCCATTGACATTCAAGCGTGTTTTCCGAATGGAAAAATCCCTTTCATTCAATTAACAGATAATTTAAGACAGCTCGAATCTCCAGCATTAGCTTTGTTCAGTCATGTTTTTAGAAATCACTTTCATAACAATGAAATTGAACTTTCTTTACAATTATTTAAAGCTATTCAGACGGCTAAAAATACTTTTCTTCCTGAAATTTACCAATTCAAAAACACAAAAGAATTAGACGCTAAAATCGTCGATTTGGTTGCTAATTCACCCGAACGTCAAACTTTGGCGGTAATTATGCCTAGCAATGATTTTGCAAAAAAACTTCACGATAGAGTAAAAAATAGATTGGATGAACATTTAATTGATTGCAAACTGTCAGAAAATGTTGATTTATCAAAACGATTCATTAAGCATTTTATGTCGGTGTTGAATGCAAAAGGGCTTGAATTTGACACTGTCATTTTGCCCTATTTGGAAGGATACGATTTAACAAATCAGTCAGACATCAACAAACTTTACGTTGGTTTAACTAGGGCTAAAAAGCGGTTAATAATTCTCGGAACAAAAGAAAATCAATTATTCAATGATGTTTGGTCAAATTTTGAACATTCATTTATGGAGTACAGTCATTGATTAGCGTAATAAACAAAATGATTATGCGTGATTTGGTGAAAACTTTATCCGCCGTTTTATCCGTGTTGGTGGTGATTATTGTCAGCCGCAAATTTATTCGCGTGCTGGATCAAGTGATTGAAGGGCAAATTGCCAGCGATACGTTGCTGATGATTTTGGGGTTGAAAATCGTGATTGCGTGCATTACCTTTTTACCCGCTGCAACCTTTATGGCGGTGTTGATGGTGTTGGGACGAATGTATCGTGATCAAGAAATGGCGGCAATTTCGTCAGCGGGCGGCGGCGTGTGGACAATTTACCGCGCAGTATTTTTGGTGTTAGTGCCGTTAAGTTTTGTCGCGGCGGGCTTATCGTTAAACGTGTCGCCGTGGGCAGAAAGTCAAATCGAAGCGCGAACCCATCACGACCAAGAATCGGCGGATTTGCGCGGTTTGGTGGCGGGAAAATTTAGCGAATACAGCCAAGGCGATATTGTGTTTTATGTTGAAACGATCGACGAACACAAACAATTACACCACGTTTTTGTGCAACATCGACAAGCCAATTCTGTTGCCATTATTAACGCCGAATCGGGGCGGTTAATGGATTTGGAAGACGGGCAATACATGGTTTTGAAAAATGGCGAGCGCGTGCAGGGCAGGGCGGGCGAATTAAATTACGCAATTGAACGTTTCGACGAATACGCCGTGCGAATTGATACCAAAGTTTCACCGCTAATCATTGCCAAACAAGCCACGCCGTTTGTCGAATTATGGCAATCTGCGACCAGCATCGATGCCGCTGAAATACAACGTCGTTTTTCGGTACCGTTGGGCATTTTATTATTGGGATTTATCGCCGTTCCGCTTGCCGAATTATCGCCACGCGGCGGAATTTACGGCAATATGTTGGTCGGATTTTTGATTTATTTCAGTTACGGCAATTTATTGAGCGTGTCGCAAAGTTGGGTGTTAAAACAAACGATTTCGCCGTGGTTGGGATTAGCGAGCGTAAACGTTTTATTGCTGATAATTGGTAGTTTTTTGTTAGCGAAATTTTATGGTTGGCGTTGGTTGAAATCGCAGTTTTTACAAGGAAGTGCAACATGAATGTGTTAACGCAATACATCGTCAAAGAGATTTTAAAAGGGTCGTTTATCGCGTTGGTTTTGTTGTTGACGTTGTTCAATTTATTCACGTTGACCGACGAATTGAAAGACCTCAACGGCGCGTACGATTTAACCGCGATTTTCAACTTTCTTGCGCTGACTTCGCCCCGAGTTTGTTATGAATTAGTGCCAGCGGCAGCGTTATTGGGCAGTTTATTTGTGTTGGGCGCGATGGGAAATAATCGTGAATTGATTGCGATGCGAGCGGCGGGCTTGTCGATTTTAGGTATTATTCAAGCGGTGTTGGTGGCGGGTGCGATTTTAGCGACATTTTCTGTCGGGGTCGGTGAATTGATTGCGCCGACAACCGAAGCACACGCGCAATTACTCCGCGCCACCGCGCAAAATCAGCCGCTCGTGTCCAATGCAAAATACGGTTTATGGTTGCGCGAAGGGAATAAATTTATCAACGTTCGGAAGCTGGAAAATAGCGGTGAATTGGCAGACATTAGCGTTTACGACGTGAATAATCAGGCGCATTTGCAAAGTATCGCGCACGCGGAAAAAGCCATTTATGTGCAACAAAAAAACTGGCGATTGGAAAACATCACCGAATCGCAAATTTCGACCGAGCAAATGCAGGCGAATGTTAAAACCGAACAACCGTGGCAAACCACGATTGCGCCGGATTTGGTGAAAATCGCGGTGGTGAATCCCGATAATTTGTCGCTGATTGATTTGGCGCAATACATTGAATTTTTGAAAAGTAATCAGCAAAAATCCCAAACGTTTGAATTAGCATTTTGGGGGCGCGTGGTAAATCCGCTGGTGACATTTGTAATGTTGCTCGTCGCCACGCCGTTTGTGATTGGTGTGAAACGCGGCGTAAATGTCGGCAGTCGCATGATGATTGGCATTGTGATCGGGATGAGTTTTAACATTCTCGATAAAATTTTTGGTCACGTCGGGTTAATTTACGATTTCAATCCGCTGTTGATGGCGATTTCACCGAGTTTATTTGTCAGCGGATTGAGTTTGTATGCGTTGCGGCGATTGGTTTAATTAAACGGACGATTCCATTTTTCGCGCAGTTTTTCACGAGTTTGAACATCGAGCCGCGCATATTTGAGTTGATTATTCGCCATCAAATTGGGTTTAAGATTGTGAAACCACTGGTGATATAACGCGAAATTTTTGGGATGAAATCCAAACACCCACGGCGCGTCGTGTTGCAAAATGTGCTGCATTTTTTGAATAATTTCGTAACGTTCTGGGCTGTTGTCCATGTTTCGCATTTGCTCAAAAAGTTTGTCGAATTCAGCATTTTCGTAATTGCTGGCATTTTCGCCGCCGAATTTCACTTTGGAATGTGCGCCGTAAAGTAGAAAAAAGAAGTTTTCAGGGTCGGGATAATCCGCATTCCAACCTAAAAAGAATAATTGCGCGTTTCCCGTTCGGAGTTTTTCCTGAAAACGGTTGTAATCGGTGGCGCGTACAATCAATTTAACTCCCAATTTTTCAAACTGTTTGCGATACCAATTCATGCGGGCGCGGTCGTCGGTGCTGGTTGACGTGGTGTCGAAATATAAAATTAACGCTTCTTTCGTTTTGGGATCGATGCCGTTTGCGTAACCCGCTTCGGTGAGTAATTTTTGAGCGATTTCGATGTTTTTGCGCTTTAAAGCACAGCCCCCCCGCCCCCCTTCAAAGGGGGGAGAGCCGCAATCATAAACTTCCGAATTCATGCCAGTTTCACTTTCGGCAAAACCATAAATGCCTTCGGGCAAAACGCCTTGCGCCGGCACACCGCGACCATTCATGAAAATCGAAATGTATTCTTCGTAATCCACCGCAATCGCAATTGCTTGGCGCAATTTCCGCGCGGATTCCGTCGCGCCACCCACGATGGAATCTTGCATATTAAAGCCCAAATAATAATCCGAAAGCGTCACCGAGGTTTGTAATTGAATGCCTTTTTCAGTCATCGACGGCGTGAGCGCAACGCCGCCACTTCCCGTAAATTGCACCGCTTGGTCAAAACTGTCTGACGAAATCCCCGACAAATCATAATAACCTTGCAAAAACTTCGTCCAATACGGAATCGTTTCTTTTTCGAGCATAAAAACGACTTTATCAATAAACGGCAACGCTTTTCCTGCGTCGATTAACAAACCATTTTTTACGTCTTCGGGTTCGCCTTCAGTTGGATAATTTTCACCGTGAAAATTCGGGTTTTTCAACAAAATCATGCGCCGATTCGGATTATTTTCAGCCAAAAAATACGCGCCCGTGCCAATCGGAAACCAATCCAGCGTGATATTTTTATCGCGCAAACCCGCTTGATTGTAAAACGCATCGGCTTCCCACGGCATCGGCGCAAAAAACGGCATCGCTAACCAAAAAATAAATTGCGGCGATTTTCCCTTAATCCGAATCCGATATTGATAACGATTGAGAGCTTTCGCGCCAAAATCGGCTTCGTTAAATTTGTCGAAATTCACAATGTAATTTTTCATCATTTCAGAAATCGGCGATTGTAATTTGGGATTCGCCAGCCGTTTGATTTGATAAACGTAATCGTCAGCGGTTAATTCGCGCGTGCCAGTTTGGGTGAAATCCGCCAACGTTTTTGCAGCGGAAATTTGTTCAGAAGTCAGCGCGTGATAAACAAAATTCCCCGCCGAATCTTTGGCAAAGGCTGGATGTGGCTGAAAATTTACATTCTGTTTGATGTCGATAATGTAATCGGTAAACGCAATTTCGTTGTCTTTGGGCGAATTCAAAATCTCGCCGTTCGCATTCAAATAACGCACGGTTGGTATTTTTGTCGCTGACAATGGCGTGAGCTCATAAGGGCGTTTCAAATAATGATATTGCAACGGCGGTTCATAAACTTGCCCAATAATCGCAAATTCATTCGAGCTGTACGCCGCAACTGGATCTAAATGTTTCGGGCGTTCGCTGAACGATTCGTATAAAACCGATTGATTTGCGTCGTTGTCGGAATATGGATTATTGAGTTGCGAATCGCACGCCGATAAAAGTGCGATGCAAGCTGCGAGGATTTTTAGTTTCAAGAGAGCTTTCCTTTTATAAAACAAAATCATCATAAATTATTTTCGCAAGATGATAAGCAAAATTCACTGGCACGGCATTTCCGACCATTTTGTAACCATCGTTAACATTGTGATATTTGAAAATAAAATCATCAGAAAAAGTCTGTATTCTGGCGCATTCACGCACCGATAAACGGCGATATAAATCCTCTTTTCCTGCGACAAAAATTCGTTTGTCTTGTGCGACTAATTCCATTTTGGGAGCTTGCGGATGAAGTGGCGCGTGTCTGCCGCTTGCTTGAATGGTAAAAGATGGTTCATTCCAGGCTCGAACTCGATTACGCGACATGAACATCGTCGAAAATCCACCCGTCATATATTCATGATTCGGAATGTTTAATGCGTTGTCATTGGTTTTATTAAATTCTTTTGCAGGTGTAGCTAATGGCAAATCACCAATTGCATCATTTAAAACAGGTTTGTATTTTTGAAACTCAGGGAATTCAAATTTTTTTCCTAAATCACTCCGATAACCGACAATAATTACCCGTAAACGGTCTTGCGGCACGTCATAATTATTGGCATTCAACAGTTTATAAGACAACGTATAACCTGCATTTTTAAATTCTTGAATGATGTTTGCAAAAGCCTGAGCGTGTTTAGGTTGAAGAATGCCTGCGACATTTTCAGCCAGAAAAAATTTGGGCTGTTTTTCTTTTAGAATCCGAATGTAATCAAAAAACAATTGCCCACGTTTATCATCAATGCCGCGCTGTGAACCCGCCGCACTCCAACTTTGACACGGCGGCCCGCCGATAATGCCATCAATATTGGGAGCATCGTTGCTCAAAATTTCAGTGATACTTCGTTTGTCTAAAAAAGTATTGGGGAAATTCGCCTGAAACGTATCCCAAATCGTGCGGTCGTATTCATTCGCCCAAATCGTGTGAAATCCTGCTTTTTCAAACCCTTTGTCTAAACCACCGCCACCTGAAAAAAATGACGCGATTTTCATGCGTTGCACCTGAAAGAAATCAGTTTTGCATCCAGTAATTTTGCGGGATTATCGGGTGATTTTATTGAAACATCTTTAATTGAAAAATCGTCCGTTTTAATAGCTTCAATAGATTTTCTATCTTTAACAGGAAAAGAATCGTATTTACTTTTTAGAATCAGCGCATTGACTGTTAAATCAGCCATATTTGTTTCTGTAACATAATCAAAAACTTTATTCGGGTTTTCGATGTGCCACATTCCCCGAATTCGCAAATAAGTAATTCCTAATGGATCAACACGATTGACGCGCCCTAATTCGTTAGTTTCGGCAAATTCGACATCTGCTAATTCACGCAAACCCGAAGAAATTTTAGCGCGGATTCTTTCATAAATTTCGCTACTTGCCGCATAACAATCGCCGTATACAAACCACAGAGATTTTAAAACATCATTTTTGGTAACGCCGACAACGTAAAGTAAATCTTTTTCAGTCCAGTTTTCACATTCACGACAGGCTTTTGTAATCATTGCACTGTGAGAATAAAGTTTATTTTTTGGATAAGAACTATTAAGCGCAATGCCTGAATTTAAACTTTCAATTTTTTTAACTTCAATCGCATCGCCGCCTTTTATCATCAAATCGGGTGGATTATTTTGATTGCCAATATAAGAAAAGTATTTTGCGAAAATTTCGTTTTTTTGGGCAAGCGTTTCGATTTCAAGTGAATTGCAAAAAATATCTTTCACATAGAGTTCTAACGCTTCCCCCATATTATTCATTCGATTTGAAGAACTGTAATGAGAAACTAAATTTGTAACGGGTTTATCTACGATGTTTTTTAGCGCGATAAGTAAATTTGTATTCATTTA
>SESD01001727.1_pt1 | contig 11732 bp, 13 predicted proteins | sample 3171411 | NCBI WGS metagenome assembly SESD01 (sample SAMN06051880, study PRJNA518727) | freshwater metagenome | biome: subpolar coniferous forest; feature: holomictic lake; material: water; isolation source: holomictic Lake 442, 16.5 m depth | place: Canada: near Kenora, Ontario | collected...
ATCTTTAGCAGTCAAAAAAAGAATCGGCACCAAGCTGCCAGCTTTGCGTACTTGCCGGCAGACCTCGATACCGCTCAGTGCAGGAATCATCCAGTCAACGATGAGCAGGTCATACTCGTTGGTCAATGCCAGGTCAAGCCCGCTCTTGCCGTCGTAAGCAATATCGACGGCAAAGTATTCTTCTTCGAGTCCATCCTTCAGAAACCCGGCTATGCCTGGCTCGTCTTCGATAATGAGAAGTCTCATGCGTTGGATGTTGAAATATTAATCGTTATCACCATCTTTTGCTGCATCACTCCCTTTGGCAAGCGCTAAAATATCGCCAAGAAGCTCCTTAGTCTCTTTTTTGTTGTCGGTTGCAATTTCTTCAACTGTTGCTGATGGATTCTTGACAACGATTCCATTTTTTCCAAGCTGATCGACAAGTGCGGCCGGTGTGCTTTTTACAACCAGGGCAACAGTTTCAAGTGACGATGATGCAAGAGCGTAAGCTGCCATTTTTGCGGGATTTTCTTTTTTCTCTTTTTCGCCGAATATTGGCAGTACTGAACCAACGGATGTGACGAGTGCTAAACCAATGATTGCCATAGCAGGTTTCTTTGAGAAATATCCGGTAAACTGTTTCCAGTTTGAGATGAGGTGAAGAACAACTCCAGTGACCAGAAGCCAGCTCAGCCATTTGTGTGTCGGTTCTACCAGACCGATTTCAATATCAAAAAAAATAAGGACGCCTGTCACTGCAGAAATAGTAAACGCCCCCACAGCAAGAGGTGTTGCCCAGGATTTAATTGTGTTGCTCATAGTGTCGTTGATTTTAAGTATTTTCACCGATCTTTTTTTTAACTGTTTCCAATGTAGCCCGGGGATTCTTAAAGAAGCCTAAGGTGAAGCTTAAATTTAGCTTAAAATTATGAGCGGGTCGATACCACTCATTCAAACGTGATGACCAATGCGATTTGACCATGATGCCCTGCGGATTCGTGAAGGCGAGCACGTTAATCTTGCCAAACGCCCCACGCTTGTTGATGCGATGTACAGCTCCAAAAATGAGTACAAGGAGATGCTTGCCGATCATGTTGTGCAGTTGAGTAAACTGCAGCAGGTTCACTATGCAGATAACCGCTATGCTCTGTTGCTGATTTTTCAGGCGATGGATGCGGCTGGCAAGGATGGCATCATCAGGCATGTGATGTCTGGCGTGAATCCGCAGGGGTGCCAGGTCTCCAGTTTCAAGCATCCTTCAGCCGAAGAGCTTGATCACGATTTTCTCTGGAGGAGCAACCGTTCTCTGCCGGAGCGGGGCAATATCGGTATATTCAATCGTTCCTATTACGAAGAGGTGCTTATTGTTCGCGTGCACCCTGAAATACTTGCCATGCAGGGTGTTCCGGATATTCGGAGTAATGGGGCAAAAGTGTGGGAACAGCGTTATCAGTCGATTGTTGAAATGGAGAACCATCTTCATCGCAACGGCACAAGGATTGTCAAGTTCTTTCTTCACCTTTCAAAAGCGGAGCAGCGGAAGCGGTTTCTGGATCGAATTGACGCACCGGCAAAGAACTGGAAATTCAGTGCTGGTGATATTGAGGAGAGAAAGTACTGGGAGGAGTATATGCAAGCTTATGAGGCCTGCTTTAGCGCAACAAGTGCCAAACATGCGCCATGGTATGTTGTTCCGGCAGATGATAAACAGAACGCACGGCTGATTGTGTCACAAATCATCCTCCAAACCATGACGGCTCTTGGCTTGTCTTACCCCGAAGCGAGTGCGGGGCGGCTCAAAGAGCTGGCTGATATTCGCCGGAGGCTGATGGAGGAACGGGAGTGATTATTATTAAATTCTTACGGGTATATCTCTTTCTCTCAAATACTCTTTCGCGTCTCGGATTGAGTGTTGCCGGAAGTGAAAAATTGAGGCAGCAAGTGCCGCATCGGCGTGGCCTTTGGTAAACCCTTCATAGAGGTGCTCAAGATTGCCTGCGCCTCCTGAGGCTATGACCGGAATGTGCACGGATGTTGAGACACGGCACAAAATATCGTTGTCGTATCCCTCTTTGGTGCCATCGCGATCCATGCTGGTCAGAAGAATTTCCCCTGCCCCGAGTTCCTGCACTTTATGTGCCCATTCAAGTGCTTCATAGGGAGTTGCTTTTTTCCCTGAATGGGTATGGACAATGTACTCATTTCCGATTTTCTTGATGTCGATGGCCACCACGACAGCCTGGGAACCATAAGTTTCAGCGATGCGGCTGATCAGCTCCGGGTCGATGACTGCGGCAGTATTGACCGACACTTTGTCGGCACCGTGCAAAAAAACCTCTCTTGCACGTTCAACGGAGCTGATGCCGCCTCCGACGGTAAGGGGAATGAAGATTTCTCCAGAAACCTTTAGTACCTCTTCAAGCGTTGTTTTGCGGGATTCTAGTGAGGCTGAAATATCAAGAAATACAAGCTCATCAGCCAGTTCGTTATTGTAAAAACGGGCCTGTTCGAGAATGGATCCCGCATCCCTCAGCCCTTCAAAATTTATTCCCTTTACCACTCTTCCGTCTCGTACATCGAGACAAGGGATGATTCGCTTCGCTAACATTAATGCGTAAGGATAGAGATTTGTTACACTTTTGTACCGAATCAAGCCTTCAGCTTCGTTCGGCCCTGACCGCTATTTTTATATATTGCCAATGTAAGCAATCAACCATTTATAAACGATTATGTTACCAACAACAAAAAAGAGTCCGAAGCCACCGGGCGTGGCGATATGGGTATCGGTAACCCTGCTCTGGGGAACGGTGTTTTACTGGACATCAATTTTCATGTTACAGCTTGCCTCGGCAAGGCTTGGAGAGGGTTCTTTTCACCCATCCAAAAGTGATCTGTGGAGTGTTTATGGCATTCAGGTGGTGGTGCTGATTGTCTTTGCCCTCGTTGCCATGCTTGTTCGAGGGGTGCTTGATCCGGGAGGTACTCAGCAGGTTAAGAGATGGCAGGACATTTCGGATGGCAAGGGCGAGAGGCTCTTTATCTCTTTTGCCGGAAGTCTTGCAACCAGTTTATTCTTTACCGCCCTTACGGCGTTGACCTTTCTCGGAAGTGCGATCGTTCTTGGCTTTGCGGTGGTTTTTACCCTGCCGGTTGTTTTGCTTGGAGCACTTTTCAATGTTGGAGCTGGTATAGCTGCCTCATTGATTGTAGGTTTCATCTTTTTGATTGCAAAGGTGGGTAGAAAGAGATTGTGACAGGGGACAACAAAAAAGCACAGCGTGAAAACTGTGCTTTTTTCCGTGGAGCTAAGGAGACTCGAACTCCTGACCCTTTGCATGCCATGCAAATGCTCTACCAACTGAGCTATAGCCCCGTGTCCAGTGCTAATTAAAAGAAAAAAAAGTTGCTTTTCCAACTTGTTTTGTTGTTTCTTTGAGTGAGAAGCTGTTATTAATGAAAAAAAGCTGTTATGTCGTTGTTTTTTGTTGTCAAAGAAGGTTTTTCAAGTATTGGACGGGCGAAGTTACCGGCCGCCATTACCGTTACGATAAGTTTTTTAGCCCTGGTGCTGCTTGGTCTGTTCGGTACGGTCTCCCTCAGTTTTTTTGATGTGATTCAGGAGATTCGGAGCAGGGTGGAGCTTGAGGTTTTTCTTGGTGAATCGGTGACGGAACCGGAGGCGATGAATATTACTTCGCGGATTGAGAAGCTGAAGGGGGTTCGGGAGGCAATCTATGTCTCAAAGGATGCTGCGGCAAAGAGCTTTACTCGTGATTTTGGAGAGGATGTTGTAAAGATTCTTGGTTCCAATCCGCTTCCGAGGTCGATCAAGCTCAAGTTTCTCCCTGATTATGCGCGACCTGAACATATTGAAAGGATTGTTCCTGCAATTCGTGACATCACTCCTGATGTTGATATTCGCTATAATCAATCGTTTCTTGGTCAGATTGAGGAGAATGCGCGGTTGTTTACCATACTGACTGGAGGTATTGGTGTGTTGATTTCAGCAGGCACTGTTGTGCTGATAGGCTATACCATCCGTCTTGCCATGTACTCAAGGCAGGAAAAGATCAGAACCATGCGTCTGGTTGGCGCAACGGGATGGCTTATTGGTGCACCCTATATTATCGAAGGGGCACTTCAGGGGCTGCTTTCCGGCCTGCTCGCTGCAGGGGCTGTCTATCTGATGTTCGATCAACTGCTCTACATGTATGAGCCGGAAGTGTATAAGGTCATGCAACCTTCTGCGCTCATGATTTACCCGTCAATTGTCGTCCTTGGTCTTCTGCTTGGTATTTTTGGCAGTGCCTTGTCAGTGAGCAAATATCTCCGGGTTGTTTCAAAACGATAGTCGAATTTATTGTTCAAGAGAGTAGAGGAGGCTGATCTCTGAACTCCAGGCATCGGAGTCAGGTGTTTCAAGGATCAGTGGAATCTCTTCAAAGGCCGGGGTATTCATGATGTACGAGAAGACCTCCATCCCTATTGTTCCTTTCCCGATGCTTGCATGGCGGTCAACCCGGCTGCCGAGGGGCTGTATGGCATCGTTGAGGTGCATTCCCCGCAGGTAGTTGAGTCCCACAATCCTGTCAAACTCACTGAAGGTGAACTCTGCGGCTTCGGTGGTCTGCAAGTCGTAACCGCTGGCGAAGAGGTGGCAGGTGTCGAGGCATATCCCCACCCTTGTTTTATCTTCAACCTGATCAACCAGCGAGGCGAGTTGTTCAAACCGGTGACCAAGATTAGTCCCCTGACCGGCCGTGTTTTCTATGACGGTCGTTACTCCTTTTGTTGCATCAAGCGCCATATTGATTGATTCAGCGATAAGCTTCAGGCATTGTGCCTCATCAATCTCCTTCAGATGGCTTCCAGGATGAAAGTTCAGCATGAGCAGTCCGAGCTCTTCGGCGCGCTGCATCTCTTCGATAAAAGCCTCTCGCGCACGCTGGAGCTTGTCGGGGTCGGGACTGCCGAGGTTGATAAGATAACTGTCGTGAGGCAGAATGTGTTCAGGCTGAAAGCCGCCGTCACTGCAATTTTTTTTGAATGCGTCAACTGAGGAGGTCGTGAGTTTTGGAGCTCTCCACTGGCGCTGGTTTTTTGTAAAGAGGGCGAAAGCTTTTGCACCGATGGCTGCTGCATGAAGCGGCGCATTCTCAACACCTCCGCCAGTACTGACATGTGCTCCAACTCGTTTCATAAAATGTTTGAAATTAATCGGTTGTGTTGAAATTTCTTGCCTGTTCAGTGGTGAGATTCAGCGTTGTGCGAATGGTAAAAGCGCTCCCTCTGGATGATGATGTTGAAAGCATTTCACCAAGCAGCCCGGTCGAAAAAAGCTGTACGCCAAGAATAAGCAGCAGGATGCCGAGAAAAAGTATCGGGCGGTTGCTCACGGGTTTATGGAGCAAAATTTTCTCGAGTGTGACATAGAGGCTGATGAGAAAACCGAAAAGAAAGCTTGTGAGGCCTGCCATGCCAAAAAAGTGCATCGGGCGGCGAAGATAGCGCGTGATGAAGAGCACCGAAAAAAAATCAAAAAGCCCTGAAAAAAACCTTGATGAACCATATTTGGTGATGCCGAATTTTCTGGCATGGTGCTTGACCGGCAGTTCGGCAATCCTGAAACCCATCCAGTGAGCGAGTACCGGAATGTAGCGGTGCATATCTCCATTCAGTTCCAGCCGTTGGGTCACCTCTTTGCGATACACCTTCAGGCCGCAGTTGAAATCGTGAATGGCGATACCGCTAAAAAGACGGGTCACTCCATTGAACAGTTTTGAAGGGATGGTTTTGGAGAGCGGATCCTTGCGCTGCTGCTTCCATCCACTGACCAGATCATACCCTTCTTGCAGTTTTTTGATCATCTCCTTTATGGCAAAGGGGTCGTCCTGCAGGTCGGCATCGATGGTACAGACATAGTCGCCCGTGGCTGCCATGAAGCCTGCGGAGAGTGCGGCTGTTTTTCCGAAGTTTCTCTGAAAGGAGATGAGACGAAGCTCCGGCCTTGAGGGAATCATGCTGCCAATCAGGGCGCGCGAATCGTCAGTGGAGCCATCGTCAACCATGATAATTTCAAAAGTAAACGACTCTTTGAAGAGGGCGTGCAACTCCTTTTCGCCCATGGCGGCAAAGAGTTGCTCAAGCAGCTCAGGAAGCGATTCTTGCTCGTTGAAGAGCGGGACGACGATGGAGAGCAAGGGCAAATGAATAACAGGCTAAATGGTAATGGACAACAGAAAGGTAAGGAGTAAAGGGGGGAACGCCAAACTATACTCCTCTTCTGGAGGGATCCCAGAGGTATTTGTGGAGCTGGAGTTGCAGCCTTGCGTGGAGGCGGTCGCGAAGCATCCATTCAGCAAGTTCAGCCGGATCAAGTTTGCCGAATGCCACTCCCATCATGACGGTGAACGATTCGGTCAGACGGTGTTCATGCAGAAGCGACGTTGCCCACTCGTAATCATCCTTTCCTGCAATAACGATCTTGAATTCAAAGGTGAGGCGGTGGTGAAGTTTCGCTTCAAGCGCAAGGTGGATGTTATCGGGATTGTTGTGCTGTGCCACTCCGGAGGAGGGAGGTTTGATATCAATGATTTTATGGACCCGCTGGTCAACCTTTTCGACAGAGATAAATCCGCCGGTTTCAAGCAGTACCTTTTTATGGAGATCGCAGAGTTGTGTCATCAGCGGGTAAACTGCTGGCTGAAGCAGTGGTTCGCCACCGGTGATTTCAAAAATGGGCACCTGGTAGGTGAGCACACTCTGAATAACCTTCTCTATCCCAAACTCCTCTCCCTTATCTTCAGCATAGCTGGTGTCGCACCCGACGCAGCCGTGGCCGCAGCCAGCAAGCCGTATGAAGGCGCAGGGCCATCCAGCAAAGGAGCCCTCTCCCTGAATGGAGTGAAATATTTCGCTGATCCCCAGAGTGGTGCCGCTCATGATCCCAGCAAGGTCAGCAGTTTTTCAAGGGCATCAGGATAAAGCGCATGCTCGCATTCCAGCACCCTTGCGGCAAGAGTTACCGGAGTGTCATCCAGCAAGACCGGTACGGTTCGCTGAAGCAGAATCTCCCCCTTGTCATACTCCTCATTGACAAAATGGACTGTCGCTCCCGTTTCGGTTTCATCCGCTCCAAGCACAGCCGAGTGAACATGAATTCCATACATTCCCTCACCGCCGAATTTTGGCAGAAGAGCTGGATGAATGTTGAGCATCCTCTCCGGAAATGCCGCGACAACGGCATCCGGCACCTTGCGCATATAGCCTGCCAAAAGGATGATATCGATATGATGCTCTTTCAGCCGTTCAACCATTGCTTGGGCAAACTCGTCGAAAGAGCCAAACTGTTGTTCGGTGATATGCACCGTTGCAATACCGTTTAGCTCTGCAAACTCCATGGCTCCGCACCGGGCGCGGTTCGTCAGGCAGAGAACGATCTCTGCGGGCAGTTGTTTGTTCCTGATCGCCTGAAAGAGCGCCTTGAAATTGCTGCCGCTGCCGGAGCAGAAGACGGCGATGCGGGTTTTGTTGGTCGTCATTGTGGTAATCCTGTTATTTTCTGATTGTATTATAACTTCTATCCATTTCCAAGTTTTTCTGATTTTCTTTGCGGTTTCTGTTTTTTACCTCAGTGCTTTCATTTACTCTGCAATTATTTGTACACTTTCAGTAATCTATTTCCCATGCTCAGCAAACACTCTTTCAGTGACAAGAGCTTCGATCATCCCTGAAATGGCGTAATCTGATGACTACTTTGCGTATTGGCTTTTGTTGTGTCTTCCTGGCAGAAGGCATTTGGCAAAGTTACTTTATTGAATTTGTTATAAAAGAAAGAAATTTGTATTTCAAGTGTATTGGTTTATATAATAATCAGATATCTACATCGGGGAAAAGGTTATGAATACGGTCACGCATAAAGACAACGAACGAACTTTGATCAACATTGCCCGCTTCTTGCCATCCAGTCGGGTCGAGCAACTGGTTGATTTTGCTCGTTTTCTTGAAGCTCAGATTTTGAGTGAAAATCTCATCAAAGAAGAAGGTATCCTGGAGATAGATGCAGATAATGAGCATTGGGATACACTCATGACAACGGACAAAGCACAGACCTTATTGGAAAAAATGGCTGGTGAAGCATTGGCTGAACATCAATCAGGTAAGACAAAACCAATGGCGTTCAATCATAAAGGAGGTATTGAGCCAGGATGAAATCAGTCACGACTTCACAGTTCTGGAAGCTCTATGAGGCATTACCGGAAGAGGTGCAGCATTGTGCAGACAGAGCTTATGGGTTATGGCAGATCAATCCTCGCGCCCATGGACTCTATTTCAAGCGTGTTGGTAAGCAGCAGCCAGTTTATTCCGTTCGCATTGGCAGAGGCTATCGAGCGATGGGTATACTTGAGGCAGAAGTCATCCTCTGGTTTTGGATCGGGCATCACGATGTGTATGACCGCCTGCTCGGGAATCTGTAGCGATGTACCAGAACTTCCTGGTTGCATGACGCTTTTCAGGAAGGTCTGGATTTGGATCCGGAAGTGCTTTATGAAAAATCGGTGAGAGTTGAGGATCCATTGACTAAATATGCGTAATCAAGTGGTTGATTATGAGAATATTGATTTGTTGAACATGAACTATAAAACTCAATCAAATTGGAGGGAGATCCAAAGCTTTCTGCCCAAAGAATTTCAGCTTGTACTGGATAATGAACCCTCAGAAGAGTGGTGGCAATGGGGAGGACATGAGGTTCATCTTGACTGTTTTCGCAATCCTCGGTCAGAGGTGAAAGTGATCCTCTTTCATGGAGTTGGCACCAACGGGCGGCAAATGTCGACCATACTGGGCAGTCCCATGTTCAAGCGTGGCTTTGAAACCATTGCCATTGATATGCCCGAATATGGTATGACGCGGGTTGCATCTGGTGTGCTTGTAACCTACGACGATTGGGTTCAGGCTGGCAGTGACCTCATTGATGCTGAGCTTGAAAAAGATGGCCGACCGATTGTACTCTACGGTCTCAGTGCCGGTGGTATGCTTGCGTGGCATGTAGCAGCTCTCAACAAAAAGGTCAAAGGCATCGTTGGCATGACTTTTCTCGATCAACAAGAACAACAGGTTCGCGATGAAACTGCGTTGAATTTCCTCATGAGTCGCATAGGGGTGCCATTGACCCATCTGGCAGCAAAAACACCACTGGCAGCTCTTCGTATGCCGATGAGCCTGGCGAGCAAAATGTCGGCGCTGGTCAACAATAAACCGGCGCTCAAGGCTTGCTTGAGAGACAAGACATCGGCGGGCAAATGGGTCACCATGAAGTTTCTCAGCTCGCTCACCACGTATACACCTGTGGTTGAGCCCGAAGCTTTTGATATATGTCCGATTTTACTGACTCAACCAGCAAAAGATAGCTGGACACCCTTGTATCTCAGCGAGCTTTTCCTCAAGCGTGTCAATCGTGTGCCGAAAAAGGTGGTGATGCTTGAAAATGCTGGCCACTATCCTCTGGAGCAGCCTGGCTTGACGCAGATGAACGACGCTGTGGTGGACTTTATCCATTCGTGCACTCTCTGATACCATCCTTTTAATGACTGAATTTCCATAACCTCTTTTGTTGCGTCCTCAGTGTGGCGTATTATTGCGTATTGTAGTCTTGTGTTTCTGATAATAATAAGCTATTCTTTAGCTTTCGGGGCCGGAGCTTCTGTTGATAAGGCAAGCACTGAGTTGAGGGTGATGTGAGCATCAAGTGTTTGGCTTTGGTGTGGTGAGATTCAGCCTGCTTTGGTTGAGAATAATACAAGGTTACAGTTTGACCTCAAACGCCTGCCCGAAAATAAAGAAAATAAAAAAAGCATGGATACCTATGCCGAGTAGGGGTTCGTGGCTGACTTTAGCGTCATGAGTTTCGATTTAACCGCAAAAATGTTTGGCGTTCAGTGCTGTGTAGGGATTTTTTCTTAAATTCCGCCTGTACAAACAGCACTGAAACGATTAAATAAATTTTTGCAAATGTCTGATCCTGTCATCAAGCGGGCGCTGGTCTCTGTGTCTGATAAAACCGGTATTGTGGATTTCTGCCGGGAGCTTTCGCTCCTCGGCGTCGAGATTTTTTCAACAGGGGGAACCCTGAAGTCGCTTCAAGATGCAGGTGTCAGCGCAGCCTCTATCTCAACTATAACCGGGTTTCCAGAAATCATGGATGGAAGGGTCAAAACCCTTCACCCGAACATCCATGGTGGACTGCTTGCCGTCAGGGAAAATGCTGGCCATGTGAAGCAGGCGGTCGAGAACGGCATCAGCTTTATTGATATGGTTGTGGTGAACCTTTATCCGTTTGAGGCAACCGTAGCCAAACTGGATGTGACGTTTGAAGATGCTATAGAGAATATTGATATCGGTGGCCCTTCGATGCTTCGGAGCGCGGCCAAGAATAACGAGTCGGTCACCGTGGTTACCGATAGCGCCGATTACGCACTGGTGCTGCAGGAGATGCGGGAAAATAACGGTGCCACCAAACGGGCGACCCGTCTTTCCCTTGCCTTGAAGGTTTTTGAACTCACCTCCCGCTATGACCGTGCCATTGCCTCTTATCTGACCGGAGCTGTCGGAGGAACGCAGCATGAGGCGGCTGCGAAGATGACCGTGAAGCTTGAGCGTGAACTCGATATGCGTTATGGTGAGAACCCGCATCAAAGTGCGGGGCTCTATCGCCTGACCGATGAGAACGGAACCCGCTCATTTGAAGACTTTTTCGAGAAGTTGCATGGCAAGGAGCTCTCCTACAACAACATGCTTGATATTGCCGCAGCCGTCACCCTGATTGAGGAGTTTCGTGGTGAGGAGCCGACTGTCGTCATTGTCAAACACACCAATCCTTGCGGGGTTGCCCAGGCCTCGACGCTTGCTGAAGCCTATCGCAGGGCATTTTCAACCGATACCCAGGCTCCTTTTGGGGGCATTATCGCCTTTAACCGTTCTCTTGATATGGAGGCTGCAAAGGCGGTCAATGAAATTTTTATTGAAATTCTCATTGCTCCGGCTTTTGAGGAGGGTGTGCTTGAGATGCTGATGAAGAAAAAAGATCGCCGGCTGGTGCAGCAGACGAGTGCCCTGGCCAAAGGTGGCTGGGAGTTCAAGTCCACGCCATTCGGAATGCTTGTTCAGGAACGCGACAGCAAAATTGTTGCAAAAGAGGATCTCAAGGTTGTCACCAAACGGCAGCCGACCGAAGAGGAGATTGCTGACTTGATGTTTGCATGGAAGATCTGCAAGCATATCAAGTCGAACACCATTCTCTATGTCAAAAACCGCCAGACCTACGGTGTCGGTGCCGGCCAGATGTCGCGTGTTGATTCTTCAAAAATTGCGCGCTGGAAGGCCTCTGAAGTGGCGCTTGACCTGCATGGGTCGGTAGTGGCCTCAGATGCTTTTTTCCCCTTTGCTGATGGTCTGCTTGCTGCTGCTGAAGCTGGTGTCACCGCTGTTATTCAGCCTGGAGGTTCCATTAGGGATAACGAGGTGATTGAGGCCGCCGATGCCAATAATCTCGCCATGGTCTTTACCGGCATGAGGCATTTCAAGCATTGATCTAGTGGGATAGCAAGAGTGTTCATCGAATGAAGAGGTTGGGCGAACTGTTTCGTGAGAGTTTCATGGGTGTTGATGATGTATCTTGATGGCTTGCGTGCATCCAGAGAGAAGGGTTTGACTGTAGCGACGCAGGGAAAAGGGTTGCTTCGGCTGAGTTC
>SESD01001728.1_pt1 | contig 11726 bp, 9 predicted proteins | sample 3171411 | NCBI WGS metagenome assembly SESD01 (sample SAMN06051880, study PRJNA518727) | freshwater metagenome | biome: subpolar coniferous forest; feature: holomictic lake; material: water; isolation source: holomictic Lake 442, 16.5 m depth | place: Canada: near Kenora, Ontario | collected...
CATCATGGTCACCGGAGATGCCATGAACAAGCTGCGGAAAGCGGTCATTCCCGTTGCCGGACTGGGCACCCGGTTCCTGCCGGCCACCAAGGCCCAACCCAAGGAAATGCTGCCACTTGTAGACAAGCCCGTCATCCAGTACGTGGTCGAAGAGGCCGTCCGGGCCGGGGTGGAGAGCCTGGTCCTGGTCACAGGCCGGGGGAAGGCTGCCATCGAGAACCACTTCGACGTGGCCTTCGAGCTGGAGGACACCCTGCGGCGCCGGGGGCGCCAGGAGGACCTGGATCTGGTGCAGGGCATCGCCCACCTGGCCCAGTTCGCCTATGTCCGCCAGGGTGAACCCCTGGGCCTCGGCCACGCCGTCCTCTGTGCCCGGCATGCCGTGGGTGACGAGCCCTTCGCCCTCCTCCTGGGAGACGATGTCTTCGACGAAGCGGACTCTGCCCTGGAAGCCCTCATCGCCGCCCACCACGCCACGGGCTGCTCAGTGGTCGGCGTGCAGGAAGTTCCCCTCGAGCATGTCTCGCGCTATGGCATCGTCAATGCGCCACCCTCCCCGGTCGGCCCATGGAATGTGACAACCATTGTCGAAAAGCCGGATCCTGCCGCTGCCCCCAGCCGCTGGGCCGTGGTGGGCCGCTATGTCCTGGAGCCCCGCGTGTTCGACCACCTCGCCGCGCTGGAACCTGGTGTGGGCGGGGAATACCAGCTGACCGACGCCCTCGCTGCCCTGGCCCAGGAGGGCCGCCTGGTGGCCGCCCCCATCCCCGCCAAGCGCTGGGACACCGGCAACAAGCTGGACTACCTGAAGGCCAACGTCGAATATGCCCTGAAGCGGGAAGAGCTCCGGGGGGACTTCGCCGCCTACCTCAAGGATCTTGCCAAGGGCCTCTGATCAGCGCCGGAGCCGAAGGGCGTTAAGCACCACCGTGAGCGAGCTCAGCCCCATGGCCACACCGGCCAGCATGGGTCCGCCGAAGCGCTCCAGCTGGCCGGTGGCGGCCAGGGGCACCAGCAGGAGGTTGTAGCCGAAGGCCCAGCCCAGGTTTTGCCGGATCACGCGATGGGTGCGGAGCGCCAGACACCGGGCCGCCAGGATCGGCTCCAGGCCCGGGCGCAGCAGCACCAGCGGCGCAGCAGCCATGGCGGCCCCCGTACCCTGCTCCCCGGCGCCGGAGCCCATGGCGATGCCGCAGTCGGCCTGGGCCAGGGCGGGAGCATCGTTTACGCCGTCACCCACGAAGCAGACCACCGCACCCTGCGACTGGAGATGCTGGAGGTGCTCCAGCTTGCCTTCGGGCCGGACCCCAGCCACCACATCCTGGATGCCCGCCGCGGCCGCCATGGCTTGGGCTGCGGAGGCGCGGTCCCCCGTGAGGAGGTGCAGGCGCAGGCCCTGGCGGCGCAGCTCTGCGACCACGGCTGGAGCTTCGCTCCGCAGGCGATCCCCGAGGATGAACACGGCTTGGAGGCCACCCTCATCCGCCAGGCCGACCGCCGTGGCATCCGCTGCCAGCGGCGGGAACGTCGCCCCCAGGAAGGCTTCGCTGCCGAGGCGCCAATCCGCACCCGCCACGGTGCCCGAGACCCCGCCACCAGGGTGCGTACGAAAGCCCTCGACCAGGAACCCTTCCCCACCGTGGGCGGCCCGGATGCCCCGGGCGATGGGATGCTCCGAGTCGCGCTCCAGGCTGGCAGCCCGTTTCAAGAGGTCCGCCTCGCCCTGGCTCCCGCAGACCACCACCTGGCGCAGGGTGGGCCGGCCCTCGGTGAGGGTGCCCGTCTTATCGAAGACCAGGTCCGTGGCCTGACCCAGGGCCTCCAGGGCCGCGGCATCCCGCACCAGCACGCCCTGCCGCGCCGCAGCGCCCAGCCCCACCATGACGGCCACCGGCGTGGCCAGGCCCAGGGCGCAGGGGCAGGCGATTACCAGCAGGGTCACTGCCGGGCGCCAAGCCTGAGCGAGACCGCCGGCCAGCCACCAGCCCAGGAAAGTGAGCGCGGCCAGAACCAGGATGACGGGCACGAAGACTGCGCTGATGCGGTCGGCGAGGTCCTGGGCCGGGGCTTTGGAGCCCTGGGCTTGCGCCACCAGGGCAGCCATCCGGGCCAACTGCGTGGCGGCCCCGACCGCCAGGACCTCCATCTCCAGCGCCGACCCGTGGACCACGGTGCCCGCCACCAGGGATTCCCCGACAACCTTGGCCACCGGCAGCGGCTCGCCCGTCAGCATGGACTCATCCACCTCGGCACTGCCGCTGCGCACCCGGCCATCCGCCGGCACAGCTTGGCCTGGCAAGATCCGCACGAGGTCGCCGAGACCCAGGACCGCCACTGGAACCTCGAGGACGCTGCCATCCGGTGCCACCCGCAAGGCCGTCGGCGGTGCCAGGGCCAGCAGGGCTTTGAGGGCGTCCGTGGCGCGGGCCTTGGCCCGGGCCTCCAGGTGCTTTCCGGTGAGGAGGAAGGCCACCAGGGAGGCTGCCGTCTCGAAGCTCAGGTGGTGGGCCCCCCGCAGCCACTCCGCCACGGCAAAGGCCCAGGCGATGCCGGCTCCGAGGGCGATGAGGGTGTCCATGGAGGCCTGGCCGTGGCGGGCCTGACGGCCCGCCCGGCGGAAGAAACCGAGCCCCGCCCCGAAGACCACAGGGGTGGCCAGGGCCGCCTGGACCCAGCCCGGCAGGTGCCCGGGCACACCCGGGAGCATGGTGATGAGCATGGGTGCCGAGAGGGCCAGCGCCAGGACCATGCGGCGCCGGCTGGGGCCCAGATCCTCCCCCAGGGGAGCCTCGGCCTCAACCCGGACCAAGCCATATCCGGCATCCTCAAGGCGGGGAGCCAGGACCTCGAAGGTGACGCTGCCATCGATATCAACAGTGGCTGTGGCCAGGTTCACCCGGGCCGCTGTGACGCCCTCGGTGCCTTTGATGGCCTTTTCAACGTGCCGCACGCAGGCGGCGCAGGTCATGCCCGTGACACTGAAGGTCTGGGTGGCCACGGGGTCCCCCGGACCTCAGGCCGGGCCGACCAGCTGATAGCCGGCCTCCGCCACGCTGGCGGCCAAGGCCTCCTGGCTGGCGTCGCCCTGGACCGTCGCCGTGCCCTGGGCCAGGTCGATGGTCACGGCACCCACTCCGGGCACAGCGCGGAGGGCCTTCTCAGCGTGGCGGGCGCAGCCGCCGCAGGTCATGCCTGTGATCTGGTAGGTCTGGGTCGACATGCTTGACTCCTAAAAGGGCTTCAGGCCCGCTGTCCGGCGAAGGCCGGCAACCGGATGGCCTCCGACAGGAGGGTTTCCATGAGGTTGCAGCCCAGCTCGCTGCTCTTGCCGTCCGGCGTACCGAGGGTGACCCGGAGGATATCCACCAGCAGGCCAATCTCCGTCAGCTTGGTCTCCAGGGCTTCCAGTTTGGCGCCGAGGGCTTCCCGCACATGGTCGCAGGGGGCGGAGTCCTGGCGCAGGGAGCGCAGCAGCTCCTGGACTTCATCGAGGCTGAAGCCCGCCGCCTGGGCAGCCCTCAGGATCCGCACCCAGTGGACGGCCTCCATAGGGAACAGGCGGTAGCCCTTGGGAGAGCGGGGCAGGTCGCCGAACACCCCGGCGTCCGCATAGAACCGCAGGTTCCGTGCTGTGATGCCGGAGCGGCCGGCCAGCTGCCCGATCTTGAGCAGGGGAAGGGACCGGTTACCGGTCAGGACGGGGGCTTCAAGGACGGCTGCCATGGATCCTCCAAGCGTGCACTGACCCAAGGATAACCTTCCAGTTCCATGGAGGCTCAAGGACAAAAATCACAATTAAACTATATGCTCCAGTGGCGATGAATATACAGGTGTAAGAGGGTCACGGCAGCCGGCGTGATCCCGGGGATCCGGCTGGCCTGCCCGAGGGTCTCCGGGCGGTGCAGGACCAGCTTTTCCATGACTTCCCTGGAGATGCCCTGCAGCCGCTCCACCCGCAGGTCCGTGGGAATCCGGACCTGGTCCCAGGCCCGGTGGCCCTCCAGCAGGCGGGCCTCCCGGTCCCGGTAGGGGGCGTAGCGCAGGTCGAAGAGCAGGAGGTCCCGCTCGCGGGGCCCGTCCCAGCCCGGCACCTCCGGGGCGCCCCCCTCCAGCAGGGCCAGGCAGGCATCGGCCTCGGCGGGACCAATCTGCTGGCGGCGGAACAGCTCCGCCAGGCTCAGGCCGGCCTCCAGCCGGATGCCGGCGGCGGCGGCAATGGGGCCGAAGGCACTGGTCTGGGTCACCCAGGCCCCCTCGCAGCGCTGGCGCAGGGCCTCCCGGGCCGCCACCCGGGCCTCGACCTGGGCCAGCTCAGCCGGGGCCAGGGCCCCCACCTCCCGGGCCAGGGCCAGCAGTCGGCCATCGGCCAGGTCGCAGGCCAACCCCAGGCGGTGCTCCGCCCGGGCGGTGAGCATGCGGTAGGGCTCGTCCGTCCCCTTGGTCACCAGGTCGTCCACCATGACGCCCAGGTAGGCCTGGTCCCGGCCCAGGATCACGGGCTCCTGGTTTCGTAGCCAGCGCACCGCATTGATGCCAGCCAGGAGCCCCTGACCTGCGGCCTCCTCGTAGCCGGTGGTGCCGTTGATCTGGCCGGCAAACCACAGGCCTTCCAGGGCATCCACGGCCAGGTCCCGCCGCAGCTGCAGGGGATCGAAGCTGTCGTATTCGATGGCATAACCCGGGCGCAGGATCTCGGCGGCCTCGAAGCCCGGCAGGCTCCGGACCATGGCCTGCTGCACCGCCGGAGGCATGGAGGTGGAGAGGCCTGCCAGGTAGATCTCGTCGGTCTCCAGGCTCTCGGGCTCCACGAAGATCTGGTGGCGCCCCTTGTCCGGGAACTTCACGAACTTGTCCTCGATGGAGGGGCAGTAGCGGGGGCCGACGCCCTCGATGTGGCCCCCGTAGAGGCTCGACTCGGAGAGGTGCTCCCGCACGATGGCCTCGGTCTGGGCCGTGGTGTGGACGATGTGGCAGGGCACCTGGCGCTGGGGGATCCCGGGGCTGAAGAAGCTGAAGGGCCGGGGCGGGTCATCGCCCGGCTGCACCAGCAGGCGGGTGAAGTCGATGGACCCGGCGGCCAGGCGGGGACTGGTCCCGGTCTTGAGGCGGCGGTGGCGGAGGCCCAGGGCGCGAAGCTGCTGGGCCAGGTGGGTGCTGGCGGGCTCGCCGGAGCGCCCGGCCTCGATCCGCCGGTCCCCGATGAGGATCTGGCCATTGAGAAAGGTGCCGCTGGTGAGCACCACGGCTTCACAGGGCAGGAAAGACCCATCCAGGAGCTCCACCCCCTCGAGGCCCCGGGTCCCCTCCCGCCAGCGCAGGCCGGCAGCCGTCCCCTGTCGCAGCCGCAGCCCCGGTGTGCGCTCCAGCAGCAGCCGGGCGGCAATGCGGTACTTGACCTTGTCCGCCTGGGCCCGGGGACCGCGCACGGCCACCCCCCGGCTCTCGTTGAGGATGCGGAAGTGGATGCCGGTGGCGTCGATGAGGCGACCCATGGCGCCACCCAGGGCGTCCAGCTCCCGCACCATGTGGCCCTTGCCGACCCCGCCGATGCTGGGGTTGCAGCTCATCTGGCCAATCTGGTCCAGGTTCATGGTCAGGAGGGTCGTGGGCACGCCCATGCGGGCGGCGACCTGGGCCGCCTCCAGCCCCGCATGACCTCCCCCGATGACCACCAGCCGTTGCACGCGCCCCCCAGGCCTTCAGGATACCCTCGGGCCCCGGATCCCCCGGAGCGCCCCCGAATGTGGGAAACTGGCTCCATGAAACCCCGCCTGACCCCAGAGGAACGCCGCGACCGCCGACAGCGGGCCGTGCGCAAGTCCATGTTCGTGCTGCCCTCCAGCATCACCATGGCCTCCATCTTCTGCGGCTTCTCCAGCGTGGTGATGTCCATCAATGCCGCCGGAGCCACCCCCGAGCGCTACTTCCTGTGGGCCGGTGGCCTGCTGGTGCTGGCCGGGGTCTTCGATGGTCTGGATGGCCGGGTGGCCCGGGCCACCAACACCGCCACAGAGTTCGGCGTACAGCTGGACAGCCTGGCAGACGTGATCAGCTTCGGCATGGCGCCCGCCATCCTGGCTTACCGCTACGCCTTCTTCCACCTGGGCATCCACGACAGCACCCTGCGGGCTGCCGGGTGGGCCGCCTGCTTCGTCTTCACCGCCTGCGGCGCCCTGCGCCTGGCCCGCTTCAATGTGCAGGTCAGGGCTGTGGATCCCCGCTACTTCGTGGGCCTGCCCATCCCCGCCGCCGCCGCCGCCGTGGCCTCCATCATCATCTGGCACCCGGTCCCCCCGGTCCGGGCTACCCATGCCTACGCCTTCGCTGTGGAACTGTTCCTGGTGGGTCTGCTGATGGTCTCCACCCTCCGCTTCCCCAGCTTCAAGAAGGCCTCGGCCAGCCCGCGCACCTCCATGGTCACCAGCCTCATGGTGGTCCTGCTCTTTGCGCTGATGATCCTCTTCCAGCAGCGCTTCTTCATCGGCTTCTTCAGCACCTACATCACCCTGGGCCTGCTCCTGAACCTGGCCTGGAAGGCCGGCTGGCGCGGCGTAGAGCCCCCCCTTGACGGGGTGGAAGAGCCCGAGACCGTTCACTAACGCCTGCCGCGGGGCCTCTCTAGGAGAGGATCCCGGCGATGCAGGCGCTGATGAAGTTGGCCAGGGTGCCGGCCAGCATGGCCCGGAAGCCCAGGCGCGCCAGGTCCCCGCGGCGCTCGGGAACCAGGGCCCCGATGCCCCCCACCTGGATGGCGATGCTGCTGAAGTTGGCGAATCCGCACAGGGCGAAGGTGGAGATCAGCCGGGCCTTGGCCGACAGGCCCGTCATGTTGCCCAGGTCCAGGAAGGCCACAAACTCGTTGACCACCATGCGCTTGCCCAGCAGCCCGCCGACCTGCCCGGCCTCGGCCCAGGACACCCCCATGAGGAAGGCCGGCACCTTGAAGGCATAGCCCAGCACCAGCTCCATGGTGAAGGCTGGGTGGATGGCCTTCATCAGGCCGTTCACGAGGTAGATGAGGGCGATGAAGGCGATGAGCATCACGGCCACATTGAAGGCCAGCTGGCCGCCCTCGAAGGCGCCCCGGGCGGCGGCATCCAGCAGGTTGGCATCGTGGTTGGGGATGTCCACCTTGACCTCGCCCTGGGTCTCGGGGACCTCGGTCTCCGGCTCCAGCATCTTGGCCAGCATCACGGCGCCGGGGGCGGTCATGATGACGGCCGTCAGCAGGTGGACGATGTCCACGTGGGCCACCTGCACATAGGCCACCATGATGCTGCCGGACACATGGGCCATGCCTGCGGTCATGACCAGCATCAGCTCGCTGCGGGTCATGCGGGCCAGGAAGGGACGGATGGTGAGGGGGGCCTCGGTCTGCCCCATGAGGATGCTGGCCGCCACGCTGACGCTCTCGGCCCCCGACACCTTGAGGAAGCGACCCATGGCCCGGGCCGCGGCGGTGACCACCCACTGCATCACACCCAGGTAGTAGAGCACCGCAAAGATGGACGCCACGAAGATGATGGTGGGCAGCACGGCGAAGGCGAAGACCATGCCCACCTTGCTGCCGGGTCCGTCGGAGAGGGCTCCGAAGACGAAGCTGGCCCCCTCGTGGGCGTAGGCCATGAGGTGTTCCACCACGATGCGCATGCGGTCGAAGGCTGAGCCCACCAGGTTGCCCCGGAGGAGTCCCAGCACGATGACGGCAAACAGGCCCCAGTTCAGGGTGCGGTTCTCATAGGACGCGAAGCGGCGCAGGGCCATGGGTACGAACATCAGGGCCAGCACCACCCACCCAACCCCGGGGGGGAAGGGCAGGAAACCAAGCAGGCCGGCGATGACGGTGCCCTTGAGCACCACCAGGGCGAAGATCCACTGCAGGCCCAAGCCCCAGGCGACGGTCCGCCAGTGGATGGCCGCACGGTTTCTCGACAGGCCGTAGGCAAGGGCCACAAAGGCCGCTATTCCGGCCAATCCCATGAGGCGTTCCATTCAAGGCTCCTATAGTTCCTGGTTCAGAGCCTGAATGGCCTGCTCCATGTGGTACCGGGCGCGGCCCAGCAGACCCTCCCGCGCCATCACCAGCACCAGCGTGCACTGCTCCTGGGCCCCCATCATGAGGATCCAGTGGCGGTCCGTGGCGAAGGCCACCTGCTTGACCTCCCCCCGGTCGAACTCCTCGAGGGCCTGCTGTAGCTGCCGGCGGATCACCTTTTCGTAGGCAGCCAGCAGCTGGAGGGCCTCCTCCGGGACCTGGGCCGCCCGGGAGCCGAGAGGCTCTCCGTCGCGGTCATTGAAGGTCGCCGCCAGGGCCTCGGGCACCCGTTCGATAAGCTGATCCAGAACCTTCTGGAACATGGTTGGGCTCCTGTCTGCGTGCCCAAAGCATGACCGCATGGGCGCCCCTGCGCCACCCGGAGTGACCTTCAGCGCTTGAGGAAGAGGGCCTCGAAGTCCCGGAGGGCCTCGGGGTCCCCGTCTCGCTTCAGGGGGCGGTGGAAGTCCTGTGGACTCAACTCGGCGAACTCGCCGAAGGTGGCCACATTCCCGTTGATGTAGGCGATGAACTCATCCTGGCGCCCCTTGATGTAGCCCCGGAAGGGCCGGGCCACCAGACCCAGGAGGGCCGAGTCCAGGGCCGTCCAGGTCTCCAGGTGGGTCTCAAAGCCCTTCTTCCCCTCCCAGTACTTGTAGGAGGTCAGCATGCGGGCGCCCACGGAAAACGGCGTCTTCAGGCGGCCCCGTTCGGCCCGACCCTCGACCAGGTAGACCCGGTGTCCGGGGCGCTGCAGGATGAGGCGCAGGCTGCCCGTCAGTCCCCGGGTGTCGTTGATGCTCCAGGCCCCGTCCGGATGGGTGAAGGCGTAGAAGGCCGGCACGAACTGGCAGTGCCGCCACATGGCCGCCCCCAGGCGGGGATGGTCGAACAGCTTCTCCATGGTGGCGAGGCGCACGTGCTTGGGTGTGGTCCGCGTGTCGAAGATGAAGTCTGCCCGCTGGATGATGTCCAGGGCCTCTTCCCTCGGCCCATGGGGGATCTGGTCCAGGAAAGCCGGGGGCTGAGCCTGGAGGGCAAGGGCCAAAAGGGCGGGGACCACAGCACGCATGGGAAAACGCTAACACTTTCCGGTTGGTTCTTGACCCGGAAGGGAACGGAACCGATGGGAACAGGATGGCCCTCCCCCTTCGCTACCTGCCCACGACTCCCCTGGAGGAGCTCCGGGGCTGTCTGGGCGGCCACCTGGAGACCGATACCGCCACCCAGGTACGGGTGCAGCACCTGCTGGGCCGGCTCCGCCAGCAGGCCCTCCCGGAGCTGGGCGAACGCCTGGTCAGGGCCTCCTCCACCCCGGGCATGAAGCGCTTCATCCTGGGCCTTACCACCAAGTTCGACTGGCCCGAGTGGAGCCCCTGGATCCTGCGAGCCCTGCTCCAGGAGACCGACCTGGGGGTGTTCGATGACGGCTGTGCCGCCCTGGGCCGCCTGGAGGTGCGCTCCGCCCGGGAAGCCCTCGAGAAGCTGGCCGCCCACCGCACGGACCCCGACCGCCAGCTGATCCTCCGGCGGGAGCTGACCCTGCCCGATGGCCAGACCCTGGCCTTCTGCCTGGGGCGTCTCCTGGAGGGAGCGGGCAATCCCAGGCTGGCCCACCAGGGTGCCCGGGGCCTGGCCGCCCTGGCCCGCCCCGAGGACGCCCCGACCCTTCACGAAGCCATGGAGGGGGCGGATCCCCTCGCCTTCCGCCTGCTCCTGCGGGCCCTGGCGGATCTCCCGGGCGACCGCCCTGGCCCCATCCTGCTGGCGCTGTTCCAGGACACCTTCCGAGACCTTGGGGACCAGGAGGCCCTGGAGCTCCTGGCCTCTCGGCTCCAGACCAGCCAGCGGGGGTCCACCCGGGCCGAGCTGGGGCGGGCCATCGCCGAACACATGGGCGCCGCCCACCCTGATCTGGTGCAGGCCCTGGCCCATGCCCTGGTGGCCGGTGAAGCGGGCAACCCCGGGCCGCCCCTGGAGGCCCTGCGCGGGGTGGCCCGGGGGGCCTGCGAGCGCTTCCTGACCGAGGCCACGGCCGTGCACCTGGAGGGCAAGGTCGCCCGCTTTAGCGCCATGGTGGCCGAAGCCCAGGAATCCGCTACCCAGGAAGGGGCCCTCCTGGGGACCCGCCTGGACCTCCTGTGTGAGTGCCTGGTGCGCCAGACCCTGGAGGGCGGCCTGACCGCAGCCCAGGTGGTCCCCCTGCTGCAGGCCGCCTTCTATGCCCACGGCGGCAGCGGGGGCCTGGACCAGGCCTTCTGCTGCCTGGTACCGGCCTCCGACACCCCGGCCCTGGAGGGCATCCTCAGCCTGCAGGACCCGCAGCGCCGGACAGCCTGCCTGGATGCCCTGGGCGCCCGGGAGGAGGACGCCCTCGGCCCCTTCTTCCTCCGGGCCATGCAGGACAGCATCGTGGAGGTGGGCCACTGCGCCATGCACCACTTCAGCCGACTGCCCTCCGGCTTCCCCACGGTCATGGGCATGTTCGAGTCCGGCCAGCCCGAAAAGCTGCGCATGGCCTTCCGCATCTTCACCGAGAACGCCACCCAGGCCGCCGCCGAGCCCCTGATGGGGTTTCTCCGGGGGGATGTCCGGGACGACCTGCTGTTGGAGGCCGTGCAGGCCCTGGGCGCCATCCGGTATCCGGCCGCTGCCCCGGTCCTCCTCGACCTGCTGCACGACGGGAAGCCCGCCCGCCTGCAGGAGGCCCTGGTGGATGCCCTGGCCGCCCTGGCGACCTCCGAGTCGGCGCAGGGACTCCTGGCCAAGTCGGCCAACCTAAAGCTGCCCCAGGTCCTCATCGTGGCCCTGGACGGCGCGCTGGCAGCCTTTCCAGGCTTCGAGCAGCCCCTCCCCCTGGAGTGCGTCGGCGCCATCGAAGCGCTCATCACCCGCTGCTGCGATGACCGAGAAGGGGAGGGCCGCCGCCTGCCGGCGATCCTGGCGACCCAGCACCTCTACTGCTTTGATCAGGCCCTCTATGCCCGCCTGAAAGACGCCTTCTCCGACTTCCTGTTCGACCTCCGCACCAAGGGCGGGTGGGACCGGGAGGCCAACGACCAGGTGGCGGCCGTGCTCAAGGAGCTGGGCCGGCGCAGCGCCAGCCTGGGCCTGATTGCCGCCAAGGAAGAGAAGCTCCGGGCCCTGGCCCAGGCCGTACCGCCGCAGGGACCTGGCCGGGCGCCGGCCCTGCTGGTGCTGCGAGAGACCCTGCAGGACCCTGAATTCATCCTGCGCGCCGAGCTGGCCCAGGAGCTGGCGTCCTTCACTGAGTTGGAACTTGACCGCAAGGACCAGGACTGGCGCGACCTCGCCCGCCTGTGCGAGATCGGAGGCCTGACCCGGCGCCGGGAGCTCGCTGAGCCCCTCAAGGAGGTCCTCCAGCGGGCCACGGGCCTGGGCCTGCGGAGCGCCGCCAAGGAAGGCCTGCTGGCCCTGGGGCTCAGCGAAGCGGACCTCGCCCGCCGGGCCCCCATCCACAGCCTCCTCCTCCTCGACCCCAGCGCCTTCTTCCGCAAGCGCCTGCTGGCCGCCCTGGGGACGACCTGGGATGTACGGGAAGCGGGCAGCCGGATCGAAGCCGCCCACCTCCTCGCCGAGCGCCCGGTCGACCTGCTGGTCTCCGAACAGGCCGATGCGGCGGGGGATCTGCGGCCCTGGCTCAAGATGCAGTGCGAGGCCCGCCGCTGCC
>SESD01001729.1_pt1 | contig 11721 bp, 9 predicted proteins | sample 3171411 | NCBI WGS metagenome assembly SESD01 (sample SAMN06051880, study PRJNA518727) | freshwater metagenome | biome: subpolar coniferous forest; feature: holomictic lake; material: water; isolation source: holomictic Lake 442, 16.5 m depth | place: Canada: near Kenora, Ontario | collected...
AAATGAAACGATTTAGCCGATCAGCAGATTGCATAATTAAGTATATTGCGGGGCACGCAAATGGGTGTAAAAGAATTTCTAAACGGTTAGCGCAAGTATCTTGGTTTCCAGATCTTTATTTTCTCTCTGTATTGCGGTTTATTTTCTCGCTTCCCCCTTGACCGGTCAAAGCGCTGAAATGGCTGAAAAAAAACTCTCTCTTGCCAATTGCATTGAGATCGCTTTGAAAAACGCAACTTCAGCAAAAAAGGCTGAATACAACCTGAAACTCCAGGGTGCTGACGTTTTGAGAAGTTACGGCAGCTTTCTCCCCCGACTTTCTGTATCAGCAGGCTATATTCCCTATAATCTCAGTCGAAGCTATACAACGAATTACTCTGACGCACCACCACTTAAAATAAAAACAGAAAACGAATCGGTTAATTTCACCCTGACAACTTCACTGAATCTTTTTAACGGCTTTCACGATTACGCATCACTGCAATCATCTCTTGACAATAAACAGGCGGCCCGCTACACTCTTTCACGGGCGCTTGAGAATGTAGCCTACGATGTCACCCAAACATATTATCAGGTACTCCTTAATCTTGAACTCCTTGATATTTCGCGCGAAAACCTTCTGGCCGCGCAGGATCAACTGACCCTCACTGACCGGCAGTTCCAGGTGGGGCTTAAATCAATGATCGACAGATACCAGCAACAGGCTGATACTGCTGAAAGCGGACTATCGGTCATCAAGGCAGAGACCCGCTGGCAGCAAAGTATGCTGGAGCTTCTGCGCCGTCTGCAGATCGATCCGGGAACAAAAATCAACCTTGAATCCCCGCTGGAAGAGCTGAAAACTGCAGCTTTTGTAAAGCCTGATATCGACAGCCTTGTCACCGTTGCACTGAACCGGCGAAACGATCTTAAAAGCAAAGAGCTTGAAACAAAGGTAGCCAAATGGCAGATCACCGAGGCGAGGGCCCAGTGGTACCCAACTCTTAATCTTAATTTCAACGCAAGCACTGCAGGTACTGAGTACATGCGACAAACATCCAACGAACAAACCAAAGAATACTTTTATCCCCCACTTTCAGATCAGCTTGGAAATTCCATCGGTTATTCTGTTGCGCTGAACATGAGTTGGGCACTTTTCGACGGATTTCAGACTCGCTATAATGTAGAATCAGCCAAAATCAACCAGATGAACAAGTTGCTGGATGTTGCTGATCTGAAAAGAAATATCGTCATTGATCTTCAGCAGGCGGCAGGCGAGTATACATCAGCCTTCAGGCAGATCGAAACTGCCAGGATAAGCCTGAAGGCTGCACACTCTGCCTTTGAGGGCATCAAGAAAAAATATGAACTCGGAGCTGCAAGCTTTATCGAACTCAGCACAGCCCGAGCCACTCTTTTCAATGCCCGATCAACTCTTTCACAGGCAACCTACAATCTGGCACTTCAAAAAAATGTCCTTGATTTCACAACGGGCAATAGACCACTACCATAGCAACCAGAATCCAGTACACCATACCGATGAGCAAACGACCATCCTTTCTGAAACGAAAAACAGTATTGATAACTCTTGCAGTGCTACTGACGGGGACTGCTGTAATATTAACTCTTCTCAAGTTTCGTGAAAAACCTGTTGAGGTAACAACTGAACAAGCATTTATAAAAGAGGTTGTGCATATCGTTACGGCAACCGGAAAAATTGAACCGGAACTTGTACTCAACATTTCTCCAGACGTCTCGGGCGAAATTATCGAATTGCCTGTCAGTGATGGTCAGATCGTACAAAAAGGAGATCTGCTGTTTAAAATCCAGCCAGACATTTACATCAACCAGGTAGTACAAAGCCTTGCGCAGCTTAATTCCGCAAAATCGCAGAGCCTTGAGGCGAAATCAAAAAAGCTCAAAGCTGATGATGATTTCCGCAAAGCATCGCTGCTTTACAAGGATAAACTGATCTCCGAATCCGACTACATAGCATCCAAAACCAATGCGCAAGCAGCTCAGGCGACCTTTAACGCATCGGTTCATACCATAGAACAGAATAAAAGCCTGCTTCAGCAAAATCAGGACAGGATGAAAAAAACTGTTGTACAAGCACCCATCAACGGTTCCATCATTGTGCTGAACAGCAAGCTGGGCGAGCGTGTTGTCGGCACAGGGCAGTTTCCCGGCACGGAAGTGTTGCGTCTTGCAAATCTTGACAGCATGCAGGTTGAAGTTGAGGTCAATGAAAACGACATTGTCAACGTCAAACCGGGCAATCCCGTCTCCATCACTGTCGATGCTTTCGGTGAGAGGATTTTTAAAGGGATTGTCCGTGAAATTTCCAATTCGGCTATTTCCAGGGCGGCCGGGACGCAGGAAGAGGTGACCAATTTTTCAGTGAAGATCCGCATCTTCAATCATGAACGCCTGCTGAAACCAGGCATGAGTGCAACGGCGGATATTGAGTCAGAACGGATAAATAACGCCCTTGTCGTCCCTATTCAAAGTGTTACTATAAGAGGAACATCTGAACCGACAATGACTCCGAAACCGGAGAAAAACGCGGTAACCATTGCTGTCCCCGGCAAAGCAATTGAAGGCCGACAGGGAGTATTTTTCATCAAATCAGGCAGAGCATGGTTCCGTCCGGTGAAAACCGGTACAACCGACAACACCCATATTATCGTCACAGAAGGAATCAGGAAAGGAGACGAGGTTGTTTCCGGAAGTTACACAGCCATTACCAACGACCTCAAGAATGGATGCTTGGTCAAACCTTCGAAACATTAATACCTGTAATGCAGACCAAAGCTATCATCACCATGCAGTCGCTCTGTAAATTTTATGAAATGGGTGATCAGGTCGTCCGGGCACTGGACTCAATCAACCTTGATTTCAAGCTGAACGACTATGCCGCAATTATGGGGCCGTCGGGCAGCGGAAAATCAACACTCATGAATATTATCGGGTGTCTTGATACCCCAACCTCCGGCAGGTATGAGCTCAATGGTCAAAATGTGGCCGAAATGGACGATGATGAACTTGCCCGCATCAGGAACCGCGAAATCGGGTTTGTCTTTCAGACCTTTAATCTGCTTCCCCGCCTTAACTGCCTGCGGAATGTCGAACTGCCTCTGATCTATGCCGGTGTTGCACCTGAAGAACGCGAAGAGCGTGCTGCAGAGGCCCTTGTCAAAGTAGGTCTTGGCAACCGGATCACGCATAAACCATCCGAGCTTTCCGGCGGCCAGATTCAACGGGTGGCCATAGCAAGAGCTCTCATCAATAAACCGTCAATAATTCTTGCCGATGAGCCAACAGGTAATCTTGATACGGCAACAAGCCGCGACATCATGAATATCTTTGGAGCACTTTCTGAAGCAGGCAACACCATTATCCTGATCACTCATGAAGAGGATATTGCACGCTACACCCGCAGAGTCATTCGTCTTCGGGATGGAAAAATTGAAAGCGACACCAGGCAATGAACTTGTCGTACAGCCAATTTCGGTATGAAACCGGAGAGAGCCTGAAAATGGCCCTCTACCAGATCAGGGCAAACAAGACACGGTCGTTTCTCACGGCGCTCGGCGTCATTATTGGCATAGTTGCCATCACCATGATGGGTACTGCGATAAACGGCATCGACAGAGGATTTGATAAAAGCCTTGCCATGCTGGGCTATGACGTTATCTATGTACAAAAATCGTCATGGAGCACTATGGGCCAATGGTGGCGGTACAGAAACCGTCCTGACCTGAAAACGGAATATGCCGATCAGCTTAACAGGATTATTGCCAATAATGCCCTTTCGGAACTGAGTATAGCGGTTCCGCAGATGTCAACCTATCAGGCCTCGGCAAAATACAGGGAGAAAACCCTCGAACGGGTCTTTTCTCTTGGCACCACCTATGACTATCTTCATACCGCTTCCGGCAATCTCTCTTCAGGCAGATTCTTTACGCCAGGTGAGTCTGTCAGAAATGAAATGGTCTGTGTCATCGGTGACGATATTGCTGTCGGACTCTTTCCCAACGAGCCAGCTCTCGGCAAATCGATCCAGATCAAAAATCGCAAATTCAGGATTATCGGAATCTTCAAAAAACAGGGGAAGTTTCTCGGCCTTTTCAGTTTTGATAACCAGATCATCATGCCGCTCGGCGCCTTTGAAAAGGCTTACGGGAAAAGCATGTTCGTAACGATAAGAGTAAAAATCAAGAACCAGACGCACGTTAAAGAAGCCAAGGAGGAACTGCTCGGGCTGATGAGAAGGATTCGAAGGATTGCCCCGGGAAAAGAGGAGGACTTTTCAATCAACGAACAGCAAGCATTCAAAAGCCAGCTTGACCCCATCAAAAACGGTATTGCCGTGGCGGGAATCTTCATTACCGGCATGTCACTCTTTGTCGGCGCTATCGGCATTATGAACATCACTTTTGTCAGCGTAAAAGAACGCACCAGAGAGATCGGACTCCGCAAAGCTCTTGGAGCCAGACGACAAACCATCTTGTTGCAGTTTCTCATAGAATCGGTGATGATATGTCTTATCGGCGGAGCTATCGGACTGGCAACAGCACTCTTCATTACCTTCGCCATCGAAAAAATTGTACCTGATTTTCCGATACAGTTTTCCCTTAACCTTGTCATCACGAGTCTTGCCGTTTCGGTCATCACTGGCATTATCTCAGGCCTCGCTCCTGCCGTGACGGCCTCAAAACTTGACCCGGCAGACTCACTGCGTTATGAATAGGAGTATTTATGCTGCTGCGTGAAACCATCACACAGGCGATCTATTCTCTCGCCGTCAACAAGCTTCGCTCCTGGCTTACCATCATGGGAGTCGCTGTGGGAGTATTTTCCATCATTGCTGTCATGACCGCCCTCGATGCCATCGACAAAAGCGTCGAGTCAGGCCTGACAAGCCTCGGGGCCAACACCTTCCAGATACAGAAAAATCCTGCAACTGTTTTCGGGAGCGGACACAGCAGAAACCTCCTCGCGAACAGGAAAGATATCACCTGGCAGCAGGCGCTGTTTTTCAGAAAAAGCATGGAAACAAAAGCCCGAACTATCGGCTTTATCATCTCAAGTATGGCCAATCAGGCAAAATATGCAAACCTGACCACCAACCCCGATGTTACCATGACCGGCGGTGATGAGAACTTTTCAGCATCAAGTGGCTATACCCTGGCAACCGGTCGGAATCTCTCCGTGGGAGATATCCGGTCTGCAAGAAATACAGCCATCCTTGGAAGCGAAGTAGCGGCAACACTTTTTCCTTCAGGCGACAACCCGCAGAACAAATTTATCAAGGTAAACGGAGAGGTCTATACTGTTGCTGGTGTTTTTAACAAAAAAGGGGCGGCGTTTGGTCAAAGTCAGGATAACTTTGTGCTCATCCCCATTACACGATACCTTGATCATGTCAACGAAAAAAGCAGTCTCTCCATTACAATCGAAGCACTCTCACGCAAAGATTATCCTCTTGCTATCGACCGGGCAATCGGAGCAATGAGACTTGCGAGAGGTCTGACGGTCAAGGAGCCCAATGATTTCGAAATCAGAACAAATGAATCACTCATTGACTCATTCAGAGATATCCAGCGGGCCATCAGCACCGGAGCTTTTATCATCAGCTTTATGGCTCTCCTGACCGCTGGAGTTGGCATCATGAACATCATGCTGGTCAGCGTCACAGAAAGAACCAGGGAGATCGGAATCAGAAAATCGGTTGGGGCACCCCGAAAAATAATTCTTCATCAGTTTCTCTTTGAATCGCTTTTTCTCTCACTCGCTGGCGGTCTGATCGGCATTACAACCGGCATCGCAATCGGCAATATCGTAGCATTGCAATTCAATCTGCCGCCGATATTTCCATGGATATGGATAACAGTTTCCATGGTTGTCTGTTCAGGAATCGGTATAATTTTTGGGCTTTTTCCAGCATGGAAAGCTGCAAATCTCGATCCGGTGGAAGCATTGAGACCAAAGTGAGGAACTCTCACGAGAGAGTGATTATGCCGTGCCTTTTTTCTTTTTAGTAAACGACTCCTTGACAGTATCTCCAAACAAGTTCCATGCAATAAACAAAACCACTATGATACTGGAAAGCATCATAGCAGTACCGGAATGTTGCTGAAACCATTGCTTGATTCCATCCAAAGCTGTCCACCAGGTTCCTGCGATTCCGGTAACAGCCAGAATGGAAAAAATGCCAAAAACAAAACATAATGCAACGGCAACAAGAGCCAGATTCCTGTAGCGTTTCAATCTTTTTTCAAGGTTCTTGTCTTTAAACTGCAAATAATCGCCCAAAACAAGAACAAAAAAATTTGCAACCACCGTCATGGCAAAAAGCGATAACCCAAAACCTTTAAGCTGCTCGGCCTGTCCACTGCCACTATTAAAAAGTCCCAGCCCAAAACCTCCAGCTATCAACAAAAGCTCTGACAAATAAAGGAGTTGTACCCAGTATTTGAAGATGAGGTTGCTCATGCTTTGCGGCACAGAGACCTCAAGCAGACTCCATGAAATTCTTCCAATCCGCGTCAGCCAGCAGGCGACCTTGTTAGATACCTTATACTGGTTTGCCATGTCCGAAAGCATTTCACCAACAACGGTTGTTGAGCGGGCAACAGTTTCAATAGTCTGGTGACGTTGCGGCTTGCAGCGTCTGTCAAACTCGGAGAAATAACGCTCCCGGATTTTTCCGTTATCGATTTTCTTGTCCAACAGCACTTTTTGCTCAACTGTAGCTCCACGTTTCAGCTTCTCAATAAATGCGGTTAAACCGTCGCGATCTTCTTTCCCTGATTTTGTTCGCATGAGCGACTCAATCAACAAATCATTCACTTCGTTATCCAGCGAGAACTTTTCTATGGTCTCAAGTACAATGGCTGCCTGCGCCTCGCCAAGAAGCGCCGTTACATCATCACTTTTCCCCGGAAAGATCGCATCAATAATTCGTTCAGCCCCATCAAGCCGTCCCCAAAGAATATCGTTCTGGCGCCATATTTTTTCAAGAAATGCCCCGAAGTTACCAAGCTTTGTACCAGCAAGTTTGTGACATCCTGTTTGTCGTTCACCGATCAGATGGTCTGCATCTTCAGGACTGACCCGAATGACCTCTATATTGTCAAGTTCGCCAATGTTTGTTCCGTAAAGAATAGGATACAAAATCATGTCATAGTTATCATAATACTCGTAATAGTACCTTATGACGGCTTTTGCAGCTTTTGCACCTTCTGTTTTTTGAGCTGATATTGCGTTTCCATTAATGAGATTTCTGACATTTCTGTCAGCCTGATCTATGGCTTTTGAAACGCAACCGGAGATGTCAATTCCTATATCTCCAACAATATCGGATATCCCGTCAACTCCGATAATATGTTTTGCTCGAAGCTCTATTTTAGTTTCCATGACTGTGGAATCTTGCAAATAGTCCTCTGAAGCTCTTTTGGCTCCCATAAAATACTCTACCACCGGGTCCAAAAAGTCTGGCCCTACTCTCTTTGCAAGAGAAGAAACATCCTTTACCTGTTTAATAACTGAAATCAAATGGCTGATTTTTTCATAAAGAGGATTATCAATGACAATATTCTCTTGAGATTCAGCATTTCGTGTATAATATTTTATTGATCGTAGCTGCGAGCTTGTTCTTCTTAAAGAAAGATATTGACTATTGATTTCTTTTTTGATATTCAATAACTCAGTTTTAAAATCAATATCAAACGATTCATTTTCAAGAGATATCTCATCTGAATAACCTTTTACTTTCAGCAAATGAAAAATCAAATCGATTTCCGACAAGAAGGACTTCTTGTCCAGTTTATATAGATGATCAATCTGTTTTTGCAAAAAATTCAATCGCCTTATCGGATATAAATAATCAAAGCTATGCAGAAAATTATTCAAGGTTGGTTTTTCAGTTTCCGTACCTTCTTTATATTCGATGTAGGTTTGCTCTCTCCAGGCTCTCACAATACCTCTTGTAATAAGCAAGTAATCAGAGTTTTCATCAAAACTGCCCAAACGGGCAACTATGGTGGCAAGTTCATCGGTAACCGCAGCTATTTCAAGAGTATGGTAGGCAACATAGCCTGAGCCTTTTCGCTTTATCATATCAGCAAGGTCAAGTGTTGCCCATTCGGCATCGGTCAGATGCGCTTTAGACCATAACTCTTCAGTTTCATCATAAGCCGGTTTCCATTTTGCCTGATCAACGGCATTCTGAACAGACCTGATAATACGATCAACCCGACCAATAATACGATTCCTCTCAACAACCCTCTCGAGATCCTGACGAATGGTTTCATAACGAGGGATAACCATCAGCGCCGCGAACGAGTTTTGCAGAGCATTCGGTTTTCCTTCCGACTTTGCCGCATCTTCAGGATGTTCCGGGGATGGCTCTATATAGAGAAGCTTTCTGTCAACAGGAACATCGCTGCTTCTTCGCGCAAGAGTCTCAATAGCATAAGTAAATGGTTTGTTGTCCAAATATCCGCCATCACCAAAAGAGCGCTTTTCATAGGATATGGAGCCAGCAACAGCAAGTGAATAATCATGAAAAAAATGCTGCCACTCAGAAGATTCCGCATGAGAGCAACCCATTGCATTGAGGGTATCATCAACATCGGACAAGCGCATGGGTTCGAATGCAAAAGGAAAAGAAGAGGTACAACGCGCAGCAAATGCAAGAAAAGGATTGTTCTTTCGTACAAAATCATTTCTGTTCCCCATTCCTCCAGTCACATTATCTGTTGAGCGGACAAAATGGAACACATTCTTGTGCCTGCGTTCATAAACGACACGATCAGAAAGTTGTATGGGCAAGATAATACCCTGAAGGTCGGTAGCGGTAACAAAGAGATCCAGTTCATCGACGCAGGAGCCTGGCTGATCCATCTCTTTTGGTGAGCTCGCCGTACCGCTCTTGTCCATATCCTCGAATGCTTCAAAAAGCTTTCGAAACATACGCTGGCTATTGAGCAGCGATTGTGGTGGCTTTTGCTCGGTTAAAGGTTTTTCTTTTGATTTGCGATCATTAATCAATTGAGAAAGATCACCTTCCGTCACCCACATTTTTTCGAGATTCGTGATACTTTGACTGTTGGCCAATGCTTTGGCAAGAAAAATCCCGTTAATTCCACCGGCTGAAGTACCCGAGATGATATCGATGATAAATTTTATTGTAATCGGAGCATTGCTCTTCAGGCAGTCGTCAAGTTCGTTGCAGGGCTTCCCTGCCAGGAGGTAGCTTAATTTGCGATACACCCTTTCACTTGGAGAAAGCTGTGTGTACTTGAAGAAAGGTTCATCTCCCTCCACTGTTGTAACAGTAGATCGAACCAGATGCAGCAACTCCTGCGCCACACCATTGATATAAATAGCCAGGGACACCCCCCCATACATCACCACCGCAAACCGGATTTCAGATAAACCCTCTGAAAATGAAGATGAAACAGAGCTTTGCATTTATGTGGTTCCTCCCCTGATGAACGCGCTATTGTTAAAGAACTCCTGAAAAGCTTGAGCTTCCATACAGGCATTTAACTTTTCCTAAAAACAGTCAATAATTGAACACCTTGTTGTACTATGCGCTCGCCATGCACCTTCATGCTACAAAAATACCATAAAATTTATTTATTCTGAAAGCATTACACAACAAAAATACTTTCGCAGCAAAGAAGTATTTTGAACTTTTTCCGTAATCGCCAGAGAATTTAAACTTGTTATATTGTTCCTGTGGCATCCGAATGATTTCATGAATTCTTCGGCCCTTTTAAAAAAGGGCCCATTATCACTAATAGTCTGTTTTTCGACGACGGGAATTTTTTCCGGTTTTTTTTAAACTTATAAACATTATACAGCAATGACACCGCTCCGAAAATTTACAAAACCTTTGGCATTTTTACTTATCCTTGCCATGACAAGCCTGACGTGGGGTTGCCAGACCACAACTAATGCCGGGCGAGATGCTCAGATCGGAGCTGCCGCTGGTGGCGTGCTTGGCGGTATTATCGGCAGCCGCTCGGGCAGTTGGGCTAAAGGAGCAATTATCGGCGCCGTTATTGGTGGGGCGACTGGAGCGATTATCGGTGATTACATGGACAAGCAAGCCGCTGAAATTGATCGCAATGTTGAAGGAGCAAAAGTTGAACGTGTTGGCGAAAGCATCAGAGTGGTTTTTGACTCCGGTATTCTTTTCTCCTCAGGCTCATCAACCATCACTGCCGCCAGCCGGAATAATATTGAACAGCTCGCCAGAATTCTAAACCGCTACAACGACACCAACCTTGTCATCGAAGGTCATACCGACGATATCGGCAGTGAGGCCACAAACCAGTTGCTCTCTGAAAGACGTGCTGAATCGGTAGCAACCCTCCTGAAGGCTTATGGTGTTACCAGCAACAGAGTTTCCCCTGTGGGATACGGCAAAACGCGACCTGTTTCAACGAACGAAACAGAAGCTGGCCGCAAACTTAACCGCCGCGTTGAAGTACTGATCTATGCAAACGAAGCCCTCAAACGTCAGGCAGAATCCGGCAAACTGAAACTGTAACTTTTACCGGAACATTTCTCTTTCTCCAAAGCCTGAACAGAAAATGTTCAGGCTTTTAAATTATTGCCCGAAGAAAAAAAAATTGTTTACCTTTTCATCCAGGAATGCCAGCTCGTCATGGCTTCTTGTGCCGAAAGAGCACTCCAATGGAAAACAAAATGTTCGTACCATGATGTATTTTAAAACTGCCGAAGAGGTTCTTTTTCAATGGGTTTCAAGAGTCTGCAGTGGAAATGCAGACGACATTACAGCACTGTACAATGAATCAGCAGTTCTTATTCCTACGTTTTCACCCCATACAGTCACAACTCTTGAGGGCATAAAAAACTATTTCGGGCAGCTCGCATCAAGGGACGGACTTGGAGTGCGCCTCCACAACAAGGCGCTCCGAAAGCATTCTCAATGCGAGACTCTCCATACCCTGAGTGGCATCTATTCCTTTGAATTTGAGGTCGACCAGGTACTGCTCTCCTTCCCTTCACGCTTTACTTTTGTGATGGACATTTCACTTTCAACACCTATTCTGCACCACCACTCCTCTCAGGTACCAAGAAATCTCTCATAACCTCTTCTGTTCCTGCTCCCGGCATAATTACAAAACCATTCATGCACTGTGCCGGGAATGCACAAAACTCTTCTTGAAACACTCGCCCAACAGAAAATGCTGTAAAAGAAAAATAATGCCGCCAGTATTGAATAGAGTGGTATATATTGGCAAGAAAAGGAACTTCTCATACGAAAGAATTGTTTAAATAACGATGGCTGATTGTTTCTATCTCGTCAGGGGTGGTATTTAATCGTCAACAAACGGAGCTGGCTATGTCACAAATACAGGCAAAAGAGTTTATTGAAAAGCTTAAAACAGACCCGGAGTGCAGGGATCGGTTGATGGCGTTTATCAAAAAAGAAGGGTTTACATGTACGCTGAATGAGGTCAGGCTTGTGGAGTGGGACGCAATGATGAAGCACTTTAACATAGAGGGAAATAATCCTTATACTTCCAGGGTTTCAGGCTATGAGCACTGGGAGGGATGATTGTATTAAAGAATAATAAAATACATTGGGATGTTGACGCTGGGTATTTTTTAACCCTTTAAAAAAATCAAACCGCCATGTCAAACAAAACGTCCGCGAAGAAGATGGTGAGAGAGGCTGAGCCCGGTCTGCCAGAGGAG
>SESD01001730.1_pt1 | contig 11720 bp, 10 predicted proteins | sample 3171411 | NCBI WGS metagenome assembly SESD01 (sample SAMN06051880, study PRJNA518727) | freshwater metagenome | biome: subpolar coniferous forest; feature: holomictic lake; material: water; isolation source: holomictic Lake 442, 16.5 m depth | place: Canada: near Kenora, Ontario | collected...
GGCTGGTGCTGATTACGATGATGTTTGCCGGTGCCGCCATCCGTCAATTTTTTGTCATGCGCCACGGCTACAAGCTGGGTCGCAACGGCAACCCCTTGCGCTATGCGCTGGTCGGGTTGGCAGCCATCCTGACCTTGATTGTCTGGCTTAAACCGTTGCCGTCAACGGTCAGCGCAACCGCTCCCATCAGCTACAGCGCCTTGCAACCGGTGCTGGCGCAGCGCTGCTATATGTGCCACGGCGCACTGGTGCAGATGAAGAATGTGCGGCTGGACTCAGCGCAAGGCGTCAAGACCCATGCGCAAAACATGTACCAGCAAGTGGTGGTGACCCGGGTGATGCCGATGAACAACGCCACCGGCATCACGCCGGCCGAGCGCCAGTTGATCAAACAGTGGTTTGAGAGCGGCGCCAGCACTGATTGAGCGCCTTGCGGCGCCGCCCGGCAGCGTCAATTGGACATCAACACCGGTACCGTCATATGGCGCAGGATGTGGCGCGTGCCAGCACCACGAATCTCGAACGGAAAACCCATGTGGCCATGGGCTCCCATGACAAGCAGATCGGCGCCCCGATCATTGATCCGGTTGAGGAGCAAGTCCATGATGCCGAACTCTTCCACCAAAATGACTTCTGTTTTGGACTTGATGCCATGCGTTGCAAGGTGACGTTCTACTTCGGCGCAGGATGACTCGCCATCTTCCAGACGGGCGGCAATCGACAGCACGTGGGCCAGGGTGCAGTGCTTGATCAAAGGCAATGCATCGTTCAGCGCATGCGCTGCCTCGCGCGCGTTGTTCCATGCGATCAGCGGATGTTTGCCGACTTCAGTGAAGGTGCCGACGTAAGGCACAACCAGCACCGGCCGACCGACATTCAGGATGACGTCGCTCACCAGTTCGGCTGGCACGAAGCCGTCGCCTTGCTGGTCATACTGGCCGACAATAACCAGGTCGGTATGCCGGGCAAGATTGGTGATGAGGCGCAACAGTTCGGCGTCGCTGCCCCGGTTGACATCGCGCCATTCGGCCCCGGGCAAGTCGGCAGTGGCCTGCTCGAATGCGGCTTTGCTGGACTCCCTCGCCTCGATGTACGCCGGGCTGGGCCAGGTAGCAACCACACTTACTTTCTCGGCGTGGGCTCGTTGCCCAAAGACGCCCAGCAGCCGGGCCCGGTGCTGACGCGCAATCGATATCGCCAGATCGACCCTGGCGGCGGTGCGCTCAGTTTGATCCAGGTGGACCATCAAACTCTTCAACGACATGGTGATTGACTCCCCGATATCTGTCTGCACGCAGTCAGACCGTTCCCATCCAGCCGCTGCGTTCAGTGGTTCAGTATAAATCTGACGATTTCGCAACCACGCAAATGCGTTCAGGTCGAGGTCTTCGGTGTAACCGTGCTCAAGGACCGGAGGTGCCAGGACCGTATCCCTCGAGCTTCATATGTCGCAAAAGATCCGCAAAACGGGGCTGCTCGCGCAGTCCGGTCCAGCGCGTGTCGTCCTTCAGATAGACCAGCCGTGTATCGCGCGCCACCCACGCACGTTCCAGTGCATCCAGTGCTTGCGTTACTTCGCCCAGAGCGGTGTGCACTGCAGCCAGCGATGTCGGCGGAACGTAGCGGGTCTGCTGCAGCCTCAGCAATCGATTCAGGACTTCGCGGGCCTCATCCGGTCTATGGAAACGCGCCAGTTGTACGCCCAGCAAGGCCGCTGCTTGCGTGCTTTGGTCTGACAATTGGTCGGCCCGTCGCAGCGCGGCGATGGCCTGCTCTGGCTCCCTGTCGACCAGATGCAGCAGCGCCCGAATGATGTGAGCGACCCAGAAGTTGGGCTCAATCTCAAAGGCACGGTCAAGCCGCACCGAGGCTTCATCACGGCGCCCCATGTCGAGCAGAAAGCCGGCTTCCATGGCGTTCAGGATCAGCGACAGCGGATCAAGCTCGCGGGCCCAGCGGATATGGGCGATGCCCTCCTCAGAGCGGTCCAGCGTCAGCAACAAAAATCCCAATCCAAAATGCGCCCCGACGACATTGGGATTGACGCGCAGCGCGTGACGAAACACGCGTTCGGCGGCGAGCCAATCGAAGTCGAACCAGAAGTGAATCCAACCGAGTTGGGCATGCGCCTCGGCCAGCTCCGGGGCGATCTCCAGTGCCTGCAAGATAGCCTTGCGATATGGCTCGAACACCTCTGTGGGCGACCGGTCCGCGCCAAACAGCATGCGCCGGTAAGTCTCGCCCAGACCGGCGTAAGCCATGGCGTAGCTCGGGTCAATGGTCAGCGCCTTGTGGTAAAGCTCGATGCTCTTTCGCAGACCGTCGGCGCGAATGCCCTGCGCGTGCTGCCGGGCGGCCAGATAAAGCTGGTAGGCGTCGGCATTGCGACTGCCACCGGCGTCGCTCAGCCGCACACCCGCGCCAACGCCTTTTCTGACCCGCTCGCCAAGCGTCGGCTTGAGAACCTGCGCGACCTGCGTCGAGATCGCGTCCTGCATGTCGAACACGTCGGTGAAGGTCAGGTCGAAGCTGCCGCTCCACGCCGCCACGCCGGCTGGCGCGCTGAGGAGGCGGGCCGTCACGCGCAACTGGTCGCCGCTGCGCTGCAGCGATCCATCAACCACCCAGGCCACGTCAAGCGCGCGCGCGGCCGCCAGCGGATCTTGTTCAAGTCCGGCAAAGCGCCGCACCGATCCGACCGAGCGCACCACCAGTCCGGCAACGCCGGACAAGCGTGCGATCAAGCTGTCAGCCATACCGATTTCCAGCAGGGTATCGCGACCTTCGGTTGACAACGGCACGAATGGCAGCACGGCCAGCGTGGCTGGCAAAGGCGCCTTGTGCTGGATGGATAACTCATGGCGCGGGATGGTGTTGTTGGCAGCGCGCGCCGGCAACTCGGTTACCTCTGCAACAAACCTGAAGCCACGGCGCGCCACGGTCTGGATATATCGACTGTTGCGGGTGTCGTCGCCCAGAGCGCGCCTGAGGCCCGAAATCACCTGGCTCAGGTTGTTTTCTTCAACCACCAGACCTGGCCACAGCGCCAGCACCAACTCGTCTTTGCCGAGCAGCACGCCGGCTCGTTCGACGAACAGTTGCAACGCGGAAAACAAGCGCGGAGACAGTGGCAAGGGAGCTTCGTCGCAACCGTACAAGCGGTGCTGCGAAGGCTCCAGCACGAAATCACCGAAGGCATAGCGTTTGGATGTGGACATGCCGCATTTTCAGGGTTTTTCAGAAATGTTTCAGACGCGGCTAACGACTTCGCCAGCAGCCCGCGGCATTCTGTCGGCATCGGTGACGCGATTTGCGCCCGATCCATTTGCACAACCAAGGAGAGAAATGATGAGTACATCCAAAGCACTGAAATCGGTAGCTCTGATCGCCATTACCGCTGCCGCCACCAGCATTCTGATTCAGGCCTGCGGCGGTGGCGCCGTCGCCCAGACCGCCAGCGACGCCGATGTGATCGAAGGTGTGTGGGACTCCACCATCACCATCAAGGACTGCACCAGCAACGCGGTCATGACGACCTTCAAAGGCGCTGGCACGTTCCACCGCGGTGGCACGCTTTCGGCTGACAATTCAATGCCGCCACCTTCGCGCGGGGCCGCCATGGGTATCTGGAAGCGAGGTACTGGCAGCAACTACACAGCGAACCTGTGGTTCATGCGCTTCAATGCCGACGGCACCCTGGCAGGCACGCAAAAAGTTCAGCGTACCCTGGCTTTAGGCGCAGACAGCAACAGCCTCACAGGAACCTTGACCTTGCAGATCATCAACCCCGCCGGCACAGTTGTGCAACAGGGGTGCGGCAGCGAAACGGCAGTGCGGGTCTATTAGCGTGGTCGCCGAGCGACGTTCATCGCTCATACGCTGTTCTTAAACTAAAACCTGCTTGCCGGCAAGGTCTTGCGACGTGCGGAGAATGTCGACGCTGACAATCTCAAGGAGGCATCATGAACATATCCGCGCTTGACGAAAGCGGCAAAGCCGTCGATTGGTGGTTTGCCTACAAAGTGCCGCAACTTGCCAAAGACGCCAGTACCGTGACAGCTACCGGCTATGAGTGTGTCTACTACGACCCCAAATTAGGCAAAGTCGTTAAATCGCCCTATCTCCTGACGCAAGGAAAGGGTGCACTCGATCTGACGCTGAAGTCTATCTTTGGAAAACCCGCCGACACCACCGGATGGATTCTTTACAACGATGAAATGCCGGATGACGCCAAGCGAACCGACGTCGCTAGTTTCGGGCATGCCAAGGGCGTGATTGCATTTGACACTGCCTCCAAGACTGCATTCTGGCTGTTGCACTCCTGGCCAAAGTACCCGGCACCGAAAGCCAAGGCGATGCCGACGCCGATTTACGGGCAGACATTTTTGTGCCTCTCGCTCGACCTGGCGACCGCCAACCGGATTGCCCAGCAGATGGCTAACCACCAGGAACCGCAGGTATTCATGCCGCGGATTCCGGCCAGCCTCGACAAGAAGTCGGGTCTTTACCAACTGACCCAAAAACTCAATCCGAATGCACCCGGTGACTCGAATGTTATCGAGTGCAAGTCGCGTGGCGGACTGGCATTCAAGGTCATTGCCAAGAACCGCAAATGGAACAAGGATTTCTGGAACGATCTGGTGGGTCCGACGCTAAAGGCAGATATCAACGTCGAGACCTGGATTCGCGGCAAAATACCGCCAACGCTCGATAGCGATGGCATTCATAAAACGTCCGACGTCAAGTACGTCGATTTGAGCCTGCTGGGCTTGCCCTGGGCCTGGCCTGAGACACACGATCATGCCAAATGGGGCGTTACCACTAACTCTGACTGGGTCTGTGTCGGCGACATCAATCGCATGGTTTCGCAAAGGATGCGCGGTGGTGGCACCATCGCTTTCCAGGACAACAAGCTCTGGGCAGCGTTGTCAAAAACTGACCTGCTGGTGGCGCCCCTTGGGCACACGCGGGTTCAAGCGCGGGCACTGATTAGGGCTACCCACCCCTGAGCGCCCCAAGATTTACATCACGCGCGTCATCGCTTCAACGGTCCTGAGTCTCTATCAGGACGGGTCAGGTCCGCTGAAGGATCAGCGAATCTTCGCGGCCTCAGCTTCCATCTGCGCAACCAATTCTTCCATCTGGTCAACCATCGCCTGCACGGTCTCGCGTTTGGAAAGATCGACGCCAGCCTTTTGCAACTGCTTCATCGGGTGATCGTTGCCGCCGCTCTTGAGCAAGGCAAGGTAGCGCTCGGTGGCTGCAGCGCGGGAATCAACTGAACCTGTGGTCATGTCCTTGAAGAGTTTTGCCGACGAAGCGAAGCAAGTTGCATATTGATAAACGTAGTACGGTGAATTGTAGAAATGCGGAATTCGAGACCAGGTGTACTTGTACAGATCATCGACCGTGACCGCGTCACCGTAATAGTCCCTCAGCAACTTCAGGTAAATGTTGTTCAACACATCAGAAGTCATGGGCTGGCCTTGCTCAACCAGCTTGTGCGCCTGTAATTCGTAGTCGGCAAACAGTACCTGCGTGTAGAACGTGCCGGCGATTGAATCGACCGCGTGCTGCAACAGGAGGAAGCGTTCCTTGGGGTCGTTGGTTGCTTCCAGTAAGCGTTTGAGCAAAAAACGCTCGTTGGTGGTGGACGCGACTTCAGCAACAAAGATGGTGTAGTCTGCCGTCACGAACGGCTGCGTTTCCTGTGAGAGCACCGTGTGCATAGCGTGGCCGCCTTCGTGCGCCAGTGTGAACAATGCGTCTTGCGTGTCGTTGTGGTTCAGCAGCATATAGGGTCCGACGCCGTAAATACCACTCACGTAAGCGCCGCTGCGCTTGCCTTCGCTTTCATAGACATCGATCTGTTTGCCGGCCAGGAACTTCTGGTACTTGGCGACGTATTCAGCACCCAGGGGTGCAACCGAGGCCAGCACATGGTCACGCGAATCCGCATAGGAATATACCTTGTCAGTCTGGTAGATCGGGATGGCGCCGTCATACAGGTGATAGGTTTCCAGACCGAGCAATTTCTTGCGCAGTTTCATGTAGCGTTGCAGCGGTGCTGTGCCCTTTCGCACCGCATCGACCAGGGTGGTTACCACCGATGTTGGAATGGCATTGCCATCGAGTGCGGCATCCAGTGCGCTTGGGAAATCGCGCGCCTGGGCGTTGAACCAGTCTCGCTGCAGTACCCCGTTGTAGATCGCTGCATAGGTGTTGGTGGTCGCCGCATAGGTTTTCAAGTAAGCATCGAATGCCTTGGCACGGTCAGCTTGCTTGTAATTGGTCGCAAGCACCGACTGATAGGTACCTGGTGACAGCTTGATTTCCTTGCCGTCTGACAGTGTCACTACGGGGAACTTGATGTCCGATGTTGACAACTCTTGAAACGCCGCCCTGGGCGACGCGCCAAGCTGCTCCGCGTATGACAACAGGCGCTCGCCCTTTTCATCAAGCACATGCTTCTGCTGGCGATAACTGTCGAGGATGGTGAACTTGTACTGCTTGAGTGCGGGGGTTGTGGCAATCCACTGTTCCATCTTCGCCTGGGGAACGGTCAACAGTTCGGGTGTGAACCACGACGTCGCGGTGCCGTGTTTGGCAAATAAGGCCATGACTCGCTGGAACTTGCCTGACACATCCTGGTTGCGCATATCAACGTCACGCTGCAGCGCGGTATAGCCGTAAACCTTGTACTGCAGCATGCCGATTTCGTCGAACGCCTTGTAGGCTTTCAGAACGGCTTCAGGGCCATCCTTGAGCGAACCCTTGAGCTTGACAAAGGCGTCAATTTTGCTGTTGATCTCCAACATGCCGGCTTCCCACGCGCCCCAGCTCAAATAGATGGGCGTGAAGTCCCATTGAAACTCAGGCGAAATCTCGGCGCGATTCTGCGTTGCCGGTTTGTTGCTGCCGGCTGCCATCGCGCTGCCGACCAGCGTAAAGGAAACAGCAATATTGATGACACAACGAAGGAAAATATGTTTCATTTAGAGTGGACCTTGCAAGCGGATAAGTGATTCAACTGCCCCTTGGGAAGTATCGCATCTTCGTCAATCCACCTGGGCGCCAGACGCCTTGACCAGACCCTCATATTTTGCTCGTTCCCCTTTCATGAGGGTGGCAAATTCTTCCGGTGTGCTGGGCGCCGGCTCGGCCAGCAAAGTGGCAAAGCGGGTTTTGGTTTCAGGTGAATTGAGTGCGGCAACAAAGGCCAGATTGAGCCGGATCAGCACCTCGCTGGGAGTCGCGGCCGGTGCCACCAAACCCCACCATGTGTCAATGGCAAAGCCCTTGAATGTGTCCGCTATCGGCGGCGTCTCTGGCAGGGCAGTGCTGCGCCGCAAGGAGGTCACCGCAAGTGCCCTGAGCTTGCCGGAGCGGATGTTGGGTGCCGCCGTGGCCAGGTTGTCAAAGTTGAAATCCACCTGGCCGCTGAGCAAGGCCAGTTGCGCCGGGCTGCCGCCGTTGTAGGGAATGTGCACGGCGAAGATGCCGGCATCACGCTTGAACATTTCGCCGGCCAGATGCCCTGCGCTGCCGTTGCCGCCGCTGCCGTAATTGAGCTTGCCCGGATTCGCCCTGGCATAGGCAATCAGGTCGGCCAAGGTGTTGATCTTCAGGCGCTGGGCCGCCTCGGCGTTCATGACCAGCACGTTGGGCACCCGCACCATTTGCGTGATGGGGGCAAAGTCGGTCGCCGCGTTGTACGGCATCTTGCGGTAAAGCCAGGGGTTCACCGCATGCGTGGCAGTGGCGGCAATGCCGATGGTCAAACCGTCGGGTGCCGCTTTGGCAATGGCGTCGGCACCGATGTTGCCGCCAGCACCGGGCTTGTTTTCGATGATGACAGGCCCCAGCGTGTCGCGCACGCGCTCCGCCAGCGCCCGCGCTGTGACGTCCAGCGGACCGCCCGCCGCGTACGGCACGATCAGGCGAATCGGCTTGCCCTGAGCTTGTGTCAGTGAGCTTGCGGCACAGGTCAGGATCGCCAGCGCGGTGATGATGAGTTTTTGGTGGTGTATCACAATAGCTTTCGGGGTGTCAGGCTGCTGCCGGGTCGCGTGCCTTGTCGGCCTCGGTGATGAAAGCGTCGGCGTAAAACTCATCCGCCGGCAGGCCCGCCTGTGTGGTGTAGGCGGCTCTCGCGGAATCCACCACGATCGGGGCACCACAGGCATACACCTGATGGTTTGAGAGGTCGGGAAAATCCTCCAACACCGCCAAGTGCACAAAGCCGTTGCGCCCGCTCCAGTCGTCCTCCAGCAGGGCGTCCGAGACCACTGGTACGTAACGCAGGTTGGGCATCTCGGTTACTTTGTTCTTCAGCCACGTGTCCATGTACAAATCCGCCGGACGACGCCCGCCCCAGTACAAGGTGGCATCGCGGTGGATGCCCTTGAACTGCATGTGTTCAATGATGGCCTTGATCGGCGCGAACCCGGTACCGGAAGCCAGCAACACCATCGACTTGGTGCTGTCTTCACGCAAATAGAAACTGCCATATGGCCCTTCCACTCGCAGGATTTCTTTTTCTTTCATGCTGTTGAATACGTTGTCGGTAAATTTGCCGCCCGGCATGTGGCGAATATGCAGCTCCAGGCCGTCGGTGCCAGCCAGTTTGGTGTCAGGTGCGTTGGCCATGGAGTAGCTGCGCCGCATACCGCCCTGCAGGATGATTTCTACGTACTGCCCGGCATGGTAGGCAAAGTGGTCGTTGGCCGGCAACTGCAGATTGAGCACCATCACGTCAGCCGATTTCATTTCCATCGAGCGCACCCGGGTTGGGAATTTCTTGATCGGAAAAGCACCAGCCTGCGTCACCTGGCGCGACTCCAGCACGACGTCGCTGTGGGCGACACCACAGCAGGTCAGCACATAGCCACTGGCTTCTTCCTCAATGCTCAAGGCCTTGCTCTGGTGCACGCCGTGCACCACGATGCCATCGAGCTTTTTGCATTTGCAGGTACCGCAGGCACCGTCTTTGCAGCCGTAGGGCATGCCAACCCCAAGCCGAATGCCGGCCGCCAGCATGGTTTCACCAGCGGCGGTGGTAAAAGAGCGCTCGCTGGGTTTGAAGGTGATCAAGAACTCCTGGGCCTTGGTTTCGCTGTGCGTCATCTTTTCTGTATCCTTGGGGTTTGTTCACTTCAGTACCTTTGATTTTGCCTTCAAACCAAAGCCCCTATCCGGTTCTGTATGCCAGCCGCCCCGGCGCTTTGCCGGCACGCTTTCGGCGCACCCGGGTTTTGATCGTCGGCTGTGGCGATGTCGGCCTGCGTGTGGCACACGCTTTGCCGACGCGCTTACGTGTGCTGGCGTTGACCTCCAGCGTGGACCGCAGCGCCGAGCTGCGACAGCTCGGCATCACACCTTTGCAGGGCAATCTGGACGCGCCGGCGACGCTGCGCCGACTAGCCGGTCTGGCAAACCGGGTGCTGCACCTGGCACCGCCGCCGGGCGAGGGCTGGGCTGACCCGCGCACCCTGGCTTTGACCCGCGCGTTGCGGCGCCGACGCTTGCCTGCTGCTTTGGTTTACGGTTCCACCAGCGGTGTTTACGGTGACTGCAAGGGTGAAGTTGTCAACGAGTCACGGGCGCTTCGGCCCGACACACCCAGAGCCACCAGGCGTGTTGATGCTGAAACTGCCATTCGTTTTTTGGGGCGTGCGACGCCGGTACGCACCAGTATTTTGCGCATACCCGGCATCTATGCGCCGGACCGTGTCGGCGGCACGCCGCGTGAGCGCTTGCAAAAAGGCACGCCGGTACTGCGGGCACGCGATGACGTCTACACCAACCATATTCATGCCGACGACCTGGCGCGTGCCTGTGTTGCTGCCTTGTGGCGCGGCAAGCCGCAGCGTGTCTACAACGTCAATGACGACACTGTTCTCAAGATGGGTGATTATTTTGATCTGGCCGCCGATTTATACGGCTTGCCACGTTCGCCACGCGTGGCTCGAAACTCGGCGAAAGAAAAATTGCCGTTGATGCTGCTCAGCTTCATGAGCGAGTCGCGCCGCATGGACAACGCGCGCCTCAAAGGTGAATTGCGGCTGCGCTTGCGCTATCCAACGGTAAAGGTGGGTTTGTTGGCACCAGTGAGTTAGTGACGATTTTCGTCCCGGTGTTCGTGCCGGTCGCCGTCGCGTTGGTCGCGCCGGTTGTCATGCCGATAGTCGGGCTGGCGGTAGAAACCTTCGCCTCGTGCATTTGCGTTGTGATTTTCCCACCAGCGATTTTGTTGATTGACCACGACAAATTGAACCGGACGACCGCACGCCTGATAGCGCGCGCAATAACGGCCCCAATGTTTGTGCTCCCGCGGTGACACGTGCAAGTACAGCACGGGTGCGCCATAGATCGGCCTGCCTACGATGACCGGTTGCACATTGATGACGGGAGGCGGTGGGTTGTCGCCGATCGCAATCTGGCCATAAACGCCAGGAGCGAAAGCGCCGCCAATGGTCAGGTTCATGTAACTCTGCGCCTGAGCCGCGCCTGCGAAGGCAAGTAGCAGCGCGGCGGCGGGCAGCGCAAACCAGCGCACTTTGCTGGTACCGGTTTGCGGGCGGTGGTCAACTTGATCTGGCAAATGCGTGTTTGACATATCTTTCCTCGTTGTTGGTTGCAGTGCTCTTACAACGCGCGAGCTTAGACAATGGCGCAGTCGGCCAGGTAAAGATTGATGACTGGGGGCAAACAGATGTAACACTGCCTGCACGCTCGAAACCTGGCCTTTCATTGGTGGAGAGGAGGATCGAGCTCCTGACCTCTTGATTGCGAAAGCAGCGCCCTCCCAGATGGGTGACCCCCCGCCATGGGCGCAATCTAGCAATATTTTTGGATTGGCAAAATGGGGTCAAGTCTTGATCAAACCCTGGCTACTGCTATGGTCTTTCGCATGTGCGCAGAATTTGACTCCGCAGGATATCTAATCGTGGTGTGAAAAACAAGCCACGGTCACGCGGTTGTGTAGCTGTTCATCACCCGAGGAGATGCGAAGACATGGAAATTACCGAAGCAAGATCATCGGTCAAAGCAATCTACCTGCAAGCCGCAGCGATGGCAGGACTTGATGTGAGTGCTTTTTCACCTGAACGATTTGCCGACCTGGTGACTGAGGGATATGCCCGGGTGACGAAGGAGCACCGGCGTCCTGAAGCCGTTGCCAATGCGCTGCGTCTGATGGCCGAAACGTTGATGATCGCGCAAGAAAAGAATCTCGCCTCATTGAGTGAAGAAAATGTAATGCAGGCAAAAGACCGTACTTGCCCGGTTTATCCTTTTGACTGATGCCATGGACAGCACAGAGAAGTCTTTCGCTTTCGTGCAAGAGACTTCAAAGTTAATGGTCACGCTTGGCACTGGATTCATCGCATTCACTGTCACCCTGTCGAAAGAATCCAGTGCTTTCACGCTGACTACACCTTGGGAAAAATGTACCTGGATCGCGTCGTCAATTTTGATGCTGCTCTCAGTCGGTTGCGGAATCTGGACGTTTCTAGGCTTGACTACCGTTCTGGAGCCCAGAACTATAAAGACTGGCTACCAGCCAAGCATACGCAACCCGAAGGTCAAGATACCTTTTGCGTGTCAAATAATTTCTCTTGGTATATCCGTTTTTTTCTTTGTGCTGTATGGACTTGGCAAGGTCCTCGCTTGAGAGTGGGGCCCATCGATGCCGTCGTCTCAGGTGGCTATCAGAAAAT
>SESD01001732.1_pt1 | contig 11698 bp, 9 predicted proteins | sample 3171411 | NCBI WGS metagenome assembly SESD01 (sample SAMN06051880, study PRJNA518727) | freshwater metagenome | biome: subpolar coniferous forest; feature: holomictic lake; material: water; isolation source: holomictic Lake 442, 16.5 m depth | place: Canada: near Kenora, Ontario | collected...
GTGGCGTCGACGCCTTCGATCACATCGGGGATGCGCGCCCACAGCAGCACCTGACCATCGCCATGGACGCCATCGAGCGACTCGAAATCGCGACCCTTCACCATGCGTTGCTCAAGGCGTTCGTTGATGGTGCCGTCGGCCGGCAAGCGGTAATCGCGGGCCTCGCACTGCGACGGTGGCGGCACATCGGGCATGGTCTCCCACTGGCCCGAGTGCTCAATTTCGCGATGACCAAGCGCTGCGTTCACGGTGAGAATTTCGCGGTTGCCTACATGGCACACAGCGCGGGCCTGCGAGATCTGGTGCCCTTCGACAGCCATCGTGATGTCGATGTCCATCACCTCGCCAGGCTTTGCGTACGACAGGTACTGCCCCGTGGCCCACACACAATTGCGACCCGAGGTTTGCTCGAGCGCCGAGATCGCTGCACCCAGACCACATCCGCCAAACAAAAACCCACCCCATGTGGACAGCCCCGGGGTGACCGGCAGGCTCCAGCGATACGGGTTGTGGCTCGGACGAAGATCGAGAAAGGCGCGGCTATCCATAACGCAGCCGACTCTATGGGCCGCGAACGGCTATCGACAGATTGTTCGATGGCCACAAACGCAACCGCAGGAGTACGGCAAGCGAATCATCTGCAACTATCGTGCGCCACATGGCGAACACACCGTGGTTAGGCGATAGCTGCTCATTGGTCGAAGCATTCCGAAGCGGCGAGCGTTCGCCAGTCGAAGAGTTGCAGGCCACCTACGACGCGATCGATGCAAGCGATCTCAACGCCTTCGCGTACACACCTCGCGAAGAGGCCATGCGCGCCGCCGAGCAGGCCGACATCTCGCTGCCCTTTGGCGGCGTGCCCATCGGCGTGAAAGAACTCGACTCGGTTACAGGCTGGCCCGCCACTGAGGCATGCGTGGTGTTTGCCGATCACGTGGCCACGCACACGTCGGTCATGATCGATCGAATGGTCACCCAAGGCGGCGCTGTGTTGGCCGGCCAGACCACCTCAAGCGAGTTCGGTGGCGTCAACCTCACCCGCACCGTGTTGCACGGCGCCACCCTCAACCCATGGAACACAGCGCACACCCCCGGCGGCTCGAGCGGCGGCACAGGCGCTGCAGTTGCTGGCGGTCTCGTCACCATCGCTTCGGGCGGCGACGGCGGCGGCTCAATTCGCATTCCCGCTGGCTTCACCGGCCTTTTTGGGCTCAAGGCAACCTTCGGCCGCATTCCACGCGCACCACGCACCACCATTGGCAACATGACCGTCACTATCGGTTGTCTCAGCCGGTCGGTGCGCGACACTGCGCGCTGGTTCGACGTGTGTAACGGCTACGACGCCCGCGACCAGTTCAGCCTGCCCCGCACCAGCGGTTGGGAAAACGAACTTGGTACTCACACCGAGTCACTGCGAGGCATGCGCGTTGCAGTGGTTCCCGACTGGGGCGGCGCTGTTATCTCGCCGGCCATGTGGGTCGTGCTCGAGAACGTTGCCGACGACCTCATCGCCAACGCTGGCATGCGCCGCATCGACGGCGTCGACATCAGCCTTCCCAGCATGGGTGCGGCGTGGTCCATTAGCGGCATGATCGAGATTCACTCGCAACTCGCCGCCTATTGGCCCGAGTGCAAAGACGTACTCACGCCCGAAATTCGCAGCGGCATCGAGCACACAATGGGCCGCTACGGCGTCGAGGCGCGCGCCAAGATCGAAGACCGTCGCATGGAACTCAACGAGCGCATGGCCCAGATTTTCTCCGAGGTCGACTTTGTCATCACGGCCAGCAACCCCGACATTGCGTTCGGCGCCGAGGGTCCGTTGCCGAGCGAGTTCGGCGGCCTCACTGCCGGCGCCGCCAACAACGGTCGCCTCACGTTCCCCGCGAACCTGCACGGCAACCCGGCGGTCAGCGTTCCGGCTGGCACCATCGATGGCTTGCCCATTGGTCTGCAGATCGTTGGTCGTCACTACTCCGAGCAGTTACTGCTCGATGCGTCGCTCATGATCGAGCGCACGCAACCTTGGCCACTCGTGGCCCCATCTGTCACCCGGGGATAAACACAACGGCTCGTCTTTAGACTTGCCACGATGACACGCGCCCCCCTCGACGCGAGCCAGCGCGCTCTCGCCGTTGGTCTCGTACTCAGCGTCACGCTTGTTGCATTCGAAACAACTGCCGTCATCACGGCGCTACCCACCATCGCCGACGCTCTTCACGGCGACTCGTTGTATGGCGCCACCCTCGCGGCCTACATGCTGGCCGACCTCGTGGCGCTCGTGTGGGCTGGCGAACAAGCCGATCTCCACGGTGTGCGCCGACCGTTCCTCGCATGTATCGGAATCTTCCTGATCGGACTCGTCGTTGCCGCTTCGGCACAGTCGATGACGATGGTCCTCATCGGCCGACTGCTGCAGGGTGCCGGAAGCGGCGGCTTCGCTCCCCTGTCGTACATCGCGGTCCGCCGCGCCTTTCCGGAAGAGCGCCAAGCCTCGATGTACGCATACCTCAGCGCTGGCTGGGTGTTGCCCAGTTTGGTCGGCCCGGTAGTTGCCGGCGTCGTTGTCGACCGCGTCGGATGGCGCTGGGTCTTCATTGGCATCGCTCCGCTTGCCGCTGCGGTCGCGCTACTCACGGCTCGCGCGATGACCCACCTCGCACCGTCCGAGGCGATCATCGATCGCCGACCAACGCGCTTGCACCGCGCCTTTCAGGCCTCTGCCGGAGTTGGCATTCTGGCCGCCGGACTGCAGAACAAACATCTGCTGTTGGCCGCGGCACTGTGCGTTGCGGGCATCGCCATTGCGCTTCCCGCGTTGCGGTTCATGCTCCCCGCCGGAGTGTTTCGTGCTCGACGTGGCCTGCCCGCCATCGTGGCCGTTCGCTTTCTCGCCACCGCCACATTCTTAGGTGTCGACAGTTTCGTGCCGCTTGCGGCCGACCGACTCCACGGCGCTCGACCAATCGTGCAGGGCTTCGTGATCTCCGGCGCAGCCATCACGTGGACCATCGGCCAGGCGGTAACAGCCCGCCGCGTCGACCGCATCAACCCGGGCCGAGTGTCGGGTATGGGCTTTGGATTCTTGCTCCTTGGCATCGCCACGGTTGCGCCGGTGTTGTCGCCATCGTGGCCGTTGCCAATCGTGTTCGTCACTTGGGCAATCGGCGGCTTCGGCATGGGCATCTTGTTTAACCCCACCACCGTTGCCTCGATGACCTACGCCGACGACGGACGCGAAGGCGAGATCAGCAGCCAAATTCATCTCGCCGATTCGCTGGGCTTCGGAATGATGGGGGTTATCGGCGGCTCCACGGTTGCGTTCGCTGATCGCACCTCGGCCACCTTGCAGAGCGCTATCGGCGTGAACTTCGCGCTGGCTGCGCTGTGCGCTGTGCTTGGCCTCGCTGCCAGCCGCGGCGTTCGCTCCCGCGCCTAAGCGCTAGCCGCCCACCACGCTGCGACCGACGATCTCTTTCATGATCTCGCTGGTGCCGCCGTAGATGGTCTGAATGCGGCTGTCGGCCCACGCCCGGGCGATGGGATACTCACGCATGTAGCCGTAACCGCCGTGCAATTGCACGCAACGATCGACCACCTTGTTCTGCAGTTCCGTGCACCAAAACTTGGCGGCCGCGGCCTGCTCGACCGTGAGTGCTTGGTTGAGATGCAACTCGATACACCGGTCTACGTAGACCTGTGCAATCTGCACTTCGGTAGCGAGTTCGGCGAGCAAAAACTTGCTGTGCTGAAAGTGCGCAATCGACTGCCCGAACGCCTTGCGCTCGGTGGTGTAGTCGACTGTCCAGTTCAGCGCTGCTTGAGCAACCGCCACAGCGCCAATCGCAATGCCGAGGCGCTCTTGAGCGAGGTTTGTCATCAAGTACATGAAGCCCATGCCTTCGTCACCCAGCATGTTGGTGGCGGGCACCTCGACATCGGTGAAGAACAACTCGGCGGTGTCTTGAGCGTGCATGCCCATCTTGTCGAGGTTGCGTCCACGCTCGAAGCCGGGCATACCCCGCTCGAGCACCAGCAGGCTCATCCCGCGATGCGCCTTGGATGGATCGGTCTTCACCACGGTGATGACCGCGTCGCTGAGGATGCCGTTGGAGATAAATGTCTTCGCGCCGTTCACCACAAATGAGTCGCCATGACGCACCGCTGTGGTCTTGATGCCCACGAGATCGCTGCCGGTGTTCGGCTCGGTCATCGCAATTGCACCGATGCGTTCGCCGGTGACCATGCCGGGGAGCCACCGCCGCTGCTGCTCTTCATTGCACAGGCTCACGAAGTAGGGCAGCACAATGTCGTTGTGCAGGGTCATGCCGTTGGCGCTACCGATAACACCGGTCATGCCAATCTCTTCGGCCATCACTGCTGCAAAGCGGTAGTCGTCGGTGCCGCCGCCGCCGAACTTCTCGGGAACCGTGAGGCCGAGGAATCCGTGTCGTCCGGCTTCAAGCCAAATCTCGCGCGACACGAGGCCATCGCGCTCCCACTGCTCATGGTTTGGAACGACCTCGTTGTCGAGCCACGCTCGAAAGGCGGTGCGGAACTGATCGTGGTCGTCGTTGAACAGGGTGCGCGGAATCTGCTGCATGACCGCCGATGCTAAAGCCGGACTAGCCAGCAAGCACCGCTCGGGCGACCAGGTCGGTGCCGAAAGCGGTGAGAATTGCGAGATACAACAGTCCGGTTGCGGCCATCACTGCCGAGTAATACCGCTCCCGAAGCGCTCGCTTGGTGACCCAGCACAACACGGCTGTAGTGATCGAACACGCCACCCAAAAGTACCCGAGCGTGCCGTTCCATCCGTCGGAAACAGTGCCGCTGAGCACGCTGAGCATGCCGGTTGGCAGCAACAAGGCGGCCACCTCAATAGGCAACACATACTGCGTGACCCGCACCAATTCGTTGAGCAGGCCGCGAGGCAGGCCAGGCTGCACCAGATACCAGTGGCCGAGCAACATGGCGTCGGTGACCGCACCAAGAAAAGCTGCGCCCACCAACGTGCGGATCACTGCGACCAAATCGTTGCCGCCTGCGCCAATGCCTGCGGCGACAAGACCCACGAGACCGATCGCCGGAGCCACCAAATCGAGCCAAGGAGCAAAGCGATCGTCGCGGCGGCGCACGATGGATATCAGCAGCGCGACGAGAGCCGCAAGCCCCACACCGAACGACGCCATCTCGCGCACAACTTCGGAGCCAAAGCGCAGACCGCACACCAACGCTCCAAAAGCCAACAGCAAATAAACGCCACGCAGCAGCCAGCCATAGCCAGCGCCGACAAGTCGGCGGCGAGTGGTGAACCACAAGAAAAACAATCCACCGGTGGACCACTGCAGCAATACGGTGGCGGCATCGATACGGATCACGATCAACGACGATAGGCGAGCGAGGGGCGACAGACACCGTTTCGCTCAGTTCATCCCCTACGATCGCAGCTTGTATGCGTCTCTTCCGCTCTCTCGCCGTCGCCATTGTCGCCCCGCTGTTGTTCAGCGGGTGCATCACCGGCGAGCGTCCGTCGTTCGGATCGCAAGCAGACCCAGCGATCGAGGCAGTGCTCAGCAAGCTCGATACGTCAATCGGCCCGTTCACCGCGAGCTATTCGATCCTCACCCGATTCGGCAACTTTGTTACGCCCGTTACCGTTGCGATCCAGAACGAAAGCGAGCGTTCGATCACATTTGCCGATGTTCGTTTCCTGCAATCAGTGGGCGGCTTCCGCACCTGCACGTTGTCTACCGGCCAGTGCTCAATCACCGCCGACGATGCCACCATCAGCAATCTCTCGGTCACTCACGAGTTCTATGGTGCCGCTCCAGCAGCGCGTATTCGCCAAGATGTCACCGTGATGGTTGGCCCGGCAATCGCTTCAGTCGAGCAATTTGTTGATCAGAACGCCACGTGTGTGCAGCTCAGCTTCACCAGTGGCACCAAGAAGTACTGCGTGCTCGAAAACGGCATGCTCGCCTATCAAGACACACCCGACCTGCAGATCACGCTCACCAAGCTGACCGACACGATCGATGTCAAGTTGTTCAACACATCGCTCGCCGGCCAGTAGGCCATCGGGTTACTGCACCCGCACGGTGTTCGTGTCTCGGCCGCTGCGCAACAAGGTGCCAGGGCGCGCATCGAGCATCTCGCCGTGCTGCACGCATGGCACACCATTCACGAGCACATTGCTGATGCCGTTGGCCTCGCCGTAGACCCGACCAGCCCCGCCAGGTAGATCGAACTTGGTGAACACCTCGCCCGGGCCGATGTTGTGACGATCGAACACCACAATGTCTGCAGCGTTACCCACCGCCAACGTGCCGCGACCCTTCAGGCCATACAGCGCCGCCGGCGCGCCGGTGAGATAGTGCACGGCTTCTTCGAGCGGCAGTAGCTCGCGATCGACTGTGGTGCGAGCAATCAACGTGGTGGCGTAGCTGAAGCTGTCGATCATGTCGAGATGTGCCCCGGCGTCGGATGCACCAACGATGGCTCGAGGGTCGCGCCACACCTCGACGCGCTTTTCCCAGCTGGCGTTGGTCTGGCCGGTATCCATGCTGGCGATGACGGTGTTGAGGTCGTCGTCGATTGCGATGTCGACCAGCGCGTCCCACGGGTCTTTGTTGAGTTCTGTGGCGATGGCCCCGATCGACAGTCCCTCAAAGCGCTTCCAGTTTTCGCTGAAGGTTTCGAGCAACGTGTAGGTGCCCCAGTTGGCCAACGAGCGCAGCGGTTCTTGCGCCGATTGCGCAAGCCGATTCATCTCGGCGCGGCCCGCAGGATCGCGCAGCATCGCCAGCTTGGTCGCAGGATCGAGCGCCATGAGCTTGTCCCATCCCGGCAAGATGTCGAGCACGAAACCACTGCGCAGGTTCAGGCGCAGGCGGAACGTGTCGGGCAACGTGAGCGCCAAGACGCGGCCGCCTTTGGCCTCGGCGATGTCTCCGCCCGTGAGCTGATGCTGCACCTGCTCCCAGTTTTGAGCCTGAACCTGCAACAGGTTCCAGTTGAGCGGACGGTTGGCCGCCACGCTCATCGCGGCCATGAGATCGAACGACTCGTCGGTGAAGCGACCGACCTGAGGGATGAACTCAAGCGTGGTGCCGGGGAACTCCCGAACAACGCTGCACAGAGCAACGAGTTCTTCACGGGTGCCATGGCGAGACGGAACTGGCGAGCCAGTGTGGTCGTTGTGCGAGGTGGACCATGTCGAAGAAAAACCCATGCCACCGGCTGCGAGGCCTTCGCGCAACAGATTCTGCATCTTGATGATCTCTTCGGGCGTGGCCGCTCGCTCGGTGGCTTGGTCTTTGAGCACGCTGCGGCGAATGGCCGAGTGCCCAACCAAGAAACCAGCGTTGGGCATCAAGGTGCCGTCGAGACGGTCGAGGTATTCGCCAGTGGTGCGCCAGTCCCACGGCACACCTTGCTGCAGCGACTCGAGCGGCATGCCCTCGACTCGGGCCAACATACGCATCAGGTAATCGCCGTCTTCGGGGGCAAGCGGCGCAATCGTGAAACCGCAGTTGCCGCCCATCACGGTGGTGACTCCATGCAACGGCGACGGGCTCAGCGTGGTGTCCCAAAAAGCCTGAGCGTCGTAGTGAGTGTGGATGTCGATGAACCCAGGGGTCACCACCTGATCGGTGGCATCAATACGTTGGTGCGCGGCCTCGGTGACATCACCGATCTCGACGATGATGCCGTCGCGAATTCCGATGTCGGCAGCAACGGCAGCACGTCCAGTGCCGTCGATGACCTTGCCTCCGGTAATCACTACATCCAACATTGCGGCCCCTCTCAGCGAAACTCCACGTGACGTTATTGCACGGGTGGGTGATCGGGCGTGTCCTCCGCTTTGCCTTTTGTCCACTGCGTCCTGAAGAATGAAGTTGTGTCCGAACAGATCCCCTTCGTCGAGTATCTCCAACTCGCTCCCACGCCCCACCTCGTCGCCCATCAGTGCACCTCGTGTGGCGCCCGGTTCTTCGATCGCCGCAATGCCTGCGCATCGTGCTTTGGCACGTCGTTCGCCGACGCTGACATCGCCACCGAAGGCTTCGTGCGGTCGTTCACCATCGTCTCGTTCGCAGCGCCAGGCATTCCTGTGCCGTTCGTGTCGGCCATCATCGAGTGCGACGGCACCAGCGTTCGCGGCAACCTCACCAACGTCACTGCCGACCCAGAGCACGTGTCGCTCGGCATGAAGGTGCGCCTTACCACCTACGTCGTCGGCGCCGATGATGCCGGCACCGAAGCCGTCAACTTCGCCTTCGAACCTGTCTCCTGATCTGCAACGCAGATCAGCACACTTTCTTCATTTTCTTCATCAACCAATAAGAACTCTTAGAACTCACTTGTAAGGAGTAGCCATGTCTAGCGGCGACGTTTGGATCCTCGGGATCAACATGACCAAGTTCGGTAAGCACACCGACAAAGACACCGTCGACCTCGCTGCGCAAGCAGCGATGGCCGCGCTTGCCGACGGCGGCGTCACTATGGCCGACATGGGCGTGTTGGCCGCAGGTTGCCTGATGGGCGGTGGCGGTATTGCCCAGATGATTCAAAAGCAGATCGGCCAGACCGGCATCCCGGCGTACAACGTGTCAAACGCCTGCGCCACCGGCGCCACGGCGTTGCGCGTTGCCTACATGTCCATCAAGAGCGGCGAGTGCGACTTCGGTCTCGCTGTAGGCGTCGAGAAGCTCAGCGGCGTTGGCCTGCTGTCGGGCGGCAACCGCAAAGACGACGGCAAGACCTGGAACCGCGCTGGCCGTTACGGCGCAGTGGCCTCAACCGATGGCCGCATCGGCACCGACACCATGCCGGGCGTGTTCGCTCAGGTCGGCATGGAGTACGCCCACAAGTACGGCGGCGCCGACTTCAAGTTGTTCGCTCAGATCAGCGAGAAGAACCACGCTCACTCAACGCTCAACCCGTTGGCTGCCTACCAGAAGCGCTTCACCCTCGACGAGATCATGAACGACATGATGATCGCATACCCGAACACCCGCGCCATGTGCTCAGCCAACTGCGACGGCGGCGCCGCAGCAGTGTTGGTCAGCGATGCCAAGCTCAAGACCCTGTCGCTCGAGCAGCAGCGCCGTGCGGTCAAGATCTCAGCGTCAGTGCTCACCTCTGACCCATACGAAGAGGCCTGCCAGGTTCTCCCCGATGTGAACACGCTCACCCGTCGTGCCGCCGCCCAGGCGTACGCCAAGGCTGGCATCGGCCCCGAAGACCTCGACCTCGTCGAGTTGCACGACTGCTTCGCCACTGCCGAACTGGTGCACTACGACAACCTCGGTCTGTGCAAGCCAGGCGAAGCTGCCGACTTCTTCAAGAGCGGCGCCACATGGCGCGATGGCTCAACCCCAGTCAACGTGTCGGGCGGCCTCGAATCAAAGGGTCACCCCATTGCAGCCACCGGCATTGCCAACGTCTGGGAAGTGTGTCATCACCTGCGCGGCGAGGCTGGCGATCGTCAGATCCAAGGCGCCAAGGTTGGCCTCGCCCACGTCATCGGCCTCGGCTCGGCATGTGGCATCCACATCCTCGAGAAGTCAGGCCTCTGAGCCCAACTGTTGTGAGCGAGCCGGCTGGGGGCAACCCCAGCTCGGCTCAATCAACTCGTTCTCAATGAACAACGTTTCAGTCGGCGATCCAGCTGCCGTGAAAGCCAAACGGCACTCGCTGCGGTAGTGGCACAATCGCCAGTGGCTCTGCACTCATGTCGCGTGCATCGAGCACCACGAACGATGAACTCTGCGTGGCCTTGTCGTAGAGGTACGTGATCACGTAGCCATCGTCTTCGGCAGTGCCGTTTGCGGTTGGCACAAACACCGGCTCACCCGAAACGGTGGTTGGGCCGAAGTCGTGTACTTCGCTTGTGCCCTTGCCAAGGTCGTACTTGAGAAACACGCTCGAGCCGTCCATCTCGCTCACACCTTGGTCACGCGAGCTCAGCGCCCAGCCGACGTTGTTCTGCAAGCCACAGCGGCGATCGTCGATACGCGGGAAGGCGTGCTCGCGGTCGTCGAGTTGCTCTTCGTGCACAGTGCCCGTGTTGAGATCGAAGCGCCAGCGCCACAGGTAGCACGGCTCAAACTTGTCGGCGCCGCCCTGCCACATGCTTGCGTGACGACCAGCGTCGAGCCACACCGTGTGACCGTCGGGACCATCGTCCCATGCGTTCATGATGTGGAAGATGTAGCACAGGTCGATATCGAACCAGCGCGGCTGCTCGCCACGGCGCGCTGCTTCGCGGTTCAACAAACCAATGCGAGCTCCGTAGCCCTCTTCCCAACCGAAGGGCATGCCGCCCGACATTGCGTCTTCGATGTTGAAGGTGACGGGGAGGTCGAGGAAGATCGCGTAGTTGCGGCTGATCGCAAAGTCGTGGATCATCGTTGGACCAGGCACGTCGATGGCCTGAGTATGCACCAACTGTCCGGCGGCATCGGCCACGTGATACGTGACGAACGGCGGCATAAATCCGTACCCAAAGAAATGCATCTCGCCGGTCTCGGCGCATGTGTGCGGGTGCGCTGTCATTGGAGTATCGAGACGGCCATCGAAGTTGTATGGCCCAAGCGTGTCGAGTTCGTTCGACAACTCGTTGGGCAAGCTGCCCTCTTCGAGCGCCAAGATGCGGTTGGCGTGGCTCACGATGTGCGTGTTGGCCAAACCAACGGTGAGGTCCATGCTGCCATTTGTCATGTCGAAACGATCGACCCCGGCGAGCGCCTTGGTGCGCACCAAACGGTTGCGATACCACTCGGCCTTGCCGTCGCGAATGCGGATGCCATGAATCATTCCGTCGCCCGCAAACCAATGCAGCGTCGGGCCGTTCATCGGGTTGGCACCATTGCGGAAATAGCGACCGTTGAGATCGGCTGGCAGCTTGCCAATCACGGGCAGATCGAAGGCTTCGACCTCATCCATCACCGGGGCATAGTTGCCACGCATGTGCCATGGGAGTCGGGTATCGATACCGGGCTGATCGTCGAGCGCTGTCATGGCCGAATTCTTACATCTTGAGCAACCGAAAAACGTGCTCAGACAGATTTCGGCTCATGCGGCGGGTCACACGTCGAGGCAAACCAATTCGTGCCGGGCCGAGTTCATGGGCACTGGGCCGTCATGCGAGGCCACCACGATGTCTTCGAGACGCATGCCCCACTTGCCCTCGACATAGATGCCGGGCTCAACACTGAAGGCGTGTCCGGCCGCCAGCGGCAGGGAGTTGCCCTCGACCATGTACGGATCTTCGTGGGCCTCCATGCCGATGCCGTGCCCGGTGCGATGAAAGAAATAGTCGCCGTAACCGGCCGCTGTGATGATGCGCCGCGCCGCGCGGTCGACCTCTTCGCACGGGGCACCGACAACGCCAGCAGCAACGGCTGCGGCCTGAGCTTCTTGCAGCACCGCGTAGGCATCAACTACCTCTGCGGGGGGCGTGCCCAAATACACGCAGCGGGTGATGTCGCTGCAGTAGCCATTCATCGTGCCACCGAAGTCGCACAGCAAAATTTCGTTCTTGCGGATCACGCGATCGCCGGGGCTGTGGTGTGGCGACGCCGCATTCTCGCCAGCGGCAACAATCGCGAAGTTCACCATCTGATGGCCCTCGGCCAAAATGCGCTCACCCAGATCGGCCGACACGGCGGCTTCGGTGCGTCCAACCAAC
>SESD01001737.1_pt1 | contig 11671 bp, 8 predicted proteins | sample 3171411 | NCBI WGS metagenome assembly SESD01 (sample SAMN06051880, study PRJNA518727) | freshwater metagenome | biome: subpolar coniferous forest; feature: holomictic lake; material: water; isolation source: holomictic Lake 442, 16.5 m depth | place: Canada: near Kenora, Ontario | collected...
AAAACTGATTTTAATTAGATATTTAACAAGCTTTATGTTCAAATCATCGCCTGTACGTGCAAAACAACCATTTAACTGTTTATTTGCACCGATTTAGAACAAGCTCATATACCGACTGATTTTAATTATACAACAGCACTTACCCCTTTTTTTCGCAAAAATATCTTGAATAGGTGAAATAGAGACAATATTGATTAAGTATTTTTCGCAGAAACTGCTAGTCTTACGCGATTATTTAAATTATTCAGAGAATAACTTGGAAGAAGATTTAACAGCCGACTTGATCTTGTTACAGAACCAATTAGAGTCCATGCTCGATCGCGTCCAGAAAAACAGCGCCACTTTGCAAAAATTCCAGGCTTTTGAAATGCGGTTGCTTAAATTAAACAACTTATCGGACACTATTGATCATTTACTGGATGAGGCTAAAAACTATTTTGATCTTGATGTGATCAGCTTATGCCTGATCGATGAAACGGGAGAAATATCAAAAACGCTTAGTGATAAAGGTTACCCCTTCAGTTCAAAAACCGGTTTAATTCTTCTTAATGATGAGAAAACCTTAATCTCCAACAACGTACCCTATATTGGCATCTATCAACATAATCAATACACAAATTTTTTTCCTCATTTTGATAGACTGCCTGCCAGCATTGCCATTACGCCTTTAAGCCGACGCGGTAGGAATCTCGGAAGCTTAAATCTAGGTAGTTACCAAGCCGATCGCTTCGCCAATAACATGGCTACCGATTTTATTGAACACCTCAGCTCAGTGGTCAGTGTTTGTCTGGAAAATAATCTTAACGTTGAAGAAATCAGACGTGTCAGCTATATAGACACCTTGACCGGCATTAATAACAGACGTTTTTTGGATCAGCGCATCGGTGAAGAATTAAACGCGTGCCAACGCACTGCAGAGCCGGTGTCCTGCCAATTCTTTGATATAGATTTTTTTAAGTCTGTTAATGACAAACATGGTCATCAAGGTGGGGATCAAGTTTTGTCGCTGGTTGCGGCTACCATAAAAAACCAGTTACGAGACAATGATGTTTTTGTCAGATATGGTGGTGAAGAGTTTGTCGGTTTACTGTCCAATACCAATGAAGTCAGAGCGCTGGAAATTGCAGAACGGATACGTAAAGCTATTCAGATTTTGCCGATCACCTTCAACGGCGTTTCAATTCCGGTAACTATTTCTATCGGCGTGTCAACCCATGTCCCGATCGCAAAATCAATCGTCAATATCGATGAAATTGCCACTCGTCTTATTAAGTCTGCCGATTCTGCTCTTTATAAAGCCAAACATAATGGCCGAAATCGCGTAGAAAATGGCGGGGTTGTTTGATCTTAATAGCTTTAACGATTTACCATCATTAACTTTACATGATGACAATTTGATACTTTATGCTGGGTTTCATGCATTCCACCCAACATAAAGAAACTCCCATTTAATCCGTAATCAATTTATTACATTGTGACCGCGATTTCTCATGCAGTTATTGTAGATTTGCTTATACTTTTGATCGGCAGATAAGCCTTGATAGGCACCCGCACCAATACCACCAGCCGCCGCACCAATTGCTGCACCTTGCCCAGGACTCCCCATAATAGCTCCGAGCGCCGCGCCGCCGGCCGCTCCAACAAGACCACCAACAGCCCCGCCTTGTAAGGTTTCCATAGCCGTGTTGGAAGCATTTTTTGCCATTTGCTGACATTCTGCTGCATCTTGATTGGCCGAATTACGAGGCCCCTGAGGTTGAGCCGCTTGTGGAGCCTGTTGATAAACTGGCTGTCCATTTTGATCCACGACAGGAACTTGTTTATAAACCGGGTTGCCTTGCTTATCGACTTCCGGTTTACCACGTTTATTAAAAACCTGCTGAGACTGGAAAAGTTGTTGTGGTGGTGGCGGTGGTTGGTAAGCTTGTTGATTTTGGTTATAGATACTATCGTCTACTGTGGGAGTATAACCACCATAAGTGGCACAACCCGATATTAAAAAAATGTTTAATAAAGTTATTAGTAACTTATTCATAATTAAATTCTCACACCACTATAGTTAGTTAATCATTAAAGAAAAATCAGGACAAACCTTTAATGGTATTAATCCAGATAAGTTGATATTTGACTTGGATTGTTTCACATTATATTAAGCATTTCAATTTATATAGCCAATAGGACAATTGGAATATAAGTTATGGAAAGCCTAAAGATTTTGAATTTCAGATGCATCATAACCATCTTCGATTTCCAGGACCGCTCTGCTAAATAGCTCTGCATGTTCTTGTTGACTTGGTAATCCCAGGCGTGCTCCCATTCGCATACAACATAAAGCGCCCGCCGCACTAGCATAGCGAAGTAGCGACTGCCAATCCATGTTGAGAGCTAATGCCGCCGCAAAAGCACCATGAAACGCATCCCCGGCACCGGTTGTATCTATAGCTGAAACAGGGTAAGCCGATAGCCTGCCCTGCTCATTGCCGCGTCGCCAAATCAACCCTCGTTCACCGAGCGTGATTACCACGGTGGGAGCAAGTTCAGCGAGTTGGCTTAAGGCTATATGTTCGTTTCCTGCAAATTGAAGGGCAAATTTTTCTGAGCAAACCAGGTAATCGACACGATCCATCAAAGCCAGTGTTCCTTCATGCACAGAACCTGCATCCAAAATTGTCGGAATACTGTCTTGCCGGGCTTTTTCAGTCAGGGGCAATGAAAGATGCTGCTCATGACCATCGAATAGTATAACCTTCGCCGAAACTGCCCTAAAATCGAGGGCATCGACAGATAACGCCTGAGTGTCACCTTTGTAATTGATTAAACAGCGCTTGCCATCGGATTTAACCAAGACAGTCGACAATGGTGCTGGAGAGGCTCCCCGAACAATAAATTGAGTGTTTACGCCATAATCAATCAGTTCCTGAACATGTTTGTCGCCGTATAAATCGCACCCCAAATATCCGGCAAATGCTGACGATAAACCTAGCCTGGCAATACAAACAGCCGCATTAGCTCCCGGACCTCCGCCGCAACCCTGCAAACTATCAGCAACTATTTTTTCGTCTGCGCCAGGATGATGGTTTACCGAAAAGATTAAATCATATGAAGCCTGCCCTACACAAAGCACATCTATATTTACGGTCATGGTTACTGATGAAGTTGAAAAATGTAAAAGCTCATTATACCTGTCACAAAAGATCGTATGAGATTCGCTAGCCCTGCTAGTAATATTTAGTTTAGTTTTTTCTGTTTTATCAAAAATATTACACTCACAATCCAGCGCTATCAATGCTTTGCTTTATTTGTGTATCACCAGGGTTACAGCCACATCGTTACAAAATCAGCATTCTAATTTAATTGTGTATCGCAATTGATACAGTCGCTGTTGTTACGACATCAGACTCCCGGGCCAAAATCCACTAAAACCAACACAAATCAACAGTATATTAATTTTGGCATCATATTTGCTTAAACTATTTCAGCTACCTCAAAATATTAAATATTTGGATATGCAGCACTGTAAAGTGACTCTTAACAGAAAGTGCGCATGTGGTCGGGCTATTTAACTTTTGTAAATTTAACTAAAATTAGGGAACAAGATCATGAGAAATAAAATTTTAAAGCCATTGGCTATTGCTTCATTGTTGGCTGTAGTGCCATTAACAATTTCCAGTGCTTATGCAGTATCCAAGGTCAATTCTAGACCTAGCGCTTTCAAATTATTAAACATCTGTGGAACAGCAAAAAATTTGCCCTGCAAAGTCGGCGAAATAGGCCCCGGTGGCGGTATTATTTTTTATGTTGACAATCAAAGCCAATATCCCTTTGGCTACCTCGAAGCCGCGCCGAGCAACCTACGCCCATTAGCATCAAATTGGTGCAAGTTTTCTAATTTAATTGGCACAACATCTGGCGTGCTAAACACTGGAAAAGTAGATTCCGCCCTAGTTTTACAAGGTTGTTTGTCCGATGTGTCTAGTGCAACCAGCTTAGCGACTATACCTTTCACAGCAGCACAATTAGCATCAGCGCCAAACAGCAGCGCAACCTGGTACTTACCGTCCATCAGTGAGTTGCAACTCATTAAAATTAATGCTGCTGTCCAAGTAGGATGGAAAAAAGGCGCGGCTCCCATATACTGGAGCTCTACTGAAGTTGCGCCTACACTGGCAGACCCAAGCCTAGCCCCGACGGCATGGGCCATGAATAGCCTCGATGGAAGCGCTAGTCCTGTCCTCAAAACCGACATCCTAGAAATCCTACCCATACGCTCTTTTGGTGATTAAATTTTCAAGATTTCTATTTGAATAAATTACAAAAATACCAACGCTGGGTGGTGATAGCGTAACCCAGCACTTCCAAACAGCTGCCGGGTTACGTTGCAGTAACCCGACTTTAATTTTCCGCATGTGTAACAGCTCAAAATATCACTTAAGCGTTTAAAAACTCATTTTCAAACGGCCTTCTAAGTATTTTACGATATACCGAAAATGATATTTTTAGTTTATTGTCTACTTATCAGGAGGGTGAATTTGTGAAATAAATTAAGTTTATTCTTGCAAAACGGTTTGTGCCGTTCCTATCATAAAACCTCCGACATGATCCACGTTTAAAGTGGCTAATTATTAAATAGTGCCCTGATTACAAAGCCAGAGCTGTAATCCATTATTAAAGTCTTTCTTTAAAATACCCCCTTTTCGGGCTAAACGGAGCTAATAAATGCCAGCCACAAATTTTACGACACTGGTAAGCCTTGTATTTGGCATTACCTTATTTGGACTGGCTTTTGCAGGCTGGCTAATTAAATGGGTGCTTGCAAAAGACACAGGCGATACTAAAATGCGCAGTATTTCTGATGCCATTAAAGAAGGCGCGGAAGCGTTTCTGCGAAGGCAAAATCGCACGATTTTACTACTCAGCGCCCTATTTGCTTTTGCACTTTTTATCAGCTATGGCTGGTTTCGTGACCATCGAGAATTTGATCCAGTATCTACTTCACTGCAATTAGCCAGCTGGATTAGCCTTTCTTTTATCTTTGGAGCACTCTGCTCGGTGTTTGCCGGTTATATCGGCATGTGGATGAGTATCCGCGCCAACATTCGCACCGCCGCTGCAGTGCGTTCAAACGTTAATGATGCACTTCAAATTGCGCTGCGAGCCGGTGCGGTTTCGGGACTGGTAGTGGTATCTATGAGCCTTTTAGGTGTGACCGGCCTGTTCACTCTGGTTAAGCTGCTAACACCAGACATCAATGTCGCCAAGATTCCGCTACTGATCGTCGGCTATGGCTTTGGCGCTTCTTTCGTCGCGTTGTTCGCTCAAGTCGGCGGCGGCATCTACACCAAAGCCGCCGATGTCGGGGCAGACCTGGTGGGCAAGGTTGAAGCCGGCATTCCCGAAGATGACCCTCGCAACCCAGCGGTTATTGCGGATCTTGTCGGTGATAATGTCGGCGATTGCGCCGGTCGTGGCGCTGATTTGTTCGAATCGACCGCTGCGGAAAACATTGGTGCCATGATTCTCGGTAGCAGCCTCGCTATCGCAGCTCAAAAGGCCAACATGGAATTTAGTGCCGGTATAATCGGCGTAATGATGTTTCCGCTGGTTGCGCGAGCCTTTGGCATTATTGCCAGTATGGCCGGCATTCTTGCTGTTCGTCTTAGCAGAGAATCGCAAGATCCGATGCAGGCCCTGAATCGTGGCTATTTCATCAGTTCGATTTTAGTGCTACCGCTGTTTGGTCTGGCAACCCATTGGCTGCTTAAAAGTCCATCCGCAACCGATGCCTGGTGGCATTTTTTTCTTTGCGGAGTTATTGGATTAATAAGCTCCGTAGCCTTTAGTTTTATCACCCAATATTACACCCAACATAAATATCGCCCGGTTCAAGCCATCGCAGAAGCCAGTATTACCGGCCCGGCTACCAATATTATTGAAGGCACCTCCGTTGGTTTTGAATGCACATGGATGCCAACCCTGGTTATTGCTGCCGCCTTACTGGGATCTTATTTTTTGGGTGCCAGCAGCGGCTTGCCTCACGCCGGTCTTTTTGGAACGGCAGTTGCAACGGTTGGCATGCTGGCTACTGCCGCCTACATACTCGCTATGGATGCTTTTGGCCCTATTACTGATAATGCCGGTGGCATTATCGAAATGAGCGAACAGCCCGACGATATTCGTCAGCGCACCGACACCTTGGATGCGGTAGGCAACACCACCAAAGCACTAACCAAAAGTTATGCCATAGGAAGTGCAGGACTTGCTGCTTTTCTATTGTTTCAGGCTTATATCGATGAAGTTAAAAACTATGCCGGCCTCGATGAAACGGTTCCGTTCGGCGTTAATATGGGTAACCCCGTGATTTTTGTAGGCGCATTATTAGGAGCGATGCTGGTATTTTTGTTCTGCTCCATGACTATTCGAGCAGTAGGAACCGCTGCCAAAAGCATTATTGAAGAAGTCCGTCGGCAATATGCCAAACTACCCCGTGTCAACGACATAATTCAGTTTCCCGAGGGTTTTAAGCCGGATTATGGTGCGTGTGTTGATATTGTGACCCGTGCCGCTTTACGTAATATGGTGGCTCCGGGTTTGCTGGTGGTGCTGGCTCCCATTGCAGTGGGACTATCGTTTAAGTTATTCATTGGCATGGAAGGACCGCTAATCGCCGCACAAAGTGTTGCCGCCATGTTGATGGTCGCCACCATCACCGGTATTTTAATGGCACTTTATTTGAACAATGCCGGCGGTGCCTGGGATAACGCAAAGAAATATGTGGAAAGTGGAGCCTATGGCGGAAAACATATTATCGATCAATATGGAAACAAGGTCATGAACCCTATTTATGGTGCTACCGTAGTAGGTGACACCGTGGGTGATCCCTTTAAAGATACCGCAGGTCCGAGTTTACATGTACTGATCAAACTGCTGGCAACCGTCACCTTGGTGATGGCACCGATTTTTCTTTAGAGGAATAAATAACCAGGATTAACACTATTGCTTGTAAGATGGATCTTTTATGGAATTAATAGTTGGATGAGAATTGAATGTAAATCATCAATTTGACTTTAAATCCAGCAAGCAAACATCCGCCATCAAAGATAATGCAGACTAATGAGTTCTGAAATAAATACTGTACAGTCACCTTGCACAGGCTATTGCCAATTAAATGACCTCGATATTTGTTTGGGATGTTTTCGTGACCTCAAAGAGATTACTACATGGTCGCAAGCAAATGATAATACCCGAAATTTTATACTCACCAATACTATAGCCAGGAAGAAAATCCATATAGTCAACATACTAAAAAAAACATAAATAATGATATGAAGATTTATCAACTTTATCGAAAACAACATCTGAATGTAACCAGCGAGGAAGCATGGGAGTTTTTTTCGTCACCCTACAATCTAAACGATATTACACCCTCATTTTTTCATGTGACCATTATTTCTAAAGTCCCGGAAAAAATATATGCAGGCCTAATGATTAGCTATCAGATGAAAGCAGTTTCGGGAATCCCCATGGCCTGGTTATCCGAAGTCAGTCATTGTGACGAACCTAAACGCTTTATTTATGAACAACGCATTGGCCCTTTCAAGTTCTGGAGTCATGAAGTTTGCCTGAGTGAAACTCAAAATGGTTTGGTTGTTGAAGATATCATGTTTTACGCTATGCCATTAGGTTGGCTGGGACAGTTGATAAACAGGGTTTTGATAGCGAATAAACTTGAAGAAATATTTGATACACGTGGTGACTATTTACAAAACAAATGGGGCGATAAAATTTAATGATAATGTAATTATCAAGACACCGCTCAATACTTGTTCTACATATTTATTACATTGCTAATGAATTTATTTTGACGAAAAATAGTTCAGTTTATATATTTGTGTTTATTTACAGATAAATGTGCTTTTAAATTTATTGATCATTTAGAAAGCTTATGTTTATGCTGATGATGAATATCGGGAAAATGAGTGTGCGAGTGTTCCATCGCCTTATGCAGATGCTGATGACAGTGACTTTCACCCGGCTCAACCGGATTTTCATGGTCATGCTGATGATGCTCATCATGAATATGGGCATGACTGTGTATCGTTATTTTATGCAAATGCCGATGTTTGTGCCGCTCAGTTAAATGCAGCCAGATTCCCAACCCCATTAATACTCCGGCGATAATTAATTTTTGTGTCACCGGCTCTCCCATTGCCAGAGCCGTTAAAGCGCCTAAAAAGGGAGCGATAGAAAAATAGGCCCCGGTTCTTGCTGTACCAAGATGACGCAAGCCAATAACGAATAGCATATAACTCAAGCCATAAGAAAAAAAACCGATAATCACCGCTCCGGCAAGGTTGGGCAGTGGCGGAACAGCAGCACCCAAAACAAAAGCTAAAGCCAGATTGACCGAACCGGAAACAAGTCCTTTTCTCGACGCAATCCAGGTCGCATCATAAAGCGATACCTTTCGGGTCAAGTTATTGTCGATCGCCCACATTAAACATGCGCCCAGAACGGCCAAAGTCGGCCAAATTTCAGTAAAGCCAATTTCGTCTGGCCAACTTAAAACTACGACCCCCGTAACAATTAGGGCCATACCGATTAATATCCGTAAATCAAAGTTTTCCTTAAAGGCTAACCAGGCTAAAAGTGCCGTCAACACGCCTTCCGCATTAAGCAATAAAGAGACTCCTGAGGCAGGCATTCCGACCAGACCCAGCATCAGCAATACCGGACCGATAATGCCACCTGTAACAATTGCACCTGCAAACCAAAGCACCTCATTACGACACATTTTGACAACTGTCGCCTTGCTATAAAACCGGTATAAACCAAGTCCAATACCGGAACCTAAATAAAGCAGGCCTGCCATCATCCAGGGGTTAACCGTCATTAATAACACTTTTGCCAGCGGCGTACCAACCCCGAACAGAATCGCTGCGCCCAAGGCAGACGGAACTCCAATCTGTTGGAAATTGTTTATTAACTTCATCGATTCTTTCTCTGGTCAGATTTATTGAATTTGGGATTCAGCGATGGTAATGAATAGTACAGTCAAAATAATAGCCGGGTATAAGAAAGAATAACCTTACTTTACGTTCTATAAGTTTTAACAGACATAAACATAAAAGAAATCATGTTACAAATTATTCAACACCTGAAATTCAAGTTTGATTTTATTCGAATAATATAGAAGATGTCATGAACTCAGAAAATAGTCTATGTCGATAAACTTGGTTCAGGTTTTTCTGGTGACGGTTTTCGCGCCTCACTTTTCACACTGGTATTCTTGCGCAAATAGAGAAGCAAAAGCTGCTAAGACAGGTAGAGGTCAAATCAACTGTTTCAGAAGGATGTTATAGAGCGCTGATATAATCGTTACATTGGCACGCTGACTAATCAATTAATTTGCTCCAGCTTTATTATTCTAAGGTTGTTGCGACCTCAAACAGCCTTGGCTAAAGCGGTAAGAAAAGTGCTATTACTGATAATTGAAACTGTATTTGTGAAGCTATATGTATAGTTCATCAATCCATTATTTCTTAAACGTAGATGGTTGCTTAACTTTAAATAGATTTTGTCGCAGGACCTCAAATCCAGCTCGGTTAGAAACAATTAAATCTCTTGCCGAGTTGGGGGATTATGCTCCCAAGAACTGCATGCATCTTTTTTATTGATAAACGTCGCTTAATCTCATATCCTCAGGGCTGGGGTTTTGACTGTTAGTCAAAACCTTTACGCACTATGCTCTAAACTACTCGCATTGGAGACTGTATGAAGATTGGTATACCTAAAGAGATTCACCCGGGTGAAAAACGTGTGGCCACAACGCCGGAGGCTGCCGAACAAATTATAAAACTGGGTTTTTCGGTTCTTGTCGAAACGGGCGCGGGTCTGGCCGCGAATATTTCTGACGAAGACTATAAGGAAGCCGGCGTTGAAATCATTGATGACGCCAAAACCTTATGGAAAAGTGCCGACATCGTTATGAAAGTTCGTGCTCCGGAACTACATCCCGGATTAGCTCACGACGAAATAGATTTGTTATCCCAAGACGGCCATTTGATCAGCTTTATCTGGCCGGCTCAAAATGAAGCCTTAATGCAGAAACTGGCCGCTAAAAATGCCACGGTGCTGGCAATGGACAGCGTGCCGCGCATGTCTCGTGCACAAAAGCTTGATGCGTTAAGTTCCATGGCCAATATCGCCGGCTATCGCGCCATCATTGAAGCTGCGCAGCATTTCGGCCGTTTTTTTACCGGGCAGATTACCGCTGCCGGTAAAATTCCGCCAGCCAAGGTCTTGGTTATCGGTGCAGGCGTTGCCGGTCTTGCCGCAATTGGTACTGCAAAAAGCATGGGCGCAATCGTCAGAGCTTTTGATACCCGACCTGAAGTCAAAGAACAAATTGAAAGCATGGATGCCGAATTCTTGTTACTCGACTTTAAAGAAGAAGGCTCAGGAACCGGCGGTTATGCCAAAACCATGTCCAAGGAATTTATAGAAGCTGAAATGGCCTTGTTCGCAAGACAGGCGATGGAAGTTGATATTATTATTACCACCGCACTGGTTCCAGGCAAACCGGCACCCAAGCTGATTACGGAAGGCATGGTTAAGTCCATGAAGTCGGGCAGTGTTATTGTCGATCTGGCTGCCGAGCAAGGCGGTAACTGCGCTTTGACCGAGAAAGACCAGGTGGTGGTCAAACACGATGTGACCATTATCGGTTACAGCAATTTACCCAGTCGTCTGGCCAATCAGTCAAGTCAGCTTTATGCCACCAATCTCAGACATTTGTTAACAGAACTGTGTCCTGAAAAAAATGGCATACTCAACGTCAATATGGACGATGAAGTAATACGCGGCACCACAGTGATTAAAGAAGGCAAAATTACCTGGCCGCCACCACCGCCAAAACTCTCCGCAGCGCCTGCACCGCAAACCGAAGCGCCGGCTTGCGCGGATGTGCTTGAGCAACAAAAAAACTCCCTTATTCCCGCCTCAATCAAGCAATTTATACCGTTAATCATTGCCGGTTTGGCTCTGTTTGGTATCGGTTCGGTCGCTCCCGCGTCGTTTATGGCGCATTTCACGGTATTTGTGTTGGCCTGTTTCATCGGTTATCAGGTGATCTGGAACGTCTCTGCCTCCTTGCATACGCCTTTAATGAGTGTAACCAACGCCATCAGCGGTATTATCGTCATTGGCGCTCTGGTACAGGTTTCCTCACCGGACGTTAATATCAACATCCTTGCCGGCCTGGCGATACTCATTGCATCTATCAATATTGCCGGTGGCTTTTTAGTCACGCGTCGTATGTTAGAAATGTTCAGAAAATAACAGGAGAATATGATGTCCCATAGTTTAGTCACGATGTCCTACATCGTCGCCACCATTCTGTTTATTTTAAGCCTAAGTGGTTTAAGTAATCAGGAAACAGCGCGTCGAGGTAATTATTACGGTATGTTAGGTATGGCAGTTGCCATTATCGCTACCGCCTTAAGCGCTTCTGTCAGCTCCTATGTCATTTTGCTTATTGCCTTGCTGATTGGCGGTGCGATTGGCGCCAGAGCAGCGCTAAAAGTTGAAATGACGCAAATGCCGGAACTGGTCGCCATTATGCACAGCCTGGTAGGTATGGCTGCAGTGTTGGTGGGTTATGCCAATTTCATGG
>SESD01001738.1_pt1 | contig 11665 bp, 11 predicted proteins | sample 3171411 | NCBI WGS metagenome assembly SESD01 (sample SAMN06051880, study PRJNA518727) | freshwater metagenome | biome: subpolar coniferous forest; feature: holomictic lake; material: water; isolation source: holomictic Lake 442, 16.5 m depth | place: Canada: near Kenora, Ontario | collected...
GGGTGGGTAGGGAGTGGATGGTGCCGAGAATTTCTCGGAGAGAATCGTAGTCATAGCGCCGGCTGAGGGAGAGGAGGGCGAGGAGGGTGGGTTGGAGGGGGCGAAGAGATTGTTCTTGGAGGGAATCGGTGGCGGACGTTTTTATTTCGCTGGCGACGGGGGGAGAAAAAGCGGCGGTATCAAGAAGGTGAGCGGTGAGGAGGAGGACGGCTTCGAGAGGTTGGCCGCCTGGGCTCGTCGCGGGCAGAAGTGGTGGGAGTGGAGGAAGGGAAAGAGTATCGAGAAGAGTTTGGACGCCAGGGGACGGATTGGAGCGGAGGTTTTGGCGAAGGCGAAGACGAACTGATTCACGGAGGAGGAGAGTGAGGGTGGGCGGAGGTGAGGAGGCGGTAGTTTCGAAGGCGAGGCCGGAGGTGGCGAGGATGAGTTCGAGGCGGGGATCGCGGGTGCCGAGGGAGGCGAGATCGGGGCGGGAGGAGAGGAGAGTGCGGGCGGACTGGAGAACGGTATCACTTTCGGGAAGGTGGATGGATTGGGCGAGGAGGGCGAGGCGAAGGCCAGCGCCGAGGTGTTCGGAGTTGAGAAGAGAGGCGGCGAGTTCGGTAAGGGGGATGGTACCTTGGCCAGCGGCGATGAGGAGACGTTCGTCAATGGCTTGGAAGCGTACGGGGAGAATGGCCGCAGTGAGGAGGGCGGTGAAGCCGAGGACGAGATTGAGGAGGGGGGAAGGTTTCAGGCGGAGAATCTGGGGAGGGATGGGCTGATGCGGGTAAAGATTTCCCATGGGATGGTATCGGCTTCACGGGCGAGGTCGGTGGCGGTGCGGGTGAGTCGACCCGATTGGCCGAGCCAGACGACTTCGTTACCGCGGCGAGGATTAGGGACGCGGGTAACGTCGAGGAGAGTCATATCCATGGTGACGCGACCAAGGATTGGGCAGAGGCGACCTTGGATGAGAGCGTGGCCGCGATTGGAAAGGGAGCGGGGCAAACCGTGGGCGTAGCCGGTGGCGACGGTAGCGACGCGAAGATTGCGGGGGGCGCGGAAGGAGGCGCCGTAGCTGATGGTTTCTCCGCGAGCGACGGAGCGGACAAGGAGGATGCGGGATTTCCAGGCAAGGACGGGTTGGAGGGGTGGGGAGGAGCGAGTGGAGGGGTGGATGCCGTAGAGGGCGAGGCCTGGGCGGGCGTGGGTTGGGGAAAAGGGAGTGGTTTGGAAAGAGGCGGCGGAGTTGGCCCAGTGGTGGGAGAGATTCTTGGGCAAAAGGAAGGCGGATTTTAATTGGCGGCGGGTGAAGGCGGGATTGGAATCGGCGCAGGCGAGATGGGTGAAGGTACCGACGAGATCGAGGGATGGTTGCTGGGCGATAAAGAAAAGGAGTTTTAAAAATTCCTGCGGGGTGGCCCCGAGGCGGTTCATGCCGGTATCGAGTTTTGCTTGGACAAGGGCGATGGTCTTGGCTCGGGTGGCGGCGCGGACGAGCTCGCGGGCTTCGGTGAGGGAGGAGAGGGTGATGGTCAGACGATGTTGCAAAGCGCAGGGGAATTCGGCAGCGAGAGTGGAGCCGAGAAGGAGAATGGGTTGGCGGATTCCAGCGCCGCGGAGTTGGGCGCCCTCGGAGACGAAAGCGACGGCGAACTCTTCGCATCCAGCCTTGGCGAGGGCCCGAGTGATGGGGATGAGACCGTGACCGTAGGCGTTATCTTTAACGACGGCGAGAATCTGGGTTTTGGGAGGGAGAAAACGGCGTACCGTGCGGAGGTTGTGGCGGAGGGCAGGAAAAGAAATCTCGCACCAGGTGCGGACGTCGCCGGGAATTTTCATAGGATGAGGATAAAGGGTGGGAAAGAGGGGTGAGAGCCTAAAAATGTGGTGGTTGGGTAGTTTTATTTCGTGGCCATGGTGGGGCGGAGATGGATGGGTTCGAGGGGAAGGTCGGACTCGAGTTCATGGGTTTGGAGGTAAGAGGCAAGGTCGGTGGCATGGATGGATATCTTTTTTTCTACGCCTGGGAGTGCGTCAGAGGTGACGGCAAGAGTGCAGCGGGTGAGGAGAGAGGGGAGAGAGGTGGCGGGGTGGACTTGGGTTGGTGTGTGGAGTTTTCCCATGGAGTAGAAGGTGGCGAAGATGTCGCCGCGGCGGGCATCGGAGAAAATACCGAGAAGAGGAGTGTCGGGATAGTGGTAGGCGATGGCGCCGGTGCTGCGGACAGGAAGGACGGGACAGCGCCATGAGGCAGCCATCCCGTGGGCGGAGGCGATGGCAGAGCGAATTCCGGAAAAGGAGCCTGGGCCTACGCCGACAAGAATTTGTGAAGGGGTTGGTGGGTTGGGCAAAAGAGTTTGCAGAGAGGGGACAAGAGTAGCGGCGACGGTTCCCGGGAGAGTGCCTGAGGCAATGGCTTGGCCTTGTTGGGTAAATGCCCAGGAGGCGGGAGAGGTTGAGGCTTCGAGGATGAGGCGGGTCATAAAAAAGGCTCGGGCAGGGAGGGTAGAGAGGGGAAGAGAATATTAGGGGGTGGAGGAGGGGTCGGATTCGGAGAGAATGGGAACGGGTTGGCCATCGGGTTGGAAGTCGAGACCGGGGCCGCCACCTCGAATGAGGCGAATGAGGAAGGTTCCGTACTGAAATTTGAGTTTGGCGAGAACGGGAATGCGGCGGGCGTCGTCGGTCATCCAGAGTTTGAGCCAGCCTTGGTGGCGGGTGGAAGGGCCGAAGGGTTGGCCGAGGATTTCGATGAGGGGGCGTGGGGGATCGTCTTCGATTTGAAGAGTGCCGATTTGTTGGCAGGTCATTTTAGAAAAGAGGGGTTCCTTGTTCTCGAGAACATTCCAGGTGATGGATTCGCCGACTTTCCATGGGTACGCGCGAACATGGTAGAGCATGGAGCCAAAGTCCTCGGCGGGACCGTCGGGCAGATCAAAGTTTTCTTCTGGTTTTCCTGGGGCTGGGAAGAATCGGCCGAGTTTGACGGAGTAGTCGGGTAGGGTTCGGCGATTGCGGACGTTACCGCCTTCGCTGCGGTCCTGGATATATTCAAGAGTGCGCCAAGGTTGCAGTTGGGTGAGGGAGGTGAGGCGACTGCGGATGGGATAAAAGGCTTCGATGGAACCGCGGGAGCGGAGATACAGTTCGAATCGTTCTACTCCTTCGCGTTTGGGTTCTTTTTTTGCGGTGAAGATGGCTTCGGCCGCGTCTAGGGGACCGTACTCGATGAGGTAGGTGAGTTTTTCTCCTTCGGGCCAGGGAGAAGTGGGCAGGGTTTGAGTTTGGCCGGTGGAGAGGGTGAGGAGAATGAGAAGTAAGAGCGAGGTGCGCATGGGGTAAGATTAGTAGGGTCTTTTTTGAGTAAGAAAGTTGGGGGAGTACTCGGTGGGATCGTAGGAGCGGTTCCAAAGTGGGGAGGTGGACCCGGAGAGAGGGGGGATGAGCCATTCCCAGAGTCCGCGTACCGACCTTCCTTTTTTCGATTCGTCTTGTTCAAAGCGCAGATGGGAGGCGGAGGCGGAGTGGTGGTCGATGATGCGCACCCCTGCTTTTTGGAAAGAGTGGAGAACTGCGCGGTTTAGTTCGACGAGGGCACGATCTTTCCAAAGGGTGGAGGGTCGAGAGGTGTCGAGACGGAGGCGGCGAGCAACATCTGGGAGAAGGTTGTAGCGATTTTCATCGGCAAAGTTCCGAGTTCCTATTTCGGTTTCCATATACCAACCACTGAAGGGGGCGGCGGGAAAGCTGATGCCTCCGATTTCGAGTTTCATATTGGAAACGACGGGGAGCGCAACCCAGCGAAGCTGGAGGGAGTTGAGGCAGGGGGAGTCGGGATGGCGGATGGAGACTTCTTGGGTGACTTTTTTTGGTGGTGGAAAAAGGCGGGGTTTCTTTTCAGGCAGAGAGATAACGATGGGGAGGAGATCGAAGGGGGTGCGCTTTCTGGGTGGGGTCCAACCTAAGTGAAGGCAGAGGTCGGTGAAATCGGCCTCGGCGGGATCGCCGAGGATTTGTTTTTTATTGATTCGGTAGCCGGCGTATCGGCTGAGTTGGTAGTTCCAGATTCGGGGACCGCGCCCTTTTGAATCGGCGGGAGGGAATACGGTGACGGTGGAGCGGATGTCGCCTTGGTGGGTGGCGTGTTTTAGGTGGTGAAGGCAACCGTGATAGATGTCCTCTTCGGTAGAAGCGTGGCGCTGGTCGAGAACATCTAGTTTGGACCAAAAAAAGCGACCGACGCAACGGACGCTGTTGCGCCAAGCGAGCCGGCATCCGTAGTTGAGTTCGGGGAGGGTGAGTTGGTAGGTACCTGATTTGGTGATTTGGGCTTGGGCCTGTTGGATGCGGGAAGCCGCGATGGTGGGAGCTTCTTTTTCAGACTGGAGCAGTTGAAAAAAAGCTTTGGCGGAGTGGGTGAGGGGGATCGGTTTTTTGCGACCGGTGAGGCGAAGGCGCTCGGATAAGGCGAGAAAAGGGCAAGAGGACATGAGCTCTAGAGTACTCGGTTGGTGCACGGCGTAAAATCCCGTTGCAAAGAAAAAATCTTTGCTTTCGCATTGGCTGAAAGTTGCGAGAACAGAACGCTTCATGGTTGAGATATTTAGTGTGCTGATCATTGGGGGTGGGGGCAGGGAACATGCCTTGGGGTGGGGTTTCGCGCGGGATCCGCGGATAGAGAAAATCTGGTTCGCTCCGGGGAATGCGGGTAGCTCGGAAATTGGGATTAATCTTCCTTTTGGGGTAACGGATTTGGTGGGAATCACCGATTGGGCGAAAAAGGAGAAGCCTGGATTAGTGGTGGTAGGGCCTGAGGTGCCGTTATGTGCAGGATTAGCGGACCGGTTGAGGAAGGTAGGATTGAGGGTGTTTGGTCCTGGGGCGGATGGAGCGCAGTTGGAGGGGAGTAAATCGTTCTGCAAAGAGTTGCTGGTTGCTCAGAAAATCGCTACGGCACGAGCGGGTTCTTTTACGGATCAGGAAGAGGCGATTCGGTTTAGTGAGTCGCTTCCTCCGCGGCAAGTGGTCAAGGCGGATGGGTTGGCTGGGGGAAAGGGGGTGGTGATGGCGGGGAGTCATGCGGAAGCGGGTCAGGCGATTCGGGAGATGATGGAGGGACGAGTTTTTGGGGAGGCGGGAGCAAGGGTGCTGATTGAGGAGTTTTTGGAAGGGGAGGAGCTGAGTATTCATGCGGTGACGGATGGGAAAAGATTGGTGATTTTACCTTCGGCGCAGGATCACAAACGGGTGGGGGATGGGGATACGGGTTTGAACACGGGAGGAATGGGGGCGTATGCGCCTGCGCCGAGGGCGACTCCTGACCTGCTTCGCGAGGTAGAGGAGAAGGTGCTTCGCCCGACTTTGGAGGGTTTGCGGGCGAAGGGAATTGAGTATCGAGGAGTTTTGTATGCAGGGTTGATGCTGACGCGGGAGGGACCGAAGGTGTTGGAGTTTAACTGCCGTTTTGGAGATCCCGAGACGGAGGTGCTGGTGCCGTTATTAGAAACGCCGCTTTGGGATCTGCTGGGGGCGGCGGCGGATGGGGATTTATCGAACCTTTCGATGCAAATCCGTAAGGGAGCGGCGTTGACGGTGGTGGTAGCGGCGCCAGGTTATCCTGCGCAGCCGATTTTGGGTCAGAAAATTCAGATGGGCAAGGGAGGGGTAGGCTCGGTGGTTTTTCATGCGGGAACGAAAAAGGAAGGGTCGGAGGTGGTGGTGTCGGGAGGGCGGGTGTTGGCGGCGACGGGTTGGGGGGGTGATCTGCGGACTGCGCGTGAGCGGGCATATGAGGCGGTGCAGCAGGTTTCCTTTGCGGGCATGTATTTTCGCGGGGATATCGGGCATCGGGCTTTAGGTAAAGTTGTTTACGATGCCCCATAGGTGGGGGTGGCAGAATGAAAGGAAAAGGCTAGGCTAGGAGCTTGATGAAAACGGTCCGTATTCTTTCACTGCTAGCGGTGGGGGCTTTTGTTGGAGTTTGGGTTTCGCCCAAGCTTCCTCTGATTGCAGGGAAGCTGACGGGGGTCATGGAAAAGATTCGGGCGCGGAATCGGGCTCCATCGGCGGCCTCGATGAGTTCGGTGCCGATGCGGCCTGCGACGTTGCCTGCGCCGCAACCGGTGATTGGGTTGAAGCCTGCGGAGGCGGTGGAGATTGCGCGTCTTTTAGGAGCGGAGGTTGGGGGAATTCCAGCGGAGGCGACGCCGATAAAAATGAATCGAGTGCTTGAGCAGACCCGAGGGCGGATGGCGGTGACCGAGCCAGGGAAGACGGCATCCCCTGAGAGGCCGTGGGTGGCGGAGTGGCTTCCTGGAAATATGGCGTACTGGAGAGTACGGAATTTAAGTCCCGCCTTAGCGGAAGCGATCGGAAGAGATTGGGCGGTGTGGCGGCAGAAGAATCCGTTGGGTGCGGTGCTTGATTTACGGGAGTGCTTGCCGTCGCAGAGTTTGGAAGCGGTGGCAGAGGTGTGCGGGCTTTTCGTTACTCCTGGAGAGGTGCTTTTCACTTGGAAGGATGGGGCGGGGCGGGAAAAAGTGTTTCGTTCGGATCGGCAACCCTTGGGGTTGGGGTTGAGCACGCCGTTAATTGTTCTGGTGGGGCCAAATCTACGCGGGGCGGGTGAGTTAGTGGCCTCGATTTTGCAGGAGCGTGGAGGTGGAATTTTATTAGGGCAATCGACAGCGGGCCAGTTGGGTTGGCTAGCGGAGACGCGATTATCTTCGGGACGCTCTCTTTTTCGGATGCAGGGGGAGATTGTTTTGCCTGGGGGGCAGACGGAAACGGGTCGGCCTTTGCCAGCGGATGTAGATTTGGCGGGGGGTGGATTTGTGGATACGGAGATCTGGCCTGGAGGAGAGGCGACGATTGCTTCGACGGTGGCAGAAGTTCCTCCGATCAAGCGACCGAATGAAGCGTCCTTGATGAAGGAAGAAGAGATTGATTTAGAGGAGTATATTCCAACAACGGGTACGGCGAAGGAGAGTGAAGTGAAAAGGCCTCCGCAGGATCGGGGTTTACAAAGGGCGGGGGACTTACTCCGTGCGATTCGAAAAGTACCACCGACGAGGAGAGCGGCATTTGACCCAAGCCTTTTCCGAGGCCAAGTTAGAACTTCCTTTATTTAGGAACCCCCAAGATGAAACATGTACTTTTTGTTTGTACGGGCAATGTTTGCCGAAGCCCAATGGCAGAAGGGTTGTCGCGACTCGCCTTGGGTGAGAGTCGGGAGGTTACTTTTAGTTCAGCAGGAATCGGCGCAGTTTTGGGGCAGGCGCCCAGTCCGTACGCGGTTGAGGTGATGAGGGATTTGGGATGTGATATTTCGCGGCAAAGGAGTCAACCCACCACGGCAGAGTTGGTGCGTAAGGCGGACTATATTTTTGTCATGACCTATGGGCATCTCGATTCGATGCTTCTGCTGTATCCGGCGGCAGCGGATAAAATTTTTCTACTGCGTGAATTCCAACCTGGTCTCTCCCCTGATGAGCGAGAGGTGGATGATCCGATTGGCCAAGCGGTGGGGGTGTATCGGGCATGTCGGGATCAGATTCAGCAGTCGATCCCGTTCCTGATGGAGGTGGTGCAGAGTGGAGTGGTGGCGACATCCGCGAGTGCGGCGGCGGGGCAGATCTGTATTGGGTTGGCTGGGGATTCGGCGGGGCGAGTTCTTCTATCGGAAGCGAGGGAGGTGTTGAGGCAAGAGGGTTGTACGGTTTTCAATTTGCCGGCAGGGAATGGGGCGGAGTATCCCGAGATTGCGCAGGCGGTAGCGCAAGCAATTCGAGGAGGAAGGATTCAAGGGGCGGTGGTGGTGGGAAGATCGGGGATGGGATTGTGCATGGCATCCAATCGTTTTCCTAAGGTGCGGGCGGTGGTGGCCGGATCGCCTGAGGCGGCGCGTTGTGCGCGGGAGCGGTTTCACGCAAATGTGTTGTGCTTGGGGGCGGATGAGTTGGGCGCGGCAGATGCGCGGGCGTGCGTACAGGAGTGGATTGCGACTCCCTTTGCGGGCGCACGCTATGAGGAGAGAATTAACCGGCTGGAAGGAATGGGGGGGGCGAGTACCGATGATCCCGTGGGCGCTGATCTGGCGAGAACGGATGGATTGGTGGCCGAAGCCATTCGGCGTGAGCATCGGCGTCAGTCGGAAAATATTGAGCTGATCGCTTCGGAAAACTTTACCAGTCCTGCGGTGATGCAGGCGCAGGGGTCTTGTCTGACGAATAAGTATGCTGAGGGTTATCCTGGGAAGCGGTGGTATGGAGGATGCGAGTTTGTGGATGAAGTGGAGCAAGCGGCAATCGATCGGGCGAAAGAGTTGTTTGGAGCGGAGCATGCTAATGTGCAGCCGCATTCAGGAGCGCAAGCGAACACGGCGGTCTATTTCGCTTTTCTGAAGCATGGGGACAAAATTCTGACGATGGATTTGGCGCACGGGGGGCATTTGACCCATGGGCATCCGAAGAACTTTTCCGGAATGTTCTACACCGTGCGACATTATGGGGTTGATCCGACGACGGAACGGATCGATTACGAATTATTGGAGAAGGCGGCGTTGGAGTTTCAACCGAAGATGATCACGGTGGGGGCCTCGGCTTATTCTCGCTTGTTGGACTATGCAAGAATGAGGGAGATTGCCGACAAGGTGGGGGCGCTACTTTTTGCGGATATGGCGCATGTGTCTGGGTTGGTGGCGGGGGGGGTGCACCCGAGTCCAGTGCCTTATGCGGATTTTGTGACGACGACGACGCACAAGGGACTGCGAGGACCGCGGGGTGGAATTATTTTATGTAAGGCGAAGTACGCTAAAGAGATTGATTCGATGGTATTCCCTGGAGTGCAGGGTGGACCTTTGATGCACGTGATTGCGGGGAAGGCGGTCTGTTTTCTGGAGGCGTTGAAGCCTGAGTTTAAGTTGTATCAAGCGCAGGTGGTGAGGAATGCGCGGGCGTTAGCGGAGGGATTGAAGAAACACGGGTACAAGATTGTATCTGGGGGAACGGATAATCATTTAATGTTGGTGGATTTGAGGCCTGCGGGGATGGATGGCAAGGTAGCGCAGGAGGCGTTGGATGCGGCTGGGATTACAGCGAATAAGAACTCGATTCCGTTTGATACGGCTTCGCCGATGCGTCCTTCGGGGATTCGATTGGGGACGCCTGCGATGACGACGCGGGGAATGAAGGAGTCGGAAATGTTCGATATTGCAAATTTGATCCATCAAGCTTTACAAAAACGGAATGATCCTGCGGGGTTGGAAGTCGTGCGGGGTGAAGTGCGCCGGTTGACGGCGCTATTTCCGTTGGCGAGCTAGGGGTTTCTCTGGCTACCCCAACTGACTTGCAGGTCATTGGGGCGGAGTTGGCGATTCGGTGGCCCGACGGTAAGGAAAGTTATCTGGCGCTGGAGAAGTTGAGGAGGAGTTGTCCTTGTGCGGCTTGTGCGGGGGAACCTGGGTTGACGCGATCGGTGCCCGGGTTGGGGCAAAAGTTCACGGAGGAGAGTTTTCGTTTGAAGGGAATGCAGAGGGTTGGGGGGTATGCGATTCAGCCTACGTGGGAAGATGGCCATGGGAGTGGAATTTATTCGTGGGATTATTTACAGAAGATTGCGCCTCCGACGCCATGAAGGGGCGGGAGAGAGTTGGGCCTGCGGGGAAGGGAGAGATTTTCGCTTGGTGTTGGTACGATTTTGCAAACAGCGCATTCGTTACAGTGGTGATCACGGTGGTAGGCGGAGTTTATTTTACGAAAAGCATTTGTGGTGGGGCGAGTTGGGCGGAGTTTGCTTGGGGTACGACGTTATCGGTCTCGGCTGGGCTGGCGATGGGGGTAGGTCCATTTCTAGGGCGTTGGGCGGATCGGCGGGCGTCGAAAAAAAAGGCGCTGGTGGTGGCGACGTTGGTGTGTGTGGTGGCGACGTTGCTTTTTGGCGGGGTGAAGTGGGGGGTGATTGGGGCGATGATGGTGCTGGTAATAGCGAACGGGGCTTTTTTATTAGGGGAGAATCTGGTGGCGTCGTTTCTGCCTGAGTTAGCGGAGTCAGGGAAGAGGGGTCGGGTGAGTGCGTATGGTTGGGCTTTTGGGTATCTGGGCGGGTTGAGTTCGTTGGGCTTGGCGTTATTTCTTTTGCGCGAGGGTGGGGAATGGGCGGCGAGGAGGGTTTTTTTGGCGACGGCGGTTTTTATGTTTTTGGCGTCTTTGCCGACGATGCTTTTTTTGCGGGAACGAGCGGTGCCGAGGATGGGTGAGGCGGTTGAGCTGGGTTGGAGAATGATTTGGCGGACGCTGGGTGAGCATCCCGAACTGGTGTGGTTATTGACGGGTCTGGCGGTGGCGTTATCGGGGCTGAGTGCGGTGGTGGGGTTTGCTTCGATTTATGCGACGCAGGAGATTGGTTTTACGTTGGAGGGGACAGTGAAGTTGTTCGTCTGTTTGCAGGTGGCGGCGGCGGTGGGGGCACTGGCGACAGGGTCTTGGCAGGATCGGGTGGGGTCAAGGTGGGTGTTGCTAAGTTCTTTGGGTGTGTGGGTGTTAGTGAGTGTGGCGGCGTTTTACAGTCGATCGGTGGAATCCTTTTATGGGGTGGCTGCGTTGGCGGGGGTGGGAATGGGTTGGTTGCAGTCGGCAGGGCGAGCGGCGGTGGCGGAGCTTACGCCAGAGGGGAGGGAGGGGGAGTTATTTGGTTTGTGGGGGTTTGCGGGAAAGTTAGCGGGGATTGTGGGGCCTTTGCTCTTCGGTGGTTTGGTGAAGCTTTTCGTTTGTTTACAAGTGGCGGCGGCGGTGGGAGCGCTGGCGACGGGGCCTTGGCAGGATCGGGTGGGTTCGAGGTGGGTGTTACTGAGCTCGCTGGGGGTGTGGGTGTTAGTGAGTGTGGCGGCGTTTTACAGTCGATCGGTGGAATCCTTTTATGGGGTGGCTGCGTTGGCGGGGGTGGGAATGGGTTGGTTGCAGTCGGCAGGGCGAGCGGCGGTGGCGGAGCTTACGCCAGAGGGGAGGGAGGGGGAGTTATTTGGTTTGTGGGGGTTTGCGGGAAAGTTAGCGGGGATTGTGGGGCCTTTGCTCTTTGGTGGTTTGGTGGTGTTATTCGGAATGCGTGGGGCGATTTTGCTCAATGGGGTCTGGTTTTTGCTGGGGGCGGTGCTTTTGGCGCGGGTAGGGTGGAGGGGTGAGAGATCGTTCGTGGAGCCAAGGAGATAGCGAGGACAAGAGGAAAGAGCTCGGGGCGTATAGGATGTTGGGGTTAGGGCGGGAGATGAAATCGATTCGGCGGAGATCGGCCACGGATCAGGTTGGGCTCTATCGTTACATTGGGGATGGGACAGCGGAGCGGCCTTGGTTGAAGGTGACGCGGGCGGAGTATTTAACCACAAGAAGAAAGGCGCAGGTCGAATGTTTGGGGAGGAGATCGGCGACGGATGTAGATCAGTTAAGAATTGAGAGAAAGACCTATGATCAGTTGTCGGCAAGGGAATCGACAGCGGCGGGATTGCGGGAGGCTTTTCGGCAGGCGCATGGGCGGGGGATGACGGCGCGGGAGTTGGAGTTGTATGGGAAGGCGGCGGGGGAAGCGGGTCTTGAATTTAAGCCTGATTTAAAGGCGAAGGCTTCAGGGATGCGGAGGAGGTTGATGGCAGAGGTGGTGGAGAAAGTGGAGAATCGAGTACGGGGCGGGC
>SESD01001739.1_pt1 | contig 11657 bp, 10 predicted proteins | sample 3171411 | NCBI WGS metagenome assembly SESD01 (sample SAMN06051880, study PRJNA518727) | freshwater metagenome | biome: subpolar coniferous forest; feature: holomictic lake; material: water; isolation source: holomictic Lake 442, 16.5 m depth | place: Canada: near Kenora, Ontario | collected...
CCGTACCGTTAATACATGCAGATTGGTGATTATCTGGATCAAAATACTATTTTAATAGTAGCCGCTTCGCTGCTCCTGCTGCTTAGCTTGGCTCTTAGATTTTTTGTAAGACGTAGGAGGAGAACAAAGGCAGACCAGAAGCGGCGCCAAAGTATTAAAAATGTAACTACATATTAATTAGAACAAGCTTGCCTGATTTGAGCGCCATAATCAGCGATCTGAGCCTCTTCTTCTTTACTCAGTTTTTGATTTAAGGCAGCACTTATTTCAGCTCCTAATATTTGACCAGCTGCTTTACGAAGTGGGTTGTACTTTGAATCTAACTCAGCAAGATCTGCAAAGGCACGAACATTTTCACCAGTTATTGGAGTATTTGAATTAAGTTTACTATTCCATAGATCACAGGCAGCTTTCTTACTATCCTCCACACTCACACTACAAGCAGTTAGCAGCGTTGCCATTATTGTGAGGATAGCCATTGATTTTAACTTCATCTAGTAATGGTACTAATAATTTGATCTTGTGTAAAATAATCTAGCCACCTTACTTGATCAGATATAAGTTACTAATCACTTATAAATAGATCGCAAAATCTTTGGCCATTTATTGACTTTCTTTAGTTAATCAGTAACTTACTACCTGTGCATGTAATAGTAATTGGGGCTGGGGTAATAGGCTCATCAATCGCCTTGCAGCTGACTAGAGCCGGAAATAAGGTCACAGTAATTGATCGAAATCCAGCAGCAGGTCTTGGTTCAACTAGCGCATCTAGTGCGGTAGTTAGATTTAATTACTCAACCTTTGATGCGGTGATGCTGGCATGGGAGTCCTACTTTTTGTGGAAGCAGTGGCAATCATTAATTGATGGCACAGATAGTTATAGTAAAAATCCAAAGAGTGATTCACAGCCTCACTACGCCCATCTAGAGGATCGTGGTTATGTGATGTTAGATGTGCCGGTTTTATCAAATGAGAAGACTATGAATCTTTTTGATAAAGCTAATATTCCATATGAGATTTGGGATAGCCAAACCTTAAAGGTTCGCATGCCTGGTATTGATGCTGGAAAGTACTGGCCAAATAAGCCGGTTAAATCAGATGAGTTTTGGCAGGAAGCAACAGAGGAGTTAGGTGGCATCTTCTCACCTGCAGGTGGTTATGTAAGTGATCCACTGCTTGCTGCGCAAAATCTAGCTAGCGCAGCAAATAGAGAGGGCGCCAGCTTTAGATACCGCAAAGTGGTTACAAAAATAGCGAAGGATCTAACAAGTGCTCGGGTTAGCGGCGTTGAGATCTTTGATTTTGATAACCAGACAAAGGATGTTTTAACAAGTGGTTATGAGTTTATCGCCGCTGATGTAATAGTAAATGTCAGCGGGCCTTGGTCAACTTTAATTAATAGGATGGCAGGGGCTGGTAGTGATTTCACAGTTGAATTAAAACCACTTCGAGCTGAGGTGCATCAGATATCAACACCAAAGGATATTTTGCCCGGCCCAATTATGGGAGATTTAGATCTTGGTACCTATGTCAGATCAGGACCTGGTGGTATTACTTTAATTGGTGGCACAGAGCCTGAGTGTGATCGGATGGATTGGGTTGAGCCAGAAAAAATTGATGAGGTTAATATGACTAGAACAGTTGAGGTATTTGAATCTCAAACCTACCGCTTTGCTAGAAGATTTGCAGCAGCCCAAATACCATCAACACCAGTTGGCGTAGTAGGTGTTTATGATGTCTCATCAGATTGGACACCGATCTATGACAAAACCGATGTGCCAGGATTTTATGTTGCAATTGGAACAAGTGGGAATCAATTTAAAAACGCCCCTGGTGTTGGCTTTATCATGGCGCACTTAATTCAAGCGGTTGAATCAGGAGCTGATCATGATAATCAGCCAGTTGTATATAAATGTTTAAAAACTACGCACAGCATTAATTTAGGAACATTTTCTAGAAAGCGCGAGCGCAATACCACTAGCGGTACGGTGATGGGTTAGTTAGGTAAAGCTTTAAATTAATGGCCTAGGTAGGCCTTAGTTACCTTATCGTCAGCTCGTAACTCTTTGGCGGTGCCACTAATCTTGACCACACCTGACTCAAGTACATATGCCCGATCGGCAATCTCAAGTGCAGCATTTGCATTTTGCTCAATTAATAAAATAGTAATTCCTTGCTGGCGAATCTTGGCAATTGTCTCAAAGATCATCTCAACTAAAACTGGTGCAAGTCCCATTGATGGCTCATCTAAAAGTAGTAATTGTGGCGCACCCATTAATGCTCGGCTTACTGCAAGCATCTGTTGCTCACCACCTGACATAGTTCCAGCACGTTGTTCAATCCGCTCTTTTAATCTTGGGAATAAGGTCAGCACGCGATCTAAATCAGCGGCAACCTCACCCTTGTTATTACGCAAAAATGCACCAAGCTCTAGATTTTCCTTAACCGTCATACGAGGGAAAATTCTTCGCCCCTCTGGTGAGTGACAGATGCCTAACCCAACAATCTCATGTCCTGGTATGCCATCAATTCGCTTGCCATTAAATAAAATCTCACCCGATCTAGGTTTAATAAGACCTGAGATGGTGCGCAGGGTGGTTGATTTACCAGCACCATTTGAGCCGATTAAGGTAACAATCTCACCCTTATTAACAGTTACTGAGACATCTTTAACCGCAATAATCTTTCCATAACCAACTTGAATATTTTTAACCTCTAACATCGCGCTCATCTATTTGCTCCCTTTAGGCTTACCAAGATAAGCCTCAATAACCCGAGGGTTGCTCTTAATCTCATCTGGAGATCCTTCAGCGATCTTCTCGCCTTGATCTAAGACAGTTACTCTTTGGGAAACACTCATTACTACCTTCATATCATGTTCAATTAACATAACTGATACATCACGCTCTGCAATTAATTTCCTAACAAAATCAATAAAGATCTGTGACTCCTGTGGGTTCATACCCGCAGTTGGCTCATCTAGTAATAAAACCTTTGGATTAAGCGCTAGCGCCCGTGCTACCTCAAGCCGGCGTTGATCACCATAGGAGAGATTTCTGGCAAACTCATAGGTCCACTTTCCAACTCCAGCAAAATCTAATATCTCCTGCGCCCGCTCCTCCGCCTCGCGCTCCTCTTTGCGTTGCCTTGGTGTTCTTAAAATAGTTGCGGTAATGCCAGATTTAAGGTGGGAGTGCATTGCAACTAAGAGATTCTCCTGGGCGGTCATTAAACCAAATAAGCGGATGTTTTGGAATGTGCGGGCGATTCCAATCTCAGCAATTTTATGGGGGGCAAGATCGGTTATATCTCTACCATCAAAAATAATATTGCCAGCTGATGGCTTATATAGACCTGTTAAAACATTAAAGAATGTGGTCTTACCAGCACCGTTGGGACCAATTAATGAAACAATTGATTTTTTTGGAATATTAAAATTAACATTGTTAACTGCAAGTAGGCCGCCAAACTGCACGGAAATATTATTAGCCTCTAAAACATTACTCATGGCGATTACTTATCCCCACTCTTACTAGTTGTATCAGCATCATCAAGCTCATCCTCATGCAGCATTAACTTCAATCGGGATTCTGGTAGTAAGCCCTCACGCTTAAATAGCATCATCAAGATAAGTACTAAGCCAAAGAGTAGGAAGGTAAAGGAGGCAAAATCTATATCAGTTCCAAATCGATCGTTATATAACTGACCAAAGGCGGTTAAACCATTTCCATTTACCCAAGAAAGAATAAATGCACCCAAAATTACTCCCCAAACATTTCCCATTCCGCCAAGGACAACCATGGCAAGTAGGAAGATTGAGATAGTGAAGTTAAATCGCTCGGCATAAACACCATTTACGTGGGTAGCAAAGGCAACTCCACCTAAACCGCCAGAAAAAGCACCTACTGCATATGCCGATAATTTAGTGCGCATCAGTGGCACACCCATCATCGAGGCAGCCAGCTCATCCTCTCGGATTGCAAGCCATGCTCTGCCAAGTCGGCCGCGACGCAATCTTAAGGAGATGAATACCATCATGGCAGTTAGGAATAAGAAGATTAATAACTTCCAACCAAAATCAAATGGCCCTAGATTTTTAACACCTATTGGAATTGGATCAACCATCACAATTCCCTTAGTTCCATTGGAGATGTTGTAGCCAAAGAAGTTCTCACCATTGAAAAATATCTGCGGGATAATCTCACCAAAACCAAGGGTTACCAAAGCTAGGTAATCACTCTTTAGTCGAAGTGTTGGTGCGCCAATTAAAATTCCAAATAGGGCGCAGATAAAGCCGCCGATAAGTAAAACCATCCAGAAGTTGATATGAATTCCAGGAGCCTCAGCTGGTACAGATCCTAGGAAATTAATATTTAAGAAGTAGAAAAACTCTGACATAAACCAACCAGCGCAATAGCCGCCAATTGCCCAAAATGCTACATATCCAAGATCTAACAAGCCGGCATAACCAACCACAATATTTAGGCCAAGGGCCATAATTATGTAAACGAGGCATTCATTTATTGCAGAAGGTGGCATCCATTGATAAATCGCATCATATATACCAAGTGGTAATCCCTCCCACGGCAGAAGGAATTGGTAGGTAATAAATAAAAGTAAGCCAGCAATTGAGTAACCAATAATCCATTTACGATTTGATCTGGCTACATTACTTGGAGCTGTTGTTTTAGCCATGGCACTACACCTTTTCCGTAGTTACTTTGCCAAGCAGACCAGCAGGTTTAAAAACTAGGATAATAATAAGAATTGTAAAAACAACACTTTGTGACCATTGTTGGCCAAAGGCAATTGGCAGACCATCATTTAAACCTTGGATTAAACCAATTAGCAATCCACCAACTACTGCGCCCCAAAGATTTCCAATTCCGCCTAGAACTGCAGAGGTAAAGGCAATTAATCCAAGTTGGAATCCCAAGTTGTAGTTAGTCGTACCAATTGATTGCTGATACAAAAGCCCAGCAGCCCCTGCCATCGCCCCACCTAGAGCAAATGTAAAGGCGATTGTCTTATTAACATTAATTCCCATCAGAGTTGAAGCATCTTTATCTTGTGAGGTAGCCCGCATAGCTTTACCTTGTTTTGTGTTGGTAACCAAATAGTTAAGTGCTAGTAATAATGGTAGGCCAATTAAGAAAAGAATAACCGTAACCATACTAATTCTAATTTGACCAATATAGATATCCCCATGTGGAATAACGGTTGGCCACTGCCTTGGTGTTGACCCATTCCACTTTAATCCAACGAAGTTGAGTGTGAATGACATACCAACTGCTGTAATTAATGGTGCCAGCCGTGGGGCGTTACGCAATCTTCGGTAGGCAATTCGTTCAATTAAAACATTTATAACTGCGCCAAAGATCATTACCGCTACAAGGCAGGCAGCAAATGCCAACCACCCTTTTGGATTTGATTCATCTGCACCAACCCAGTACGTAATAAAAAATGATGAAAAAACCGCACTAAGCATAAAAAGATCACCGTGGGCGAAGTTAATTAATTCAATAATTCCATAAACAAGTGTGTAGCCAAGGGCGATCAGTGCATAGATCAAGCCGTTACGTAATCCTGAGATAGCCACCTGAACAAATTGCTCTGGTGCTTTTACCAAGTTAACTAGCATCCAAACTGACATCAACAAGCTAATTACAATCGCGCCACTCTGTTCAATACGTTGGCGGCGGACTTGACCAGGGGTGCCAGTAAATTTCTTTGACTCACTTACTTTAGCCAACTTTACTCCCCTTCTATCTTCACCTAGAACTACGGTGTACTGCAAAATCCTATAGCAAAAGATACAACAAAATTACTGAAAATAAAATAAGTACTCGTAATAATAATTTGGGTGACCACCTTACGGTGATCACCCAAATCTATACCAATCGTCGAGTTAGATTACTTGATAGTTATCTTCTTTACGAAGGTCTCTGTCTTATCTTTTACGACCAAAATAGTAATATCTTTTGAAATGATATCGCCATTCTTATCGAATTTGATATTTTGTCCAACTACTGACTTAGTTGCAGGGATATTAACTGTCTTCATTTTCTCGAAGATATCCTTGCGAGTTCCGTTTGAGCGAGAGATTGCATCAAGGATTGCTTGAGCAGCTGCTGCGCCATAAACAGAGAATGAGCTAGTTGGAGGCTCACCGTATGTCAGAAGGTATTCATCTTGGAAATCCTCTGCAATACCACCCTTAGGGAACTGATCAATTGAAAGACCAGTAAATGAAAGGTAAGCACCTGCAGCCTCTGGCAATGCCAAGAAGTCTGGGTAACCTGTGAAGCCATCTGGCATCATAAATTTAACTGCGGTGTTACTGCCAAGGTACTTAACTTTATCCTTAACAAGTTGTCCACCATTTAGATCAAAGATTCCGCCAACATAAACCATATCTGGCTTAAGGGCTTTAATCTTTGTAAATAAAGCTTCGTAGTTTGTAGCCTTATCATCCCAACCTTCACCAGCAACACCGTCAGAAAGAACTGTTAGTCCTTGCTTCTTAGCATTGGTAGTAAATGATTGTGCAACACCTTGTCCGTATGTTTGACGATCGTTAAGAACGTAAACGCTCTTAACACCAAGAGAAGCTGCGTACTCTGCTGCTGCTGCACCTTGGTTATCATCAGTTGTTACAACACGGTAGTAGTTGCGCTTGCCTGTTGGATAATACTTATCAGGCTCACCAGCACCCCATACTTTTGTAAGACCAGGGTTAGTGTTTGCGTTAGATACCATAACCATTGGACCCTTTGGATCCTGGTTCAGGATTGGCACAATAATCTTTGCGCAACCTGAGTTATATGTACCCATTACCGCAACTTCGTCACGAGCTGCAACGTGTGCTTGTGCGTTCTTTGCACACTGAGCATCATCCCATGAGCCTTTAGCGGCTGTGGAGTTGTCATACTCGCGGAATGCAATTGTAAACTTACCGGCTTTATTATTCATTCGCTTTAATAGCAATTTGATAGCGAGGTTTGTTGTTCGGCTCTGATCAGCAGATCCACCTTGTTTTGGAAGGTCTGAAGAAATATACAGAGTTGTTGCAGCATTTGATGAGCTTGAAACTAGTGTCAAGCTAACAGCAGCTGCTACAAGAGCAACGAGTGCTACCTTTGCAGGATTTTTTTTCATTATAAGAGGTATACCTTTCCTAGGATATTCACACAGTGGACTTATGCCCACAATGCAGTGTGGAAAGGCTAGAGGTTGGCAGTGATTTTTACTAGTTGGATATTCGAATTTAGGCTCAAAAATTTGAGAAATTTTGGGTTATTACGCGTGATTTGGGGGTAGCAGGTAACAGTTTCGTTACCCTCACCCAAGCCTAAAATTACCGTGATTGGACTGTCTTTTCAGTTGAGCCAATCTTGCCAAAGTAGAGCAATGCCAACATTGCAGTACCTGCAATCATCAATGCGGTAGTGATGGAGGTTATTTCAACCACCCAGGCCAAAATAGTTTTAGCGATAAAAATAAAAGATGTATTAACAAAACTAAGTTGAGCAACTGCTAATGCATTTTTACCATTATAAAGGCGGCCAGCAATTGAGAAGAAGATCGGCGCCATTGCAGAGGAGCCAAGGCCTGCTAAAAAGAAGCCAATAAAAGCAACAGTAAACGCCAGATTTTTATTACGGTCTACTAATAAAGTTGATGAGATCAACATTGAGATAAAGCCTGGGCCGCCAAGTAGGCCGGCAGTTTTAATCCAAAATCGCTCACTTTGATGGCCCAGCGCCCAACCAATTGAGTAGCGACCAATAATTAAACCAAGTAAATAGATTAAATAATTTAGGGTAGCAATTGATGCACCCATCCCTAACTCCTCTTTGCCAAATAGAGTTGCCCAATCTGCGATCGTAAACTCTACAATAGATGCACAGAAAAACCCTAAACTTAAAAACCAGTTAATCTTAAACTTAAATTGCTTCAACGAACTCACCTGATACTGATCATCACTATCTGAATTTATCGGAAAAGTATTTGATAACTTTATAATACTAAATTGGGTAAGTACCCAAACTATGATCATTAAGGTTGTAATGTGTAATGCAATTGAGATATGAGTTGATATAGCAAATGCAATTGCAGCAGTGCTCATTGCACCAACTCCCCAAGCGCCATGGAGTTTAGGGATAATCACCCTTCCTAACTCATCTTGGCGGTGGAGTGTGTGGCCAGAGCTGGCAATATGATAAATGGAGATACAAGCACCAGCGGTGATATTTAAAAACACAAAAAGTATTGGTGATCTAGTGTGTACAAGGAGTGAGTAGGTAAGTGCGATACCAGTTGAGCCAATTTGCAGAGCTCGCTTTGCACCAATTCGATGGACAATCTGGCCACCAATTAATAACATAATAATTGAGCCAATCGATCCAGTACTTATTATGGTGCCAAAGGCGCCATTACTTACTCCTAAATTTGCTTTCAGATCAGGAGTTCGTGGGGCAAGTGACATTATTGAAATACCAAATAAAAAGAAGATAAGGCTTAGGTAATTGCGCTCCGCCTTTGAAAAATTACTCTTATTAAAGTTTTTCAAAAGAGTGCACTTGCTAATTGGCCACGTGCCTTAATCAACCTAGGATCAGTTGGATCTACTAAATTAAATAGTGAAATTAAATGTGCTTTCACCTTATCTCGATCATCAGCTGAAAATGCTTTAACCGCTCTTAATAATCTATCAAAGGCGGCTTCATAATTTCCGGAGGCGATCTCAATATCAGCACACATTAATTGGCTAGTTAGATCATTATCTTTGGCATTTTTTAAAGTTAATACTGGGTCAAGGCCTTCAATCCGCAGCATCAAATTAACCTGGGCTAATCCAATAACTGCCACCTGCTCATTTGGTTTACGTTTTAACCAAGCCTCATATGAAATCTTCGCTGCTTTGTAATCACCTTTTTCCATCGCTTCAAAAGCTGCAACCTCCTCAGCCTCCATCGGAATCTCTGTTGGCCCTTCAGGTGCTTTACCTACTCCTTTTTGCGATGCTAGCTCTAGTAATTTATTGATTACCAACCGCACCTGATCTGCTGGCGGAACTGATTCAAATAATGGCATGAGCTGCTCAGCAATAATTGCAATTGCAACTGGTACTGATTTTATTTGCAGCGCCTGGGCAACCTGTGGTTGGGCATCAACATCTACTGTGCCAAGTAGCCAGGCATCTTTATCTGCCTGCTCTAACTTTCCTAATATCTCTAAGATCTCTTTAGATTGACCACTCCTTGGTGACCAACAAAGAAGAATAATTACCTTTTCCTTTGATTTACTAACAAATTCAGCAACTAAATTCTCCTGTGTTACCACCTTGCCAAAAGCTGGAGTGGCATCTTGTGGTGGATTTTTTAGGGTGGAAAGATCAAAGACATTGCCAAAGCCTGCCCCGGTTGGTTTATTAAAACTCATACTTAGATCAGCACTCCTGAATCCATCCGATACGGCAAAACCTTCTCAATATAATCTTGGGTAGCAAAATCTAACCCAACATCTTTGCCTAGCTTCTCACCAAGATACCAGCGGTTCTCTAGAACCTCATGAAATAACTGCGCCGGCTCAACTCTACCCTTTAAATTATCTGGTACTTGATTTACTACTCTCTGGAAAACATCAGCTAGCCATTGCTTAACCACAATTGAGTGCGGCGTACTTGGTGGAAACTCCCGTGCCTTATATCGATCATAGGAGGCAAGCAATCGCTTTGCCTGCAGCTCCTCTGCTTGCAGTCCCACTAACTCAGCTAATCGATTAGCGTGATAACGGGCAGCAACTAATTTTGGTTGAAACTTAAGTGCGCCCTTATCCCCTTGTGTTGTTACCTCAACCTCCTCTACTGCAAAACCTAAATCTTGCAGTGATCTCATTGCCCGCTCTACCGCCTGCCGATCTGATGCATCTAATATCTGTGGCTCCTTAAGCATCTTCCACAATCTTCGATACCTCTTTATTACACCATCGGAGGCTCTAACTGGATTTATCTCCTTAGATAAAACACCAGCTACTGCTAAATCCTCTAATTCTGCTGCCACATTAAAGTGAGCTAACTCTAAATCATGTTCACGTTGGCCATCAGATAATGATTTTTGAAACTCACCAGTCTCAGCATCTACTAGGTATGCGGCGAAATCATTGGCATCTCTTCTAAATAAGGTATTAGATAGTGAGCAATCCCCCCACCAAAAACCAAGTAGGTGAAGCCGCACTAAAAGTAATGCCAGGGCATTTGCCATATTTAATATCTCAGTAGGAGTAACTGATCCACTTAAAATAACTCGGTATGGCAATGAGTAAGGAAGATACTTTGTTACCAGCGCAGGCGGTAGTTCATTACCAGCAGAATCAACCCGGCCCTCAATAACTGCAACTGGCTCAACACATGGCGCAGTTTGCTGATTTAAATCCCGCAGCAATGTGTACTCACGATTTGCAAACTCAGTAACAGTCTCTTTAATAGCAAAGATTTCGCTATTACTTTTTTGTGGATTTGATCTAATTAATCGAACCACATGCCGTGAGATACCACGCATAGAGGTGAGCACCTCATCCTCTGGCCAGCCTTCAAGTGGTTTATCCCAGGGCAGATTAGCTAGGGTGGCAATCTCTTGGCCCAATCCTTTGATTCGAAGTCCACTCATAGGCTTATTCTCTCTTATTTAACTACTTAGCCACTAATCAGATCGTATGAAGTAAGTTAAAAGAAGGTTAAAATTCTCTTATGGCTAGATTTGCTAAACCAAAAATTGGTGTGAAGTTAGCACCCTTACTTCGTCGCAGAGTGAGTTCAAAAGCGGTGGAGGATTTTGGTGAGGCTGGAAAACCTGTTGATACCACTCACCCCTTTTATTTTGGCTTTATGGTCACAGTTGGTGCACTTCTGGCCCTTACTACTCTACGGGCGTTGGCATCAGCCTCTGCAGTATTTATCTTAATTATTATCTCAATCTTCTTAGCAGCTGGCTTAAACCCAGCGGTTTTATTTTTCCAAAACCGTGGCTTAAAGCGAGGTATGGCAGTTGGCGCAGTAATGGCATCGGTACTGCTATTTGTGGGGGTATTTATTGCAGTTGCAGTCCCGCCATTGATTGATCAGGGAAATGCATTTCTTAATAATGCTCCGCAATTAGTTAGAGATTTAAATAACAACGCATTTATTAATGATTTAAATAATAAGTATGGGGTAATTGATTCCCTGCAAAGTAAAGTGAACTCTTTAATAAAGGATGGCCAATTTGCGATTACCGCCTTTGGTGGGGTAATTGGGGTTGGTAAAGCGGTGGTCTCAGGTTTGGTATCTGCCTTAACTATCCTGGTTTTAACCCTTTACTTCTTAGCATCACTGCCACAGGTGATAGATATTGGCTTAAGGTTTGTGCCAGCATCACGCCGTAATCGGGTGTCAAAATTAGTAAATGCAATTGTCGGCAGAGTTGGCTCCTTCGTTGGCGGACAAGCAATTATCGCCACTATTGCTTCAATCTTTATTTTAATTATGGGCTTAATAATTGGTATGCCATATGCCGGCCCCCTTGCCATGTTTGTTTTAATCTGTGGCTTTATTCCATTAATTGGCCACTTTATTGGCATGAGCGTTGTTACTTTAGTATCACTTACTAAATCACCAA
>SESD01001740.1_pt1 | contig 11655 bp, 10 predicted proteins | sample 3171411 | NCBI WGS metagenome assembly SESD01 (sample SAMN06051880, study PRJNA518727) | freshwater metagenome | biome: subpolar coniferous forest; feature: holomictic lake; material: water; isolation source: holomictic Lake 442, 16.5 m depth | place: Canada: near Kenora, Ontario | collected...
GGTATTTTATTGGCCCTGCATCCGGTCGCGAGATCTGCGCCATATGCGCGATTAGTAGTGACGTCAACCCGCGCTGCCTTTCCCCACTTGGCGCTATAGGCCTCTGCTGCCTCTTTAGTTTTTTCCTTATCAGTTGTTCCCTCTAGTGCCTTATCTGACATTGCGCTGTGGAAAGTTTTCTCTTCCTCAGACTTAGTGGTTCCTTGTGTCTGATTGACGTGATACCCGGCACATTTTGCGGCGAGTCTATCGGTAGCTGTAATAATGATGCTGTCAGGATCTACATCTTTACTGAACAATCCGCCAGGGATAAAGAAAAAGAACCAAGCATTTGCCGTCTGGGGTAAAAGTAAGAGCGGAACGCAAAGCGCCGCGCAGCGCAACAAGTGTCGGTAACTCATTTACCCTCCCTTTTCAGCTGTTCCGCCCTAACAAAGCTACACAGTACTCCATTCGGAACATGCCGACTCCACACACGGCGAACGCCGAAGTTTTTAGGCTAGACCTTTGTCTACTACCTTTAAGTGTGTGACTAACATATCCTCAATCAGTTAACTCGTGTCAGCTAAGGCTGATTTATAGATATATTGATAGGGGGAAGCATGAAGTCAGAAAACATACAGGGCGCGTTGTTTCTGCTCGTGGCGGCATTGGGGGTCATGGCTGCCACACCTGCCAGCGCGCAGTTCTATGTGGGCGCAGGGGTCGGACAAAGCAATGCTACTGGCCTTACCGCGTCTGGAGCTGCGACAGCGACGAAGAATTATTCAGCTACGCTCGACGCAAGTGCAAACTCATGGAAGCTCTACGGTGGCTACCAATTTACCCCGATTTGGGGTGTTGAGGTTCAGTACTCGGATCTTGGAACCAGAAGCGGCAACATGGCCTTCACCGGAGCGGTTGTTGGGAATGCCAAGTTGACTACGTCAACTGCATCGCAGTGGGGAATTGCGGGGACAGGTACGCTCCCGATCAACAATGATTTCTACTTGATGGGCAAGCTTGGCGCCACTAGCAATAGCACCGGAGACTTAACAGCAACGGTTGGCACGACGTCCGCGACCGCAAAAGGAACGAGCAATACAGATTTGCTCGCTGGTGTTGGCGCTGGTTACAACTTCACTAAGAATCTTGGCGTTCGTTTGGAGTATGAGAATTTTGGGAAACTCGGTAGCGGTTCTTCTATTCGTGCAGATAACTGGTCAATCAGTCTAAAAGCATCTTTCTGACGTTCCTTTTTGTGTAAAAGCTGTCGAACGCAAAAAAAGAAGTGCGGCTGCGGCTACTAAGCAGTTTTTGAAAAGGAGTCCCGCTTCGGCGGGTTTTCTTTTTGTGGGTCGGCCATGTCCGCTTTGGGTCGTAAGCGGACGAACTGTATTTTACGCCGTGCTTGTTGCGGGTCGGAAAAATTCCCACGGGATGTCCGGGGCAGACCACGCTTTTGACGGAAGCTCAACCGTCCAATGTGGCCTCTGAGGTTTTCTCACGCAGCGTTTTTTCGGCCCGATAGCGGTGGCCATCATGGGCGGCCTCATCGTCGCCACGGCGCTGATCTTGTTGTTTTTGCCGGCGTTGTATGCAGCGTGGTTTCGTGTGAAGAGGCCGCAGGCGGCGTAGTTTTCAACGGGATGATGGCTGGAAACCCTCGCCAGTCGCGGGTTTCCAGCCATTCGCCTTGCTGCAATACGGGCTGGGCGAGTCAGACCGGGTGCCCGCCGGCAAGCCGCGCCGGCTGGGCGCAGCCGTGCTCCATCGGGCTGAGTTCGATTTGCAGGGTGGGGTGGACGATGTCGAAGCGCTCGTGCAGCACACGGGCGATGTCAGTAAAAAAAGCGTCACCCGGATGGCCGCCGGGCATGACCAGGTGGGCGGTCAGGGCGATGTGGGAGGTGCTCATCGCCCAGACATGCAGGTCGTGCACCTCGGTGACGCCGGGCTGTGACAGCAGGCAGGCATGCACCTGGGCAAGGTCGATCGAATCGGGAACGCCGTCGAACATCAGGTGCAGCGACTGGCGGAACAGCCGCCAGGTACCGATGACGATCACCACGGCGATGGCGAGGCTGGTAACCGGGTCGAGCCAGGTCCAGCCGGTCCACAGGTAAAGCGCGCCGGCGGCGACCACACCGAGCGACACCAGTGCGTCGGCGGCCATGTGCAGGAAGGCGCCGCGAATATTGAGGTCGGTCGACCGCCCGGACATGAACAAGGCGGCGGTGATGCCGTTGACAAGCACGCCGACGGCGGCTACGGCGATGATGGTGACGCCCTCGGTCGATGCCGGTACCTGCAGGCGCTGCAAGGCCTCCCAGGTAAGCGAGCCCATGGCCACCAGCAGCACGATGGCATTGGCGAGGGCGGCGAGAATGGAAGCGCGCCGCCAGCCATAGGTGTGGCGGTGATCGGGCGCAAGGCGGCCCGCCAGGGCGCCTGCCCAGGCCAGCACAAGACCGGCCACGTCTGAGAGGTTGTGGCCGGCGTCGGCGAGGAGGGCCAGCGAGTCGACCCGCCAGCCGTAGAACGCCTCGATGGCGACATAGCTGACATTGAGCGTAATGCCGATGGCAAAAGCACGGTTAAAGTTCGCCTGCCCGTGGGAGTGGGAATGCGAATGTCCGTGTTCACTCATGGTCAAGGGACGTGTAAGGGGTGAAAGTCATCGGATTCGCAAGTCACTTTCAACGCGTTTTGCTTCGCGCATGATACCCCCGGCGCAGGGAATTTGATGCAGGTCAAAAAAGATCGCGCAACGCGATGCCATCATGCTGCCGTGGGGGAGTTGTGGGGCAACGGAGGCGGCGCAATGAAGATAATGATCCCGGTCGATGGCAGCGAGTACACGCAAAGGGCGATCAACTACTACCTTGACCACAAGCAGTCCTTCGGCAAGTTCGGCAGTGTCACCCTGTTCCATGTCGGTGCACGTGTGCCCAAGTTATTCGCCGCAGCGCTGCGGCCGGAAGTGATCGAAAGTCATCACGCCGAGGAAACCGGCAAGTCCATGGATTGGGCACGTGCGCGCTTTACCAAGTACGAGGCCGTTTATTCGGAAAAAGTGGAAATCGGCGACCCGGCGGAAAAGATCGCCAGCGTGGCCGAAAAGGAAGAGTTCGATCTCATCATCATGGGGTCGCGCGGTCATGGCAGCCTGCCCGGGCTTTCCATTGGCTCAACCGCGCTCAAGGTGCTTGGCGCCTGCAAGGTGCCGGTGCTGGTTGTGCGCTAGGGCACGCCGCGGTTTCCCGGGCGGTGTCGGCGCTTTATCGGCCCGATTCGAGCCTGGCGATGATGGTCTTGAGTATTTTTATCCGGGCAAACAGCTTGTCCTCGGCCTCGACCAGGGTCCAGGGCGCGATTTCGGTGGAGGTGCGGTCGACCATGTCGCAGACGGCGGCCTCGTAGTCGCCCCATTTTTTGCGGTTGCGCCAGTCCTCCTCGGTGATCTTGAAGCGCTTGAACTCGGTGACCTCGCGCATCTTGAAGCGGCGCAATTGTTCTTCCTTGCTGATTTGCAGCCAGAACTTGATCAGCATGGCGTTGCCATGGGTCATCTGCTCTTCGAAATCGTTGATTTCCGAATAGCCGCGCATCCAGTCGGCCGGTGAGCAAAAGCCCTCGACGCGCTCGACCAGAACGCGACCGTACCAGGAACGGTCGAAAATGGTGACGATGCCTGTGGGCGGCAGGTGGCGCCAGAAGCGCCACAGGTAGGGCTGGGCGCGCTCTTCCTCGGTGGGTGCGGCCACCGGGACGATGTGATATTTGCGCGCATCCAGCGCGGCGGTGATGCGCCGGATCGCCGAACCCTTGCCGGCGGCATCCATGCCCTCAAACAGCAGCACGGTAGAGCGGCCGGCGAACTTCTTGTCGCGCGAAAGCAGGTTGAGGTCGCCCTGCAGTTTCTCGATCTGTTTCTCGTAGCGGTTTTTGTCCATGCGCTGTTTGAGATTCATGCTCGAGAGCAGGTTGCGGTTGTCCACGCGTGGCATCGGCGGCGGCAGTTTGGCTTTGGCCGTCTTGTCAGTGGCCTTTTTGCCTGTTGCAAGGGACGCTTTCGCGCCTGCAACGCGTGCACTTAGCAGCTCAAGCAGCACCTTGCCCACCGCGACTGCGCGGAAATTGGCGTCGGCGCCCTCGACCACCATCCAGGGCGCGGTGCCGGTGCTGGTCTCGCGCAACACGCGCTCGGACACCAGGCGGAATTTGTCGTAGTGCTTGAAGCGCCGCCAGTCCTCGTCGGTCACGCGCCAGCGCGTATCCGGGTCTTTTTCCAGCGCCTTGAGGCGTTTTTTCTGCTGTTCCTTGGACAGGTGAAACCAGAACTTGATCAGCAGCACACCCTCGTCGGTGAGCATTTTTTCATGGCGGAAGATCTCGTCCACATGCAGTTGCAGTTCGGCATCACTGCTGTGGTCGAGCACGCGGCTGACGATGGGGACGGTGTACCAGGAGCCGAAGAACACGCCAATCTTGCCCTTGGGCGGCATGGCACGCCAGAAGCGCCACATCGGCGGGCGCGCCGCCTCCTCGTCGGTGGGCGGTCCGAAGGCGTGGGTATGGATGTGGCGCGGATCCATCCACTCGTTGAGCAGGTTGACCGTTTCGCCCTTGCCGGCGCCGTCCACACCGCCGATGATGATCAGTACCGGGAAGCGCTTGAGTTCGCCCAGGTCGTATTGCACGTTGAGCAGGGCCGAGCGCAGCCTGGCTTCTTCCTTCTTGTAGGTCTTCTTGTCGAGCTTGTGACCCAGTTCCGCCGATTCGAACATGCCCCACCCCGAAGTGTCATTTTTTCAAGAATACTGCACCGGGAGCCGGAAGGGAACTTGATCTGGCGCAAACCGGGGTTGGTTCGCAGCCATGCCCATACGCCGGTGTGCACCGGCCGGGATGTGCCTGGTGCGCCGGGCGCGTCCGGTATTACTCCTGCGGTGCGGCGGCTTGCGCTTCGGTGTTGATCAGGCGATGGGCTTGGGCGCCTGCTGCAACTTCGGCGTAGAGGCGCGACAGTTTTCCCGCCATTACGTCGGCCCCCCACTCCCCGGCATAGCTGACCGCGTCGCCCGCGAGGCGGGCGCGCAGCGCCGGATCGCCGGCCAGGCGCAGCATCGCCGTGGCGAAACTGACCTCGTTGTCCTCGGGAACCATGGCTCCGCGCCGCGGGCCGACGATCGAGGCGGTGCCCATTACGGCCGTTGATATCACCGGCAGGCCCATGGCCATCGCTTCAAGCAGCACCAGGCCCTGGGTTTCGGTGCGCGAGGCGAAGACAAAGGCATCCGCGGCACGGTAGCAGTCGAGCAGCGCATTTTTCCTGTCCAGGTAGCCGACAAAACGCATGCTTTTCGCAATGCGTAGTTGGTCGGCAAGCCGCCGGAGGGAGGACTCGGCCGGACCCTCTCCGGCGACCACCAGCATCATTTTCGGCATGTAAGCGAGGGCGCGGGAAAACGCGCGCAGCAGAAAACCGATGTTCTTTTCGTGCGCGACGCGCCCGACGAAAAGCATCAGCGGTGCGTCGGCGGGAATATCGAGCCAGACGCGAAAGCGCGCACCGTCTCCGCCGCGGAATTCCGCCGCGCGTATGCCGGTGGGTATGACATGCATGGGTGCGGTAACGCCGTAGGCGGACAAGGCGTCACGCATTGCCGGCGAGGGTACGACCAGCGCGTCGACGCTGCCGCCTTGTGCGCGGGAAAAACGCCGGGCGAGGGCGCGCATCCAGTTCCTGGGCAGGAATGGCACATAGTGGAAAAGGTATTCCTCGAAAAACGTGTGGTAGGTCTCGATGCAGGGCACGCCGAGCCGCCTGGCGATCGCCAGGCCGGCGTAATGCGCGATGAACGGGGTTTGCACGTGCACCAGGTCGTAGCCGCCGCCGGCGAGGCGGGAATGCAGGGCGCGCACACCGGCAAGTGACATGGCGCGGTCTTCCGGATCACGCGGAACCGCGCGGGAGCGCACGCGATAAATGCCGTCCTCGGGGGCGCAGCCGGCCGGGTAATCGGGCGCGATGAGGTCGACCTGGTGGCCAAGTCGCGCAAGTTCGTGGCGAAAGGTCCCGATGGACGTGGAAACTCCGTTCACGCGCGGGAAATAGACATCGGAGATCATCAGGATTTTCATCGGCAGGCCAGAAGGTAAGCTTTGAATGTGACCGCGGTAATACAGCACTGCTTCTGCGGGCGGCTGTCACGAGACTTTCAAGTTTTTGTCACGGCGGTTTCTTATTTTCCCGGTACAACTTGGTCACCTCAACTTCACACGGGACTCGTACACGATGAAAAACTTCCTGGAAGCCCTGAAGACCCAGCGCTGGGACGATCACCGCTACTACCACCACAGCCGCATCAACCAGTCCCTGCACCTGGTGAGTGCGCTCAGCTTCCTGTTCGCCTACGTGCTGCTGTTTTCAGACCCGGCCGCGGCCGCCCTGGTCGGCTGGCTGCTGGCGATGGTGAGCCGCCAGGTGGGCCATTTTTTCTTCGAACCCAAGGGCTATGACGCGGTCAACGACGCCACCCATGAGCACAAGGAAGAAATCAAGGTCGGCTACAACCTGCAGCGCAAGATCGTGCTGCTGACGATCTGGGCGCTCTCGCCGCTGGTGTTGCTTGTCGATCCGACCCTGTTCGGGCTGTTCGAGCCGCATGCCGATTCGGCGCAGTTCGTGCGCCATACCGCGCAGATATGGCTGGCAATCGGTGTCGGCGGCTTGCTGTTTCGCACCGTGCACCTGTTTTTCCTGAAGAACGTCTCAACCGGACTGGTCTGGTTGTGCAAGATTCTGACCGACCCGTTCCACGATGTGAAGCTCTACGCCGCGGCACCGCTTTACCTGCTGCGCGGTGAACTGATCGATCCGATGGGCTCGAAGCCGCGTACGTGAGTTTCGGCCGCGACGGCCGCTCCGGTTGCGGGTTCCAGTTCCCGGCGGCCGGAGCGCCAGGGCGCGAGGTGTGCGTCTATCATTTCGCGCAGTATCTGCCGCCGGATGGCCTTGTTGGTCAGGTCCGCCGGCGCCAGCCACCAGCCGTCCTGGTTCATCGCCAGTGCGGCCTTGATGAAGCGGTCGGCGACGGCGTCAAAGTCCTGCTCGGTGTAGTTGAGGCTGAAAATGAGGCGCCCGGTGCCCACCCAGCTCAGGGCCAGGCTCTCGGCGCGCAGGTAGTATTGCAGCATCCAGTTGTAGCGCGACGGCCGGGTGTAGTTGACGGTAAACACCGAGGACAGGTTGGCGACCCCTACCGGCAGTCCGGCCCCGGCAAGGCGCGCATTGAGCCGCGCGGCGCGCGCATTCCAACAATGATCCAGGTCGTCGTAGAGCGCACGCACCCGCGGCGTTTCCATGCTTTGCAGGAATTCGTTCATCGCCGCCATCACATAGGGGTGGGCGTTGAAGGTGCCGCGGGCGAAGCTGATGTCCGCCGGCCGGTCGGCGCGAAAACGGCGCATCAGGTGGGCGCGACCGCAGACCACCCCCACCGGCAGGCCGCCGCCCAGGGTCTTGCCGTAGGTAACCATGTCGGCGCGAACGCCGAAGTACTCCTGCGCGCCGCCCGGGGCGAGGCGGAAACCGAGAAATACTTCGTCGAATATGAGCACGATGCCGCGCGCACTGCACACCTCGCGCAGGCGCACAAGCCACGCGGTGTAGGCGTCGCGGTCAAAGTGCGCGCTGCGCGAGCTGTCCACCAGCGTCGAATCACCGGGTGCCGCGCCGTTCGGATGCAGCGCCTGCAGCGGATTGACCAGGACGCAGGCGATGTCGCGCCGCGTCGCAAGTACGCGCAAGGTGCGCTCATCCATTTCCTTGAGGGTGTAGGTCTCGTGCGCGGGCAGCGGATTGCCGATGCCCGGTTGCACGTCACCCCACCAGCCGTGATAGGCGCCGCAAAAGCGCACCAGGTGCGAGCGGCGGCTGTGGTAGCGCGCCAGGCGCACCGCCTGCATCACCGCCTCGGTGCCCGACATGTGGAACGACACCTCGTCCATGCCGGAGAGGGCCTTCAGGCGCTGCACATTGTCGGCAACAACCGGGTGATAGGCCCCCAGGACAGGTCCCAGTTCCTGAACTTGTTCCGCCCCGCGCGCCATGCATTCCTTGTAAAAATCGTAACCGAGCAGGTTCACGCCGTAGGAGCCGGCGAGGTCGTAGAGTCGGTTGCCGTCCAGGTCGGTGAGCAGTACGCCGTTGGAGCGCGAAACAAAGGCGCCGCCTTTGAGGTGCGTGCGCACTTGCCGGCTGAACGGAAAGGGTACGCGGTAGCTGCCGGTGAACTGCAGGTCGGAGATTCCCTCCTGCGCCTCGGCGGTGAGCCTGGCGGTCGCGGCGAAGCGCGTACTGTACGTCTCGGCAAGGCGCATGAAGCCGGCGCGGCGGCGGGCCGCGACATGCTCCGGGGCTCCATCCGCGCGAAAAAAATGTGTTTCGTCGAATTCGTAATATGGCACCAGTGCCGCAACCCGTCGCGCCATGCGCGAGTGGCCGCGCAGCGATGGGTGCTTGGCGCGCGACAGTTCAAGCCTTTGTTTGATCCGTGGCAAGAGCCAGGCGGCGGCCGCGGCGCCCAGGCCGTAAAGGAGATAGGTGTTGTTTATTGTCATGTCCGGATGAACATGTACGCGAGCGAGGTTACAAAACCATGACGATGCGTAAAATTTTTGCGCGGCTGGGTGCCTGGGAGGACCTCAACTTCCTGCTTACCAACCGCATTCCGCGACAGTTGCTTACGCGCTTTTTCGGCTGGTTCAGCCAGATTGAGCAGCCGCTGGTGCGCGATTTGTCCATCGGGGTATGGAAGCGCATTGCCGATCTTAATCTGGAGGAGGCGAAAAAAACGCACTTTCGCAGCCTGCATGACTGCTTTACTCGCGAACTGAAGCCGGGCGCGCGCAGCATAGCCATGGATCCGGCAGTACTTTGCAGCCCCAGCGATGGCATCGTCGGCGCCTGCGGCCGCATTGACGGCGTCACCGTCTTTCAGGCCAAGGGCTTTCCCTACACCCTCGATGACCTTCTTGTCGATCGGGAACTGGTGTCTGCCTACCGCGACGGCCAGTACGTCACGCTGCGACTTACCTCCAGCATGTACCATCGTTTCCACGCGCCCCACGATTGCCGGGTGGAGCGGGTGGACTATATTTCCGGCGATACCTGGAATGTCAATCCCATCGCGCTCAAACGCGTGGAGAGGCTCTTTTGCAGGAATGAACGCGCGGTGATCCGCTGCCGCCTCGCGGCCGGCGGGGCGCAAATCACCCTGGTACCAGTGGCGGCGGTGCTGGTGGCCAGTATCCGCCTGCATTTCGCCGACGTACTGCTTCATCTCAGGTACCGCGGTCCCAACCTGATTCCCTGCAATGCGCAGTTGCACAAGGGGCAGGAGATGGGCTGGTTTCAGCACGGCTCGACCATCATTGTGTTCGCGCCCAAGGGCTTTTCGCTGTGCGAGGGTATTCGCACCGGCGCTGTCGTTCGCACCGGACAGCCGCTGCTTGCGCTGCCCTTGTGACCTGCAGGCACTGTCATGCAAATACCATCATCGTGTCACGTTGGGGTCACACAAGGGGTACATGCTTGCGCTGAACCAACCTGACAGGGTGACAATGTTGAAACGAACGCAAACGCTGGCCGACAAAATTGACCAGAGAGTCTTCGATGCCCTTACCTCGCGTTCACTTGTATATAACACCTGCTGGGAAGACCCGGCAGTAGACCGGCGCGCGCTCGCACTCAAGCCCGACGACAGGGTGTTGGTGATTACCAGCGCCGGCTGCAATGCCCTCGACTATGCGCTTGCCGGTCCGGTGAAAGTGCATGCGGTGGATGCCAACCCGCGCCAGTCGGCATTGCTCGAACTCAAACTCGCGGCAATCCGCCGCCTGGAGTTCGAGGATTTTTTCCTGATATTCGGCGCCGGCCGCCACCCGCAGTTCGATTGGATATACCGCGACGTGTTACGCGACGAATTGTCGCCCTTCGCGCAGGTCTGGTGGGACCGCCACGGCCATTGGTTTTGCGAGGCCGATCCGCGCGACAGCTTTTACTTCCACGGCCTGGCGGGCATGGTGGCGCGAGGTTTCCGCGGCTACCTGAATATGCGCCCGGAGTTGCGCAACGGGGTGCTGAACTTGCTCGAGGCGCAAAGCCTTCCGGAGCAGCAGGAAATTTATGACCGGCGGGTGCATCCTCTGATGTGGACACCAGGCATGAACTGGACGCTGTCGCGCCAGATCACCATGAGTTTTCTCGGTGTACCCCATCCGCAGCGCAAGGAAGTGCAGCGCCAGCATGAAAACGGCGTGGCCGGATTCATCCGGGAAGCCATCGAGTATGTGTTCCGCAACCTGCCGGTGTGGAACAATTATTTCTGGTCGCTGTACCTGCGCGGCCGTTACTCGGCGGACTGTTGCCCGGAGTACCTGAAGGAGGAGGGGTTCGCAGCCCTCAAGGGCGGTCTCGCCGACCGGGTCGAGGTGCACACCCGCACCGTCACCGAATTCCTGCACGGCACGGGCGAGCGCATTTCCAAGTTCGTGCTGCTTGACCACATGGATTGGATGAGTTCCTACCATCCCGAGGCGTTGGTCGAGGAGTGGCACGCGATCCTTGATCGGGCGACCGAGGACGCGCGCATTATTTTCCGCAGCGCCCATCTGAACCCGGGCTATATCGACAATCTGCGCCTGGACAACGGCAGGAAATTGCGCGACACCCTGGACTTCCGTGACGGACTCGCCCGGGCGTTGCAACCGCTCGACCGGGTGCACACGTATGCCGGTTTTCACATCGCAGATGTACGCGCACGAGCGTGCTGATGCAGGACGTCCGTATCCTGCGCGAACTCCTTCGCGGGCAGGCCGGCAATGGCACCCACGCCGAGCGCCTGCAACGCTTTTACCAGCCTCAGGCCGGACATTACGACGGATTCCGCGAACGCCTGCTGCATGGCAGGCGGGACCTGGTCGAACTGCTTTCACCGCCGCCGGGCAGTACGGTGGTCGAACTGGGTGGCGGTACCGGTCGCAACCTGGAATTCTTCGGACCGCGCATGTGCTCATTGGGGCGCGTGGAAATCGTCGACCTGTGCCCTGCCTTGCTGGAAGTGGCGCGCCGGCGCTGCGCGCGCTGGCCGGACGTTGCCTGCGTAGTGGAGGCTGACGCCGCCACTTACCGGCCGGCGCGGCCGGCCGACTGCGTGATCATGTCATACGCGCTGACCATGATGCCGGACTGGCGCGCCACGCTGACCAATGCGTTGTCGATGTTGCGCCCGGGCGGGCTTATCGGCTTGGTTGATTTTTATATTTCCGCGGCCGCACCTGCGCCGGGGCGGGCAAGGCACGGGGCCGTTGCGCGCGCGTTCTGGCCGCGCTGGTTCGCCCATGACGGCGTACATCTCAGTGCGGAGCATTTGCCCGAACTGATCAGGCTGACCGATCCTGTCTGTTGCCATGAACGCAGCAGCAGCGTGCCCTACATGCCGGGACTTCGCGTTCCCTATTATCTGTTTGTCGGCCGCAAGCGGCGAAGCTAGGCATGCCCCGGGTCCGTTCCATTTTCCTTTCCGACATCCACCTGGGGACGCATGCCTGCCAGGCGGATCAACTGTTGTCTTTCCTGCGCGAACACGACGCCGAATACGTGTACCT
>SESD01001741.1_pt1 | contig 11652 bp, 7 predicted proteins | sample 3171411 | NCBI WGS metagenome assembly SESD01 (sample SAMN06051880, study PRJNA518727) | freshwater metagenome | biome: subpolar coniferous forest; feature: holomictic lake; material: water; isolation source: holomictic Lake 442, 16.5 m depth | place: Canada: near Kenora, Ontario | collected...
TAATTTATCGAAATCGACACACGCGCCCACACCGCTTTGGTTCAAAATATGTCCTAAATCGCCCACTAATCCGTCTGAAATATCAATGCACGCGCTCGCAATTCCGCGTAATGCTAAACCGATTTCAATGCGCGGCATCGGTTCATGAAAACGAATCAACGCATTTTCAGATTGGCAATCGTAACCCTGTTTGATTTTCAGCCCTAAACCTGCTTCGCCCAACAATCCTGTCATATAAATCAAATCACCGACTTGCGCGGTGGAACGTTTCAACGCTTGTTCATTTGGCACTAAACCCATTGCTTGCACGGTCAACGTCAACGCGCCTTTCGTGGTGTCGCCACCAATTAAATCGACATTGTAAAATTTCGCCAACGTCAAAAATCCTTCCGAAAATTCGCTCAACCAACGTTCATCGATATTCGGCAACGTCAACGCGAGCGTAACCGCCAATGGTTTTGCGCCCATCGCGGCTAAATCACTCAAATTTACTGCCAACAATTTATGTCCCAACTGCGCGGGATTTGCATCGGCGAAAAAATGCACGCCTTCAACCATCGTGTCGGTCGTGATTGCCAATTCATAACCGCTTGGAATCGACAACAATGCACAATCGTCACCAATTCCTAAACGAGTTTCTGGATTTTTAGGCACGTTCTTTTTGAAAAATTTATCAATTAACGAAAATTCAGACAACATAAAAGTTACTCTGTTCAAATTTCACGGTAATTCCACATCACGCAACAACGCCAACATCGCATCTACTGACATTTTTCCACTCAATTCACCGCCTTCCAATAAGCTATTCGCCAAATCTCGTTTTTGATGATGCAACGCAACAATTTTGTCTTCAATCGTATCTTTTGCGACCAAACGATAAATCGTAACAGGACGTTTTTGTCCCATCCGATGCGCTCGATCAGAAGCCTGATCTTCAACGGCTGGATTCCACCACGGATCCATGTGAATCACATAATCCGCTGCGGTTAAATTCAAACCTGTGCCACCCGCTTTCAAACTGATTAAAAATAAATCGCCATCACCTGCTTGAAACGCATTCATTGCTTTTTTGCGTTGCGCGACAGGCGTTGAACCGTCTAAATAATGGTAAGGAATTTTCTTTTTATCGAGTAATTCCCGAATCAACGTCAAATGCCCAACAAATTGACTAAAAACTAAGGCTTTGTGTTTGTTATCAAGAAGCTCATCGACTAACTCTTCAAAGGCTTCGAGTTTTGAACTCATTAACGGGCTATCTTCCATAACTAAACGTGGATTACAACACGCGCGGCGCAACTTCATAATTTCCGCTAATACTTGTAATTGTTGATGACCGCCTTTTGCTTGTGATTCTTGCATCACTTTCAAAGCCTCGCGGCGCAAGGCTTCATAAAATGCTCGTTCCTCGTTGCTTAATTCAATATGCAATGTAACTTCAGTACGCGCTGGTAATTCGGTTAAAACGTCATTTTTCAAACGTCGTAATACAAAAGGACGCAACACTTTTTTCAAACGTTGTTGTGCGTTATGGTCGTGATTATTTTCAATTGGATTTGCGTAACGCTCATTAAATTGCGCCAATGAACCCAACAAACTCGGATTGATAAAGTTAAACAAATTCCACAATTCGCCCAAATGGTTTTCAATCGGTGTGCCTGTCGTCACCATTCTAAAATCTGCTTTCAACGCCATTGCGGCTTTTGAACGTTTTGTCATGCCGTTTTTAATCGCTTGCGCTTCATCGGCAATCAAGGTGTGCCATTGCACTTCCTGCAACCGCTCGCCTTCCGTTTGCAACAAGCCATAACTGCAAATAATCAAATCAAACGCGCCCGCATTATCCAGCATTGTTTGGCGGTCGCCGTTGCCGAAAATTTGAACATTCAACGTCGGTGCAAAACGCGCCGCTTCTTCTGCCCAATTAATACAAACAGACGTTGGCGCAAGAATCAAGGTCGCGCCATTTGGCGCACGCGATAAAATTAACGCCAACGATTGAATCGTTTTCCCCAACCCCATGTCATCAGCTAAACACGCACCCGCCCCCCAATGCGCTAAACGACTCATCCACACAAATCCTTCATGTTGATAATCACGCAATTCACCTTGTAACGTCGAAGGTACTTGAGGTTTTAAATCGACTAATTGATCTAGTTTTTTAAGCTGGTCTTTCCACGGTTTGCTGGCTTTGATTTCCATACCGTTGGTAATTTCGTCCAATGTTTGGGCTGCGAGTGTGTGAAATTGCACTTTGTCGTCTTTAACTTCACCAACACCGCGTAAATCATCTAAACGTTGGCGCAATTCTTTGGTTAATGTAACGATTTGTCCATCTTCTAATTGTAAAAAACGACTCGATGAATTTGCCAACAAACTCATTAAACGCTGCATATCCAACACTTGTCCGTCGTCAATTTGCAAATCACCTTCAACACTAAACCAATTTTGTTCGTGACGAACAGAAAAACGAGTTTGAGATAAACCGAGTTCGCGACTTAAACGAATTTTTTTACCTTTGGGCCATTCCAAGACGGCAAATTCACCTAAATTTTGTAAATTCAACAACGTTTCTAAAGCGACATCTGCATCTTCGAGTGACCATTTCAACGAATTTTCAGGCGGTAAATCGGGGCAACCATCAAGCAATTCGACAATATGTTGTTTTTCAACGTCAAAATCACGCGTGGTTTGTAATTGCTTGCCGTCAATATCTGCCAATACGGTTGTTCCACCCGTGGCTGGTTTATATAAAGGGCCTCCGTCGAAAAATGGTTGTATAAATACTTCCATCTGAATGCCTTGACCCATCGGCTGTAAATGCAAATGCAAACGGCTATCTACATCAACCGATTCAGCTTGTGTTGCCATACCAACCATATTCGATTGCACCGTCAACATTGATGCTACTGATGAAATCGAATCCATTACTCGTTGCCGTGCGCTGACAGGAATCGTTAAACCTTTTTCACCTAAAATTGAAGCGACTTGCCGATGCTGTTCATTGATGTCATATAACAAAACACCTGTAGCGGTTTTTTGGATAACAATTTGAGCTTCACGCGTGATTTGCGGTATCAAAGCCAAATGCAATTTGTCATCTTGCTCTTGAACTAAAAGTTGAAGTGCAGCGGTTTGAATATCAATCGGTGCGTTATATTGAACTTGAGTTGCCCAATAAATGTTCGGATGTCCAACCGCTTCAAATAATGCTTCTTCTGGCAAAACATAAGTATCGTTTGAGTAATAGTTGTAATCGTCGTTTCGACTAATCTGGATTTTTTTGCAAATACGCTGATCTTGTTCGGTCAAATACTCAAACGTATTTAACTCACTGTGCAAACGTTTCAAAGCAACTGCGCGTCCTTTCGACCAATTGCCATTTTTACCCATACGCTGTTCTTTGGGTTCAAGTGCAATACCATTATTATCTAATCGCAACGTCCAAATCATTCGTAATTCTAATGGTGCGGCGGATTCAACCGCTGAGGGTAATGTATTGACTTGACTCAAGGCTTCTAATGCGCGTTCCCATGCCGCCGTGCGCGGAAAAGCATCAATCAATTGTAAAAATGGAACGTCAACATAGTATTTTGCGATTTTGTCACAGGTTTTATGCGGATAACCGATTCGTTGCAATAACGCAGAACTCATTGCCGCAAACCAAACGTGATTTAATTCTTGAGCAACTTGGCAATAATTTGCTAAAGGTGCGAGAAAAATAACCTGCTTTGTGGGACTATTGATTCGATCCGTTTCATCTAACCAATGCAGCAATAAAACTTGTACTAAATTTTCATAAGCTGAATGACGTTTAGACGTTATCGACGTACCTTCAAGGTGTTTGTCACTCCCCTGATAAATTTCCAACGCATTGAATAACAGCTTATTTACTTGCGACATGACTCGACCTTTATTATAAAAAATCGACAAATACTGCCGTAACTGCTGCAAGTTCGTTAATGTGCGACTGCGAAATAACATCAATCCATAAAAGAAATCATATAAACCACCTAGCGTTGCGTGACGTTTATTGCCTTTTCTAAGAAGTTTTAAAGCCGCATGAAAAAAATCGAGCGCATCATCGTAACGGTTGTGCCATATCGCTAATATCGCGTGAAGTTTCAGACCATCCGCTGAACTATCATCTTGCAACCATTCAATCGCTTCTTTTTCGTTGCCACGAAATAATCGTTGTTCAATTACCGTGTGTCGAATGTCTAAATCATTTGGTTTTGTTTGCCCAAATGATTGTTCTAATAACGCATAAAGCCCATTTTTTTTCGCATTGGATTTTGAATCAAAATTTAAATAGTCGTCACCCAAACTGTATTTCAAAACTAAAAAACGAATTTTTTCGGGTAATTCTGCAAACCATTCACGATCAAAATGCTCGAAAAAAAGTTGTTGAATAAGTTCAGCAAAATGGTCTGGATAATCTTGATATAACACCGCGATATTCGCTGCAAAACCTGTTTCATTATTTTGATAAAGAAACAAACGCAATTTTTTCATTTGATGCAACACAAGAAACTTAGCGGGTGAATAAGAATAGCCCTCTTTTTCCATAATAAGATTTTGTGCCAATTTGATAAACCACGGTTTGGTTATCGCAGTTCGCATCAGTGTTTCAGAAATATCACGATGACAATACCAGCCATCGTGCGAACTAATCACAAAACCCATTTTTTGAAAACGCTCTTGAAAATCTCGATTGACTGCTTTTATTGTTATCGAATCTAATCCCGCTGCTTTCAAAGTGTGCTGCAAATTCAATTGTCCAATAGGAGCGTAAATTACTGCCAAAACCAATAAAATATCTTGCTCGTATTGAGGTAATGTGTCGAAAATTTCTGATAATCGTTGTTGAGTTGTTGTCATTTGTGTGTGCGTGCGTAAGTGAATGATTTGATATTGAAGATATTAGATTTTCTGGGCGGTCATTGACCATTGTTGCTGATAATCTTGATAAGTATATTGTTTAAGTAATTCCAATTCTTCATTGGCGTGTTGCAAATAAATATCGGGGAAATTATGCCCATTAAAACGATGCGCTTTAATTAACGTATAGGCTCCTACATTTTCAAAAGTGATTTTATCGCCTAATTCTAATGGTTGCTTGAAACGGTATTCGCCAAAAACGTCACCTGCTAAACACGTTCCACCCGCTAAAATAACGTTATAACGTCCGTTAGAATTATGTTCCAAAACCGTTGGCGAACGCTGATATTCAAAGACTTCGGGATTATGATTTATAGACGTGTCTAAAATCGCCACGGTTTTGCCATCGCTCTCGAAAACATCAATCACGCTCGCCACAATGGAAGCCGCATTACCAATAATACCTTTGCCTAATTCGATATAAATTTCGACTTTCAATTCACGACGTAATTCAATGACCAAATCAATAAATGGCTGATAATCCGAAATACTGTGAAACAAATAACCGCCACCAAAATTGAGCCATTGTAATTTTTCTAATTGATTTCCAAAGTAACGCCGTAATTTTTCGATGGTTTGTAATAACGGTGTGAAATCAGTTGCTGAAAAAACAGTATGAAAATGTAGCCCGCTGACTTGTTCTAATTCTAAACAATTCGATTGCCACAGCGTATCAATATCAATGCCTAATTTAGAATTTTGCCGACAAGGGTTATATCGTTCATCAGCTAAAAATGACAATTTGGGATTAACACGCAAACCCATTTTGGCTTGTGTTTCAACAATTGGCGCATAACGATTGTGATGCGTGAGTGAATTGAAATTGATGTGTGTACACAACGTAGTCAATTCATAAAGTTCATCTGCAATTAACGCTGGCGTTGTTAAATGAACTTCGCCTTGTCCATTTAAAATTTCTTGTGCGAGCTGTGCTTCAAATAATGAACTTACTGCAAATCCATCGACAAACGGTTTAGCAATTTCTAACACACGAGAACAAGGCAAGGCTTTCATTGCATAAAGCACTTTGCAACCCGATTTTTTCCGAATATCAGCCAAGATGTTTAAGTTTGTAAGCAACTGTGTTTCGTCGAGAATAAAAGCAGGTGTTTTCATTAACATAAGTATCTATCCATGAAGTAAGAGAATGATTGAACTAATGGCAAGTCCAGCAAACAAAGAATTTGAAATCCAAATAGCAATAAATTGTTTGCCGCGATGTGAAACGTAATCTTCCAAAACCACTTGCAGTCCAATCGCTGCGTGATAAAAAACTACCAATAACCACGCACTCAAACCGATTTCATTTATGGGTGAAGCCAGCCACTCCGTCATTTCAAAATAATTTGCGTGCAAACAAAGCTGCAAAAATGCCAGCAACCAATAAGACAATGGAATCAATAAAATCGCCGTAAGTCGCTGCATCGACCAATGATGTGCGCCTGATTTCATAAAAGTACCACCAGTGTGATGATGCTTAAAAAAAGAGAAGCGATAATTTCTATCAGCGCATAGCGCGTCAACATTTCACTCGAAAAACTGTATCCCACATCCCAGATTAAATGCCGAATACCATGGCACAAATGAAAAATAAGGGCGTAAATAAAACCCGCAATTAGAAGTTTTACGGGAAAAAATTGCAACATGGATTGCATTTGTAGATAAGACAACATTCCGTTTCGGATTTGCCATAATATCGTTACGAAACCGATTAAACCGATGCTTAAAAATACACCAGTCAAGCGATGACAGATTGAAATTATCCCTGTAATCGGCAGGGTGTAAATTTGTAAATGCGGTGAAATTGGTCTATCGTGCGGCATCTATTTTTCCTTTAAAACCTTGATTTGGCGCAATTATAACATGAAAAAAGATGTGAAAATTCTAAACAAAGATACTGTGTACAACGGTTTTTTCCGTATGGAAAAACAACGTTTGCAACACACGTTATTTGCAGGTGGTTGGAGCGAAGAAATGACACGCGAATTATTTGTGCGTGGAAATTGTGTGGCAGTGGTTTTGTATGATAAAAAACGTGATGAAGTCGTTTTAATTGAACAATTTCGGGTTGGTGCGGTTGAAAATCCGATTAACACACCGTGGTTGATTGAAATTGTGGCGGGCATTATGGAAGAAGGCGAAACGCCTGAAGATGTTGCGCGACGTGAATCTTTAGAAGAAGCAGGTTGTGAAATTCTGGATTTAATTCGTATCAGTTCATTTTATTTATCACCTGGTGGTTCGTCTGAAAAAATTACGTTATTTTGTGGCTTAGTGAATAGTGAAAATGTGGGCGGGATTCATGGCGTAAAAGATGAAAATGAAGATATTTTAGTGCGTGCTGTGCCATTCACGGACGCTTATCAAATGATGGCGCGTAACGAAATTGATTCGGCAATTCCTATGATTGCATTGCAATGGTTGGCTTTGAATCGTCGTGATTTGGAATAGTGAGCATCGCTCGTAAATTTAATGCGCTTCGTCCCAATTATTTCCTACGCCAACATCCACAATTAGCGGCACGGTTAATTCTGCCGCGCTATTCATTAGCGTTTTAATCATTTCAATCGTGCTGTCGAGTTGCTCTGTTTTCACTTCAAAAACCAATTCGTCGTGAACCTGCATAATCATTTTTGCATCAACATTTTCAGTCGCCAACCACGCATCGACTTTTAACATCGCACGTTTAATAATATCTGCTGCTGTACCTTGCATGGGCGCGTTAATCGCGGTGCGTTCTGCATATTGGCGCAAAATCGCATTCTTTGAGTTAATTTCTGGTAAATATAATCGTCGCCCAAAAATCGTTTCAACAAAACCTTGTTCTTTTGCCAAAATTTTCGTTTCGTTCATGTACTTTTTCACGTCGGGATAACGCGCAAAATACGCATTGATATAGGTTTGCGCGTCGGTGCGTGAAATATCCAATTGTTTCGCCAACCCAAACGCCGACATTCCGTAAATCAAACCGAAGTTAATGGCTTTTGCATTGCGCCGTAATTCATTCGTGACCTCATCAAGCGGCACGTTGAAAACTTCCGACGCAGTGGCACGATGAATGTCTTCGCCTTTTTGAAACGCGGTAATCAAACCATCATCGTTTGCCAAATGCGCCATTATTCGCAATTCAATTTGCGAATAATCTGCCGCAACAATTTTGTAACCGTTTGGCACGATAAACGCTTGACGAATTTTGCGACCTTCCGCGCTACGAATTGGGATATTTTGCAAATTCGGATCTGACGACGAAAGTCGCCCCGTCACTGTTACGACTTGATTGTAAGACGTGTGAACGCGCCCCGTTTTAACATTGATTTGTTGCGGCAATTTATCAATATACGTCGATTTCAATTTGCTCAAACTACGATGATCAATCAGCAGTTTTGGTAATTCATAATCTTCCGCTAATTCTTGCAGCACCGATTCATCAGTTGAAGGTTGCCCAGTCGGCGTACGTTTTAGAACAGGCAAATTTAATTGTTCATACAAAATCGTTTGAATTTGTTTTGGCGAACCTAAATTAAAATTGTGACCTGCGACATTGTGCGCTTGTTGTTCAAGCGACATGATTTGCTGAGAAAGTTCAAAACTTTGATTCATGAGCAAATCGTCATCAATCAAAACACCATTTCTCTCAATTCGCGCTAAAACCGACGACAGCGGCATTTCTAAATCGTGATAAAGCGCAAGCAAATTCGGTTCAGCTTGCAATTTTGCTTGTAACGCATGATGCAAACGCACACAAACATCAGCATCTTCGGCGGCGTAACGAGTGGCGACATCAATCGCTACATCTGAAAAATTCAGTTGTTTAACGCCTTTTTTGCCAGCAACCTCTTCAAAACGAATCGTTTTTAAATTCAGGTGTTTTTGCGCGAGAAAATCTAAATTGTGTTTGCCTGTGCTGTCTAAAACGTAAGAAGCCAACATCGTGTCGTGAGCAATGCCGCGCAACGTCACACCATGATTCGCCAAAACGTGATAATCGTATTTTAAATTTTGTCCGACCTTTAAATGCGTTGGACTTTCTAAAAGTGGACGTAATTTTTCTAAAGCCACTTCACGATTTAATTGTGTTGGCGCGTTGGGATAATTATGGGCGAGCGGCAAATACGCGGCTTCGCCTGTTTGAACCGCAAACGATAATCCGACAAGTTCCGCTTTCATATAATCCACACTCGTGGTTTCGGTATCAATTGCAATCAAGGCGGATTTTTCTAATCGCGCCAACCATGCGTCAAGCTGCGGCAAGGTTAAAATCGTGTCGTAATGCGCGGTTGAAGTGTTTTCAGTGGCTTCAGGTAGTTCGACATTTTTTAAAAAAGGCTTCGTGTCGATACTGGGAGAATTTTTATTTAATAAATTTAACCAAGATAAAAATCCAAGTTCATTTAGAAATTCGCGCAACTGTTCATCATGAAAAGGTCGGCGCGTTAAATCCGCCATGTTGTAAGGCAATTCCAAATCACAACGAATGACAGTTAATTTTTTAGCGAGTTCTAATTTCGGCAAATGTTCACGCAAATTCTCGCCGACTTTGCCTGTGATTTTGTCGGCATTTACAACCAAATTATCAAGCGTTTCATATTCGGCAAGCCATTTAGCAGCGGTTTTTGCACCCACTTTCGGTACGCCAGCAATGTTGTCGGAACTGTCACCAACCAATGCTAAATAATCGGCAATTTGGTCAGGTCGCACGCCAAATTTCTCAAACACGCCTTCAGGATTGAGTTTGGTTTTGCTCATCGTGTCTTCGAGCGTGATTTTATCGTTGACGAGTTGCGCCATATCTTTATCGCCAGTGGCGATAATCACGTCATGACCTTCGCGTTCGGCATAACACGCTAACACACCTAAAACATCATCAGCTTCTACTGCGGCGGCTGAGATTAACGGAATTCCCATTGCCCGAATTAGCGCGTGTAACGGTTTTACTTGGCTTTTCAAATCATCAGGCATCGACGTTCGATTAGCTTTGTAATCTGCCGATAATTCGTGACGAAACGTTTTACCCGAACTGTCGAAAACCACCGCCATAAATGTTGGGTTGTATTCATTGAGTAATTTTCGCAACATATTCGATACGCCCAAAATCGCATTGGTTGGTTCACCTTTGGAATTGGTCAGAGGCGGGACGGCATGAAAAGCGCGGTATAAAAACGAAGAACCATCAACAAGAATAAGCGGTGAAGTCATACAATAAAACCTTTTAAAATAAACGTGATGCAGTTTTTACAAACCACTCAATTCTAACAAATACGCGCCATAAGCGGTTTTCGACATTTCATTGCCTCGCATTTTTAAATCTTCTGCTGTCAGCCAACCATTATTAAATGCAATCTCTTCCAAACACGCGACTTTCAAACCTTGACGATGTTCAATCGTTTGCACAAATTGCCCCGCTTCCAACAAACTGTCGTGCGTTCCCGTATCAAGCCACGCAAAACCACGTCCAAAAATCTCAACGTTTAATTCGCCATCGTTCAAATAGGTTTGATTCACTTCAGTAATTTCCAATTCGCCACGCGCCGAAGGTTTGATATTTTTGGCAATTTCAATCACACGATTATCGTAAAAATACAACCCCGTGATGGCGTAATTGGATTTGGGTTGCTTGGGTTTTTCTTCAATCGAAATCACTTTGTTATTTTCGTCGAATTCCACCACGCCAAACCGTTCGGCATCTTTCACTTGATAACCAAACACCGTCGCGCCACTTTCACGTTGCAACGCTTGTTTTAAACTGCCTGAAAAACCTTGTCCGAAGAAAATGTTGTCGCCCAAAACCAAACAAGTGTGACTGTCGCCAATGAATTCTTCGCCGATTAAAAATGCTTGCGCCAAACCTTCAGGTTTAGGTTGCACGGCGTATTCCAGCCGCACGCCAAAATCTGAACCGTCGCCCAGCAAAGTTTTAAAATTTTGTTGATCTTCGGGCGTGGTGATAATCAAAATGTCCCGAATGCCCGCCAACATCAACACCGACAACGGATAATAAATCATCGGTTTGTCGTACACTGGCAAAAGTTGTTTCGACACCGCTTTGGTAATCGGATGCAACCGTGTTCCCGCGCCACCCGCTAAAATAATGCCTTTCCAATTCATGAATTTTCCTTTAATCCCAAGCGTTCACGCTGATAACTGCCATCTTGAATATGCTGACACCACGCCAAATTATCCAAATACCATTGCACGGTTTTTCGCAAACCCGTTTCAAACGTTTCTTGTGGAGTCCAACCCAATTCGCGTTCGATTTTTCTGGCATCAATCGCGTAACGTAAATCGTGACCTGGTCGGTCGGTGACATACGTTATTAAATCAGCATAATTTTTAATATCGTTCGGTTTATCGGGTTTCAATTCGTCGAGAATGTCACACAACGTTTGCACGACGGTGAGATTCGCCTTTTCATTATGACCGCCAATGTTATAGGTTTCGCCAATCGTGCCTTTTTCCAACACGGTCAATAATGCTCGTGCATGGTCATCAACATAAAGCCAATCGCGGATTTGTTGCCCATTGCCATAAACGGGCAACGGTTTTCCTTCGAGCGCGTTCAAAATAACGACTGGAATCAGTTTTTCAGGGAACTGAAAATGCCCGTAATTATTCGAGCAATTCGTGACAATTATCGGCAGCCCATAAGTTCGATGCCATGCTCGAACCAAATGGTCGGAACTGGCTTTCGAGGCAGAATAAGGTGAACTCGGCGCG
>SESD01001744.1_pt1 | contig 11638 bp, 10 predicted proteins | sample 3171411 | NCBI WGS metagenome assembly SESD01 (sample SAMN06051880, study PRJNA518727) | freshwater metagenome | biome: subpolar coniferous forest; feature: holomictic lake; material: water; isolation source: holomictic Lake 442, 16.5 m depth | place: Canada: near Kenora, Ontario | collected...
GCGGTCCACGGTGCAGCGGCGCAGCCAGCAGCTCGGCGAGGTGCGGGCGCGGCTGGCGCAGGCCTCGCCGGAGACGCGCGTGCAGCTGGGGTCGCATCAGCTGCTCTCGCTCTACAAGCGCCTGCAGGCGGCGAGCCCGGCGTCGGTGCTCAACCGCGGGTTTGCCATCGTGCGGGACGAACAGGGCCGGCCGGTGTCGCGGCGCGCGGCGGTCAAGGCCGGCCAGCGGCTGAGCAACGAGTTCAGCGACGGGTCGGTGAAGGTCCGGGCGGAAGAATGACCCTCCCGCTGGAATAATTCCCTCCGCTGGCTACTCTTAGGAGCCATGAGATTGTTTCGTTATCTTCCCTTTTTTACCGCGCTGGCGCTCGTCGCCGGGGCCGAAACCGACATGATGAAATCCAGCCTACCCGCCAAAGACGCCCTGGAGTGCAAACTGGGCGAGAAATCCGCCTGCGGCCTGCCGTCCAATGTCGTCATCGACATGAGCAAGGCCAAGGTGCAGCGCACCGACGCCGAATGGCTGCAGACGCTGAACCCGCGCCAGTTTCAGGTCGCGCGCAAGCAGGGGACCGAGCCGCCGTTCCAGAACGAGTACTGGGATAACCATGAGGATGGGGTCTATTTTTCCGTGTGCAGCGACACGCCGCTGTTCGACAGCCGCGACAAGTTCGAGAGCGGCACGGGCTGGCCGAGCTTCACCAAGCCGATCGAGCAGGCGTTTGTCGGCGAGACGGTGGACGTGAGCCACGGGATGGAGCGGACGGAGGTGCACTGCAACGTGGACGGGGGCCACCTCGGGCACGTCTTTGAGGACGGCCCGCGCCCGACGGGCCGGCGCTACTGCATCAACAGCGCCTCGCTGCGGTTCATGCCGCGCGCGGCGTATGCGGCGTGGGTGGCCCGGCACCGGCCGTAGGTCCGGGCGGAGAACTTCGCCGGGGCGGCGGTCAGGCCGGCGGGAATTTCAGCCACTTCGCGCCGCGCTGCGAGCTCCGCACCACGGTGGCGATGAAGGCCATGCCCTCGACGCCGTCGTCGATCGTGGGGAAATCGAGGTCCTTCGGCGGGCGCCGGCCCTCAACCTCCGCCGCGATGGCGCGGAAGGCCTCGAGGTAGATGTTGGCGAAGGCCTCGAGGTAGCCCTCGGGGTGGCCGGCGGGGAGGCGGGTGAACCGGCCGAGGTGCGGCGCGAGGTAGCCGTTGCCCCGGCGCCAGGTCTGGCGCGGCTGGTCGGCGTACTTCACGACCAGCTCGTTGGGAAACTCCTGGCGCCACTCCAGCCCGGCCTTCGTGCCGTAGACGCGGATGTTGAGCATGTTCTCGTCGCCGAGGGAGATCTGCGAGGCGTGGAGCACGCCCTTCGCGCCGCCGCGGTAGCGCACGAGGACGTTGCCGTCGTCATCGAGCTTGCGGCCCCGGACGAAGGTCGTGAGGTCGGCGCAGAGCGACTCGATGTGCAGCCCGGTGATGTAGCGGACGAGGTTCTCGGCGTGGGTGCCGATGTCGCCCATGCAGCCGGCGGCGCCGCTGCGCTTCGGGTCGGTGCGCCAGCCCGCCTGCTTCTGGCCGGTCTTTTCCAGAAACGTGCTCAGCCAGCCCTGCGGGTACTCGACGACGACCTTGCGGATGGGTCCGACCGTGCCGTTGCGCACCAACTCGCGGGCCTGCTTGACCATCACGTTGCCGGTGTAGTTGTGGGTGAGGACCAGGACCTTCTTGGTTTTGCGCACGATCGCGCGCAGTTTTTTCGCCTCGGCGAGGTCGAAGGTTGCGGGCTTGTCGAGCACCACGTTGAAGCCGCACTCGAGGAACAGCTTCGCGGGCGGGAAGTGCTGGTGGTTGGGCGTGACGATGACGACGAAGTCGAGCCGCTCGGCGGCGGGCTGGAGCGCCTCGGCCTGCGCCATCTCGCGGTAGCTGCCGTAGACGCGGGCCGGGTCGAGGCAGAGGTCCGCGCCGGAGGCGCGGGAGCGGGCGGCGTCGGCGGAGAAGGCGCCGGCGACGAGCTGGGCCTGGCCGTCCATGATGGCGGCGATGCGGTGCACCGCGCCAATGAACGCGCCGCGTCCGCCGCCGATCATGCCAAAACGTAGTTTTCGGTTCATGGGCGGAAGAAAGTAGCGAGTAGTGAGTAGCGGGTAGCGGGGGGTGACGCGGGGGAGAAGAGGAGAAAGCGCGAAGACGCGAAGAGGCGAAGGCCGGAGGCAAGGACGGGCCGGGCGGCGGTCGCGGCGACCGCGCGCGCGGCGGGAGTTACTGGTTCTTTTTGTCGAAGGCCGCGTCGAAGGCGAGGGTGCTGGAGGGGAAGTCGATGCGGCGCACGAAGGCGGCGGCCTCGGTGCCGCCGTGCACGCGGTCCATGCGGATATCCTCCCACTCGACGGAGAGCGGGCCGCGGTAGCCAATGTCGTTCAGCGCGACGATGATGTCCTCGAACTTGATGTCGCCGTGGCCGAGCGAGCGGAAGTCCCAGGCGCGGCGGGCGTCGCCGAAACTGACGTGGCCGCCGAAGGTGCCGACGGTGCCGTCGCCGTGGCCCCACCACACGTCCTTCAGGTGGACGTGGTGGATGCGGTCGGGGAAGGTGCGGAGGAACTTCACGTAGTCGACGCCCTGGTAGCCGAGGTGGGAGGGGTCGTAGTTGAAGCCGAAGCGCTGGTGCCCCTTGACGGCGGCGACGGCGCGCTGGGCGGAGGCGATGTCGAAGGCGATCTCGGTGGGGTGGACCTCGAGGCCGAAGTTGACGTTCACCTTGTCGAAGGCCTCGAGGATGGGCCCGAAGCGCCGGGCGAAGTCGGCGAAGCCGGCGTCCCAGTAGGCCTGCGAGGTGGGGGGAAAGGCGTAGATTGAGTGCCAGATGCTGGAGCCGGTGAAGCCGTTGACGACGGCGGGAAACGGGTTGCGGTCGCGGCGGCCGGGCTGGGCGTCGAAGAAGGCGCGCGCCGCCTTGGCGGTGAGGGCGAGTTTCCGGGCGGCGCGCTGGCGCACCCCCTCGGGGTCGCCGTTGCCCCACACGTCGGGCGGGAGGATGGCTTGGTGGCGCTCGTCGATGCGGTCGCAGACCGCCTGGCCGACGAGGTGGCTGGACACGGCGGCGCAGGAGAGGCCGTGGTCCTGGAGCAGCGCCCATTGCTGGGCGACGTATTTCTTCGAGGTGGCGGCCTGGTCGACGTCAAAGTGGTCGCCCCAGCAGGCGAGTTCGACGCCGTCGTAGCCCATTTTTTTGACGAGCGGGGCGAGGGTGGCGAGGGGCAGGTCGGCCCACTGGCCGGTGAAGAGGGTGACAGGTCTCGGCATGGATCGCGGAGTTGGGGGTTGGGGAGCGGACGGGCCGGACGGGGGTGTGGCGGCCGCCGGGAGATTTCGCCCCGCGGCCGCCGAGCGGCAAGGGAAAATCCGCCCGGGGCCTGAATATTACCCGGCCGGGGCGGAGGGAGAGCCCCTCACCGCGCGCCGATTCGGGGCTTCGCAAGCGGCGCGGACCGGGCCAGGCTGGCGGCCTCATGCGGCGTTGTTTTTCCAGCCTGGGCTGCGCGGAGTTTTCCCTGGACGAAGTGCTGGCGCTGGCGCGGGCGCACGGAATCGCGGCGGTGGAGCTGCGGGCGCTGGGCGGCACGCTGGATCTGCCGGCCTGGTTCGCGGCCCACTACGGCACGCCCGCCGGGCTCGTCGCCCGGCTGGAGACGGAGCCGGTCCGCGTCGTGGCGCTGGACACCTCGCTGAGGCTGGTGGGCTCGACCGGGGAGGACTGGGAGAAAACCCTCGGGGCGTTCCTGCCTTGGGCCGAGGCGCTGGGTGGCGTGCGGCTGCGGGTGTTTGACGGCGGCGGCCCGGGGATCGCCGGCGAGGTGGCGCGGATGGCGGAGCGGCTCGACTGGTGGCGGGGCCGGCGGCGCGAGCGCGGCTGGCGGAGCGAGGTGATGGTCGAGACGCACGACCGCCTGTTCACGGCGGCGGCGGTGCAGGAGCTGCTGGCGGCGGCGCCCGGGACGAAGATCCTCTGGGACTCGCACCACACCTGGAAGCGCGGCGGCGAGGATCCGGTGGCCACCTGGCAGGCGCTGGCCCCGCACATCGGGCACATCCATGTGAAGGACAGCGTGAGCCGGCCCTCGGCGCAGCTCCCGTACCGTTACGTCCTGCCGGGCACGGGGGAATTTCCGGCGGCGGCGCTGCGGTCCCGGCTACGTGCCGAATATGCCGGCGAGCTCAGCCTGGAATGGGAAAAGCTCTGGCACCCCGACCTGCCCGAGCTGGCGCGCGCGCTGGCCAGCGCGGCGCAGCGGGACTGGTGGTGAGGCCCGGTCAGGTCGAGCCATCGTAGACGGCGGGCGTGACGACGGCCTCCAGCGGCTGGCCCGCGGCGTAGGCGCGGAGGTTGCGCAGGGCAAACGCGGTGGCGTCGGGATAGCGGTCCAGCGTGGGGCCGGCGATGTGCGGGGTCAGGCTGACATTGGGCAGACCGCGAAAGCCGCTGTCCGCGGGCAGCGGCTCCTCCACAAAGACGTCGAGGCCGACGAAGATCCGCCCCTCGCGCGCGACGCGCAGGAGCGCGGCCTCGTCGACGACGGCGGCGCGGCCGACGTTGACGAAGACGCCGCCGGGCCGGATGAGCCGCAGGTGGCGCTCGGTGACGGTGCCGCGGGTGGCGGGGATGAGCGGGGCGACCTCGATGACGACGTCGTTCTCGGCAAACAGCGCGTCGAGCGAGGCGGCGCGCTGCACGCCGTGCTGGCGGGCCCGGGCGTCGTCGACCTCGGGGGCGAGGACGGACACGGTGCAGTCGAAGGGGCGGACGAGCGCCACGAAGGCGCGGGCCACGGGGCCGAACCCGTGGAGGCCCACGCGGCGCTGGAAGAGGGAGCCGACCTGCTCCGCGCCGTCGCGCCAGCCGCCGTCGCGGTGGAGGAGGAACGACCAGTGGGTGGCCTGCCGCAGGCAGCTGAGGGTGTGGAACAGCGCGCACTCGGCCACGGTCCGGCTGATGGAGCCGCCCCAGTTGGTGAGGCGCAGGCCGCGCTCGAGGTGGGCGCGGGTGACGAGGTGCTTCACCCCGCCGGTGAGGTAGCAGACATACTGCAGCCGCGGCGGGAGGGCCGCGGGCAGGGCGGGGGTCCGCCAGCAGGCGAGGAGCACCTCGGGGTTGGCGGCGGCGAGCTCGCGGGCGAAGTCCGCGGCGGTGAGCCCGGTGGGGTCGAGCAGCCGGAACTCGGCGGCATAGCCCCGGAGCTCGGCGAGCAGGGGCGCGGACAGGAACTTGGCCTGTTCATCGGGCGTCAGGACGAGGAGCAGCGAGGCAGGCATGGGAGGGAATATTGTTGGGCGAAATCCGGCGACAGCATGGAGGAGCGAACCGCCAAGGGGAAGCCCGGCGGCGCGGGCGGGGGCGGGAGGCCTGGCCCCCTCGGATTTCGCATTTCAATCTTGGTATTTTCCCCAAGGTCTTTCCCCGCCGGCCCCGGCGGGACTTACCGGTAGAGCCAGTAGCGCTTGCTCTGTTCCTGGTAGATTTTCGCCCGGGCCTCCCAGTCGGCGAGGAACCGGGCGACGTCCACGCGGGCGCCGTCGCGCTGGAGGGCGCGCAGGAATTCCTCCGAGCCCAGGTGGCGGAGGAAGCCGCTGAAGTCCCGGACGGAGCTCGGCGCGAAGGGGTTCCGGGAGTCGAACTTGCACGCGAGCCGCAGCAGGTGGAAATTCAGCTCCGCGGGGCGCCACTCGTCGTAGTCGGTGATCTCGATGAAGAGCCCGACGGCGGGCTTGCCGTCGCGGTCCGGCGCGCTGACGCGGCGGAACTGGATGCCGTGGAGGTTGAGGGCGCGGAGCTCCTTTTCCACCACCTCGGGCTTGACCGTCTTGTGCGAGAGGCCGCGGAAGGGGTAGGACTTGCCGATGCCGTGGCGGAACCCGGTGTCGATCTTGGGCGGGTCCCAGAAGGCGCCGAGCCCGACCATGGGGTAACCCTGCACCGCGGCGAAGTCCTGGATGAGCTGGGAGGTGGGCACCCAGGTCAGCCCGGTCTCGGGCCAGCGCATGGCGCGCCGCCAGCCGCGCATCGGGATGACGGTCAGGCGGCCGCGCTGGCGCACGGCCTCGGACACCGCGAGCACGCCGGGCGCCTCCTTGGCCAGGCGGGCGAGTTCGCCGATGGTCAGGCCGTGGACGTAGGGCACGCGGAAGGCGCCGACGTAGCTGGTCCAGCGGACGTCGAGCGGCGGGCCGTCCACCTTGAGGCCGCCGAGCGGATTGGGCCGGTCGAGGACGATGACCTCGATGTTGTTCTCGAAGCACGCCTCGAGGGTGTAGCGCATGGCGCTGATGAAGGTGTAGGAGCGGGAGCCGATGTCCTGCAGGTCGATGACCATGGCCTCGATGCCCTTGAGCTGGGACTTGGAGGGCTTGCGGTTCCGGCCGTAGACGGAGAAGGCGGGCAGGCCGGTGCGCTTGTCCTTCCGGTCGGGGATGAGGACCTCGGCGGCCTCGTCGCCGTAGATCCCGTGTTCCGGCCCGTAGAGCGCGACCAGCTTGACGCCGGGCGCGCGGCGGAGGACCTCGATCGTGCTCTCGCCGCGGCGGTTCACGCCGGCGGGATGGGTGAGCAGGCCGAGGCGCTTGCCCTTGACGGCGGCGAAGCCCTGCGCCTCGAGCACGTCGATGCCGAGCATCACGGGATAAACCGGCGCGGTCGGCGCCCCGGCCGTGGCGACGACGAGCGGCGCCGCGAGGGCGGGCGCGCTGGCCGGCCGGGTGGGCGGCCGGCTGGCGCTGCAGCCGAGCAAGCCGAGCAGCAGCAGGAGGGGGGCGCAGAGGTGCTGCAAGGGGGGCAGGCGGAGAGGGCCGGGCATGCGGGCCGAAACCTTGGCGGACGGCGCGGCTCCGTCGAGGATGTTTCCCGGAGTTTTTTTAACTGCGGCGGCGCCGGCGGCGTCTGGCTACAGCCCGTGGTCGACGGCGCGCGCGAGGGCGGCGCCGAGGTTTTCGCCGGCGCGCCGCAGCGCCTCGGCGAGGGGCTGGCCGGCGGGGGTGATGGCGTGCAGCGTGAGGCCGGGGCGGGGGTCGGTGACGGTGACCTGGCCGGCGAAGACCTGGACGGGCTTGCCGAGCGCCAGCGCGCGGGCGGCGACGGCCCCGGGGCCCTTGCCGCTGAGGGAGCTGTCGTCGAAGCGGCCCTCGCCGGTGATGACGAGGTCCGCGGCGGCGAGGCGCGCCTCGAGGTCGAGCCAGTCGGCGACCAGGTCGAACCCGGGCAGCAGGGTGGCCCGGGCCGCGGCCATCAGGCCGAAGGCGATGCCGCCGGCGGCGCCCGCGCCGGGCAGGTCCATCAGCGTGTCCGGCTGCCGGCAGTGGGCGCAGAGGAGGAGGCCCAGCCGCGCGCTGGCGTGGTCGAGCCGGGCGAGATCCTCCGGCCGCAGGCCCTTTTGCGGGCCGTAGACCGCGGCGGCCCCGCGGGGGCCGAGCAGGGGGTTGGCCACGTCGCAGGCGAGGCGGATGGGCGGGAGGGACGGCGAGGCCTGGCCCGCGAGGCGAGCGATTTGGTCCCAGCGGGCGGGGACGGGCGGCCGGAGGGCGGCGCCGTGTTCGGGGAGGAAGTCGAGGCCGAGGGCGGAGAGGGCGCCGAGCCCGAGGTCGTGGGTGGCGCTGCCGCCGACGCCGAGCAGGAGGGCGGCGGCGCCGGCCGACGCGGCGGCGGCGAGGAGCTGGCCGGTGCCGAGGGTCGTGGTCTGCCACGGGTCGCGCTGGCCGGGGGCGAGCAGCGCCAGGCCGCTGGCGGCGGCCATCTCGACCACGGCCACCGCGGCGTGGTCGGGGGTCGTGGCGGGCAGGTTCAGCCGGCGGCGGGCCGCGGCCGGGACCCGGCCCCAGGGCACGAGCCCGTAGGCGGCGTCGACCGGCGCGCCCCGCGGGCCGGTGACGGCGACGGTCCGGAGGGCCCCGCCCGCGGCGGCCGTGAGGATGGCGGCGAAGCCCTCGCCGCCGTCTGCCAGCGGGCAGAGGTCCAGCTGCCAGTCCGGGTGCCGCCGGCGCAGGACGGCGGCGGCGGCGGCACCGGCCGCGGGGGCGTCGAGGGAGTCCTTGAACTTGTCGAAGGCGACGAGGACGCGCATGGCGGTACCAGAAGAGGGGAGCAACCGCAGGTCGAACCTGGAATTCGCTAGTCCGCGTCCACCCGGGCGAAGCGCGGCACGCGCTGGCCGTGCAACTCGACCGTCTCGGTGAACATGGCGGCGGGGCGCGCCCAGACGCCGTGCTCGCCGTACAGCGCCTGGTAGACGACGAGGGGCGCAAGGGTCTCGGAGTGCCGGGCGAGGTGCAGGACCCGGTACTCGTTGCCCTTGTAGTGGCGGTAGCGACCGGGACGGGGCTCGGCGGGCAGCGGGGGGAGGGAGCTCATGGCAGAGGGGAGGCGCCTTCCGTGGTGGCGAGGGCGCGGGGCAGCGTCCAGCCGCGCCCGGCGCCGGCGGTCGGCGCGGGGCGGAGCCGCCGGGCGGGCGGGGGCGGCGGGCTCAGAACTTGGTGCCGTTGGCCTTGGTGCCGCAGAGGGAGACGGTGAGGCCGAGCTCGGCGGCGAGGGCGGCCTTGGTGTAGAGGGCGAGGTCGGCCTCGGCGGCGGAATTGGCGTAGGCGACCTGGATGTGGTTGGCCTTGTGGCGGGCCATCATCTGGTCGCGGCTCACGCCGTAGGTGACGGCGTGCATGATGGGCCACTGCACGGTTGTCTCCTGCCAGCGGCGCTCGGTTTCGGCGCGCGGGAGGGTGATGACCTTGGCGCGGCCGAGGTCCATCTTGAGCTTGCCGCCCTCGACGAAGATGCGGCTCCAGACGATCTCGCCGGGCTTGGCGATGCCGCGCACGGTGCCGCCGCCGAGCCGGAAGTACATCAGGGGCTGGCGGAGTGAGTCGGTGCCGCGGTAGCCGTCCACGTGGTGGGCCGGCGGGGCGCTGCCCGAGATGAGGAAGACCCAGACGTATTCCGTGGTCGTGCCGCTGCGGTCCTCGTCACCCCAGCGCAGGTCGTGGAGGGTGTTCTCGACCGGCTGGCTGAGGGCGGTGTGCACGCGGTTGGTGAAGAGCCCGTCGAGGCCGGCGCATTCGTCGACCTCGTTGAAGTGGGTGAGGGGCTGGCCGTCGCGGATGATCTCGCCGCGGGCGTTGGCGACGGGGGGGCGGTCGGAGTTGTTGAGCAGGCCCTCGACGAGGTCGGAGGCGGGCAGGAGGTCCTTCAGGCCCTGCTGGTACTGGATGCCGATGGACTCGCAGCCGAACTCGTCGGCGATGCGCAGGGCGGCGACGTAGGTTTTGCACTGCCAGAGCACCTGGGCCTCGGTGAGGTCGGTCTCGGGGTTGGGGCCGAGGTGGAACTTCATGCCCTTGGCCCGGAGCCAGGCGTAGACGCCCTGGGCCTCGGCGTCGCTCACCTGGGTGGCGCCATAATACAGCGCGGACTGGGACAGGCGCTCCTTGTAGACGCCGGTGGAGAAGAGCAGTTCGTCCGGGATGATGGCGTTGAACATGCCCATGCAGCCCTCGTCGAAGACGCCCATGATGGACTTGCGGCGGCGGAGGTCGGCGGCGAGCTGCCGGGCGAGGGCGCGGGCCTTGGCCGGGACCTTGGTCTTGGCGAGGGCGCGGACGTGCGGGGTGGCGTGCTTGATGGCGCCGGTCTTGAGCCACCCGGCGAGGTGCTGGAGGAAGAAGGCGTCGGTGAAGTCGGCGCTCCAGAGGGTCGAGTACTTCACGCCGGCCTTGGTCAGGGAGCCGTTGAGGTTGAGCATGCCGACCAGCCCGGGCGCGGTGCCGGACCAGTTGGCGACGGTGAGGATGGGGGCCTGGTGGGAGATGAGGCCGTGCAGGATGTGGTGGGAATACTGCCAGACGGCCTCGGCGATGATGATCGGGGTGCGGGGGTCGATCGTGGCGAACACCGCCATGCCCTCCTTCTGGGAGCTGATGAAGCCGTGGGCGACGCCGGGCTTGTACGGGTGGGCGCGGACGAGCTGGTAGCCCAGCTTGGCGACGGCGGCGGTGAGCTGCTTTTCCATCGCGGCCTGGCCGGGCCAGGTCTTTTCGTTGGCGGACTGGCGGAGATCGCCGTTGGCGAGGAGGAGGATGGTCTTGGAGCGGGCCATGGGAGGAGGGGGGTGGGAGGGGGCTAGTGAAAATTGACCGAACGGAAGGCACAGAATGAACTCGAAACGCCCATGAAGGAATGGATAGAATCAGCATTCACATGGATAAAATCGACCGCCAGACGGCCTCCGGTCTCCTCTCGCAGCAAGTCACCCGGGCCCGGTATTTCTTTCATCACCCCGGGCCGCGGAGCGCCGGTCCCCTCGGCCTGGTGATGGGCGGGCGGGAGCACTGCAACCCCGACTATGCGGTGCGGCGGTCGAACTTCCCGTTCTACGGGCTGGAGTACGTGGCGGCGGGGCGGGGCACGGTGCGGCTGGACGACCGCTGGCAGGAGCTGGGGCCGGGCATGGTGTTTGCGTATGCGCCGGCGACGCGCTGCGAGATCCGCACGGACCCGCGCGACCCGATGGTGAAATATTTCCTCTCGCTGGCGGGGCCGGCGACGCCGCGGCGGCTGCGCCGGTGCGGCGTGGTGATCGGCCGGACGCGGCCGCTGGCGGCGCATGCGGAGATCACGAGCGTGCTGGAGGACCTGGTGCGGGAGGGGCAGCGCTCGGGGGCGCTGGCCGGCCGGATCTGCGCGGCGCTGTTTGAGCTGCTGCTGCTGAAGATCGAGGACGCGGCGACGCTGGCGCCCCATGCGAGCGAGCCGGCGCGGGAGGCGTTCCTGCGGTGCAAGGCCCTGATCGACGCGCAGGTCGAGCGGCTGGGCTCGCTGGCGGAGATCGCCGCGGCGGCGGGGGTGGAGACGTCGAGCGTGTGCCGCTGGTTCCGCCGCTACCAGGGCACGAGCCCGTACCAGTATCTCCGGCGGCGGAAGATGAACCTCGCGGCCGAGCAGCTGATTGAGCAGGGCGGCCTGGTGAAGGAGGCGGCGCAGCGGCTCGGGTTCGCCGACCCGTACCATTTCTCGCGGGCCTTCAAGGCGGTGCACGGCATCGCCCCGCGGGCGCTGCTGCGCTCCCGGCGGACCGGGTAGGCGGGCCGGGGGCGGGGCGAGATTTTCCGGCGGGGCCCGAGAAACACCATTGCCCGGCGCCGGCAGGCGGGTTTCGCTGGCGGCATGGCTCCGAAAACTGCACTCGTCACCGGCGCGTCGCGCGGCATCGGCCGCGGCATCGCCCTCGAACTTGCCCGCGCGGGCTGCCGCGTGGCGATCAACTACGCCGGCAACGCGGCGGCGGCGGCCGAGGCGCTGGCGCTGGTCCAGGCGGCGGGCGGCGACGGCTTCACCGTGCAGGCGGACGTGGCGGTGGCGGCGGACCGCGCCCGGCTCGTGGCCGAGACCGTCCGGCAGTTTGGCCGCATCGACCTGCTGGTGAACAACGCCGGTGTGGCGCCCCAGGTGCGGGCCGACCTGCTCGACGCGGGGGAGGAGAGCTTCGACCGCCTGTACGCGATCAACCTGAAGGGCCCCTATTTCCTGACGCAGCTCGTCGCCAAGCAGATGCTGCAGCAGGGGCCGGACGCCGAGGGGTTCCGCGGCCGCATCGTGAACATCACCTCG